>Ga0209341_10000290_pt1 | contig 51209 bp, 48 predicted proteins | sample RifCSP13_2_FD_184020 | JGI IMG/M metagenome (GOLD analysis project Ga0209341, IMG submission 184020) | Soil microbial communities from Rifle, Colorado - Rifle CSP2_sed 13_2 (SPAdes) (version 2) | ecosystem: Environmental > Terrestrial > Deep subsurface > Rock core/Sediment | place: Rifle...
GCATTGGCCCGGGAAGGATAACGGGACAGCAGGGGCGGCGGAGTCCGGGACTACGTCGTCCTCGGCTCGGAGTCCGCTCCGCGACGATTCGCCCTTCCAAGCGTCTGGCAGTCGGTGGATCAATGAGGTAGAGTTCGTTGCGAGATCCCCGTCCGCCGTGATCGCCAATCCCCGAGGCCGACCCATCCCGAAGACCGACCACCGCGACACCCCTGCCTACGGCCTGGCCGAGGCCGCACGCTATGTTGATCTCGCTTCCGCGACCCTGCGGTCGTGGGTGTTCGGGCGAGAGTACCCGCGCCGAGGCGGAAAGGGCGTCTTCCGCCCGCTGATCGAGATCGCGGATCGCGACCAGAGCCTCCTCTCTTTCAACAACCTGATCGAGGCGCACGTCCTTCGCGCGCTTCGAACCGAGCACGGAGTCTCCATCAAGGACGTTCGATCGGCAGTGAAGTACGCCGAGCGTTCGCTCAGCATCGAGCGCCTTCTGCTCCGGCCCGAGCTTCGAACGCACGCTGGTGAGCTTCTGATCGAGAGGTACGGGCAGCTGATCAGTCTCTCACGCTCGGGTCAGCTCGCGATGAAGATGCTGCTCCAGTCGTACCTCAAGCGAATCGAGTGGGATACTTCGCACATTCCTCGTCGGCTGTATCCGTTTGTGCGAACGGTCTCGGCGGAGGCGCCGAGGTTGATCGTGATTGATCCGCTCATCGCGTTTGGACGGCCCGTAGTCGTCAGCAGAGGGATCACGACAGCGGTGATCCGGGATCGCATTGATGGCGGCGAGTCGGTGGACGCGGTGTCGCGCGATTACGAACTGGATCGGACGGAAGTGGAGCAAGCCGTCGTGTACGAACGTGCGGCTTGAGCTTCACTTTCTTCACCGACAGGGATCTCGGAAAGGCGTTTCCGCGGATTCTGCGGGAAGCCGGTATCGCGGTCGAGGAGCATTCCGCTCACTTCGCGCACGACACTCCGGACGATGAGTGGCTCACCTCGGTTGGTGCACGAAACTGGTACGTCATATCCCATAACCGCCGCATTCGATACACGCCGAACGAGCGTGACGCGGTAGTGCGGGCGGGCGTCGGCCTCTTTCTTGTCATCGGGAAGGTGCCTTTCACCCAGCTCGCCCAGAACTTCGTGAACACGCGGAAACGGATCGAACGGTTCATCGAGCGCCATCGCCGGCCGTTCATCGCCAAGGTCTATCGCCCCGAGCCGCGGGAACTGAAGCGCGTTCCAACTTCGCCCGGTCGCGTCGAGCTCTGGCTCGAGAGCGACGATTAGAAACGCGTGACGAGAGCCGGAGCGTGTCGGCCGCGCGCTCCGCGGTTGGCGGGGACCCCAGCCGCCCGTGACAAGCCCGCCAGCACGCGTAGATTCGTCTCGTCCCGCCCCACCGTCTGCCCGCTCCCCGCCGAGGCCCCATGCGCCGCTCGTTGCCGCCGCTCCTCACGCTGCTCCTCACGCTCTCAGTCTGCCGGCCCGCCGCCGCGCAGAACTACGATACCGTGCAGGTCCGCACGACGGTGCTCGGCAAGGGCGTCTACATGCTCGCCGGCGCCGGCGGCAACATGGGGCTCTCCGTCGGCGACGACGCGGTGTTCCTCGTGGACGACGAGTTCGCGCCGCTCACGCCGAAGATCCGCGCGGCCATCGCCGCGCTCACCGCGAAGCCCGTGCGCTTCGTCCTCAACACGCACTGGCACTTCGACCACACCGGCGGGAACAAGGATCACGGCGACGCCGGCGCGCTGCTCGTCGCGCACGACAACGTGCGCAAGCGGATGTCCACGGACCAGTTCATCGAGGCGCTCAATCGCGCGCAGCCGGCGGCGGAGAAGGGCGCGCTCCCCGTCGTCACGTTCAACGATACGGTCACCTTCCACATCAACGGCGACGATGTCGTGGCCTTTCACGTCGCCCCGGCCCACACCGACGGCGACGCGATCGTCGTCTTCCGGGGCGCGAACGTCGTGCACATGGGCGACGTCTTCGTGAGCGCGGGCTTCCCGTTCGTGGACCTCTCGAGCGGGGGCTCGATTCACGGAGTGATCGCCGCGTGCGCGCGCGTCCTGCCGGTCCTCAATGCCGACACCAAGGTGATTCCTGGCCACGGGCCGCTCACCGATCGGGCGCGGGTCCAGGCGTACCACGATATGCTGGTGGTGATGCGCGACAGGATGCGGAAGGAGATCGCGGCCGGGCACACGATCGAGCAGGTCCTCGCCTCGGCGATCACCGCGGAGTACGACAAGTCCTGGCCCGGGGGTCGCGAGCGCTTTCTGAGGATTCTGTTCCAGGAGTTGAGCCGGAAGTAGCGGCAGCGGGGGATCGCGCACGCGGAGAGCTCGGGCCGGGCCGGCGCGCGCGGCGCGTGCGCGTCCCTGATTGTCCGCGTTCAACAGCTGCATCGTCTTGTGAGGGGACGCTCGATGTATTACAATGCATGACATGAAGACCGCCGCGTTGACCATTCGCCTGGATAAAGCCCTTGAGCGGCAGCTCCGGCGGCTGGCGCGGCGCACGGGCCGGAGCCGGAGCGACCTCGCCCGCGACGCCTTGCGCCGCCAGCTGGCTGTGGCGCAGTTCGACGAGATCCGGCGTCGCGTCATGCCGCTGGCCGAGGCCCGGGGGTATCTCACGGACGAGGACGTGTTCCGCGACATCTCGTGAGGGTCGCGCTGGACACCAACGTGCTCGCCAGCGCGATCGGCACCCGCGGCCTCTGCGCCGACGTGCTGCGAGTCGTGCTGCTTGAGCACGAGCTGGTGATCGGGGAACGGGTGCTGCACGAATTGCGGCGGAACCTCGCCAGGAAGTTTCGCCTCCCCGCCGGCGTCATCGCCGACAACGAGGCGCTCCTGCGCGAGCAGGCACGGGTAGGCGGCGAGGCCGACCGCGTGAACATCGCCCACCTCGATGCGGGCGACAGGCGCGTGCTCGGGGAGGCACTCGCGGCCAAAGCGGACGTGTTCGTGACCGGCGACCTGGAACTCCAGGCACTCGGCGATCGCGCCCCGCTTCCCATTCTCAGCCCGCGCCAATTCTGGAACCTGTTGCGGACGGGAGGGTGAGCCGCTGTGCAATATGGGACGGGAGTGCGGAATCGCGGCAACGAAGGAGGCACGGTGCGGACTCCAAGCAGGAGGTTGAATGCGTGCTGCGGAATGCTCGCGGCACTGGTGCTCGCGACTGGCACCGGCATCCCCGCGCAGACGATTCGCGATAGTGCGGGCGTGCAGATCGTCGAGAGCCGCGCCCCCGCGCTCGCCGCCGCGAAGGCGTGGCGGGTGGATGAGCGCCCCACGCTCGTCATCGGCGACCCGAACGCGGCGACCGCCGGCGATTCCCTGTATGAGTTCCTTCGGATCATGGGCGTCGTGCGCCTCGGCGACGGTCGCTGGGCGGTGGGCGTGCAGGGATCGCAGGCCATCCGGTTCTACGATGCCGGCGGAAAGTTCGTGCGCAGCGCCGGGCGCGCCGGCCAGGGCCCTGGTGAGTTCCGGCAGATCCTGTTGCTCACGGCGACTCGCGGCGACACGCTCTTCGTCACCGACTTGGGTGAAGTGGAGTACTTCACGGGACAGGGAGAGTTCATCGCCCAGGGGGCGAGCCGCCGCAGCATTCAGGGGCGCTTCATCTATCCCGGCACGGTGTTCTCCGATCGATCGTACGCGGGCTTCGACTGGAACGATCCCGTCGTGCCGCCGGCTGGGCGCGCCGTTCGGCGCCTCCCGGTCTATCACGTCTCCGCCGACGGCGGGCGCCTCGACACGGTCGCGGTGCTGCCCGCGAGCGAAGCGGTGTTCGACGGTCGACAGCGGTTCGGCACCGGAGTCGAGTTCACGCCCGGGGGCCTCGTCGCCAGCGACGGCGAGCGGCTGTTCTACTCGTTTCCGGTCAAGCCGGAGATTGCCGAGCTGGGCCGCGACGGACGCTTCGTGCGCGTGTTCCGGCTGAACGTTGCACCGGTTCCGGTCACGGCCGCGGACCGCGAGGCGCACCGGGCCTGGTTTCTCGCCTTGCCCGGAGAGGACGGCCATCCCGCTTCCCCAGCGTTTCAGGCGCGCAAAGAACAGATGCTGAAGGACGCGGTGTATTCCGAACGTTTTCCGGTCTACGGCCTGTTGCTCGGCGACCGCGCCGGCAACCTCTGGGCGCGGCGATACGACATCCGGGAACGACTCGGCACCCCGGGGCCGATGTCCACGATCACCATCGCCGCGCCGACCAGGTGGGATGTGATTGACCCGCGTGGCCGGTGGCTCTGCACGGTCGAACTCCCGGCGCGGTTCACGCCGCTGGAGATCGGGAGCGACTATGTCGCGGGCGTGGCGAGGGACGAGGACGACGTCGAGATGGTGCGGGTGTATCGCCTGGTCAAGCCGTAGCCCCGGAAGTCGGACCTCCGGCGTCGGGCGACGCGTCCGCCGGCCGCCTACTCCATCCCCGGCCTCAGCTTGCGGTACGCCGCGATTGCCTGCCGGAGCGCGAGCAGCGCGGAGGCCTCCAGCTCGTACTCGAGCGTGATCTCGCTGAACTTGTCCGACGAGTGGGCGTTCAGCTGCTTGCGCAGCTTCGTCATGAGCGCGTCGCACGAGCGGTGGCGCCGCGCGTATTCGCGCGAGGAGTGCCAGAGCGTGTTGGCGGCGCGCCAGAAGTCGTCGGGCGTCGTCCCCTTCCCGACGGCCGCGACCGCCTCGTAGTCCTTGGTGCGCGCCGCCAGGTGGTGGTCGCTCAGCTCGCAGACCGCCGCGGCCTCGCGCAGCTCCGCCTCCGCGCACCCCTTCTCGATCAGGGGCGCCACGCGCTCGTGCTGGCGGCACGCTTCGAGCGCTGCGCGCAGGAGCGCGTCGCCCGCCACGTGGAGCGGGAAGGCGGGGGGCGGCGTGTCGCGCGGCGCGCGCACGGTCGAGGGTTGCCTGGCGGGGGTCATCGAATCACGGGTCGGTGGGATTCGAAGAATGCCTGGAGCGCCGTCGCGCGACAAGGGCGGTCAGCGCACGGGTCAGCGCACGGGTCAGCGCACCCGCCCGATGCGGAAGTGGAGGGGCCAGCGGATCTCCCGGCGCAGCATCGGCATCCCCCAGCGCTCGCGCAGCGCCGCCTCGAACGCCCGCACGGGCTCCTCGCCGCGCGCGGCGACGCAGTTCGCGACGCCGGACCAGGTGCGGACGTAGGCGACGAACTGCGGCATCGTCCAGTCCTCGACCATCTCCAGCGGCGGCGGGGCCATCTCCTCCAGGGGCAGCGCGATCGAGCGGTACCCTTCCTCGACGAGCCGGCGGTCGCTCCGCCAGAACGGCCCGAGGGTGACCTCGTGGAACAGCCGGACGATTTCATCAATGCGCGGCTCGATGCGGCAGAGCGAGTAGCACCAGGCGGCGAGCACGCCGCCCGGGACGAGCACGCGACGCGTTTCGTCGAGGAAGGGATCGAGCTCCAGCCAGTGCAGCGCCTGGGCCACGGCCACGAGGTTCGCGCTCCGGTCGGGGAGCTTCGAGTCGTACTTCGCCACGTGGTAGGCGACCCGCGGATGCGGGATCACCTTCGCGATCATGTCCGCGCTCGCGTCCGTCGCCACCACGCGCGTGAAGCGCTCGGCGAGCCCCACCGCCGCCTGGCCGTTGCCCGTCGCGCAGTCCCAGGCGACCCGCGTGCCGCGCGCGGCGACGGCGAGGTAGTGAAAGAGCGGCCGCGGGTAGCGCGGGCGCGCCTCGGTGTACCGCGCCGCCTGCGGGCCGAAGAGGTTCGAGAATCCCTCCGACGGAGTCCGCTCGCGGTTCACGGTGACGCGCGGTCCTCCGCCACGAACGCGAGCCAGTCGCCACGCGGGCTCACGGCGAGGCGCGAGAGGTTCCGCACGCCCCACCGCGCGAGGTCCGCGGCGACGTCCCACCGGCCGTCCACCCACACGAACACGCGCGACCCCGACGCGGCAATCAGCGCGCCGGTCGGCGTCCACGCGTGATAGTCCGCGCCCGGCGGCGGCTGCGCCACGCGGCGCGTCGCCTGCGTGCGCACATCGAGCTCGGTGATCCACGCCGCGCCGCCCGCGGAGTCGCGAACGGCGCCGCCCTGCCCTTCCTGCAGGAAGGTGACCGCGTCGCGCCCGGGCACCTTCACGAGCGCGCGGCCGACGTTGCGCGCGACGATCGCCGAACTGCCCGTGCGATCGTCCGCGATCTGCAGCGTGCTCGGAGTGCCGAGCACGAAGAGCACGAGTGTGTGGTCGCCCGCCCACGCGTGGTAGCCGACGGGCTTGATTCTCTCCAGCACCAGCGCCGGCGCGCTCGCGCCGTCCAGCGGGAAGCGCCAGAGGCGCTGCGTCGAGTCGGCCTCGACGCGAATCACCGAGAACGACCGGCCATCGGGCGTCACGGTCGGCGAGTACTCGCTCTCGCGCGTGTGCGTGACCTGCGCGGGCGTTCCGTCGGGGAGCGCGAATCGCCACGTCTCGGCCTGGCCGTCGGCGCCGATCGCGGTGTAGAGCACCGCGTCGCCCCGGGGCGTGAACGAGGGCTGGTTGTCGTAGCCCGCGCGCCGCGTCACGTTCCGCGGCTCGCCGAACGACACCGCGGTGCCCGTCGCCGTGAGCGGCACCACCCAGACGTCGGTGGAAGGGCGCGCCTGCGACGCGAGCGGCGTGGCGCAGGCCGCCAGCGCCGCGATCAAGACTCGCGGGTTCATCGCGCGCCTCCGCCAAGCGCCGCGAGCCGCTTCTCGATCGCGTCGAGTCGCGCCACGACCTCGACGTGGAACCGCTCGGGCTCCGCGGGCTCCTTGAGCGTGAAGCTCAGCGCGCCACTCACTTCGAGCCGCGCGCTCTCCACGTCCCGGAGGCGCTCGATCCCCTGCTTGCGCGCCGCGGCGTGCAGCTCCTCGCGCGTGATCTGGTTGTGCCGGAGCGCAATCGCGTGCACGCGGCCGTCGTGGATCAGCTCCTCCGGGCGCCCCTCGATGAGGCGGCGCGCCCGCGGATGGCGGTAGGCGTAGCGCACCAGGGCATCGTTGATGACGAAGAGGATGAGCGCGCCGAGGAGCCCGCCGGCGAGCGAGTTGTCGTCGCCGATGATCGCGTTCTGCACCGTGTTGGAGAGCAGGAGCAGCACGATGAAGTCGAGCGGATTGAGCTGCCCCAGCTCGCGCTTCCCGAAGAGCCGCAGGCCGGCGACGAGGAACGCGTAGACGAGCACGGTCCGCGCCGCCTTCTCGGCGACGGGGACGCCGGCGACAAAGAGGTCGTGCCAGATCGCATCCATAGAGTGCCTCGCTCCGTCCGGTCTAGGGGGCCTGGATCGCCGCGCGGACCTCGCCGCGGCACTCGCCGAATCCGATGCGTGCGGCGCCCGCGCGCTCGCACCAGCCCCGGAAGATCACCTCGTCGCCGTCGGCGAGGAATGATCGCGTTTCCCCCGAGGGCAATGTGACCGGCTCGGCGCCGCGCCGCGCGAGCTCGAGCAGGCACCCGAGCGAATCCTTCGCGGGCCCCGAGACGGTGCCACTCCCCAGCAGGTTGCCCGGTCTCAGGTTGCAGCCGTTGCTCGTCTGGTGCGCGACGAGCTGGCCGAACGTCCAGTACATCTCGCGGAAGTGCCCGTGGGAAAGCCGCGCGGCGGGCAGTCCCGCATCCCGCATTCTGGCCGTGCGGATCCACGCCTCGAGGGTGATGTCGAACGCCCCGCGCGCGCGGTCGAGCGGATCGCTCAGGTAGGGGAGCGGCTCGGGATCGCCCGCGGGCCGCGCGAAGCCACTCGCGCGGAACGGCTCCAGCGCGTCGAGCGTCACCACCCACGCGCCGACGGTCGTCGCGAAGCTCTTCGCGAGAAAGGGCCCGAGCGGCTGGTATTCCCAGCTCTGCACGTCGCGCGCCGACCAGTCGTTGAGCAGCGCGAGCCCGAAGAGCCGCTCCTCGGCGCGCGCGAGCGGCACAGGGTCGCCGATCGCGTTCTCGCCGCAGACGTAGGCGCCGATCTCCACCTCGTAGTCGAGACTCTGCGAGGGGCCGAACACCGGCGGCGCGAGGGGATCAGGGCGCGTCTGGCCCCGCGGACGCCGCACCGCCGTCCCGCTCGCGACGAGCGACGAGGCGCGCGCGTGATAGCCCACCGGGACGAACTTCCAGTTCGGGAGGAGCGGGGTCTCGGGCCGGAGCATCGCCCCCACGTTCGTCGCGTGGAACACCGACGCGTAGAAGTCGGTGAAGTCGCCGACCTCGGCCGGCACGAGCATCGAGAGGTGCTCGCGCCCGACGAGCAGGGCGTCGCGCATCATCTCGGCGCGCTTCCCTTCCGGCGTGCCGGCGCGGAGGAGGCGGCTCGCCACGCCGCGCACGGCCCGCGCGTCCTCGCGCCCGAGCGCCATCAGCGCGTTGAGCGACCACGACTGCAGCGCGTCGCGCACCACCGGGCCCAGCTCGCCGAAGCACCCGGCGCGCGACGCGGCGAGACAGTCCAGCACGTGGTCGCCGATCGCGATCCCCACGCGCGGGCGTTCCTCGAAATCGTGCCGGAACACGCCGAACGGGAGGTTCTGCAGCGGGAAGTCGGTCCCGGGCGCGTGCGCGCCCGCCACCCACGAGCGGAGCGCGGGATCGTGCGTCTCGTCGAGGCGCGCCGGCGCCGCCGCGGGCGTCACAGGAGCCCCATCGCGGTGAGCGATTCGACGGGCTCGGTGAACGAGCACGAGCCGAACGACGCCGCGAAGCGCTCGCGCAACGTGTCCACCGAGTGCGCGTCGAGGCGATGCCCGCGCCACGAGACGCCGCCCGCGTCGAACGCGATCGCCCGCGCGTCGCGCTCCTCGAGCAGCGCCGCCGCGCCGCTCTCCGCGAGCCCCGCGCGCAGGAAGAGCGCGGCGAGAAAGACGTTCAGGAACCCGAACATCGGCCCGCGAGGGCTCGCGCGATCGTCGGTGAGGGCGTACTCGCCGGACAGCGGATGATGCAGCCCCGCCGTCGCCTTGAACACGACGTCGTGCGCGGCGCACACGGCCAGGAACCGCGCGAGCTGCGCGGCCGTCGGGAACGCATCGCTCGTGACGCCACCGGTGCGCACCTTGGCGCGCAGGCCGAGCGCCGCGATCGCGGCGACGAGCGCGCCGGGGTCCTCCACGACCGGCAGCTCCACGTAGACCGGGACGGGTTCGCCCGCCGGCGTGCAGAGGCCGGCGCACGCCTCCAGCGCCGCGACGTCGGCGGCCGTGAGCGCCTTCACCTCGAGCGTGTCCACCACCGCGCGCCCGGCGAGCCGCACGTTCGCGCGCTCGAGGACTTCGCGGTCGCCCGCGCCGCCAAGCGCGGCGAGCCGCCACGGTGCCCCGCGAGCGAGCAGCGGCCCGGCAGTCCGCTCGAACTCCTCGAGGCGCGCGATGGGCAGCACGAATCGCCCGAGCATCCACGCGTGCGCGCCGCGCCGGTGCTCGTCGTACGCGCGCACCGCCTCGGCCATCGGGAGCGCGGCCGGCGGAAAGAGCCCCGCGTAGTCCACGAGCTCGTGCAGCAGCGTCTCGAGCGCCGCGCTGCTCACGTCACCCCCCACGTCACGCCCGACGTAACCCGGCACGTCGCACGTCTCGCTCCTTACGGTCAACACCGCACGCCGCACCCGGACTCACAGCCGCGGCTTCGGCGTCAGATGCGCGCCGAGCCACCCGTGCACCTCCTTCCACCAGAGCTGTGCGTTCTGCGGCTTGAGGATCCAGTGCCCTTCGTCCGGATAGACGACGAGCCGGCTCGGCACTCCCTTGCGCTGGAGCGCGGTGAAGAGCGAGAGCGGATCGGTGTACGGCACGCGATAGTCGAGCTCACCGGTGATCACCAGCGTCGGCGTCCTGAAGTTCCCGGCGAAGAGGTGCGGCGAGAACTTGCGGTATTGCGCGCTCATCGCGGCCGGGTCGAACCACATCCCGCCGAACTCCCACTCGGTGAACCAGAGCTCCTCGGTGGCGCCGCTCATCGCCTCGAGATTGAACACGCCGGCGTGCGAGACGATCGCCTTGAAGCGGTTCGTGTGGCCGTTGATCCAGTTCACCATGTAGCCGCCGTAGGAGCCGCCGGCGGCGGCCATCCGCGTGGAGTCCATCCACGGGTGGAGCGTGAGCGCCGCGTCGAGTCCTTTCATCAGGTCCACGTACGGCTTGCCGGCCCAGTCCTTCGTGACGCCGTCCACGAACTTCTGCCCGTAGCCCGTCGAGCCCCGCGCGTTGACGAACACCAGGCCGTAGCCGCCCGACGCGAACAGCTGCGGCGCCCAGCGCGAGCCCCACGCATCGAGCCACGCGCCCTGCGGGCCGCCGTGCACCAGCAGCAGCACCGGAAACTTCTGTCCCGCCTGGTACTGCGGCGGCTTCACGACGAATCCGTGCACGCTGTCGCCGTTCGCGCCCTGGAACCAGAAGTCCTCCGCGGGATGGAGCGCGAACTGCGCGACGAGCGCGTCGTTTTCGCGCGTGAGCGCCCGCGCGTTCTCGAGCCCGCGCGCGCCGAGCGTCGCGATCCACACCTCGCCCGGACGCTCCACGGCGTCCCGCATCCACGCGAGCGTGCGGCCGTCGCGCGACAGCGAGGCCGCCGTGTTGTTGTGCTCGCCCGCGACGACCGCGGGCGCGCCGGCCCGCCCCGCGGCATCGAGCGTCACGCGGAAGAACTTGTCACGCCCGTGGTCGCCGCTCCCGACCAGGATCGTCCGCGCGTCCGGCGTCGCGACGTACGATTCCGCCCACCGGTCCCAGGTCGGGAGCAGCTCGCGCGACGTGCGCGCCGCCCGGTCGTACACCATCAGCCGCCACTTGTCGGACTCGAATCCCGCGCGCCGCTGCGACGCGTAGAGCATCCACTTGCCGTCCGCCGTGTAGACCGGATTCTGGTCCGCCCCCTTGTTCGCCGCCGTGATCACCTCCGCGCCGCCACCGGCCGCCGACAGCGTGCCGCCCGCCGTCTTCACGACATAGAGGTTCACGTCCGTGCTCCACGCGTCCGCGCGGCCCTGGTCCTTGGCCGTGTACGCGATCTCCGCGCCGTCGGGCGAGAACGCGTACCCCTCGCTCCCGCCGAAGGGGCCGGGCGGCACGTCGTACCGCGCGCCCGCGATGAGGTCGCGCAGGCCGCTCCCGTCGGGCCCCACGACGAAGAGGTGCGAGCGCGTGCCGTCGTCGTACGCGTTCCAGTGGCGGTACATCAGCGCGTCGGTCACGCGCGCCTTGACCTTGCTCTCGGCCGCCGCCTTCTGGCGCGCCGCGTTGCACGCGTCGTCGCGGCACTCGGGATACGCCGCCGACACGAAGGCGATGCGGTCGCCCGCCGGCGACCAGACCGGCCCGCTCGCGCCGCCGGCGAGGTTCGTCAGCGGCTTCGCGTTGGCGCCGCTCGCGTCGGCGATCCAGAGCTGGCCCCCGGTGGTGAAGGCCACGCGCGCGCCGTCGGGCGACCAGCGCGCCTCCGCGGCGGCGGTCTTCTCGTCCGGGAACGCGCGCGGTGCGCCGCCCGTCGCGGCGATGAGGTAGGTGCGCGTCGTGCGCCGGTTCGCCGCGACGTCGGTGGTCCGGACGGCGTACAGCACGGCGCGCCCGTCGGGCGACACCTGCGGGTCCGAGACCGCGCGCACGGTCGAGAAGTCGTCGAAGGTCATCACGCGCTTCTGCTGCGCTCCGATCGGCCACGCGGCGAACAGGAAGGCGGTGACCGCGAGCGCGAGCGAACGGGTGGGCATCATCGGTTCCTCACGATCCTCGGGTTCCCGCGAAATCTGTCGGCCGCGCACTCCCGCGGACAGGCCGCGACCGGCCGGTTACGCGGCGTCGGCGACGCGCCGCGCCCGCCACGTCATGGACCAGCGCGCCGTGGCGCCGGGCTCGAGCCAGTGCGCCGCGTCCCATTCGCCGAGCGCGTCGCTCAGCGCATCCGGCGCGCCGATGCACGGCTGCAGCGCGACGTTCGCGTAGGGGGTCGGCTTCCGCCGCAGGAAGGGGACGCGCGATCGCCTGCCGCGGAACGGCGTCCATCCACGGCGGTTGATCCAGACGCCGACGCGCGGGATCTCGCGCCCGTGGATGCGCATCTCGAGCCGCACGCCGTCCTCCTCGAGCGCGATCAGCGCTTCGGCGCGCGGCAGGTCCACGAAGAGCTTGCACGCGAAACCGTCCCGGAGCGCCGTGCCGGGGCGCGACAGATCCACGAGCGCGCCGCCCGCGCGGAGCCACGGCCACTGGTGCTCGGAGCCGGGCCGTCCGAAGTCCACGCCGCGCTGCGCCCAGAGCCGCGCGCGGGCGCCCTCGGGCAGCACGAGGCGCGTGCGCGCCGAGAGCGGGAACAGCGGATTCGACGACCAGACGAAGGGCACCCGGTGCGGCCCGGTGTTCACCACCGCGTAGGCGAACGAGAGCGCCCCCTCGGGGCGCACCGCGATGGTGCGCGTGAAGCGATACGGCAGCGCGCGGCCCGTCCAGACGCACGTCGCCGAGTGCCCCTCCTCGTCGGTGAGGATCGTGACGTCGGGCTCCTGCGACCAGAGCTCACCGTGGTCGGGAAGCTCGAGATCGCCGGCGCCGCGCACCCAGGCCGGCACGCGGCACGCGGCGATGGTGGGGAAGCACTCGTCGAGCCCGCCGGAGTCCCCGGCGAGCGCGTAGGAGTCGCCGCGCGCGGGGCGCGCGACGGGGATGTCCGCGTTATGCCAGAACCACTGCCGGCCCGCGAGGGTGACGTCGCGGATCTTGCCGCCGAGCGCGGGGATCAGCACGGCGCTCGCGCCGCCGCCGTGCAGGGCGGCGTAGCCGAGGGCGCTCAGCGGATGCTCGCGGGATCGACGCCGCGCGTGGCGAGCACGCGCGCCACGACCTCGCCGATCTTGTTGTTCGGCGTGCTCGCGCCGGCGGTGAGCCCGACGCGCACGGGCCCCGTCGCGGCGAGCCATCCCTCCGTCTCGACCTCCTCCCGCTCGCCCGGCGGCAGGTGCCGGATCGCGCCGCGCGCCGGGTCCACGCAGGTCGCGTCGGCCACGTGGAACGTCGGCACCCGCTCGGCGCAGAGCGCGGCGAGGGAGATCGTGTTGCTCGAGTTGTAGCCGCCGAGCACGAGCATCACGTCGAGCGGCTCGCGGAGCAGCTCGTTCACGGCGTCCTGCCGGTCCTGCGTCGCGCTGCAGATCGTGTCGAACGTGCGGAAGTTCGCCGCGCGGTACTCCTCGCCGCGCGCGCGCGCCATCGCCCGCCCCACCTCCTCGCCGATCGCGAGCGACTCCCGCGCGAGCATCGTCGTCTGGTTGGCGACGCCGATGCGGCGCAGGTGCACCGCCGGGTCGAACTGCGGGCTCGCCTGCGCGCGGTACTTCTCGAGGAACGCCTCGCGCGACAGCCCCTTGCCCTCGATGTACTCGCACACGTCGCGCGCCTGCGCCAGGTCGCGCACGACCAGATAGGTGCCGCCCGGATACCTCTCGACCTGCGATGCCGTCGCGCGCGTCTCCTCGTGGTAGTACTTGCCGTGGATGAGCGAGGTGAAGCCGTCCTTCGCATAGTGCTCGACGCGCTTCCAGACGTTGAGCACCGAGCCGCACGTCGTGTCCACCACCACGCACCCGATCTCCCGCAGCGTCTCGAAGTCGGCGATCGTGACGCCGAAGGCGGGGAGAATGACGACGTCGTCCGCGCGGACGTGCGCGTAGTCGAAGCCCGTCTCGCCGCGCGACAGAAAGACGATCCCCATGTCGCGGAGCTTCGTGTTCACGTGCGGATTGTGGATGATCTCGCCGGCGAGGGAGATGCGCCGATCGGGGAACTTGGCGCGGGTCTGGTAGGCGTACTCCACCGCGCGCTCGACGCCGTAGCAGAAGCCGAACTCGCGCGCGAGCCGGATGGTGACCGGCCCCGCGTCGAGCGTGAACGCGCGCGCGCGCAGCAGGTCCACGAGCCGCCCGGTGTAGTCGGCGGCGAGCGTGTCCTGGACCTCGGCCTTGAGGCCGAAGCCCTTGCGGTAGTAGGTGCTGCTGTCGGACGGAGGCATGGCGGGTCCTGAAACCTACTGTCTCCTCCGGGACCGGGGACAAGTGCGAGGGACAGGGGACCGGTCCCTTGTCCCTGTGGCCGCTTTGGCCCAACTTCCGCGACGATGTCCGACCACTTTGACCTCCTCGTCATCGGCGCCGGCCCCGCCGGCGAGAAGGGGGCCGCCCAGGCCGCGTACTTCGGCAAGCGCGTCTGCCTGGTGGAGCGCGCGCCCAAGCCCGGCGGCGCCGCCGTGAACACGGGCACGATCCCGTCCAAGACGCTGCGCGAGACCGCGCTCTTCTTCTCGGGGCTCAAGCAGCGCGGACTCTACGGCGTCGAGTACCACATCAAGCCCGACATCACCATCTCCGACTTCATGTACCGCGAGCGCGCGGTCATCGAGTCGGAGTGGCAGCTCATCAACGAGAACCTCGCGCGACACCAGATCACGACCGTGCAGGGCACCGCGAAGCTGCTCGACGCGCACACCATTGAGGTCACGCGCTACAAGGACCAGCCGCGACGGCTCACCGCCGACTTCATCCTTCTCGCCACGGGATCGCATCCGCTCCGCCCCGCCACCATCTCGTTCGACGGCGAGGTCGTGGTGGACTCGGACTCGCTGCTGACCCTCACCGAGATCCCCGGCCGGCTCATCGTGATCGGCGGCGGCGTCATCGGGTGCGAGTACGCCAGCATCTTCGCCGCGCTCGGCGTGCGCGTGACGATCGTCAACGCCCGCGAACGCCTGCTGACGCAGCTCGACGCCGAGGTGAGCGAAGCGCTCCGCGCCGAGATGACGCGGCGCCTCGGCGTGCAGGTGCTGCTCAACGCCAGCCCGCAGGACGTCCTGGTCGAGGGCGACGACAGGAAATTCGCGACGGTCACGCTCACCGACGGCACCCATCTGGTGGGCGACTGCGTGCTCTGCTGCGTCGGACGCGAGGGCAGCACGCGCGGGCTCGGCCTCGAGGACGTCGGCGTCCGCGTGAACCCGTGCGGCTTCGTGCTGGTGGATGACCGCTTTCGCACGACCGTGCCGAGCGTCTTCGCGGCCGGCGACGTGGTCGGCTTCCCCGCGCTTGCGTCCACCTCGATGGAGCAGGCGCGGGTCGCGATGTGTCACGCCTTCGACCTCAAGTTCAAGGAGCAGGTTTCGCCCGTCCTTCCCTACGGGGTCTGGACCGTGCCGGAGATCGCGATGGTGGGCGAGACCGAGGAGAGCGCGCGCGGGAAGGGACTGCGCTACGAGATCGGCAAGTCGAGCTTCCGCCTCAACGCGCGCGGGCAGATCATCGGCGACCTCGACGGCTTCGTAAAGCTCATCTTCCGCCGCGACGACAAGATGCTGCTCGGCTGCTCGATCCTCGGCGAGAACGCGTGCGAGATGATCCACGTCGCCGCCGCCGTGATGAGCTTCGGCGGCTCGCTCGACTATTTCATCCACGGCGTCTTCAACTACCCCACCCTGAGCGAGGCCTACAAGTACGCCGCGTACGACGGGCTGCAGCGGCTCGCGAAGCGCGTGAGCCAGAGCGCCGGACTACCGGCTGTCACGGCGGTAGCGCCCTAGCATCACCTTCACGTCCGGCGGCACCGGCCGCTTCTTCATCGTCGCCTTGTCCACGCTGACGACGGTGAGCGAGCCGGTGGCCCGATGCGCGCGATCCGACGCGCGATAGACCTCGAACTGCAGCGTGAGCGACGTGGTGCCGATTTTCGCGAACCACGCCTGCACCAGAACCTCCTCGTCCATCTCGGCGGGCGAGTGGAACTCCACGTGGAGCGCCTTCCGCGGGATCCAGACTCCCTTCTGCCGGCGCAGCACCTCGAACGGCAGCCCGCAGGCGCGGAACAGCTCCTCCTCGGCGACCTCGAACAGGCGCACGTAGGCGCCGTAGTGGATGATGCCGAGGGGGTCGCAGTCGCTCCAGCGCACGCGATCGCGAATCTCGAAGATGTTGTCGCCAGCGGACTTATCGTGTGCGGTCACGGTGCCAGAGGCGTGGGCGGAGGCCGTTCGTCAGGGAAACCCCCTCGCAGGATGCGGGGTTATCCGACGGCCGTACGAGAGACGCGTACCTAATCTAGCGGTGTCGGGTCGGGGCGCCCGTGCACCAGTGGGTGGCGACCTGACGGCTGGCATCCCGCCGGAGGTTGTCGTGCTCTCCGAACTGCTTGTCCCGCTCGACGGTTCGCCCCTGGCGGACGCCGCCGTTCCGCACGCCGTCGAACTCGCGCGCCGCGTGGGCGGCGCGTTGCACCTCGTCCGCGCGCACGTGCCCGCGGCCGCGATCGCGTCGCCGCCCGAAGCGGCCATCTTCATTCCGGATCCCTCGTGGGACGTGCAGCTCCGCGAGGACACCCGGACCTGGCTCGCGCAGCGCGCGCAGGAGGTCCGCAAGCGCTTCGACCTGCCGACGAGCTTCGAGCTGTGCGTGGGCACGCCCGTGGATGAGATCGTCCGCGTGGCTGAGGAGCGAGCGGTGCGCGCGATCGTGTGCAGCACGCACGGACTCGGCGGCTGGGCGCCGCACTGGCTCGGCAGCGTGGCCGACGGAGTGATCCGGCGCGCGCCCTGCCCCGTGTTCGCGATGTCGGAGGCCGCCGTCGCGCGCGGCGAGGAGATCAGGAAACTCCTCGTTCTGCTCGACGGATCGGACGTGTCGGAGGCGATCGTGCCGCACGCGGCGTGGCTCGCCCGCGCGTTCGGAGCGGAGATCCACATGCTGCGCGTGGTGGCGCCGCCGTGGGTCGGCGACTCGCTGACGGCACTGACCGCCGGGGAGGAGGATCCGTTCGGGGTGGACGCCTTCGCGGACGCGGCCAAGCGGACGCTGGAGCAGATCACCTCGGCGCTCCGGCGCAAGGGCTTCAGCGTCACGTCCACGGTGCAGATCCACCTGAGCCCGGCCCGCGCGATCCTCGAGCACATCAACGAGACAAACCCGGACGCGATCGCGCTGGCCACGTACGGGCGCGGCCTCTCCCGGCTCTTCCTCGGAAGCGTGGCCGACAAGGTGCTGCGCGCGGGCGGCCGCCCGACGCTGCTCTTCCGGCCGCGTCAGCCAGCGCCCGATGCGCTCGAGGCCGTGGAGCCCGCGCACGCGGAGTCGTTCACGGCCAGTGGTCCGGCGTGAGCAAGGGCGCGAGCGCATACGTGACGAGCATCTCGTACGCGCGCTGCCGGTCCACGAGGCCGCCGGTGAGGATGCCGACGGCTCCCGCGCCCTGCTTGGTGTTGTGGCCGGCCACGAGCGCGTCCATCGCGTCGCCAAGCTCCGCCCCGTCCCGGATCATCCGGGCGACGCGCGACGGGAGCGGCATCGCGAGCGAGCCGAGCACGGCGCGCACCGCCGCGAGCTTCACCGGGTTCGTGGACCCGACGGCCACGAGTCGCACCGAATCGAGCGGCATTCCGCACAAGCTAGCGGCCGGCGTCCTTGCCCGCCGCCGTCTCCACCCCTAACCTAGCCTCCCATGTCCACCGCTTCCCTCTCTCTCGTGCACGACCACGCTGGATCGTCGCCGGAGTCCCTCGTGTTCATCGGTGAGCGCCTCTGGCTCGACTTCGTGAACAGCGACGACGCGTCGCGCACCCGCAAAGGTACGCGGACCGACGCGCTCGACACCTTCGACGGGTTCATTCGCTGGCTCTGCCTCGCGCGCCTGCTCGACGAGGAGCGCGCGGCCGCGATGACGCGGCGCGCGCAGCAGCAGCCCACGGGCGCGAGCGCGGCGCTCCACGAGGCCCGCCGTCTCCGCAACGTGCTGCGCGCGCTCGCCGAGCGCGGCGCCGACTCGGCGGATCGCGCGACGCAGGTCGCGATCGCGGAGATCAACCGGGTGCTCGGCCGGAGCGCCGGCACGCGGCGCGTCGAGCCGCGCTCGGACGGCGGCTTCGTGCGCAACTTCGTGACGGTGGGCGACGTCTTCGCCGGACTGCTCATCCCGGTCATCGAATCGGCCGCCGACGCGCTCGTGAACGGTGAGATGGCCCGCGTGCGACGCTGCGCCGACCCGCGCTGCGCGCGCGTGTTCTTCGACGGCAGCCGCAACGGCAAGCGCCGCTGGTGCGAGATGGCGACCTGCGGCAACCGCGCGAAAGCGGCCCGCCATCGCCGGAAGCTGAAGCTCGAATCGTAGAAGCAAACGGCTTCACCACGGAACGGCTTCACCACGGAGGCACGGAGTTCCACGGAGGGCCACGGAGAGATGCTTGGGGGAACAAAAGCCCGCCTTCGGGCTGTCGTTCCCCCAGGAAGTCTCCGTGGCCCTCCGTGCTCCTCAGTGTCTCCGTGGTGAAAGTTCCGTGCCTCCGTGGTGAGCAGTTCCCCTACACGTCGCAGATCGCGAACGCCTGACGGAGCGAGGCGAGCGGCTCCCGCTTCGGCACGAACTCGTGCGCGAGGTAGCCGCCGAACCCCGTCTCGGCGATCGCCTGCGCCACGCGGCGGTAGTTCAGCTCCTGGGTGTCGTCAATCTCGTTGCGTCCCGGCACCCCGCCGGTGTGATAGTGCGCGATGTGCGGCACGTGCGCGCGAATCGTCGCCACGACATCCCCTTCCATGATCTGCATGTGGTAGATGTCGTAGAGCAGCTTCACGCGTGGTGAGCCGACGCCCTGAATGACCTGGACACCCCACGCGGTGTGGTCGGCGTGGTAGTCCCTGTGGTCCACCTTGCTGTTCAGGAGCTCCAGACAGAGCGTCACGCCGTGGCGCTCCGCGGCCGGCGCGAGGCGCTTGAGTCCCGCGACGCAGTTCGCGATCCCCTCGCCGGCCGACATCCCGGCCCGGTTCCCGCTGAAGCAGACGATGTTCGGCACCCCCGCCGCCGCCGCGAGCGGGATCATCCGCTCCCCGTCGGCCACGAGCTTGTCGTGCAGCTCCGGGCGGTTGAACCCGCGCGGGATCGAGCCGAAGCCGTTCGCCATCGCGCAGGCGAGGCCGTGCTGCTTCGGCACGGGCCAGTCCTTTTCGTCGAGGAGATCAATCGCCACGAGCCCGATCTCCTTCGCCGCAGCGCAGAGATCATCGAGCGGGATTCTGGCGTAGCACCAGCGCGAGACCGACTGCCTGAGTCGGCCGGCCGACCGAGCGCTGAGAGCTGACAGCTGACGGCTGTGAACTCTCGGCAGCGCAGCCGTCGCAGCGAGGCCCGCCATCGCTCCGAGCGCCTCCCTCCTCTTCACAGCGCCCCCCTCTTCATCTCACCCACCGCGTGCGCCGCCGCCCGCGCCGTCAGCGCCATGTACGTGATGCTCGGGTTCTGGCACGCCGTGCTCGCCATGCACGCCCCGTCCGTGACGAGGAGGTTCGGCACCTCCCACGCCTGGTTCCACCGGTTCAGCACGGAATCGCCCGACACCGTCCCCATGCGCGCGCCCCCCATCTCGTGGATGCAGTGCCCCGGCGGGTTGCTGGAGCCGTGCTGGCGCACGTCCGTGCACCCGGCCGCCTCCAGCATCTCCGCCGCGGCGGCCATCATGTCCCGGTCCATCGCGCGCTCGTTCTCGCGCCAGCGCACGTCAATGCGCGCCGCGGGAATCCCCCACTTGTCCTTCACGTCCGGATCGAGCGTCACCCGGTCGTTCGCGTTCGGCAGCGTCTCGCCCCACCCGGAGATCGAGAGCGACCACGGGCCCAGGTCATCCACGAGCGACTGCTTGAACGCCGCGCCGTAGCCCGGCATCGAGCCGCCGCGTCCCCACCCCGATCGTCCCGAGCCGCCCTGCATGCCGTAGCCGCGCAGGAAACCGGGGTGCTGTGCCTTCACGTTGCGGAAGCGCGCGACGTAGATCCCGTTCGGCCGCCGGCCGAAGGTGCGCCTGTCGAGGAACCCGGGCACACGCCCGCTCGCGCCCGAACCGTAGTGATGGTCCATCACGGAGCGGCCGAGGAGGCCGCTCGCGTTCGCCATCCCGTCGGGGAATCGCCCGCCGTGCGTCGAGTTGAGCAGGAGACGCACCGATTCGATCGTCGAGGCGCAGAGGAAGACGAGCCGCGCCTCGAATTCCGTCTCCTCCAGACTGTTCGCGTCAATCACGCGCGCGCCTCGCGCGCGGCCTTTCCTCGAATCGTACAGCACCTCGGCCACGACGCTGTGCGGGCGGAGCGTGAGCCGTCCGGTCTTGGCCGCGGCGGGAAGCGTCGAGCCGAGACTGTTGAAGTACGACTGCGTGACGCATCCGCGTTCGCACGGACCGCAGTAGTGGCACTCGAGGCGGCCGTTGTGGTCCCTCGTGAGGACCGCCGCGCGGCCGATCGTCATCACGCGCTCGCCGCCGAACGCCGCGAGGATCTTCTCGCGCGCGTGCCGCTCGACGACGGTCATCATCATCGGCGGCAGGAACTCGCCGTCCGGCAGCTGCGCGAGCCCCTCCTTCGCGCCCGACACGCCGATGAAGCGTTCCACGTACGCATACCACGGCGCGAGGTCGCGGTAGCGGATCGGCCAGTCGTTCCCGTGGCCGTCCTTCGCGTTCGCCTCGAAGTCGAGGTCGCTCCAGCGATAGACCTGGCGCCCCCACGTGATCGAGCGCCCGCCCACCTGCCGGCCGCGGAACCAGCGGAAGGGCGCGTCGGCCGGCGTGGTGTACGGGTTCTCGTGGTCGTTCACGAAGAACTTGTGCCCCATCTCGTCGCAGGCGTAGCACTCGCGCTGGATCGGGTGTGCCTTCGCGATCGCCTTCCGGTCGCCCATCCCGCGGAAGTGCATCTCCCACGGCTGCACGTGCTCCACGAAGTCCCGCGCCGGGTCCACCGGTCCGCCGGCCTCGAGCACGAGCGTCCTGAGGCCGCGTTCGCAGAGCTCCTTGGCGGCCCAGCCGCCGCTGATGCCGGAGCCGACGACGATGGCGTCGTACGTGCGGGCCTGGCGCATCACGATCGAGCCGGCCGCATCACGACCGCCCCGCGCGTGCCGGATGCGGCGCCGCACCGTCGAACCGTCCCGGCATCGGGTTCACCCGGAGCACTTCCTGCTGCGCGCGCTCGCTCGTGAAGTAGCCGTGGACGATGAGACCCTTCAGCCGCCACCACGTGCGGGCGGGCTCGGCGCGGCGATCGCCCGCGCGCTCGAGCGACTCGACGGCGACGGCACGCACGCGCTCCGGCAGCTCGGCGAACGGCGCGCCCTGCGCGGCGCGCACGTGCGCGTCCACCGCGTCCAGCCCCGCGAGGAATGCCGCGCGCTCGTCGTCCGCGTAGTACTCGGCGACGATGACGTCCACGAAGGCCGGCACGCCGACGTCGGTGGCGCCGGGCGTGTCGGTCCGCGGGAGGACGGTGTCGGCGATGGCGCCGACGAGCGCGAGTTGCCGCCCGGAAAGGCCGCCGGCGGTCTGGCGCGCAGCCGCGAGCGCGGCCACGCGCGACCAGACCGCGTGCGCCTCGCGCGGCACGAACGAAAGCGCGGCGGCGGCACCGAGCGTGCGCAGGAGATCGCGGCGTTCCACGTGCTCCCTCGGGGAAGGCGTTCGCGCCGAACGTACGACGAGGCGCTCCGAGCGTCCAGCGCCCCTAGCCCCGCCCCCTGCGCTTCCCGCGCCCCGCGGGCGAGCCCGGCCGGTTCGTGCCCTTGTCGTGGCCGCCGCGCGCGCCCCCGCGATGGGACGCTCCGCCGCGATCGTCACGCGACCTGCGCGACTCCCGCGACCCGGGCGCGCCGCGCGCATCGCGCCACGGTCGCGGGCCGCGGAACTCCCGACTCGGCGAGGCCGCCTGCCGCCTCGCCTCGTCGTCCGTGAACGGCCGCTCCAGCGCCTCCCGCAACTCGTCCAGCGACTCCGCCTTCACCGACCCGCGCGCGCCACGCGCCACCGTGAACCGCACGGGCCGGTCGAACGCCGGCAGCTCCTCGGCCACGAGCCCGCGCGCGACTTTCTCCGGCAGGACGAGCCGCACGATGGCTCGCGGCCCCGCGGGCGTCTCTTCGACCTCGTAGTGCATGGGCACGGTCCGGTCGCGGATTTCGACCGCGCCGGGCAGCGCCATCAGCCGCGCGCGGACGTCGCGCGGCACGAACGCGTCGGCGTCGAGCCGGAGCGCGGCCGCGCGATACTCCTGCAGTGATCGCACACCGCGCAGTCCTTCGGCGTACCACGCCGCGAGTTCCGCCTGGCTGAGCCCCGGCGTGGTGCCGCCCGAGCGCCGCCAGCACTCGCGCACCGTCTCGATCGCCTCGCGGTTCCGCTGCACCGCCGCGTGCCGCGCCTCGCCCCGCGCGAGCGCGTCCGCGAGCACGCGGCGCGCGTCGTCCTCGAGGCCCGGCGGAAAGTCGTGCACCGGCTCGCGCTCGCGCGACAGCTCGAACCCGAAGTAGTCCACCCGCCGCTCCAGCGCGAGCGGCGCGTGCTTGTGCTTGCCGTCGAACACGAGCGCCGGGGCGCTCTCCGTCGCGAACCGCCGCACGAGCGAGAGGGGGACGTTCGTCCCCTCGATCGCCGCGCGCGGATTCCCGTACGCGTCCGCGAAGTAGCGGAGCGTGCCGCTCACCGCGCCCCAGCTCCCCGCGACGCTCGTCTTCGACACGCGCGCCTCGAACCCCTCCGCGGTCTGCTCGTCCATCACGAGGTCGAACGGCTGAATGCGCGCGAGCAGATCCACGAACGCGCGCTCGATGGCGTCGGTCACGAGCGGCATCGCCGCGGGCAGGGGGAGCTTCACCGCCCGATACACGCTCGCCATCCCGAGCCCGGCGTCCTCGATGGACTTGACCAGCACACCGCGCCCGTCCGCCCAGCGCTCGATGCTCTCGTCGAAGAGATGCCGGGGGAGCCCGTACACCTCGCCGACGTACCCGCACTTCCGGTACGCCTCGGCGTACACGTTGTACGCGGTGAGATGGTCGCTTCCGCGCACGATGAGCCCTCCGAGGTCGCGATCCTCGCGCGTCATCCGGTGCAGGGACTCGATGGCGCTCATCACCGCCACGTACGGCAGGAGGGCGTCGTCGCAGTGCACGAGCAGCTCGGCCCACGGCCGGTCCACGGGCATCGCCTCGACGGACTTCCCGTACGCCGAGAGCCGCCCCCGCTCGATGATCCCGCGCGCCTCGAGCCGGGCGACCGCCGCGCGGTAGCTCGCCCGGTCGAGCGGCACCGGCAACTCCAGCTCGTCCGCGCGCACGCCCAGATCGGCGCAGGTGAGCGCGACGCGCTCGCTGTCGCCCGCGAGCTGGAACTCCGGCTCCGTGGGCCGGAGCGCGTCGAACGCGATCTCGCGGTCGGAGAGGATGAAGACGCGTCCGCCCGCCACGCGCCCGTGCACCCGCCCCGCCATCTGCAGGAGTTCGTTCGCGCCCAGGTGGAGCCGCGTGAGCACGTTCTTCCCGCGGTCCACGAGGTTCGAGAACCGCGTGTCGTCAATGATCACGGTGTCCAGCCCCTGCACGTTGAGCGCGCTCTGGCCGGCCGCCGTCATCGCGAGCAGGTAGGGCTTTTCGACCGTCCCCTCGAGAAACGGCCGGATCACCCGGATCGGCTCCCCGCCGTGATAGAACTGCGCGTGCAGGCGCGGGAAGCGCGCGCCCACCAGTGCCGCCACCTGCTCGACACCCGCGCGGGTCGGCAGAAAGACGCCGATCCCGCGCTTCTCCTTGATCGCGCGTTGCACGAACTTGTCGTCGAGGAAGTGCAGCGGATCGGCGTTCACCACCTGCACCTCCGCGGCCTTCGCCGGATCGAACGCGCGCGACTCGACCACGTGCGCCGCGTTCAGGTAGCGTGCGTAGAACGACGGGTCCACCGTCGCCGAGAGCCAGAGGAACCGGCAGCCGACGCGCTTGCCGAGCGCGAGACAGAGTTCCAGCTCCGCGCTCGTCTGGTGGATTTCGTCCACCACGAGCGTGTCCTGCGCGCGGATGTCGCCGTCCTGGAACCAGCGACGCGCGATCCCCGTGGTGACGATCACCACGTTCCAGGTGGGGGACTCGGGCGTCGCCTCGCGCTCGCGGTTGATCACGCCGACGCGCAGCGCCTCGCCGCCCAGGAGCGCGTGGGCGACCGGCCGGATGGCGAACGTCTTGCCCGTGCCCGTGCCCGCGACCACGCCGAAGCCGCGCCGCGTCGCGCCCCTGAGCGCGCGCAGCTCCTCCTCGCGAAAACCCGCGGCGAGCGCCGCGAGCTCCTCGCCGTGCTCCCGCCAGAGCACGGTCTCGATGTCGAGCGTGAACGACAGCTCGATGGTCTCGCACGCCGCGCGCGTGGGCGCGATGACGATGATGCGGCGCGTCGCACCCGAGCCGACAAACGCGTCGTGGTCGGGCGGGAGGTAGGGATCCCGGACGCGGCGCAGCGCGGCGTCTACGACCGAGGTTTCTCCGGCGGCTTCACGGGCGGCGGTACACTCGGCCGCACCGGCGGGCCTGTCGTGCCCACGGGCGTCGCGCGCGCGCCGCGGCCCGGCTCGAGCGAGCGGCCCGGCGCCGCGCGCGACGCGCTCGGGCCCAGATTTCCCGGCGCCGCGCGCGATGCGTTCGGGCCGAAGATCCCCGGCATCGGGGCGATCAGGCGCGGCGACTCCGCGCGAGCGCGCACGCCCGCGCCGGCCGCGCCCGCCGCGCCGGCCGCGCCCGCCGCCGTGGCGGCACCGCGCGGCGGCTGTGCCGCCTCGTGGCGCAGGTCGCCGAACAGGATCGTCGCACTCTTCGGCGCCTTGCGGATCGCCGTGGCGCAATCGGTCGGGGCGGGTTGCTGGCCCGCCGGCACGTCCTTCAGCCACACGCGGCACATCCCCGCGGGCGGCAGTGCGGACGACGGAATGGCGGGCAAACCCCTCGCCTCCCTCACGGGCTCCTGCGCCGCCAGCGGAACGAGGGCGGCCAGGCCAAGTACGGCAATCGCGCGAGCGGGCGAACGGACCAACGGATCCTCCAGTGCGGCTCCCCGGGTACCAAGCCGTCCCGCCGGAAGACGACCCACGGCGGACGGCCGCCACAATCATATCACCACGGGGCCGAGATGCTACTACCCCGCAACTTCCCGCGTGTTCAGCGGCTCAATCGCCGAAGGAAATGCCCAGACGCCGCGCCGTCTTCACCAGGTCGTGCGACAGGTCTACCCGCTTGGGCTCCCGCAGCGCCTCCTCGACCGGGATCGTCACGATGTGCGGCGACTGGAGCGCCACCATCTGTCCCCACTTGCCGTCCTCCACCGCCTGCACGGCCGCGCCGCCGAAGCGCGTCGCGAGCAGCCGGTCGTACCCCGTCGGCATGCCGCCGCGCTGGAGGTGCCCGAGCACGATCGAGCGGCACTCCTTCCCCGTGCGCTCCTGGATGTCCTTCGCGATCCGCTGGCCGACCCCGCCGATGCGGCGCTCCTGCCCGGGAACCGGACCGCCGATCATCGAGACCTCACCCCCCATCGGGTGCGCGCCCTCGGCCACGACGACGACATCGAAGTGCCGGCCGCGCTTTTCCCGCTCCATGATCGCCGCGCACACCTCGTCGAGGTCGTAGGGAATCTCGGGAATGAGAATCGCGTGCGCCGCGCCCGCCACGCCCGAATGCAGCGCGATGAACCCCGCGTGGCGCCCCATCACCTCCATCACGATGACCCGGTCGTGGCTCTCCGCCGTGGTGTGCAGCTTGTCAATCGCCTCCATCGCCGTGTTGACGGCGGTGTCGAACCCGAACGAGGTGATCGTGCCGCTTACGTCGTTGTCAATCGTCTTGGGCACGCACACGACGCGTGCCCCCTTCTGCGCGAGCCGCTGCGCGATCTTGAGGGAGCCGTCGCCGCCGATCGAGATGAACGCGTTGATGCCGAGGTTGCGCGCGTTCTCGAGCAGCTCGTCGGAGCGGTCCACTTCCTTGAGTGTTCCGTCCGGCTGCTTCACCGGATAGCTGAAGGGATTCCCGCGGTTCGTCGTGCGGAGGATCGTGCCGCCGAGGTGGCCGATGCCGCGCACGACGTCGCGCGTGAGCGGAACGACCTCGTCGTCGCCGAGCAGCCCGGCGTACCCCTTCTTGACGCCCAGCACGTGCCAGCCGCGATCGGTGGCGGAGAGCACCGCGGCGCGGATGACGGCGTTGAGGCCCGGCGCGTCGCCGCCGCCGGTGGAAAGCGCGATTCTCACGTGGCGAGCTTCTGCGTGATGAGCCCGAGCACCTCACCCGGCTGCGCGTGGCGGCCGAGCTTCGACTTTTCGAAGATCGGCGTGCCGTCGAGCATGACCTCGAAGCGACCGCCCCCCGAGGGAATCATCTCGACGTCGGCCTTCGGGTACGCGTCACGAATGGTGGCCGCCAGACTGACGGCCCGGGGTTCGTAGTTTCAGACGGTGCAGAATTCTATGGTGACTTTCATCGGAACGAAGGGTTGGGCCCGCGTTGAAAGATACGCCAACGTCCCGGGGACGGGGGCCGTTCAGAAACTCAACTCCCGAGCGCGCGCACGACCGTCTCGATCGCCAGCTCCACCCACCGCGCGTATTGCCGCCCCGACGGGTGCAGGCCGTCGGCCGTCACCCATCCCTCGCGCGCCTCGCGTGAGGCGGCGGTGACGTCCACCCAGCGCGCGCCGGCACGAAGCGCCTCCTCCCGGTTGATGGCGTTGAACCGGTCAATGGCGCTCGCGATCCGGGCCCGGTCGCGCCCCGCCGCGAACAGCGTGACGCCCCAGTCGGGAATCGAGAGCACGACGACCCGGGCCGGGCGGCCGCCCGCGAACTCCACGGCCTGCGCAAGCAGTGACTTGAACTCCTCGCGATAGCGCTCGGCCTCGCGCCCGCGGTACTGGTTGTTCACGCCGATGAGGAGCGTGACGAGATCGTAGGGGCCCAGCGGCGCGGCGACGGCGATCCCCGCCGCCAGCTCGTCGGTCGTCCAACCCGTGCGGGCGACGATCTCGGGGTCCGCGATCGCGAGCCGGCGCGCGCGCAGCGCGCGCACGAGCTGCACCGGCCACCGGTCGGCGGAGTCCACCTGCTCGCCGATCGTGTAGGAGTCGCCCAGCGCGAGGAACCGCGCCGCGCGCGCAGTCGGCTGCGCGCCCCGCTGCGCCGCCGCGGAAAGCGGTAACGTGAAGGCAAGCGCGGAGGGAACGAGCCACGCCACGACGGACCGCTTCACTTCACAACCACGACGCCGGTGACGTTCGCCAGCCGCGCAATCGTCGTGTCCTGCTTCGCGACCACCGCCGTCAGGGAGTCGAGCGTGCCGGCTATCGTGGAGAGGGTGACCCGCATGTCGTTGAGCGCGTCGCCCATCTCCTGCAACTGCTGCTGCCGGATCGCTTCGGCCTTGGGGCTCATCAGGCAGCCGCTCGCGGCCGGGAGGAGGCCGGCCAGGACCAGCACGCGAAGCGCGCGTCGAAGGGGTGGCGGGGGAGGGAGGGCAGGCAGCGAAGGCATCAGGCGGCTCTCCGGACGGTGGGCGGGGGCGGGGGCGGGCGCCGGGACGCGCGCGTCGCGCGGCGCACGCGGAGGAACGGCGGCAACGAAACGCCACGCGCCGCGTTCGCGCGGTGACGCTTCCGGCAACCCGGGAACGTATATCGAGACCGACTCGTTCGGGAGCCGGTCATGTCACACCGCACCCGCGGCGCGACGCTCGTGGAACTCGCCCTTGTCCTCGTCCTGCTCGCCATCCTCACCGCGTTCGCCGTGCCGCGCGCGGCCGGCGTCGTGAACCGGTTCAACCTGCGGAGCGCCACGCAGGACGTCGTGCTGGGCCTCGCCGCCGCCCGTGCCGCCGCCACCCGGCGCGGCGACTACGCGTCGTTCATCGCGGACCCGCGCGCGGGCCGCGTGCGCGTCGTGTGCGGCGGCGAAGTCCTCTTCGAGCGCGACCTCGCGCGGCGCCGCGGCGTGCGCCTCGAAGCGACGCGTGAGTCGGTCACGTTCGCGCCGACCGGGCTTGGCTGGGGCGCGGCGAATACCACCATCGTGGTCAGTCGCGGAGGGAGAGCGGATACGATCACGACATCAAGATTAGGGCGGGTGCGGCACAACTGAGGCGTCTCTCCCGCCGCTCACGTCCCGAAGTCGAACCCCGCCACCGAGATCCGCGGAATCGGCTTCCCCAACAGGCGCTCGATCGTCCGCACCATCGCGATCTCGTCGGCGCACATGAACGTGAACGCATCCCCCGTCGCCGCCGCGCGGCCCGTGCGGCCGATGCGGTGCACGTAATCCTCCGCTTGGTGCGGTACGTCGTAGTTGACCACGTGCGATATCCCCGTGACGTCGAGCCCGCGCTGCGCGATGTCCGTCGCCACGAGCACGCGCAGCTTCCCCTTCCGGAAGTCGGTCAGCGCCTTCGTGCGCTGGCCCTGCGTCCGGTCCGCGTGCAGCGCGTTCGCCTGGACGCCCGCGCGCTCGAGGTGCCGCACCACCCGGTCCGCGCCGTGCTTCGTCCGCGTGAAGACGAGCACCGTGTCGAGCACGTCGTCGCGCGTGAGCAGCTCCACCAGCAGCGCGCTCTTCTTGTCCTTCGGGCAGGGATAGACGAAATGCTGCACCGTCGCCGCCGCGGCCGACCGGCGACCGACCTGCACGACCACCGGCTTGCGCATGTACTTGCGCGCGAGCACCTCGACCTCCGGCGGCATCGTCGCGCTGAACAGCATCGTTTGCCGGTACGGATGGAGCTGCGCCACGATGCGGTTCAGCTGCGGCGCGAAGCCCATGTCGAGCATCCGATCGGCCTCGTCCAGCACGAGCACCTCGAGATCGTCGAACGCGACGTTCTGCCGCTCGAGATGGTCGAGCAGTCGCCCCGGCGTCGCCACCACCACATCCACGCCCCCGCGCAGTGCCTTCGTCTGCGGCTCGTACCCCACGCCCCCGTACACCGGGATCACGGTCAGCTCCGAATGCCGTCCGTACTTGCGGAACATCTCCTCGACCTGCTGGCACAGCTCGCGCGTGGGAGTGAGGATGAGCGCCCGCGTGCGCCCAACCTCGCCGGCGAGCCGCTCGACGATCGGAATCGTGAAGGCGGCGGTCTTCCCCGTCCCCGTCTGCGCCAGCCCGATCAGGTCGCGCCCCTTGAGCGCGAGCGGCACGGCCTGCACCTGGATCGGCGTGGGGTGGCGGTACCCGGCGTCCTTGATCGCCCGGAGCATCGGCGGCGCCAGGCCGAGGTCGGCGAACGTGAGGTGCGTGGTGGATGCTTCGGCCACCGCGAGGGCGGCCGCTTCATCCAGCGCCCCCGAGGGCACGGCCTTCTTCGACGTCATCGCAGAAACTCCGTGAGCATCCGGTTCACGCGCTCGGGCACTTCCTCCATCACCACGTGCCCGCCCTCCTCGATCCATTCCAGCCGGCCACACGGCAACGCCCGGACGAGCCGCTCCGCCTGCGCGGGCCGCACCGTACGATCCAGCGTGCCGAACACCACGAGCGTCGGGACATCGAGCCGCGAGAGCACCGCGGGATCGTACGTCTCCCACGCGAACTCACGCAGCATCTGCAGCTGGGCGCGCACCACGTCGGGAAACTGCGTCGGCGCCCAGTACTCATCAATGTCGCGTTCGGTGAACCAGCCCAGCTTCCCGTGCACGCGACGCTGCACCAGTTCCACGGCCCGCCGCGTCACGAACAGCGACGGGAGCGGCCCCGGGAGCATCGGCACGAAGGGCGCGAAGCCGAGCCGCTCGGTCACGTCGCCGAATCCCACCGGGCCGAAGAGCGCGAGCTGCCGCACCCGACCCGTGTCGCGCCGAGCGAGCTCGAGCGCGATCCGCGCGCCCATGGATTGCGCCACGAGCGGCACCTGCTCCAGCTCCAGCGCATCGAGGAGGCCGCCGACGCGGCCGGTCAGCGCCGCGAGCGCGTAGCTCCCGCGGGCCGTCGGCACGTCGGAGAGCCCGTGCCCGGGGAGGTCCGGCGCGAGAACGCGAAACCCCGCCTCCGCCAGAGCGGGAATGGTGTGCCGCCAGAGGTACGCCGACACGGCCCAGCCGTGGAGAAGCACCACGGGCGGACCGCCCGGCGGCCCCGCTTCGAGCACGCGAAGGGTGAGCCCGTCGGCCAGCGTCACCCGCCGCGCGACGATGTCGGTACGACCGGAGGGAAACCACTCGGCTGGTGGAAGGCGGCGGGGACGCAACTCAGAGGACTTCGATCGGTCGCCCGGAGAGTCGCGCAATGAGCCCGATCCGGAACGTCGCGTCCGCCCACCGCTCGTCGCCCTGATGCGACGGTTCGAGCGGATACGCCGACCAGACCCACGGGATGGAGCTCCTCGGCATCGCCATTCCCTTGTGGGGATGCCACACGCCGTCCTTGCCGCAGTCGTCCACGAATCGCTCGAACAGCTTCGTCCAGTTCTCATTGCGGCGCAGGTACCCCATCCGGGCCATCAACTCCAGCCACGCGAGCGCAGCCGGCACGTCGGCTTCGACCGCGTTCCGATGCGGGAGCCGGTCGCCCATCACGAAGAGCGGCACCGCGACGATGTGACGTCCGACGAGTTGCATCTGCTCCTGCCGCGGGAGTGGCCGCGTCAGCCAGCGGTAGAGCAGCTCCATCCCCTCGTAGTGCTCGCTCCGGAAGAGCGGCATGTGCGAGAGCATCTGGAGGGCGTAGATGGACGGCGGGAAGGCGTCCGGCGAAAGCACTTGCCGGTTGGCGACGCGAATCCACGGCTTGTTGCCCGTGGGCGACTTGAGGAACTCCATCATCCGGTCGAGCGTGCGCCGCGCCGCTCCCCGCAATCGCGGGTCGTTCTCGAACCCCGACTGCGCGAGCGCCGCGCCCGCCGCTTCGCGGAGCGTCTGCCGCGTCATCTTCAGCAGATCGTCGTCGGGCCGCCCCTTCGGCGCCGTGCGCGGCGCCAGCTCGAACAGGAGCGACGGATCGTCATCCTCCGCCAGCAGGCGAAAGAGGATCCGTCGCGCCTGATAGACGGGAGGCGCGTCCTTGTCCCACCCGTACTCCAGGAGTCGCCGCACCGCGTGCACCGTGCCGACACCCTCGAAGCCCTCGACGCGCTGCGGCGGTAGCGAGAGCATCGCGTTGTTCCACACGCCATCGGCGGCCTGCATCACCGCGAGTTCGATCGCCGGACGGAACCCGTACGGCAGATGGTGAAACGCGGTGCTGACCGCATCACCCAGCCGGGCCACCTCCACCGTGGCGCGATACTGCAGGGGAGCGGACGCGTGCTCGAGGAACCAGCCGACGGGGAACCGCACTGCGGCCGGGGGCGGTGGCGGCGGCGGAAACACCGGAGCGACCGGGGCGGCGGGTGCGGTCAAGTGAGGAGTGCCCAGCGCTAACTCGTTGAAGGCAAATGCGATATGATGTTACCAGCCCGCGAACAGCGGACGCGACCGGGAAGGATACTCGTTTTGTCGCCAAACGCTAGGGCGCGTCGCGTGCCCGCGCGCGCTTTCGGCGCGCGGTGGCGCGCGGTGTGGCGCGCATCGGGACCCCGTGCCGCGCTTGTTCGGCCCTTCCTCCGCACCCATCTTGCCGCGATGCGCGGCGAGTTTGTGGATGTCGGCGGATGCCGGTTGTACTACTACGCCGCCGGCACTCGCGGGGCGGGCGAACCCGTGATCTTCGTCCACGGGTTCCCCGCCTCGTCGCATCTGTGGGGGGAGGTCGTCCGCCAGATGGCTCCGGGTCATCGCCTGGTGGTGATTGATCTCCTGGGTTTCGGCCGCAGCGACCGCCCGGCCGGCGCTTCGCTCACCGCCCCGGCACACGCGGCGCGCGTGCGCGCGCTGATGGACGAGCTGCGCATCGAGGCCGCGTGCGTCGTCGGGCACGCGATGGGCGGCGCGGTCGGCCAGGCGCTCGCGCTCGAGGCGCCCGCGCGCGTCACCCGACTCGCCCTGGTGAGCAGCACCGCGTTCAGTGCGTGGCCGCGCAAGGCGGCGCGCCTGGCGCGCGCGCTCGCCGCGGCTCGACGAGTGGGCCGCGCGATCGGCGCTCCTTTGCTCGCGGGGCTGGTGCACGGGTCGCTGCTGGCCGGATTCGCCGACGCCGAGGCGGGCCGGCGGTCGCTCGATCACTACCTCCGCGCCTTCACGACGCACCTCGGGACCGACTCGCTCATCGCCCAGCTGCTGGCGATGCAGGACGACACGGTGCCCGCGCTCGCCGAACGGCTGGGCGCGATTCGCCAGCCGACGGCGATCGTCTGGGGGGAGCGCGACCCCTTCCTCGACGTCGGCGTCGGGGAGCGTCTGCGCGACGCGATTCCGGGCGCGACGCTCGAGGTGATCCCGGATGCGAGGCACTTCACGCCGGAAGATGCGCCGGAGCGCGTCGCGGCGGCGATCGGCGGGCTCCTGGAGCGCTAGGCGGAGATAGCCGCTGAACCGGTGATTCGCGATCGGCATCGCGACGGCGCGTGCGCTTTCCCGGTCGGCGCCCGCGTGCAGATTCCAGGAGTGGGGCGGAGGTCATCATCCGGAGGAGCGGCCCGTGAAGCCCACCGACGTACTCATGAACGAGCACCGGCTCATCGAGCACGTGCTCGACGCGCTGGAGATCGCGGCCGATCGCCTGCATCGCGGGCAGGCCGTCCGGCCAGCGTTCTTCCTCGAAGCCGCGGATTTCATCGCGGGGTTCGCGGACGGCTGCCATCATCACAAGGAGGAGGGCGTGCTGTTCGGCGCGATGCGCGAGAGTGGCGCGCCCGCTGGGGGCGGGCCGATCGAGGTGATGCTCGCCGAACACGAACAGGGACGCACCCTCACGCGCGGACTGCGGGAGGCCGCGCGCCGGCTGGAGTCGGGCGACGCCTCCGCGCGCGTGCAGGTCGTGTCGCACGCGCGACGCTACGTGGCGCTGCTACGCGAGCACATCGCGAAGGAGGACAACGTCCTCTTCCCGCTGGCCGACGCGCTGCTGTCGTCCGAACGCACCGTGAGCGTGCTGCAAGGCTTCGAGCGCATCGAGCGAGAGGAGACCGGAGAGGGCGCGCACGAGAGATTCCACGCGCTCGCGGAGAAGCTCGCTCGGGAGGCGAAGGCGCTGGGCGCCTGAGCGCCTGGGCGCCTGGGCGCCGGAGCGCCTGAGCGCCTGAGCGCTCGCCCGGGTACCGTTGCCGGGTCCCGCTCGGAGCGCGGATCGCGGATCGCGCCGCGTGTCCGCCGCCCCGGGCCGCACCGGCCGTCAGCCCGGCACAAGCACCACGCGCTTCAGGAGCCGGCCTTCGTGCGCCGCGTCGAAGACCTCGTTGATCTCCGCGAGCGGCCGCCGCTCGACGAACGGTTTCAGGCGGACCCGGCCGGCGGCGACCCACTCGAGCAGCTCGGGATAGACCAGGGGATCGGCGCCCCAGTTGCCGCGCGCCACGGCGTCGTACGCCATCAGGTTCGAGAGCGGAATCTCGACGCGATCCATCGTGAAGCCGACCACGGCGAGCGAGGCACCGAAGCCGAGCAACGAGAACGCGGTCTCCTGGCCGCCGCGCGTCCCCGACATCTCGAAGATCTTCCACAGATGCGCGGGCGCTCCGAGGCGTTCCGCTTCCGCGCGCACCTGCTTCCGAATCTCCTTGACCGGCACGTCGCGCACGTTGAGCGCGCCCCGCGCGCCGGAGGCGCGCGCCTGCTCGAGTTTGCGCTCGTCGAGGTCGAGGGCAATGACGGTCGCGCCCGTCGCGGCCGCGACCTGCACGCCGTACACGCCGATGCCGCCCGTGCCCACGACGACCGCGAGCTCGCCCGCGGCGAGGCCCGAGCGCTTCACCGCCTCGAACGGCGTCGCCACGGCGTCCGAGACGACCGCAAGCTGCCACAGCTCGTGGTCCCGCAGCGCCGCGTCCGGCACGTGACAGAGGAACCGGGCGGGCACGACCACGTGTGACGCGAAGCCGCCGTGGCGGTCGTTCCCCGGCATCACCTGCTTCCGGCAGATCGTCCGCCGGCCGGCGCGGCAGAGGTCGCACTCGCCGCAGGGCAGCACCGCCGGCACCACCACCGCCCGGCCGACCTGCTCCCTCCCCACGCCATCGCCCACCTCGCGCACGACGCCGCTGATTTCGTGGCCGAGGACGAGGGGCGGCGCGGCGCGGGTCTTCACTCCGGAACGGAGAAAGGACACGTCGGTGTGGCAGACGCCGCACCCGGCGACCTCCACCAGCGCCTCGCCCGGCTTCAGCTCCGCCGTCTCGAACTCCCGGCGCTCCATCGGCGCGCCCGGCACCGTCATCATCCACGACACGCACGTGACCCGGGTTCCGGCCGTCATGCTCCCGCCCTCCTCTGTCCCTGTGGATCCGTTATCCGCGCGTCCTCGAACACGAAGCTGCCGCACTCGTGGCAGCGATCGAGCGTCCGATCGTTCCCCGCGAAGCACAGCCGGTCGTCGCCCGCGATGCGCATGACCTTCCTCAGGAAGCGACAGTCGCAGTCGGCGCTCGGCTCGTAGACCGCCTCGAGGTACGGGGCGGCGTTGCTGAGCACGTTGCGCACCCGGACCTTCATCGAGGGCGTCAGCTCGTGCGCTTCGATCGAGAGTTCCTTCGCGACGACCGCGAACGCCTGGATGTGCTCGTACTTCACGCGATGCGCGCGGTTGAACGTCACGAACGTCTCGCGCAGCGACGCCTTGACGACCTGCTCGGCGCGCGTGCGATCGTCACCGAACTCCTCCCGGATGCGGAAGAAGTCGGGGAAGACGAGCGCGGCGAGAAAGCGCCGGCCGTCGCCCGCGACGATGACGTGGCGGATGTACCGGTTCATGCCCGCGAGCTGGTTCTCGAGCGCGGTCGGAACGACCTTTTCCGCGTTCAGCATCTTGAACACGCGGTCCTTGCGGGCGACGAGCTTGAGTCCCGCGCCGACGAACTCGCCGAGATCGCCGGTGTGGAACCATCCGTCGCCGGGCAGCGCGGCCGCGTTGGCGCGGGCGTTCTCGAAGTACCCGCGCATCACGTTGGGCCCCTGCGCCAGGATTTCCCCGTCGGCCGCGATCCTGAGCCGCACGCCGGGAATCGGATAGCCCACCATCCCGGGCACGCTGCGCGCTTCGTGCAGGTCCGTCAGCGTGCAGCAGGGCGCCGTCTCGGTGAGCCCCCATCCCTCGAGCACGGGAATGCCTCGCGACGCGAAGAACTGCGACACGTTCGCCGGGAGTGGCGCGGCGGCGGTGAACACGAAGCGCAACTCCGGGTGGAAGATCCGCGCGTCGTCCTCGGGATGCATCTGCGCGTGCGTGACGAGTTGCTGGTACACCTGCGGCACGCTGAAGTAGACCGTCGGCCGCACCGTGAGCCAGTTGCGCAGCAGGCGGTCGAAGTCCTTCCCCAGCGAATCGTCGAGGTGCAGCGCCGCCCCGTTGAAGAGCGCCGTGTACTTCTCGAAGATCCCGCCGAAGCTGTGGTGCCACGGGAGGTACGAGAGCAGCCGGTCGTCGCTCCCCACCGACCAGATCGCCGAGAGCGCGCGCTGCTGCGACAGGATGTTGTCGTGGGTGAGGAGCACGCCCTTCAGGATGCCGCTCGTGCCGGAGGTGAAGTTCATCAGGCACGGCTCGTCCGGGTTGACGCGGGTCGCCGCCTCGAGGAAGGAGCGCAGCCCCGCCTCGGTCTCCTGCGTGCCTGCGGCGGCGCCAGCGATGTCGCCGAAGCACGCGTGGGAGACGCCGGTTCCGGTGAGCGTGGCGTCGAGCGCGGCGGGCACGACCGGGTCGTAGGTCACGACGGCGCGCACGGTGGGCGGCACGCAGATGCGCCAGAGCTGGTCGCCACCCGCGATGACGAGCACCGTCGGCTTCGCCTGCTCGATGAGCCCGCACGCCTGGTCCGCCGGGTAGCCGGCGAAGATTGGAGCGAACGTCGCGCCGATGCACATCGTCGCCAGCTCGGTGACGAGCATCTCGCCGCGGTTGGGCGAGAACACCGCCACGCGAGTGCCCGGACCCGCGCCCGCCGCGGCGAGGAACCGCCCGAACGCGGCGACTTGCCGCGCGAACGCCGCCCAGGTCACGCCGCGGAATGTCTCTCCCTCGCGCTCGAGGTACACGGGCCGCCGGGCGTATCGCTCGGCGTTGCGCGTGAGCAGTCCGCCCACGGACTCGCGTTCGCCCACCGGCGAGAGCCGGGAGTAGATGACGTCGCCGTCGCGCACCGCGGCCGTGGCGTGCGTCATCGCGGGCCGTGCCCGGCTCCCGGCGTCACGGCTCATCGGGCCCTCCGGCGGATGCCCGGCGCGCGCCCACCCGCGGGGCGGCCTCGGGCCCGACCGAAGCCGCCCCGTCGCGCGCGGCGAGGGCCGCGCCGAACGCGCCCATCTCCTGCGGGTGCGGCGGCACCGTGACTTCGGTGCGCAGCTCCGCGGCGAGCAGCTCGACCACGCGGGGGTGGTACGTCACCACGCCGCCGGTGGCGACGATGCGCCCTTCGAACACGTCCATCGCCGACACGCGCCGCACGAGCGAGCGGTACGCCGCCATCGCGAGGTCGGCCGGCCGCTTGCCCGCGCGGATCAGCGTCAGTAGCTCGGTGCCGGCGAAGACGGTGCAGAAGCTGGAGAGCTCGAGCACGTCGGCCGAGTTCGCCGCGAGCCGCGGGAGCTCGCCGGTCTCGACGCCGAGGCGCAGCGCGATCTCGTCGAGAAAGCTCCCCGTGCCGGCGGCGCACTTGCGGTTCATCCGGTGCGAGAGGCGCCGCCCGTCCGCGTCGAGACGAATCACCTTCGCGTCCTCGCCGCCGATGTCGAGCACGACGAGCGGCCCGCTCACGTAGAACGCCGCCCCGCGGCCGTGACAGTCCAGCTCGGTGCGCGAGCCGTGCGCGAACGTGACGCTGTTGCGGCCGAAGCCGGTGGCCCAGATCGCCTCGACGTCGTGGGGCGCGAGCGCCGCCTTCTCGAGCGCGTCGCCGTAGGCGCTCCGGGCCGCTGCCTCGAGGTCCGCCCCGCTGCGGACGACCGACGTGCCGAGCACGCGGCCGTCCGCGTCAATCACCGCGGCCTTCGTGTTCCACGAGCCGCTGTCAATGCCGGCGAAGCGGGTCATGGGCGTCCGCCCCGGCGGGCCGACGCGCGCGCGTCGGCCAGCTGCTCGACGAATCCCTCGATGTTCGTGCGCGCCTGCTCGTCCGAGAAGCAGCGCAGGTCGTTCACGTCGCCGTCCAGCACGAGCGTCGGGATCCCCAGGCGCTCCGTGAGCCGGCGCGGCATCCCGTAGCGCGTGTTCGTGTTGTTCGGGCAGGTGCGACAATCGTGAAAGATGATCCCGTCCGCGTCGTAGAACTCGACCATCCGTTCGATGTAGCGCTCCTTCGGCGCCTCGGCGCGCGCGATGAACAGCTCCAGCGACGCGCGCGCGAAGGAACGGAAGGGATCGGCCTCGTCGAGCTGCGAGAGGATCCAGCTGTTGCAGTACGTCGAGGCGACGACGGCCGTGCGGAACTCCGCGAACGTCGTCGCCAGCGCGCGAAGGCGGCCCCAGAGCGGCATCCCGTCCCAGTAGAGGCGCAGGTTCTCGCCGGGCACCGCGCCCACGTCCTCGCGCGTGCGCGCCTCGAGCTCGGAGAGGAGGGTCCGATAGTACACGGCGGCATCGGGCGTGCCGCGGAGCACGACCGCCGGCCCCATGTGGATCGTCCCGTCGAAGAACGTGAGTGGCGCCGGCCGGTGCGCCGCCGTCTGGAGGCACGCCTCCCAGAGCACGGAGCTCTCCTTCGACGCGCGCACGGCGGCGGTGAGCCGCGCGGCGTCGAGCCGATGGCCGGCGACCGCCTCGAGCGGCGGCACGAGCACTTCGATCTGTCTCGTGACGGCGTCCACGTCGTCGTCGCGCACGTCCCCGATCGCGCGCGGTGACGTGATGCCGATGAGCGGCACGCCCCACTGTCGGGCATACCACTCGAACCAGTCTCGCACGTCGCGACACTGGTTCGTGTTGAACACGAGCACGTCGGCCCGCGGCGTCTCCCGGAGCCCGTAGGCGGCGAGCGGCGTCTCCCGCGCGAGGAACGCGCCGATGTCGCTCGTGAGGTACGAGCAGACGTCGGGCGAATAGCCCTGCGCGTGCGCCAGCGGCAGGTACCGGTTGGCCGTCCGCGCGGCGCCGAGCATCGCGGCGTGATTCTCGGGGAAGAACACCGCGAAGCCCAGCGCGCGCAGCAGCTCAGCCGGGCCGACGCTCGTGCACCAGGCCACCGGGGCCGCGCCGCGCTCGGCGGCGTCGCCGAGCGAACGGTAGTACGCGCCCATCGTGTCGCGCAGGGCCGCGGTGCTGGCGAGCTCCACGCGCGCGGCGTTCGCGCGCGCCCCGCCGGTGGACGAGCGCGGCGTGCTCACGCGTGCGCCAGCGCGACGGCGGAGTCGTCGGCTGCCTCGGGCTGTCGGAACACCTTGAGCGCGGCGCCCAGCGCCGCGGTGAAGATCGGCTCCGCCACCGGTCGCACGGTGAGACCCGAGAGCGACGCGAACGCCTGGAGCACGCCGGGGAAGTACTCGGCGACGCCGCCGCAGATCATCACCGGGTCCTCGAACCCGCCGATCTCCAGGATGCGCTCCGCGATGGAGTGCATGCACCCGAGCGCGACCTCTTCCCTCGTCGCGCCCTCGCGCAGGCGCTCGAGGACCTCCGAGGCGCTGAACACCGAGCAGTAGCTGCTCACCCGCGCGGGATGTTCCCCGGCCGCCGACGCCAGCTCCTGCAGGCGCGTCGCACTCACGTCGAGATGGCGCGCCGTGAACATCAGGAAGCTCCCGATCCCCGCCGCGCAGCGTCGCACGCCGCGGACCCGCACCCGCCGGCCCTCCCCGTCCACCGTGATGACGTGCGGGTCGCGCCCGCCGATGCTGACCAGCGTCATCGCGTGCCGCACCTGCTGGAACGCGCCGAGGGCGTGGCACGCCGACTCCGTGACCGTCCGCGTGGCCTTGGGCACGCACGTCGCCGCGAAACCGGTGGCGCCGACGCCTTCGAGCTCCTCCTCGTGCCGCTGGGCGTCGTCGAGGGCGGCGGCGAGCGCTTCGTACGCGCACGTCTGGAAGTAGCCGCGCGTCGGCAGCACGGCGCGGCCGAGCGCGCGCCCGTCGTCGGCGGCCACCACCGCCTTCACGCACTCCGTGCCGACGTCCACTCCGGCGGCGATCCTCGTGGTCTCCTCGGGCATGCGTCGGTTCCTCCGGGTGCCGGCGCTCAGCCGACGCCCACGCGTTCGGCGTGCTGCTCGAGGAACTCCGCGAGCTGTCCCTCGAGTTGCTCCGCGGAGAACAGCCGCGGGTCGTGTGAATCCGCCTCAACTACAAGTGCCGGCACGCCCGTCAGGCGTTCGGCGCGCACGGCGAGCCCGTAGCGCACGTGGCTCGCCTCCGGCGTCGTGCGGCAGTCATGATACACGGCCGCATCCACGCCGAACTGCTCGAACTTCTCGGCCAGATAGGCGGTCTTGTACTGCTCCGACCGGTTGCCGAAGACGCTGGTGTACGCGCGCGCCATGCTCTCGATCGGGTCGTGCGGATCGAGGCCGGGGAGCGTGAACACGCCGCAGAACGTGGATGCGACGATGGACACGCGCGCCTCGGCGAAGAGCCGCGCGAGGGGCCGGAGGGCGCACCAGATCGGCGGGCCGTCCCAGTAGAAGCGATGGGCCTCGCCGGGCACCGCGGCGACGCCCAGCGCGACCCGGTGCTCAATCTCGTCCTTGAGCAGCCGGTAGTAGTCCACGGCCTCGGGCGTCCCGCGGAGCAGGATGATCGGCGCGAGGTGAATCAGCGTGTCGAAGAACGTGAACGGCACCGGCGCCGCGCGCGCGAGATCGAGAATGGCGCCCCAGAGACGCGCGGCCTCCGCGGTGTGCGCGACGACCTCGCCGAGCCGGTCCGGGTCGAGCGTCCGCCCCGTCACCTGTTCGAGGCGGTGCGTGAGCCGCAGGAGCTGGTGCACGGCGGCGTCCACGTCAATGCGCTCCAGCTCGTGCAGCGCGGGCGGCGGGTGCAGTCCCACGACCGGGACGCCGTAGTAGCCGCCGTAGAACTCGAACCAGCGGAGCAGTTCGTGCCCCGTGTTGGTGCTGTAGACGACCACATCGGGACGCGGTGGCCCCTTGATGCCGTAGGCGGCCACGAGCGGGCTGCTCCCGTCGAGGAGCGCGCCGATGTCCGTGCGCATGGCGGCGCTCGCGAACTGCGAGAACCCCTCGGTCGTGGCCCGGGCGATGTAGCGTCCCGCCTGGCGGGTCGCGCCGATGAGCGCCGCGTGGTTCTCGGGGAAGTAGGGCACGATCCCCAGCGCGCGCACGATCTCGACGGGCGCGAGCCCGGAGCACGCCGCGACCATCCGGGCGGGATCGTCCGACGCCGCGTCGAGATCGCGGTAGTAGGCGCGCATCAGCTCCTTGAGCCGCCGCGCGCTCTCGAGCGGCGGGCCGCCCGAGGGCATCCCGCCGTCCCGTCCCATCGGCGTGGCCCGCGCCGGGGCTCGTGGGCGCTCGCTCTTGCCGGGGGCGTCCTGCGCCTGATCGAGTCCGAGCTTGCGCGCGATCGCCTCCCGGTTCAGGAACTTCTGGCGCTCGCGCGAATGGAGGAAATGCACCAGCGCGGCATTGTGCGGCGCGGCCAGTCCCAGGCGGCGCGCCTCGACGACGACCGCCCCGTTGAGCGCGTCCACTTCCGTTCTCGTCCCCCGGGCGAGGTCCTGCCACATCGTCGGCCGGTTCTTTCCCAGCGCCGCGAGCGAGCCCAGCAGCGGCCGGAACGGGTCCTCCTCGTCCACGATCGGCACGCCGCGCGCGCGCATCACGGCGACGATCTCCCCGCAGAGATCGCGCATGAAGGCGAGCAGCTCCTCGTCCGCGAGGATCTCGCGGCACGTCAGCCCGGTGACCGCCGACACGGGATTGATGACCGCGTTGTGGAGCAGCTTCTGCCACACCACGTGGTCAATGTTCGCGACGACGTTCGTGTCGAGCCCGGCGCGGCGGAACACCTCGCCGATCGCCTCGATCTCCGGCGTCACGTTGCCGGCAAACGGCGCGATCTGGATCGGCTTGATTCCGGTGCGGAAGCTCAGCCGTCCCGGGCCGGCGTGCTGCACGCTGTGGTACGTGATGCCGCAGAGCACCCGTTCCGGCCCCACCACGCGCGCGATCGTCTCGGTGTTCCCGATGCCGTTCTGCAGCGAGAGGAAGCGCGTGTGCGGGCCGCTCGCGCCGAGCACCGGGCGCACCGCCTCCTCCGTCTGGTACGTCTTCACCGCGATCACCACGAGGTCGAACGGCGCTTCGCCCTCCACGGTCGTGACGACCCGCACCGGCACGCGGACCGCCTCCTGGCCGGTCCGGGCGATCTCGAGGCCGCCCTCGTTGAGCAGCCGGGCGCGCGCCTGATTGACCTCGAGCAGGGTGACGTCCTCGCCCGCGCGCGCGAGCTGCGCCCCGAAGAGCCCGCCCAGCGCGCCCGCCCCGACGATCAGGATTCGCATCCGTGCCTCCCGCGACCAACGTTCCCCTCGCGTCTCCCGCGTCTCCCGGGTCTCCCGGGTCTCCCGGGTCTCCCGCGCCCCGCGCGCCGCACGCTCATCGGTTCTTCCACGCCGGAGGACGCTTCTCGACGAACGACGCGATCCCCTCGCGCACGTCCTCCGTGGCCATCAACTCGCCAAGAAACACGCGCTCCGCCTCGCGCCGCGCCTCCTCGTACGGGCGGCCCGCGAGCGCGCGCACCAGGCGCACGTTCATCCGCATCACCACGGGGCTCGCGCGCCGGAGGTCGGCGAGCACCGACTCGAGCGTCGCCGCGAGCGTCTCCGGCGCCACCACCCGCGACACGAGTCCCATCGAGCGCATCTCGTCCGCCGAATAGGTGCGCCCCGTGCTCGTGACCTCGACCGCCCGCGCGAGACCGATGCGCGCCGGCAGCCACGCCACGCCGACCGGCGCGAAAAAGCCGAGCCGGATCTCCGGCTGCCCGAACGTCGCGCGCTCGCTCGCCAACAGCACGTCGGCCATCATCGCGAGCTCGAAACCCGCGCCCAGCGCCGCGCCATCCACGGCCATGACCACGGGCAGCTCGATGGCGCCGAGGAGCTCGAACAGCGCGCTGAACGCGGCGATCATCTGGCCCGCCCGCTCCGGCCGGTGCTCGGCGACGTCGGCGCCCGCCGAGAACGCGCGGCCCTTCCCCGTGACGGCGACTGCCTTGAGCGCCCGATCGCCGCGCGCGCGCGCGAGCGCCGCCGTGAGCTCGCCCATCATCGCCGCGGTGAGCACGTTGAGCGGCGGCGCGTCGAGCGTCACGTACGCGACGTCGTCGCGGACCTCGTACCGCACGGAAGCGCGTTCCGGCGTCACCCGCGGTGCCCTCGCGTCAGCACAGTTGCCCCCCGTCCACCTTCACGATCTCGCCGGTGACGTGCCGCGCCGCATCGGAGCAGAGAAAGACGACGACGCGGGCCACGTCCTCCGCGTCGGCGATGCGGCCGAGCGCGCTCTCGGCGAGCGCGACGTCGAGGACAGCCGGTGGCAGCGTGGCCGTCATCGCCGTCCGGACCATCCCGGGCGCGACGCAGTTCACGTTCACCCCGCTCCGGCCCAGCTCCCGCGCGAGCGTCCGCGTGAGCGCGATCACGCCACCCTTCGACGCGGCGTAGTTCGCCAGCCCGACCTTGCCGCGGAGCCCGTTGATGGACGCGATCGTCACGATGCGCCCGCTCTTCTGCGCCCGAAACACGGGCGCCACCGCGCGACAATAGGCGAAGGTGCCCTTGAGGTTCACGGCGAGCACCTCGTCCCACGCCTCCTCGCTCATCTTCCACGACATCGCGTCGCGCGCGATCCCCGCGCAGCTCACCAGGCAGTCGAGGCGGCCGAGGTCGCGCACGGCGGCACCGACGCACGCCTCGGCGGCCGCGAAGTCCCGGACGTCCGCGCGCATCGCCACGGCGCGGCGCCCCGCCGCGCGGAGCGCGCGCGCGAGCGCCTCGGCTTCGTCCATCGCGGCGAGCTCCACGAGCGCCACGTCGCATCCCTCCGCGGCGAGAGCGCGCGCGACCGCCGCGCCGATGCCGCGTCCCGCCCCGGTGACGAGTGCCGCCTTCCCCGCGAGGCCCAGGTCCATCACCCGCTCCGCGCCGGCTCCGCGAGGGCGGCCCCGCAGCCGCCGCAGAACGTGAAGGCCTCGGGGATCCCCGTCGCGCCGCACTTCGCGCACGCCTTCACGTACGGGCCCCACAGGAACTCGCTGCTCCCGCCGCTCGCGGCGCGCGTGCGCAGCCCCATGAAGTCCACCTTGCGCTTCTCGACGAACGCCCGCATCCCCTCGTACGGCTCGAGCGTCGTGAAGTGCGTCGAGAGCCAGTCGCGCGCGTGGCCCACCGTCGCGTACCACGCCTGTTCCTTCCAGTAGTTCACCTGCTGCTTGGTGTAGCGCGTGCACTCGGGAAACTTCTCGAGCACCTGTTTGGCCAGCGCGAGCACTTCCTCGTCGAGCTTCGCGCGCGGCACCACCCGGTTCACGAGCCCCCACTCGAGCGCCTTCGCCGCCGGAATGCGCGGATTGAGAAACAGCATCTCGCGGGCGCGCCGGTCGCCGACGTGGAGCGAGAGCCATTGCGTGGCGCCCCCGCAGGCGACGCTCCCTACGCTCGTGCCGACCTGCCCCAGATACGTGTCGTCGGCCATCACCGCGAGGTCGCACGCGAGCTGCGACTCGTTGCCGCCGCCCACCGCGATCCCGTTGATGCGCGCGATCGTCACCTTCCCGCTGCGCAGGAGGCTCTCGATGTACTTGCTGAAGAGCCCCATGTACTTCCAGTAGTCGCGCGGCCGCCTGGTGTAGACGGCCGAGTACTCCTTCACGTCCCCGCCCGTGCAGAACGCCTTCTCGCCCGCGCCGGTCAGCACGATCACCCCCACGGCGTCGTCCCCCGACGCGTCGTCAATCGCGGCGATCAGCTCCCGCAGCGTCTCGGTCGTGTAGCAATTGAAGGACTCCGGCCGGTTGATCGTCACCCGCGCCACCCAGTCCTTCTTCTCGTACAGGACGTCCTTGAACCCGAAGGTGCGCGCCTCTTTTGAGGCGAAGTGTGTCGTCACCGCTCTCTCCCCCGTTCTCGTTTGCCGTCAGCGCACGCTGACCTTGACCACGACCGCGGCGGCGCTGTCGCCCGCGGCGCATCCCGTGAACAGCCCGAACCCCCCGCCTTGCTCCGCGAGGTCCTCGATCAGCTCGATGATCGCGCGCATCCCCGTCGGTCCCTGCGGATGTCCCCACACGAGGGAGCAGCCGCGCCGGTTCATCCGCTCGGGATCGAGCGCGAGCTCCCGGGCGAGATACACGTCGTTCACCGCGAACGGATTGTGCGTCGTGACGCTCACCAGATCGGCGGGGCCGATCTCCGCCCGTTCGAGCGCGAGCCGCGCCGCCGGCACGACGGCCATCGGCATGAACCCCTTCTTCACCCGCGCCTGCCCGAACGAGGCGAGCTGCACGTCCACGGCGCCGTCGCGCGCGAGCTCGCGCGCCGGCACGACGGCCATCGGCATGAACCCCTTCTTCACCCGCGCCTGCCCGAACGAGGCGAGCTGCACGTCCACGGCGCCGTCGCGCGCGAGCTCGCGCGCGCGCTCGCGGCTCGAGGTCAGGAGCATCGCGGCGTTTCCGTCGGCCGGATGCGTCTGCGTGCCGAAGGTCACGGTGCCGCCGTCGAGCACGGGCTTCAGCGTCGCGAGCCCCTCGGCCGTCGTCGGATAGACGCCCTGGTCGCCGGCGACCGTCGCGACGACCTTCTTGCCGCGCGCATCCTTCACCTCCACGGGCCACGGCATGAACCGCTTGAGGAAGGCGGCGTCGGCGGAGAGCGCCGTCGCGTACTGGCGGAACCGCAGCAGCGCGATCTCCTCCTGCGCCTCCCGCGTGATCCCGGCCTCGCGCGCCACGTTCTCCGCCGTCTGAATCATCGAGTTCTTCGCGTACGGGTCGTGCCCGAAGCTGTCGAGCACGAGATTCTCGGCGTCCCCGGTGCCGCCCGGGCCCGACGGGTTCGGATAGAAGACGTGCGGGCCGTTGCTGGTCCGGTCGGCCGTCGCCGCGAGATAGAGCGAGGCACCGTTCGCGCCCAGCTCCTCCGCCGCCTGCACCAGGCAGCGCACCGACGTCGCGCACGCCTGGTTGATCGTGGGGCCGCTCACGTGGCAGAGGCCCGCCAGGCCCGCGAACCACGGTGCACCGTAGAACGAGTGCTTGCTCGGCACCGTCGTGCCGAGGCAGACGCCGTCAATGTCCGTCGGACCGACGCCGCGTGCCGCGAGCGCTTTGACCGCGGTCTCGGCGGCGAACGGAATCGGCGGCAGCGTCGCGAAGCTCCCCTGCCACGCGCAGAAGGGCGTGGACCAGTAGCCGCCATAGGGAATCCACACATCGGTGAACTGCACGGGCCTGTTCCTCATCGGTTCGGACGGACGCGCCGGCGCGGCGCCCCCGTCATCTGCCCTGTTGCTCGCGCCGGAGGCCGTTCACCACCAGGTCGTACATCTCCTCGCCGATCTGCTCCACCGGGCCGTGCCGGTCCGGGTGGTACCACATGAAGATCCAGTTGAGCATGCCGAACACGAAGAGCGTGGCGTGCCGGCTCCGCCGCGACTCCGCTCCGTCGTGCGACCCGCCGTCGGTCACGGCGCTCACCACCGCGGTCATCAGCCGGTAGTACTCGCGGCGCAGCTCCTCGATCGCGCGGTAGCGCTCGCCCTTCAACGATTCCAGCTCGAACGTGCACGCCTTCAGGGCCTTGGTGTGCCGGTGGTAGAAGCGAAGATGCCCGATGAGGAGCCGGCGGAAGCGCTCTTCCGGCGTCCCCGGCTCCGCGGCGATCTGCTCCTGGCCCGCGTTGAGCGAGGCGAAGGTGCGGTACTGCAGCTGGAAGAGGAGGTCTTCCTTGCTCGCGAAGTAGTGGTAGAGCCCGGCGAGACTCACCTCCATCGCCGTGCCCAGGTCACGCATCGTCGTCGCCTCGAAGCCCTTTTCGGCGATGAGCGCGGCCGCCTTGGTCAGCAGGCGATCGAGTTTCCGCTGCGTGGACGCCCGCGCCAGCCGGCGCTGCAGCGCGGCCGGCGCGCCGACGGGCTGGAGCGCACTCATCACGGGCGCGTGCCTCCCGCCGGCTCGAGCGCGGCGCCAGAGGCAGGCGGCGACACACCCGGGCGAGCGAGCCCCTCGAGAATCTTCTCCGGCGTGATCGGCAGCTCGGTCACGCGCACGCCGCACGCGTCGTAGATGGCGTTGGCGATCGCCCCGAGCACCGGCAGCAACGATCCCTCGCCGATCTCCTTGGCGCCGAACGGCCCGCGCGGCTCGTAGCTCTCCACGGCCGACGTGCGGATCTCGGGCGCGTCGCAGATCGTCGGAATGAGATAGTCGTGGAGGTTCGCGTTGGCGAAGCGCCCGCCCGCGCCGACCACCGTGTCCTCGAGCAGCGTCTCGCCGAGCCCCATGACGATCGCCCCTTCCACCTGGCCGTGGAACGTCACGGGATTGATGACGGTCCCCGCATCGCTGAAGTCAGTGACGCGCTCCACGGTCACGTAGCCCGTCTCGAGGTCCACCGAGACCTCGGCGACCGCCGTGGAAAAGCTGTAGGCGGGCGACGTCCCCACGGTGCCGCCCTTGAAGTCGCCGCCGAGGTTCCTTGGCGGCCGGTACGACCCCGTGCCGACCACGGGTCCCTTCCGCGCGAACGCGAGCCGCGCCGCCTGCGCCCACTCCAGGCCGCGCTCCGGCCGCGCCCCCTCGAAGATCCGCCCGTCACGCACGACGAGCGACGCCACCTCGCAACCCAACTCCTCCGCCGCGACCGCGCGGAGCTGCGCGACCACCTGCTCGGCGGCCGCGCGAACCGCGTGGCCACCCATCAGCGTCACGCGGCTCGAGTAGGAGCCGAGATCGAGCGGGCTCAGCACCGTGTCGCACTCCACGAGCCACACCCACTCGTACGGCACGCCGAGCGCCTCGGCGGCGATCTGCACGAGCACGGTGTCCGACCCCTGCCCGATCTCCGACGCGGCGATGTGCAGCGAGACCGCGGTGCCGTCCTCGTGCACGCGAATGACCGCGTTCGAGTGCGGAAAGTCCGACCGGTATATCGGGAACCCGGCGCCGGAGACGAATCCGCCGCACCCGACGCCGATCCCCTTCCCGCGCGGCAGCTTCCCCTTCTTGTCGCGCCACCCGGACGCGTCGCGTGCCTCGAGCAGCGTCTGCGTGAACTCGCACGACGAGATGTCGAGCGCGTTGCACGTGCGCGTGTTCGGCTCCATCGCGTTTTTCAGCCGCACCTCGAACGGGTCGAGGCCCAGGTCCTCGGCAATCATGTCGAGGAGCGATTCGAACGCGAAGCGCGGTTGCGGCACGCCGTGCCCGCGAAACGCGCCCGACGCGGGGAGGTTGGTGTACACGCGCGTGCCGTCGTAGCGGTAGTTCGGGATCTTGTAGAGCGTCGGGAGCATCGCGCCGGCGTAGTACGCCGTGATGACGCCGTACGACGTGTACGCGCCGCCGTCGAGCACCACTTTCTGGTCCACCGCGGTGATCGTGCCGTCGCGCTTCACGCCGATCGCGAGCTCGATGTACTGCTTGTGGCGGCCGCGGAAGTGCCGGAACATCTCCTCGCGCGAGTACTCCATCATCACGGGGCGCCCGGTCACTCGCGCCAGGATGGCGGCGCAGAAGTCGAGCGGCGTCGCCTCCGCCTTGCAGCCGAACCCGCCGCCGACCGCCGGACGGATCACGCGGATGTTCCCCATCGGAACGCCGAGCAGCCGCGAGAGCGAACGGTGCAGGTAGTGCGGCGTCTGCGTCGCCGACCAGATCGTCAACCGTTCGCCGTGGTGTTCCCACCGCGCGAGCGCGGCGTGCGGCTCCATCGGCGTCTGGTACGGCCGGTTGCCGACGAAGCGTTCCCGGCGCACGTGGTCGGCCTCGGCGAGTCCCTTCGCCACATCGCCGAAGTGCCAGTCCACCTTGGTGTTCACGTTGCGGGCGTAGCGTGGATGCTCGGGGTGGATGAGCGGCGCGCCGTCGGCCATCGCCGCATCCGGATCGAACACGGCGGGCAGCTCCTCGATCTCGACCTCGATCAGGGCCAGCGCGCGCTCGGCCGTCTCCTCGTCCACCGCCGCGACCGCGGCGATCTCGTCGCCGACGTAGCGCACGCGGTCCTTGGCCAGGATCTGCTCGTCCTCGCGCGCGGGGCTGACGCCGTACCAGCCGTCGGGCACATCGGCGCCGGTGATCACGGCGACCACCCCGGGCACCGCACGCGCCCGTGCCGCGTTCACGCGTCTCAGGATGCCGTGCGCGACCGGGCTTCCCAGGATCTTGCCGAAGAGCATGCCGGGGAGACGGAAGTCGGCGGTGTATCTGGCCCGCCCCGTCACCTTGTCGGGCGCGTCGTAGCGCGGCACGCCGTGCCCCACCACCGCGTGGTCTCGCCGCTGATCGCGCTCGTGCTCGTCGAACGCGCGCGCGTCGAGCGGGACTCCCTCGAACGCCTTCCATCCCTCGACGGCGCGCAGCATCCGCTCGTACGTGGCGCAGCGGCAGAGATTGCCGGCGAGCGCCTCCCGGATCTCCGCGCGGGACGGCTGTGGGTTGCGGTCAACGAGCGCCTTCGCCGACATGAGCGCGCCGCTCGTGCAGAAGCCGCACTGAAGCGCGCCGTGCTTCACGAACGCCTTCTGCAGCGGGTGGAGGTCGCCGCCCTGAGCGAGCCCTTCCACCGTGGTGATCCGCTTGCCGTCCGCCGCCGCGGCAAGCACGAGGCACGCGGCGGCGGGCGCGCCGTCGAGGAGCACGGTGCACGCGCCGCAGTCGCCCGTCCCGCAGCCCCGCTTGGTGCCGGTCAGGTCGAGGTGATGCCGGAGTGCCGCGAGCAGGGTGGTGTTCGCCGTCACGGCGAGCGTGTGACTCTCGCCGTTCACGGTGAGCCGCACGATGCGTTCCGCGCTCATCGGCCGGCCTCCGCGGCGCGCCGGTGCGCCTCGGCGAGGGCTCGCCGCGCGAGCACGCCGACCAGCTCCCGCCGGAAGGTGTCCGAGCCGCGCACGTCGCTCACGGGGAGCGCGCGCTCGGCGCACTCGGCGGCCGCGCGGGCGAACAGCGCCTCGGACGGCGCCTCTCCCTCCAGCAGCGACGCCGCGCGCGGCACGAGCAGCGGCACGGGCGCGACGGCGCCCAGCGCGATCCGCGCGCCCGCGATGCGCCCATCCGCGTCGAGCACCACGCGCGCCGCGACCGCGGCGACCGCGAGCGCCGCGCCCGCGCGCCGCGCGAAGCGTTGATAGCTCGCGCCCGAACGCGGCGGCTGCGCCGGCACCAGGAGTTCGGCGAGCAGTTCGCCGGGTTCGAGCACCGTCTGCCGCGGGCCGATGAAGAAGCCCACGGCGTCGAGCTCGCGCTCGGACTCGAGCCCCACCAGCCTCAGCCGCACGCCGGCGACGATCGCCGCGGGCGGAAGGTCCGCGCACGGCACGGCTCGGCAGAAGTTGCCGCCGACCGTCGCGAGACTCCGGATCGGCGGACTCCCGATGGCGCGCGCGGCGTCGGCGAACGCGGGAAGCCGCGCGCGCACGAGCGTCGAGTCAGCGACCTCCGCCACGGTCGCCAGCGCGCCGATCCGCAGGACGCCGTCGCGGACCGAGATCCCGCGCAACTCCCCGATCGCGTCCAGCGCGATCAACGTGCGGGCCGGCTCCACCCCGCGCTGGAAGTCGGGAATCAACTCCGTGCCGCCCGCCAGGTACGCGGCGGCGCTGCCCAGGCGGCGGCCGAGCGCGCACGCCTCGGCGAGCGACGCCGGCCGCTGGTACGTGAGGTCCGGGATCCCCATCGCCGTTACCCTCGGCCCGCGCGGCGCACCGTCAGTTCCGCTCCGCCTGCCACGCCACGCCGCCCCTGCCGAGGCGACGGTAGCGGAAGGCGCCCCACAGCGCCGCCCCGATCGCGCCGGCGAAGATCGCCGACCCGTGGGTCACCACGGCGGGGGGTGCGCCACCGCCGACCTTCTTCGCGAGCGCGTCGCGCAGGGCGGCCAGCAGCCCCTCGTCCGACGCCAGACCGCCGCTCACGAACACCGCGCCATCGAACTCGAGCGAGCGCAGGAGCCGCACCATCCGGTCGGCCATGCTCTCGTGGACGCCGCGCAGGATGTCGGCCGTGGTGATGCCGCGCGACACCATGTTGATGACGTCCGTCTCGGCGAGCACCGCGCAGATCGAGCTCACCTTCTCCGGGCGCGCCGCCTGCTGGGACAGCGCCCCGATCTCGTCGTGCGAGACGCCGAGGTAGCGCGCGATGTTCTCGAGGAACTGGCCGGAGCCCGACGCGCACTGACTCGTCATCTTGTAGTCCATCACGCGGCCGCGCGCGTCCATCGCCACCGCGCGTGTGTGCAGCGCGCCGACGTCGAGCACCGCGCGCGACGCGGGCGCGAGGTAGAGCGCGCCCCGCGCGTGCGTCGTCATGCCGTAGAAGTGACCGGTGGCGTGCGGGAACTCCGCCCCCTCGCCCGTCGTCGCGATGTAGTGGATCTCCCGCACCCCCGCGCCCGCGACCGCCGCGTCGAAGGCCTCGTCCACCACCTTCGCGATCTCCCGACGGCGGATCCGCAGCGACACCTGCGAGAGAATCGTGCCGTCGGCCTCGCCGTTCGTCCCCACCACGGCCACCTTCACGGCGCCGCTCCCCACGTCAATCCCCGTGCTCACGTGCGTCACGCCGCCATCCGTCCCGCGAAGAGCGCCGCCCCGAGCGCCCCCGTATAGATGCTGTCGGGCGAGATGTTCAGCGTGCGTGCGCCGTAGTTCTCGCGTACGAGGTCGCGAATCGCCTTGACCGCGGCCTGGTTCTTCGCCACGCCTCCGGTGAACGTGAACTCGTCGCTCACGCCGCCCGAACGCGCGAGCAGGCTCATCGCCCGGATCACGATCGCGCGGTGCAGCCCGGCGAGAATGTCCTCGCGCTTCTCGCCGAGCGAGAGCCGCTCGCGCAGCTCCGCTCCCGCGAACACCGTGCACGTCGAGTTGATCTTCACCGTCCGCTTCGACTGCTCCGCCAGCGGACCGAGCTCGTGCAGCCCGAGGTTCATCTCGTCGGCGATGTAGCCGAGGTAGCGGCCACACCCCGCGGCGCAGCGGTCGTTCATCTGAAAGCTCGTGACGATCCCCTCGGCGTCCACCTGGATCGCCTTCGTGTCCTGGCCGCCGATGTCGAGCACCGTGCGCGTCGCGGGGAACATCGCGTGCGCGCCCAGCCCGTGGCACAGGATCTCCGAGCGAATCTGCTCCTTCGGGAACGGCAGCCGCGC
>Ga0209341_10000291_pt1 | contig 51152 bp, 33 predicted proteins | sample RifCSP13_2_FD_184020 | JGI IMG/M metagenome (GOLD analysis project Ga0209341, IMG submission 184020) | Soil microbial communities from Rifle, Colorado - Rifle CSP2_sed 13_2 (SPAdes) (version 2) | ecosystem: Environmental > Terrestrial > Deep subsurface > Rock core/Sediment | place: Rifle...
CCTCTGATATCACTGCCGGATCCAGCAAATGGCAGTTAAACTCAGGTGTCCTCTCTCCTTTCTCACTAACCACAGACGTCAATTTAGGCTCCACCGCGACTGCTAGTGCCAAGATATCTCTAGCCGGAAGTCTCACCCGAGGATTGGCAGCAGTCATCATCAATCAAACCGAGGCCCAAGATATCTTCGCCGCTTCAGCCTCGGGCACAAATCGCTTCGTCATCACCAACGCCGGTAATGTTGGTATCGGCGTCACGACCCCCACTTCCAAGCTCCAAATCGGCGGCGCCTCCTCTACTATTAGTAATACCTCCGGCGACATCACCATCACCCCCACCACCAACCTCATCATCTCCCAGGGCAATGTCGGAATCTTGGACACCACTCCAGAAGCTAGACTGGAAGTTACCAATACACCAACCGGAAAAGCCTTAGCAATTTTCAACGGAACCAGAACCGATCAAAACATACTCGTAGCTTCTTCTTCAGGCGCCACCCGCATGACTCTCGACACCAGCGGCAATCTCACCTTGGGCTTAGCCAGTTCCCAACAAGGTGGCCTCGTCCTGGCCAATACTACCGCTTTCACTACCACTTTAAGATCCAGCACTTTGTCCGACGAAACCTACACCTTTACTCTTCCCATTAATTCAGGTGACTCAGGTCAGATTCTCCAAACCGATGGCGCCGGTGCCACTTCCTGGATTACCAACTCCGGTGGTACGAACTTCTGGCAAAGTAACTCTGGCGCTTTAACTCCTTTCAGTACCACTCTGGATATCAATCTGGGAGCCACCGCTACCTCCAGTGCCAAAATTTCCCTTGCAGGCTCTCTCACTCGTGGTTTAGCTGCAGTCATCATCAATCAGACAGAACTATCTGACATTTTTGCCGCCTCGGCTTCTGGCATCAACCGCTTCCGGCTCACCAATAACGGAGACATCGTCCAAACTACAACCGAAACCACCGGTACCGGTTACTCACTTCTGGCTAATTCCTTAACCACCGGGCTCGGTTTTGACATCAACTCCTCCACTCTCTCTTCCGGTAGTCTACTCAGATCCTACTCCACCTCCACCGCCCTCTCCTCGGGCAACTTGGGCCTCTTTAACTGGGAACCCTCTGCCGTCGCCACTGCCTCCGGCGACCTATTCAGAATCAATATCGGCAGCGCTGGTGACACCACCGGCAATCTCTTCAACGTTACCACCTCCGGCTCGTCCCTCTTCTCGGTCAACGAAACCGCCATCACCAACTCTCTGCCCACCTCATTTACTGCCGCCGGCGACGTTTCCATTGCATATGACATTAATTTCACCAACCAAACCGCTTCCTATCTTAAATCTTCCGCCCCCCTCTACATCCAAGCCGGAGAAGCCTTCGAGTCTAATAACCTCACTCTCAAAACATACAACTCCGGCGTGATTGTTCTTGACACCGACACCGCTGGCAAAGTTCTAATAGGTACCGGCTCCGCCTCTCTCAAATTCACCGTCTCTGATCAGTTTGCCGCCACCGCCGCCGCCATGATCGAAAACTCCTTCAATGGCCCCGACGCTGACGGCCTAGTCGTTAAACTCGGTTACACTGGCAACGGCGCCCTCACAAACAGATTCGTAACTTTCCTTAATGGAAACGGTCTGACTGTAGGAAGAATCGCCGCCACCACCGGCATCGGTGTTTCCTACGACACCACTGGTGCTGACTTTGCTGAATACTTTGTCAAAAACGCCAATGAAATATTTACTACCGGCGACCTCGTCTCCGTCACCGAAAATTCAGCTACCAAATCTACCTCTCCCTACGATTCAGATATGATTGGAGTCGTCTCCAGCCAGCCCGGATTCAAAAGCGGCGAAGAAGGCCCCGATAAAGTCTTAGTAGGTATCGTCGGCCAGGTCCCCGTCAACCTTGCCTCCTATTCTCCTCCCATCAAAAAAGGCGACTTCCTCACCTCTTCTACCGAACCGGGCCGGGCCACCCGTGCCATCCGCCCCGGCTACGTTGTAGGTAAGGCGTTAGAGAACTGGACTCCCGGTTCCGGCACCAATCAAGTCCTCGTCTACCTCTCCGTCTCCTGGACCGACTCCTACGATTACTTCGCCTTCGACGACTCCGGCAATGTGACTGTCAAAGGCGACCTGTCTGCCCAGAACCTAAAAATCGTCGGCGACGAAATCATAAATCTTAAATCGTCAACCATAAATCTGGAAGCTCAAGTCGCTTCCCTCTCTGCCCAATTAAACACACTCTCTCTATCTCAAACCTCAAATCAGTTCCCAGCCGATCCCAACTGGACCCTGAGTACCGATAGCGGCCGTCTCGTTTCCAATTCCCCCATTATGGCCCCGGGGGCCACCTTCACCGGCCAGGTTTCTATAGGCACTCTTATCTTCGACGATCTCGCCGGAGACATCCGCTCCGCCACCGGCTTGTTATCCTTAAACTTCGGCGCCGCAATCCTAGATGAATTCGGTAACTTGAAAATCACCGGGTCTCTAACCGCCGACAAAATCAATATCTCCGGTCCATCACTCGGCACCGCCACCATACCCTCAGGTGTTACGATACTCGGCATCGAAACTGACGCCGTCTCTACCGCTTCTGCCATATTTGCTACCCCCATTGACACTCCCATCCCGGTATCTGCCCTGGCCACCGACTCCGGCCGCTTCGTCCTAAAGATACCCACCCCATTACCTACTGCACTCAAAATCTCATGGTGGATAGTAAACTAATTACCTTAACTTTGCGAAGCCCCGCAACTTGCGCCCTTGCGACGCACGGACGTAGACCGTGGGAGCAAGTAAGCATAGTGTGGGGGTGGGTTATAAATTAAAAATGAAACTCAAAAAACACACCACTTCCAAAATAGTCATCGCCGTCTCCCTCACCCTGATCACGGTTTTTCTAGCCTTCAATTACCTCGGCAGTCAGCCCAAAAAAGCCGACACCTGCCAGGCCCAGATGCAAAGGCTTGACCCCAAAACCCTGTCTCTAGACAGCCAGTTTACAAAAGCAAAAAAAGCGGTTTCCTTCGAAGGCAAATTCATCTCATATTCCCTCGGCTCCTCTTCCCAAATCTTCTCCCTCAAAGATTCACAAGAGAAACAATACCAACTCCGGGTAATCTTAAACAAACCTGCTGAAATCAAACTTGAACAAAATACTTACACAGACGCCCTGGAAAATATTTTCAAAATCAAAGACGCTAATCTGCCGGAAATTTCCTATCAGCTGGAACTTCCGGAAAATCTCACTCTCGACGACTCTCTAGGCGGGTTCGTTACCGTCAAGGTCAAAAATACCGGTGAAGAGCTTCTCATGTTCAAGTATCCCCAGGGCACAAATGCTGCTGGCGAAAGAATTGACTTCTCTTTCAAATTAGACGGCAATACTATTGCTATCATCCCCCTCAGAGATTGGCAGCTGGGCTGCGCCGACTCCTCCATTACTCTTTACTCCCAGATTACCGCCGTTGCCTGGGACGAGGCTCTGGTTATGGTCGGCGACAATTGCGAAGGAAACGAATGCCTCAAAGACGGCGATATTATGCAAGTCCGTCCCGCCGGCTGGAATTGGGGCACCGAGGAAAGAAAAGTTTATGCCATTGTCAAGATCCCCAAATCGCCCGCCGATCAAAGAAACGAGTATTCCTCCCGCACCATCGACCCTCCCGACCTGGCCCGCTACGCCATCGACTATACCGCTCTAGCCACAGCCCAAGAGCTCCAGGACATCCGAAATCCCAAAAAAGTCAGTCCCGTCCTCGATGCCACCTCCAAACTCGACGTCATTCGCAAAAAGCCGGATCCCAAACTATCCATTATCCCGTCGGAAAAACACCTGGCTTTCGCCGCCGCCGAGAAACTTAAAAATCAAAAGGGGTTCTGGGACAAAATCATCCCCTCCGCCAAAGCTGCCGGAGCCGTAGTTAAAACCATCGGCACTGCAGCGAACCGCGACTACAGCGACATCCAGACTTGGGAAACTGCTCAAGACGGCGACTTAGTTACCGCCCAGGAAATCCACGTCGGCGAAGTTTATAAAGACTCGGTGTTCGGCATCAACTCTGCAATATCTTTTGCCGACTCTACCACCAACTCTTCCTACTACATGCATCTGACTGCCACCGAAGGCGATCGTCATCGAGGTATACGAAATACCGGTGTAAAAATAGACTGCAAACACACAGGCACTTCTGGACTCATTGTTCAAAACGATTATACCCGGATTGAATGGTTGGAAATAACCCAATGCGACGCCGCCAACGGACATGGAGGAATCAGATTTGACAGTACCGCAACACAAACCCCAAGTAATAGTTTGGCCCAAAATATTCTTATCTACGACATGGACCAAGGTCAGGGTCTCTCATCGCACGGCATAATCTTTGGCTCAGACGGCGGCGCTAACGACCTGGATATGTCCGGCATCGTCATCAGAAATTGTGTTATCTATGACGGTGATTCCGCAGGAATTCGAGGTCAGACCAGTGTGACCATGAATGTCGCCGCCACTATCGAAAACTGCACCATTTACGGAGCCGGAGTCACAATTCGAGGGATCTACGAAGAGGGTACTACCACCACTTTTACTGTTAGAAATGTCATCGTTATGGACACTACTACAGACGACATCTTTGTTTCCAACGGTACGGTCACCAACGCTTTGTGTGAAGATAATGCCGCCGACTGCGCCGCCGGAGGCGCCGGGGTCTCTTGCACCACTTGCCAGACCAATCAAAACAAAGACACCCAATTTGTCAGTAACGCAACAGGGGGTAAAGAAGATCTCCATCTTAAATCCGGATCAGCCGCCATCGACTCCGGCACAACTGTCTCCGGCTGGTCATATGACATCGACCTTGAGTCGCGACCAGTCGGCTCCGCCTGGGACATCGGCGCCGATGAATTCAATAACCAAAACCCAGTCTCTTACTGGAATTTCGACGAAGGCCATGATTCCACCAACTATGACGCCAATACTACCTTCGCTAACAACCTCACCATGTCCGGCGCCACTTGGCAAACCGACGACATGTGCATCTCCGGCAATTGTTTAAAATTCGATGGCTCAAACGACAATACTGCCAAAACCTACTCCTCCGACACCGAACTCGCGCCAGCCACCACCTCGGCCACCATCTCGACCTGGTTCAAACATACCTCCAATCTCACCGGCACCGATACAGTTATTGGCCGCTTCGCAACCGGCGGCTACAAAATCTATACTTCTTCATCCGGCCTATGCTTCGGGATCGACAACGACGGCACTTCTTTTCCTTCCGACTCCGCCTGCACCACCACTACTTACGCCGATTCCAAATGGCACCATTTAGCCGCCGTCAAAAACGGCATTACCAGTATAGAGCTGTATATTGATGGCATCCGCGTCGGCTCCGACTTTTCTATCACCGCCAGTTCTATCTCCGGCTCATCCGCCAATTTCGTTGTCGGCGACGAGTCAACTACCGCCACCACTCCCTGGGACGGTTTTGTCGACGAAGTCAAATATTTTGCATTCGCTAAAACCGCTTCTCAAGTCGCCGCCGAATACGCCTCCCGCGGAACCACCAAAGGCGTCTCCGCCCAATTCGGCGACCCAGAGCAGCAAAACTATCTTTCCCAAAACCTAGTTGGGTATTGGAAGATGGATGAGACCGCCTCACCAGCTGTAGACTCCTCCGGTAACGGCAACTCCGGTACCTGGACAGGTGGCGCCCAGTACTACCCAAATGGCAAGTTCAACCGCAGCATCATCTTCGACGGATCCGGAGACTATGTCTCCGTCACTGATTCTGCATCTATCAGCCTCACTTCAACGATCACTATCGCCGCCTGGGCCAGCCCCAGCGCCTCCCTCGCCTCACGTGCTCTAGTTGTCAAAAACAATAGTTACCGGGTCGTCACCGACGGATCTGGAAATCCCCTATGTCAAGTCCACGACGGCTCCTCCTGGCAAACCGCCGCCACCAGTAATACTGCCCTCACGCTCAATGTTATGCGCCACGTCGCTTGCACTTACGACGGCTCGACTACCAGTATTTATGTCGACGGCCAACTAACCGGCACCAGCTCCGTAACTGCATCCATTGGCGACAACGCCAACGCCCTGGAATTTGGCCGCGACGCTGGAGGAACATATTCTGACCTAGATGGCCATCTCGACGAAGTTCGTCTATACTCCCGAGCATTATCCAGTAAAGAAGCGGAAAGCTTGTATAACTGGTCCGCAGGCCCGGTTGGCTGGTGGAAAATGGACGAAAATACCGGCGACACCGCCTATGACTCCTCCGGTACCGGCTCATATGGCACCCTCACCAACGGGCCCAAATGGGTCACCGGCAAGATCGGCGCCGCCGTCAACACCAACCGTTCCCAAGCCACCGTTTCCATCCCCGACCCCGCAGATGGCTCCCTCGACTTCGAAGCCCGAGACAGCTTTACTATGATGGCCTGGATAAGAACTTCCGACACCTCCGGAAATGCTCAGGTCATCATCGACAAAGACATCAACACTGCTAATCCCGGCTACCGCATGCGGCTCACATTGAGCTATTTCTTGGGATGTGATTACGACGACAGCATCATCGCTGGAGATAACAATTCAACGTCCACAGCCCTCAACGACGGCAAATGGCATCACGTAGCTTGTGTTAGAAACGGCACCGGAACCAAACCTATATATCATTACGTCGATGGTGTCCCAGTCAAAATAACGGATGTCGACGATTCTCTCAACACCCTTGCCAACTCCACCCAATTCGAGATCAGCCAGAACGCCACAACTCAATATTTCAGAGGTGACATCGACGATACCCGCGTCTACCGCTACGCCCTCTCAACCAAACAAATAGTCCAGGCCATGAATGCCGGCCATCCTACAGGCGGATCCCCCGTTTCCTCACAAACCGCCTACTGGAAATTCGACGAAGCCCAAGGCCAGACCGTCAACAATTCCAACTCCTCTATCTCACTTACTACCAACCGCGGCACAACCTCCGGCTCCGAATCATCAGACCCCGCCTGGGTAATCGGCGATTGCAAACTAAACGGCTGCCTGGACTACGACATGTCAGACGACGTCACCACCGTCACCAATACCAATGCCATCGACTTTGACGTGGGTCTAAACTCCGGCGTCACTTTCTCGGCCTGGATCAACCCCGACACCGTGGGCGAAAGCTCTGCCGGAGAGATCTTCAGAAAATCCGCCACCACTTATTGCCGCCTAGGCGGTAGCGCCCCCTTCCACCTGTCCTGCAGCCTCGACTTAACAAGCGACGCCACCAAAACCGTCTTTTCGGCCATCCCCTCCGGCACCTGGACCCACGTGGCTCTAACTTGGACCAATGACGACGATGACGAAATCACTCTCTGGATCAACGGCCGGGCAGTCGGTTCCTCCATCGATGGCGTCGGCCCCCCCAGTTCTGACTCTTCCAATTTAAGCATCGGCGGCGGCACATCAAATAATTTCGACGGCCGGATAGACGAATTCAAAATCTACAGCTCGGAGCTCTCCGCAGACGAAATGCTTATCGACAAAAACGCCGGCTCCGCCACCGTCTTAGGCTCCTTCTCCACCAAATCCGACGGCCTAACGGCAACGAACTCTGCCGCCGCCGCCTTCTGCATCCCCGGCGACTCGAGTACCTGCAACCCCCCCGTCGGCTGGTGGAAACTCGACAACAATACCGGTACTACCGCCGTCGACTCCTCCGGTAATGGTAACAACGGTTCATTTGTCGGCAATCCCACCTGGGGTTCAAACTGCAAATCCGGCAGCTGCATAAACACTATTATCGACGGCCAAGTCGCAGATCATGTTGCCATAGACGACACAGCTTCAGCTGGAATCCTCGACTTTTCCGATACTCAAGACTACACCACCTCAATCTGGGTAAAGGTCCTCGAGCAGGATAACCCAGAGGTCGATACCTTTCCCTTATGGAAAGGTGGATCTGCAGCTTCGACAATTGGCTACGCTATAGATATCGATGCCTCAACAGCTACCGACCCGGCCCGCTGCGCCTATACCGACGGGAATGCCGATGTTCGGGATTTGGCAGATTCTTTAGTGGACGTCGTAGACGGCCAATGGCATTTTATCTCCTGCGTCATGGACCGGAATGGATCCGAGATTGGAACCGCCGGACTCCATATTTTCGTCGACGGTATTCTCAAAGCCTCCGATACAACTTTGACCGAAGGCAGTGCCGCCGGAAACACCAACGATCTCCGCCTGGGAGAACGAAGTAACTCCAACGACTTCACCGGCAGTGTCGACGACACCCGCATTTACAACTACGCCCGCACCCCCGCCCAAATCACTTGGGACTACAACCGCCACGCTCCCATTGGCTGGTGGAAATTCGACGAGTGCAGCGGTTACAATGCCTTCGACGCCTCATTAAACGCTAACGGCGCCAGCGACGCCAAGGTCGCCACCATCTCCGCCACAGTTGCCGGTGGCAATACCAAAGTTCAGAGTTGCAATTCCGGCGACACCGCCGATATGTGGCACAACGGCACCACCGGCAAATTTAACAGCAGCCTGGATTTCGACGGCACCGACGATTACGTCGAGGTAGTCACCGAACCCGCCAATCTCGACTTCCTCGATTCCCAGGACTTCACTGTCGAAGCCTGGTTTAACCGCGACACGTTTACAACCGACGACACGGTTCTGGCTAAAAAAAGTGACCAAACAACCGCCGCCGGATATCTCCTCTATATCGACGATTCCACCGACGACCTCAACTTCGTCGTCGCCGACGGCACCGACTCATTTTCCGTCAATGGCCGGACTGCTCTCACCTCCACCGGCTGGCACCACGTCGTCGCAGTTTATGACGACGACTCCGCCACGGGCACGACCATTTACCTGGACGGAGTCGCCGACAAAGAATCAGTCTCCGGCACACTCGCCAACGTCAACTCCCTGGCCAATTCAATTAGGCTTAGAATCGGCGCCGAAGCCGACGTCAACGGCGTCAACTGGGACAACCCCTTCGACGGCCGAATCGACAACGTCAAAATCTACCAAAACGCCCTCACCGCTACCCAAGTCAAGTTGTTATATAACGAAGGCGCAGCCGTCAGATTCGGGCCGAATACCGGTTCACCTTAAAAATATGATCTCAAAATTAAAAATTAAAAATATATATAGGCTTCTCGCCTTCCTTCTCGTATTAGTCGTCTTCGCATTCGGCTTCCTTCGCCTGACGGCTCATCCCGCCGAAGCCGCCTGGTTCGACGACTCATATGGATATCGGGTCAAATTCACCTTCACTCACGACACCGATATTTCCTCTGAACGGGCCATTACATATACCCTGGACACTCTGGAGTTGACCACCGCCAATATCATGCAAGGCGACTGTGACGATATCAGATTCACCGACGGCAATGGCAAAATCCTCCGTTTCCAGATGACCGGTTCCTGTGGTTCCGCCACCAACACTTTCGAAGTCGTCTTTCCTTCAATTGTCAATGGCACCAATATCGGCTACGCCTACTACTCCAATCCCACGGCCACTTCAGCCAGTGTCAACGTCTCCGACGTTACCGCTCTCACCCCCTCCGGTGGTGACCCCGCGACTCAATCCAACCCCACCGCCAACGACGAAGTCGGCCCCGGCCCCGTCTCATATTGGAACTTCGACGAAGGCCAGGGCAATACCAACGACTCCACTCTCCAAGCCAACACCCTTACTGTCACCAATGCCGCCTGGAAAACTGAAGATCAATGCGTTTCTGACAAGTGTCTGTATTTCGACGGCAATGCCGACCGGGCATCCAAATCATATTCATCCGACACCGAACTTCTCCCCGGAACTGATTCATTTACTGTCTCCGCCTGGCTCAAACACGCCTCGACAGCCGGGGCCGACACCGCCATCTCCCGGGTTGACGCTGTCAATGGCATCGGTTGGAAAGTTTACATGAACTCCTCCGGATTTCTTTGTTTTGGTATCGACGCCGTCGCCGGGTCATTCCCCAATGATGATACCTGCACCACCTCCTCGTTTGCCGATTCTCAATGGCATTTCATAACCGCTGTGAAAAACGGCACCACAAATATCCAAATCTATGTCGATAGTTTACTTCGCGATACCCAAACCGGCATTACCTCCTCAACTCTCAACGGCACCAGCTCCCCTTTCACTGTCGGCAACGATTTTGACAACGGCACCGACGGCTGGATTGGCTTCATCGATGAAGTCAAGTATTACAATTTCGCCCGCACCGCCGCGCAGGTCAGATCCGATTACCAATCCCGCGGGACCACCAAAGGCGTCTCCGCCCAAATGGGCGACCCCGAGCAACAAAACTATCTCTCTAACGGTCTGGTTGGCCATTGGAAAATGGACGAAACCTCCGGCACCGCCGCCGACTCCTCCGGCAACGGCCTGACCCTCACCAACAACGGCACCACTACTTTTACCGGTGCCAGATTCGCCAACGGCTCCTCCCACAACGGCACCACCCAATATTTTAGTACCGCCACCGCCATTAATAGTATCCAAACTGTGGCTTTCTGGGTCAATCCCGCCTCCACTTCTGACGACTATATCAACTTGACCGCCAGCATCTACATCAACTCCAGTTCCGGTGCAGTCTCCGCCACTGGATTCACCGCCCCATCCATCTACGTCAACGGTGCTCCAAACAACAACCTTACCTCCAGCGCCTGGAATCATGTGGTCGTCACTACCACCACAGGCATCAACGCCAACGCTTTTGAAGTCGCCCGAGCCAACAGCGCATATCTCAACAATACCGGCCTTATGGACGAAGTCCGCCTCTACAACCGCACCCTCTCCCCCGCCGAAGTCAGCGCTTTATATAACTGGGCCCCCAGCCCGATAGGCCATTGGAAACTGGACGAAAATACCGGGGTCCAAGCATTTGACACGAGCGGAAACAATAATACGGGGACGCTCACCCAAGGTCCACTTTGGTCTTCAGGTAAAATAGGATCAGCGGTTAGCTTTGACGGAATTAATGACTATATCACAGTTACAGACAACAGTACGATAAATTTTGGCAGTGGTGCATTAACAATCTCCGGATGGTTTAAAACAAGTTCTTCTAGTAACGAGTACATACTAGAAAAAGATATTAATGCTTGCACAAATGCATCCTGGCTAGTAGGTGTAACCACAGCAGGAGGATGTGCAGCTGGCAAGCTGGATGCTCTTATAGGAACTACCTCCACAAGTTGTGCTCAAGAAGATATGTGCAGTGCTACGACTGTCAATGATGGAATCTGGCACCATTTTGCTCTTGTCCGAAATCCGAGTGCCACCAACTACCTTTATATCGATGGGAAACTAGACGCACAAAAAACGGATCAGGGCGGTAGTACTACCAACACCCAACCTATTACTATTGGTGCAGCCAATAATGACTCGGGCAGTTACTCGTCCTTTTTTAACGGCTTAATTGATGAGATACGGTTATACAACTACGCCCGTACTCCCAAACAGATCATCGAGGACATGAACGCCGGCCACCCGACTGTGGGCACACCCATCGGCTCCTACGTCGCTTACTGGAGTCTCGATGACGCTTCCGATACCACCGCCCAGGACCAGTCCGCCAATAACAACGATCTGACTCTCTCCGCGGCCTCTTGGACTGTCCAGGGCAAACTCGACTCTGCCTGGAACGGCACCGGCACTTCCCGCCTGGCCCGCCCGGCCAACGACTCGGATTTTGATTTCTCCGCTACCGAAGATCTTTCCCTGTCCACCTGGTTTAGATCCGACGCCCCCGGCAATCCCGCCGCCATTGAATACTTAGCCGCCAACGGCGGTCCCTCGGGCGCCGCCGGCTACGCCCTTTATGCCAACACCGACGGCACCTTGTGTTTCGGTATCGACGACGACGCCTCCTGGGGACCGGACGTCCCCTCCTGTACCACCACCGATTTTTACGACGCCGCTTGGCACCATATCGTGGGTGTTAGAGATGTCATCGCCGACAAAGTCAATCTCTACATTGACGGCATCCTCAAAAGCAGCGCTACCGACACCACCTCCGCTACATTAGACAGTGACGGCACTTTCCGCCTGGGCGACATCGACACCGACGATGCCGCCTCCGGTGAAGAGTTGGCCGGGGATCTGGACGAAGCCAAAGTCTACCGCCTGGCCCTAAACTCCAGCGATGTCCAGCTCGAGTATAACCGCGGCTCCTCTATCGTCCTGGGCTCCCTCTCCACCCAATCCGACGGCCTAACCGCCTCCAATTCCGCCGCCGCCGCTTTCTGCATCCCTGGCGATTCCAGTACCTGCTCTCCTCCTATCAACTGGTGGAAACTCGACGAGAACACTGGTACCACCGCGGTCGACTCCGCCATCGGTGAAAACGACCTTGTCCTAACCAAGGGCCCCCAGTGGGTACCAGGGAAATTAGGCTCCGCCATAAAGTATGACGGATCCACCCAGTGCGCTCTGGACACTACTTACAACGGCGCCCCTGTCACCGATGTCACCATTACCGCCTGGGTCTACGCCCGGGCTCCCGCCGCCGACGATGACGCCATCATCAATGTTTCCGGCACCGACGAAACCGAGGCCGAAAACATCAACTTTTACTTCTATATCAACGACACCAACAACGTTCTCCGCCTGGAATGGGAACACGGGGACGGCGTCAACGACGTCATCAGCTCCACCGTTGCTCCCTCCATCACTTCCGGACAATGGGTCCATTTCGCCGCCACCCGAAACACCGCCACCAACGAGGTCAAATTCTATGAAAACGGCCGTCAGTTGGGATCCACCGTGTCCTATACCAATGATCCCACCGGCGGGACTTCCGATCAACGCGTGGATATCGGCGCCGAAACTTCCACCTGTTCCAGCCCTTCAGATCAAGGTTTCAACGGCACCCTCGACGACGTCCGCATATATAATTACGCCCGCACCCCCGCCCAGATCGCCTGGGATTACAACCGCGGCTCCCCAGTCGCCTACTACGCTTTCGACGAATGCCAGGGTACCACCGCCTACGACACCGCCCCCAAGGCCGACATCCGCACCTCCGGAACCAACGGCACCATCAATCCCACCTCGCTCGGCAACACTACCGTCGGAACATGCAATTCAGGCGTCACAACCGAAATGTGGGACGATGGTTCTACCGGTAAATACAGTTCCGCCCTGGGCTTCGACGGCAGCGACGACAACGTTACTATCTCGTCAGTTTTCGGTCTTGGAACCACCAATGTTACCATCGCCACCTGGGTATATCTTTTTACTACCTCTGAAAACGGCGCTTTTGTCAAACTAGGTGACGAGAGTCCCTCAAACAACGGTTATGGAATAGGGGTGGGAGCATCCACCTTCGATAATTTAGGAAACAACCTGATAATGGTTTACGAAGGGGCCCGATGGATCGATACCAACAGGAACATCGGCACCGGTTGGCACCATGTCGCCTTGGTAGTAGGCAGTGACAACGCTTTACCCCAAGGCTTTATAGACGGTCTGTCTGTCGGCCGGTTCAATGGTTCAGGGGTCAACCTCCCCACCGACAGCACCAAAATCGGAGGGTACACTGGAAGCGGCGCTCAAAATAGATTCGGCAATTATCTTCTCGACGACGTTCGCATCTACAATTACCCCCTCAATGCCAGCCAGATGAAAACTCTTTACAACGAAGGCGCAGCCATCCGCTTCGGCCCGCAAACTGGTAGCCCGTGACTATGAAAAAAAATATCTCTCCTATCGCCATATTAACAGTTTTATTAATAATAATCGGATACATATTATATTCATTACAAAAGTCTCCTCCTACCCCTAAACAAGACCCAATCAAAGGCGTGTTGTCTATAAATACCGACAAATCCATCTATCAACCTGGGGAAAAGGTCTATATCCAAATGGCTTCGTTGGATGAAAACGGCGACACCCTTTGTGACAGCAATCTCAAGCTCGCCGTAAACTCCGAAAGATTAGAAATCACCCAATCCCCCACTTGCAGTCCTGATAATAACGTCACCAATAGTCCGGACTACACCTCATTTTTCACCCCCACCTCATCAGGCAAATACACTCTCACCCTCACCAACACTAGCAACACCATCTCCACTTCATTCGAAGTCTCAAAAGATCTGCCCGGTTTATCAATATCCCGCTGGGGGCCCACCCGCATCAACCCTGATGGCAAAACCAGATATCCCATGGTTATCACTATCACCGCCCATCAAGACTATAAAGGCAAGTTCGAAGATCGCCTCCCGCCGGAATTCACTTTTCCCTGGATCGGCCCGGCCAAACTCACTCAAAACAAAAACTCCTCCACCCTCTCCTGGGACATAGGTCTTAAAGCTGGAGAAACAATCGAGCTCAAATACGAATACTCAGTCCCTCCGACCAGTCTACAGCAATACACTATTATTGCCTCCCAATTCGAGTCCCGCCCCTGGACGCTCGCCACAACTTATGTCCAATAATAAGCGACTCATCTTCGCTCTCCCCCTGGCGCTACTCATGTTTCTCCTCTCCCCCCGCCCCGCCCGCGCCGCCATCGCCTTTGACGCCGCCAGTGAGTCAAACACAAGTACGACCGCCTGTGTCAGCGCTGCCACTTGCAGCTGGACCCACTCCCCAGTCAGCACTCCCCGCGGAATATTGGTCTTTGTATACACTCTAAACAGCTCCACCGCCAAGGACACCAGCGTCACTTATGGCGGCACTTCAATGTCGTCCATATCGGGAGGGACGGCTACTGACACCACCGGCGAACCCGCCGTCGTCCACACTTACTTCTTGGGTAGTTCCGTTCCTACCGGAAACCAAACCGTCGTTGTCAACAGAACTAACGACGCCGTCGAAGTGTATGCCGTAGCCTTCTCTGTCACCTCCAACAACCTAAACACCGAAGTCTACGCCAGTGGAATTGTCCTCATACAAAACGACGGCAGTTACGCCGAACAGAACGTCGATGACGGTTCCCCTGGCTCAAACAGTGTTCGTTTTGCCGGAGGTTTCTGGGGAGGCAACGGCGTTATGTCCGCTGGGGCAAATTCTACAGACGGACCAAATATCGATCCCGGCTCATATACCGCTTCCTCAGCATATGAAACCACCGCTGGCCAGGGCAGCCGGGCAGTTGGTTTTGCCCAGGCCGGCAACGACGATCGGGCTGGAGTTCATCTAGCCGTCCGGGAAATCATCCCCACCATCACCGTCTCTGGGTTTATTTATCAATCAAGTAATGAAACATCAGCTTATGACTGCAGCACCGGCGGCCCATACACCGTCCAACTCAGAGTCAATAATACTGGCACTTACACCGCCGACTGCACCGAAAACACTGGTGCCTGGTCAGTTGGCAGCGTCGCCGCCACTTCAGGGCAAACAATATATATTTATCTTGACGGCGAATCTATAGCCGGCAATACCGTACTCATCACCGACGCCTCCACCCAATCCAACGTCCCTATCTTTGTCAACCGCGTCACCTTGCGTGACGACGCCAACGGCAGCATCACCAATAGCGAAATCAGTACCGGCAATACCTCAGATGCCGATGATCTGATCACTTTTTCCGGTTCAGACATCACCGTCGCCTCTTCGTACGAAACCCACATCTACACCGCAGATACATATGTTCCCGGAGCCAATGTTTCCACAGGTCAATTACATATCGATACTTCTTCGACATACGATGCTGGTTCAAATACCTTAACCCTCACCGGCACATCAAGCACCGAGAAACTGATAGATAGAGACGGCACCTTCACCCAAGGCACTTCCACCGTCTCGGTTACTTCCGGATCCGGCACCCCCACTCTGCTCACCGCCGCCACTACATTTCATATCTTAACCATCAATGCCGGCGCTACGGTCATCAACGACGGCGCCGCCATAACTATTAACAACGCTGCCAGTGCTGCCCTGACTGTTACCACCGGCGTCCTCAACTTAAGTCTCACTCCTACCGGCCCGGGAGCAGGCAATGGTACCCTCACTGTGTCATCCGGGGCCACTCTCTGTTTGGGCGGGTCAGCCAGTAATACTTCCAACACTTGCGACTCCACCAACACCGTCACCACCGCCGTCACCCTTCCCACTTTCCAAACCTATACCCTAGACTCGGCCGGAACTGTCAGGTATCTTTCCGACGCCGCGACGACCGTCTCCTCCACTCCCACTTACGGCAACCTGGTTTTCAATCCCAGGTTCAATACTACATCCGAAACCTATACTCTCGGCGGAGCCATGACCATTAATGGTGACTTGACCATCAACCCCTCCGAATCAGGGGCCAGCACTCCCGCCCTCACCGTCAACGCCGCCGGCACTATCACCGTCGCCTCCGGTAAAACCACTTCCATCACCGCCTCAGATAGTGCCACGTCTAGTTTAGATATCAATCCCGGCACCAGCTATGACCTGTCAACCGGATTGCTCAATATCGGCGCCGGAGGCACTCTCGATGCCAGCAGTTCCACCTCCACCGTTACCCTTACCGGCACTTCCGGCACCCTATTCACCAGAGTCGGCACTTTCAATATCACTTCCGGCACTCCCACCGTAACCGTCACCTCTGCCTCCGGCTCCCCTACTCTCAATTCCGGAACTATCACTTTCTACAATCTCACCATCAATCCCGGTAGCATTACTATCGCCACCTCAGCCGACGATCTCACCGTCACCAATACCCTAAATGTATCGACTAACGACACCCTCTCCCTCGCCTCCGGTCAGGATCTGACCCATTCCGGCGCTACCCTCACCCTCGATGGCACCATTTCCAGCTCCGGCACCTTAATCTATCAATCCGCTACCGCTTTCCCCACTTCCGGAACCATCAGCTCGGCCCTGAGAATGGACGCCACCAACAACGACCAAACTCTCGCCGGCACCCGAACTTACGGCGGCAATGTCGAAATCTACAACAACTCCGGTGCATCCGCCAGAAACATTGTCCTAGGCTCGGCAGGTGGACAAACTCTGACCTTTGGCGGCAACGTTACTCTCAATGCCGCTAATACTCAAAGCGTCACCTTAACCGGCGCCACCAACACCCCCACGGTCAGTATCACTGGCAACCTCACCGGGACTTCGGGCAACGGCACCGAAAATATCACTACCGGTTCCAGCACCACCTGGACAGTCTCCGGAAACGTCGATTTCACCGACATCGGCACCTTCACCAGTACCAGCAACACTCTCCAAATGAACGGCTCAAGCAAAACTATTACTTCTGCCGGAGAAACTCTGAACAACTTCGCAGTTACTGGCAACTCCGTCAGCAACGTCGACAATCTCGATGTCAATGGTACATTCTCAGTCACTTCCGGCGGCTTTACCCACGGCGCCGGCGCCAATATCGATATCTTTGTCGCCGGAAATTTCACACTCAGTAGCAGCACCACTTGGACCGAAAATGTCACTTCCACCTCCCAACTCATCTTCGACGGAAATTTGGCCTACGCCGACAATAACGGCACCAAACAATCGGTAGGCAATGTCCAAATCGGCAATTCCCCCGGTGTTACCAATCTCACCACCGACTTTTCTGCCAATTCCCTCACTGTCATCGCCGGCGACGTCTTCAATACCTGCGAATACGATCTGGATATTGGCAATGGCGGCATCACTTTAAACACTGGCTCCCCCGGCGGCACCCTGGATACCTCCGCCACTGGAACTACTATCAGCTGCAGCGCCAACGAGGCCAACGAAACGACTATCAACGACGCCAACGCCTTCACCATCAACTCCGGAGCCGTTTTCGTTCAAGACGGCTCCTCCGTCATCATGGACGACACTACAGGCACCAACGCCATTACTTCCAACGGCCGCTCCTTCTACAATCTCACCGTAGACGACGGCAACGATGACGCCACTATCATCATTCTGCTCGAGGACGCCCTGGATGTAGACAACGCTCTCAATATCGCCGACGGCACCCTTGACGTCAATACCACCGAAAACAATTCTCTTACTGTCGGCGGCAACTTTACCAACAGTAGCACTTTCCAAGCCCGAAGCGGCACTGTCACCTTCAACGACGCCACCAAAACTTCCATCCTCTCTTATTCCGCCAATACCACCTTCTTCGGCCTGACCATCTCCACATCCGGCAAGCAAATGAAATTCGACGACGCCTTCCAAACCATTGTCGCCGCCAGTGGGTCATTCACCGTCCAGGGATCAGACTGCACCACCGGACGCGTTTTCCTGGATTCCGAAACCGACGACAACCCCTGGGATCTCAATGTCAACGCTTCAGCCACAGTCGATATAGATTATGCCGATGTGGAAGACTCCAACTCCACCAATGCCATTTCCGCTGCCAACTCCACCCAAATCAATGATTCAAACACCAACTGGACCATTACCGCAGGAGCTTGCGGAGCCGCCCAATACTTCAACTTCGACGGCCCCCTCAATTTCGATGGCATTAATCTTGATTAAGCCTTGACTCTTCGCTATCAAAGTATTAATCTCCATATCAAATGGCTACTTTGAACCTCGACTCTCTTCCCGACTTATTAACCGTCAAAGAAGTCGCCTCCGTCCTTCGCGTCTCCACTCTTACTATCAAACGCTGGGGTAAAAGAGGAAAATTAGTACCAATCCGCATCAACTCCCGCGGCGACCGCCGCTATAAAAAAGAGGCCATCTTGTGGCTTCTAGGTATGACACCAAAGGTCGCTTGACTTCCCCTTCCGTTGTGTAAACAATCTCTCCCCTTTCAATGTCCCTGATTGACAACCAATCACCATTAGTACTAAATAGTACTAATCTGAATTAATCATCCAAATGCCCAACAACCGCCGCGGCCTGTTCATCGTCCTCCTTCTCCTTGTGGGTTTGTTTCTCGGCTTGACTGCGGTCCGTCAAACCCAGCTCTTCAAAAAGAAAGCCGCCCTCTCTATTACCGGCACCCTGTCTTTCCCCCAAGTCACCTACGTCAACCCTGCCCCGGGTGGTAACTCAACTGTCACAGTTGGCCTTCACACCGGCAGCCAACCTATTGTCGGCGGCGACGTTCTGGTCAGGTTTGACACTAGCAGGCTGACTCTGACTGCCATCACTCCCATAACCGCATTTCGCAATTCCTTTCTTACATTCCTCCCCGTTACCAGCGCCGGCGTTTTCGACACCCCCCGCATCATCGCTTGTGCCACCTCCGGCTCGTATAACGGCAGTGCTGCATACTGCCCATCCGGACCAGGCGTAGTTGAGTTTGGTTTTGCCGCCTTCAACTGGAGCACCAATCTCACCACTCCTGCTGTCGGTTTTTCTTCAACCACACAAGTAGCCACTCTCACCTTCCAAGCCAAATCCACTCTCGGTCCCACCGTTATCCGCTTCATCCCCACATCTGGGTATACAGATTCCAGTTTCTCTTCCACCACCAATTCCAACCTCGCGGCCGTTACCACCACCGACCCGATCACAGATATTCTTGCCACTCCCGCATCTACTTCCGTCGTGACCCTAAATATCGCTTCCACCACCCCCACTCCGGATCCCACAGGAGCTCCCACTTCCACCCCGATTCCCGGCTCCTGTCAAACCGGTACTGCCACCTGGGGAATAGGCAGTCCATTTACCATCCAAACCGGGACATTTAGTGTGGAGTTTGATGCTACTCCGGGAGCTGCCTCCATGGACGGGGTGGTGGGATTATCTAATGGATCGGCCACTGCTTACACCAGCTTGGCCACAGCAGTCAGGTTTTGGACCGATGGCACCATCGAGGCCAGAAACGGGGGAGCGTACGTCGACGCTTCCACTCCCGTTACATATACCGCCGGAACCAGGTATCACTTCAAACTCGATATCAATATAGGGAGCCATACATATTCGGCATATGTCACCCCACCGGGATCAACTCAAAAGACTTTAGGGACAAATATGGCTTTCCGGACAGAGCAGGCGACAGTCAGCCAGCTAAATTACTGGAATGTGTATGCCGCCTCTGGTTCCCTCTCTGTCTGCAACTTCGTCCTGGGAACAGGAGTCCAGTTCCGTCCCGGTGACGCCGACCGCGACGGCGATGTGGATCTGGTAGATCTTGGTATCTGGGCTCGCGACTACGGCCTGTCAACTTCCCCCGCCAACTTCAACTCGGATTCAGTCGTCAACGGCCTCGACTACCTCATCTGGCGCACCAATTTCCTCCCCTCTCCCACATCCACCCCTACCCCCACCACTACCGGCCCCACTCCCACCCGCACCCCTACCCCCACACCCGCACCTCCTACTCCCACCAGAACTCCTACTCCTACCCCTTCCGGTCCCACACCCACTTTCCCTCCTCCTCAAACAGTCCAGGGCATATGGACCTCTCCCTCGGACCTGGCTGGTAAGCCTATGTCCGGAACAAGCTGGGACAGATTGAAAACAGCTGCCGACTCCAGTTACACTCCTGATATCGATAACCAAGATTCAGCAACTGACGTAAACATGTTGGCTGGAGCAATTGTCTACGCCAGAAACGGTGACGCCACTTATAGAAACAAGGTCATATCAGCTCTTAACGACGCGGTCTCAAGATTTGGCAACTGTCAAGCGACTGGTCGTACGTTAGCCTGGGCCAGAAATATGGCTGCGTATCCTCTAGCCGCTGATCTAGTAGGTTACCGCACTCCCGCCTTTGAACAATTCTTGCGGGACATGGCCGATAGATGCGTCGGTTCTCAAAATGTTTGCCCGGACAACAGGCTATATGACGCCTGTACACTCCGCACCACTTTTTCTGGTATGCCCAATAACTGGGGGCAGCTGGCTTTTGGAGCTCTAGCCGCAATTTATAGATACTTAGGCGATACTCCCAGACTACAAGCCGTCAGATATGAGTGGGTTAACGAACTTCTTTACAACGTAAATAACATCAATAACACCGTTAGTCGCAACTGGTCTTCTGATAAATCGTGGTTTACAGACCCCAATAACCTCAGGATTATTAATCCAGTTGAAGATTCTGTTAAAGGTGGAATAATTCCCGAAGACGCGCAACGCTGTGGAAGTTACAGTAGTGGATGCATTACTGGGTATACTTACGATACACTTTCGGGAATGGTTGTAGGAGCTAGAGTTCTCCAGAGAGCAGGTATGCCAATTTGGCAGGAAGGCAACGAAGCCATATATAGGGCGGGATATCGCTACTTCGTAATCCGGAATCCAGGCGGTAGTTACGGTATAACCAAATGGGTTATACCATTCATCAACAGTGCCTATCCTAACCGCAACCCCCTCCCAGACTCCCGTGATCGTGATTGGGGCTGGCAAGCAGGCTATCCATACGTCTTACCTTAAATATTCTGTGATAATTTTGCTTTTCATCTTCTTCTCCCTCGCTTCAGTCTCCTCAGTCTCCGCCCAATCTCCCTCCATCAAAGACCTCCTCCTCTCCTGGCTCACTTCCATCCAGGATCGAAACGGCGACTCCAAAGTCAACTCCCTCGACTTCGCCTCTCTTCTTTCCCTATCCCCCACCCCTACCCCCTCCGGTCCCACCTCCACCCCAATCCCTATTTCTGGCAACTCCCGCGGCTATGTCACCACACCCGGAGAACTGCTGTATGTAAAGCAAAAAGCAGCTAGCGGAGTCGAACCCTACAAAAGCGCCAAAGACACGGTAATTAGCTATGCCAACAATAGTCTAAGAACATTCAACGCCCCGGACGCCCAATGCTCTCGTCAAAATGACTACTGGTACAACTCATACACCATCGAGGCCAAAGCCATAGCCTACTGGTTGACTGGCGATACGAATTACGCCACTCAAGTGGTTGCCGGTTTGCGCGATGCCACTGCCCACCCTGCCTCCAGACTTCCTTCTGGCAACGGCGACCAATGTAATCTAAATGCCGCCTGGTACCCGCCGGGAGTAGTAATTGCGGCCGACTTAATGGAAGGCTACAGCGGTTGGAGTGCCAGCGACAAACAGGCTTTCCAAAACTATTTGGCCAACAGCGTTTATCCCTTCGCTGCGGCTTCCGGTCGCAATTCCAACAACTGGGGCACGGGCGGCGACATGTCCTCCGCATACATTGCCGATTATCTCTGGAATAGGTCGGATCTAAGACTAACCACATTGGACAATACCCCCAGAAGTCCAGCCCAGGCCTATGAATTTCACGCCCAGCGCCAAATAGGCCGCATAAACGGCACATACATCTACAACTCCGCTTGCCCATTAGATCCGGGCATTAGGGCCGACGGAGGTCTTTCAGAAGAACTTGAAAGGGGCAGTACCGGATGCTACGGCACAACTCTCCTGGCTTGCGATGCATCCTGGACTTATTCCATTACCAGCTTGGAGTCGGTCATTATGCACGCTGAACTGCTCTGGAGGCGGGGTAGTGGTGACAGGAGAATATACGATAACGTGGGTCCAAACGGAAAAGGCCAACTCAAAAAAGCCATTCTTTTTGTCGTCAATTCCTCATGCGACTGGAAAGACTCCCATAAGCATTCACTGGAGTTAACTTTCCGCTATTATCGTGACACAGACACTGCTTGCAGCTTGGGTGTAACCAGCGGATCGGGTTGCCGCTCTGGTAGATATATCGGAGATCATTGTGGCTCAATGATGCATTACGGGACAATTAGCCATGGATTTGCCGTAGGCGAGAATCCTGGACCTCCTCCCAGAGTCCCCGCACCATAATGTTTTCACTCATTATTTTCCTCACAATCTTCACTTTCCAACCTCTCTTTGCCCCCCAGCCTCCGCCCAAACCAATCCTACCATCCAACAACTCCTCCTCTCCTGGCTCAGTTCCCTCCTGGCCCAAACGCCTCCAACTGACTACTTCACCTCAAACACAAAGGTCTTCCCCAATATCCTCACCTCATAACCCGCTCCATCCACTATTCCCGAGAGTTTAACAAGGTATATTTTCCCCTCCAATTTCACCGAAACCCTTAGCCAATCCGCTTCCCCCGCTTTCCTATACTCGATTTCCCGGATAACCACCGGAGAGGAAAACCCCACCAGGACATTTCCACCACCCAAATTTGTAGTCCCGAAATTAGATACTAGTGCTGAAGCCTCAATCCTAGCTTCCTGCTTTTGCTGTACCACCCTCACCCCGGTTATCACTCCGGTAACTACAACTACCAGCCCCAGCGCCGGTAACAATAAAGCCGACACGTCCGTTGCCATCCCCCACATCTTAAAATAATTAACCTTCGCCTCCTGCGCCGGCTTAAAGTCCAAAAGCGAGTCGGTAGGAAACCACCACCTCCCGCACCTTTCACATCTTTTAACGACAACATTTGATGGGACATTCTCCCCTTGATATCTAACTAGTTTAGCATCGTCTACCGGACAGGCATTATTTCCCAGGTTCAACCATCCTTCATCAACTTCTATTTTCATCCATTTAGAAAGCATTTTGGAGTTCAAACGGTTCACCACCCATCCATCCATCCAAAATCCCCCGCACTTAAAACATCGGTACGACTGGTCACTCCCCGACAGAGTAATTTGCGTCAACGTCTCTCCGCAATCCGGACACTTCATCCTACTAGTATAAAATTCAAAACTTCAAATAACAAATTCACAAATCAAATTCAAATTTATTTTCTATTAATTGCTCCAAAAATAAGACTTAATTCCTTAGCCTCTCTCCACAACACACGAGATTCTTCTATTTTGTCAGGTTCTGCCTCAGCGAACATCCTCAGCCAATGCATTGTTTCTTTAGATTCTTTCTTGCAAATACTTATTTTTGCCCTGAAGTCGTTTTTAGAATCAGCTCCATTAGCTTCCATATAGTTAGCCCCAATGCTCGTAGCGCTTCTGATCAGCTGATTAATTAATGACCTTGTAATTTCATTGGGCCTTATTGATTTACAAAACCGAATTGAATTTTGGCCAAATATTGCAGTCCTCTCCTCCAAATCGAAGCTTTTGCTTTTTGAATTTTGAGGCTCAATTGTCATTTGTTATTTGTGAATTTGAATTTCCCCTCTCGCCGGTACCCCCACCTGCTGCCTGATTTGTACCAGCATCAACCCCGCTACTAACCCGGACAATATCACGGCAATTATCAAAAGCGGCAACAACAGGCTACCGGTCTCCGCCATCTTTCCCCACAGCCTAAAATAGTCCTTCTTAACCTCCTGGGCTGGCTTAAACCGGTACAACTCATCTCCGGGCCACCACCACCACCCACACTTGGTGCATCGTTTCACTGAGACATTAAACGGCACACTCTCCCCTTCGTACTTCATAAGCAATTGTCTGTCCCGCGGGCATCTCTCCTCTCCCACCACCATCCACTTACCCGCAATCATCTTTCCTGGCCACTTAAGGAGCTCCATCATCGTCGCTTCGTTCACCACACTTCCGTTTGTCCACCATCCCCCGCACCGCCCGCACCGCATCGCCTCCCCCACCTTCCCCATCAAAGGCGTATCAGAAAGCACCGCCCCGCAATCCGGACACCTCATGCTACCCTTTCTTTCAAAGCCCTATAAAAACGCTCCAAGTATCCCCGGGCCTTATCTGGATCCAGCTCCCGTCCGGCGAGCACGGCCAGATGCGCGCTCTTGGCCGCCTGTAGCTCGGAAAACCTGTATTTTTCCCCCAAAAACTCCCGCATTTTGTCCTCGCTCTCGCCGTTCTTCCATAAGTTTACTTCAAAATTAGCAATAATTTCCGGCTCAAACGCCAACCCCAAGTTCCGCTTAACAATCCCATATAGCGCAATCAGGGATAACTTTGCCTCCTGCCACTCCCGCCTATCTCGATGCACCAGAGCCGAGGCGAAGTGCTCCCCCGCCGTCTTGGCCAAATCTTTAGACAATCCGTATTGCTCCCTCACATATTTCACCACTTTGTCCAAAGTCAACTCCCGCCGCCAATCCATTTCCAACCTAGCGACAACCTTAGGATCAAATTTCAGATGAGCCTCCGCATCATTTCCCCCAAACCTCCGTCTCCGGCGCGAATAGTCCAATATAGCCTCTCGCAACTTCTCCGGCGTAAAATCCGGTAAATGATCCAACTCCCAGTAATACTCAGCATAATGCATTTGCCACGGCATTAGTCCGCTAGTCCTCTGCTCCCCGCTCGTCCTAATAAATAAATCCACATACGGATAAGGCTGATCCCCAGTATCCAAATACTTCTCAAATGTCTTTTCATCCACTTCTCTCAGTCTTGCTTTCAAAATTTTATTCGTCGCCCGCACTATTTCATCATGTCCTCCATAATCCAAAGCCGCATTAAAAACATGTCTATTATAGTCTCTCGTTTCTTCCTCCAACCCAGCTATATGAGAAACTAGATCCCTAGAGAATCTATCCTTACGCCCCAAATGAACGAACCTTATGCCTTCCCTCTTGGCTCGCTTGCGAACCTCGTCTACCATCTTCCAAAAAAGTGCCATTATTAATTCTATTTCCTCTTTCGACCTGTCCCAATTCTCAGTCGAAAATCCCCATACAGTAAACGTATGTACTCCCCAGTCCCGCGCCGCCTGAGCGACCCTCATACCCGCCTCAAAACCCGCTTTATGCCCCTCAAACGTATGCATCCCCCTTGCCCTAGCCCACCTCCGGTTACCGTCTAATATCAACGCAATATGATCCGGGACTTTCGTCTCAGGTGATATGGTGATCCTTTGCGCTTTAGCCATATCCGACAATCTTACACTATCTTATCTACATTAGACGTTTAATCACCTCCTCCACACTCACCAACTCTGTTTTAGTCCCGCTCCTCTCCTTCCACTCTATTTTATCTCCAGTCTTCTCAGACACCACCAACCGGACCGGGATTCCAATCAAATCCGCATCAGCAAATTTTTGACCCGCGCTCACGTCCCTATCATCCCAAAGTACGTCCACTCCAACGCCTACCAATTTTTGGTGTACCTTCTCGCCATCTTTCAAATCTACCAGATAGGCTTGAAAAGGTGCCACGCTCCTCGGCCAGACAATTCCTTTTTCATCATGACAGACCTCCACAATCGCCCCCATATTCCGGGTCGTCCCTATGCCGTAACTCCCGAACCAAATCGGCTTTTTGTTTCCATCCTTATTTATGAATAACGCCCCCATTTTCTCTGAATACTTCTTCCCCAGCGGAAAAATGTTCCCCACCTCGATCGCCCGCTTTACTTCATAATCCTTCGCCTCGCCTGCAAAAACCTCCTTATTAATAGCCTCCTTCGTTCCCGGATTGACATAAATCGTGTCTTCACCAGATTCCGCCTCCAGCTGGAATTCGTGAGTATGCTTGTCCGTAAATACTCCGCCTGCCGCCTCGGTATAGTATACTTTCACCCCAAACCTTTCATAAATCTTCAGGTACGCCTGCTTATACTTCTCATACCACTCCATCAAATCCTCCTCGCTGGTATGCAAGGAATACGCATCCTTCATCAAAAACTCCCTCCCCCGCAAAATCCCTCCCTGTGGCCGCAGCTCGTTTCGAAACTTAGTAGAAAAATGATACACATTCAACGGCAGGTCCTTATACGACCTGACAAATTTTCGAACTAGGTCCATCACTATCTCCTCATGCGTAAACGACAGGGCAAACTCTTTCCCCCGGCTGTCTTTCAGTTTATACATCACTTCGTCCGCCTCATCCCATCTCCCCGTCTGGTTCCAGATCTCTTTAGGATGCAGAAGCGGCATCAGCATTTCCTGTGCCCCGATCCTGTTCATTTCCTCTCGGATAATCTGCGTAATCTTGGAGACCACCCGCCATCCCAGAGGCAAAAGCGTCCACGACCCGGCCATCAATTGATCAATAAACCCCGCCCTTACCAACAGTCTGTGATTGGCAGTCTGCGCCTCCTTAGGTGCCTCCCGCAGGGTCTTGGGAAACATCTGGCTGTACCTCATAATAAAGATTATAATCGCTCCATGGACCAAATAGAAGAACTCCTCACTCGCGGCGTGGCCAATATTATTCCCAGCCGAGAGAAGCTAGAAAAACTCCTCCGCTCCGAACGCAAACTTAACGTCTACCTCGGCATCGACCCCACCTCTGTCCATATTCACATCGGGCACGCCACCCATCTGCACCGTCTTCAAAAACTCGCCGACCTGGGACACCATGTCACTTTCTTAATCGGCGACTTCACTGCCCTAGTTGGAGACACTTCAGACAAAGACTCAGAAAGGCCAATCCTCACCCCAGACCAAATCGAGGCCAACTGGCAAACTTATAAAAATCAAGCCGAAAAAATTATCGACTTCTCCAAGGTAGCTGTTCGTCGCAACTCCGAATGGTTGGACAAACTTTCAGCCCGAGAAATTCTCAATCTCATGTTCCAATTCTCCCTCAACGATTTTAATAGCCGCGAGCTCATCAAAAAACGCCTCGAGTCCGGCAGCTCCATCCGTCTCCCCGAAGCGTTTTATCCCGCACTTCAAGGATACGACAGTTACTCCATGGATACCGACATCCAGTTGGGTGGCTCAGACCAAACCTTCAATATGCAAGCTGGTCGCACTCTCCAAAAGTCTTGGCGCGACAAAGAGTCATTTATTCTGGTCGGCCAGTTTCTAACCGGCACCGACGGAAGAAAGATGAGCAAATCCTGGGGTAATGCCATCTGGCTTGATGATTCCCCAAACGATATATACGGCAAAGTCATGTCTATTAAAGACAAACTGATAGACGAGTATTTTTTACTCGCCACAAATATCTCCAAACCGGAAATTTCCAACCCCATGGATCTAAAAAAAGCCCTCGCCCACCAAATCGTCCTCGAACTTCACAGCGAAGCCGCATCAGACGCTGCTCAATCTTATTTCGAATCCACCTTCCAGCAAGGTCAAACACCCACCGACATCCCTGCCCACACTCTTACATCCACACCTACAATAGTGAATGCCCTTTTTGAATCTGGACTGGCTATCTCAAAATCAGAAGCCAGAAGATTGGTCGACCAAAGAGGTACTGCCATTGATGGACAAGTCGTCACTAGCTACAACGACGAAGTCCCAAGTGGTGCAACTATTAGCGTAGGTTCCCGCAAATTTGCCAAGATCATCCTCGAGTAAAAACCAGCCACACGAATTTCAGCAATCTTAGTTGCCTCCTCCACCTCCACGGTTCGTACAACAACCTCCACAACCACTCCAGTCCGGCGCCGGAGACCCATTCCGGCGGAAGCTTCGCTCTTCCTGTCAAGTAATCAAAAGCCCCCCCCACCCCCATCACGACTTTAGCCCTGATCCTACTTAAATTCCGGTAGATCCATTTCTCCTGCCATGGCGCCCCATACGCTACCATTAAAATATCCGACCTATATTTATTTATCTTACTTAAAATACTTATACTCTTATACTCTCCGGCTCTTATACTCTCCTCACCTTCATCCCATTCCCCACCGTATTTCTCCGCCATCTTCTCCGCCACCCCATCTCTTCCCCCCAAATAAAACACCCTATATTTTAGTAACTTCTCTACTAGCTTTCTCCCGGGAACTATGTTTTTTACTCCGGCCAGCCTCAGTCCCACCCCATCTGCCAAAGCCAAATCAGCCTCATTCAAAATTTTCTTAAATTCCCCATCCTCTTGAGCCAACATGATAAATTCCGGATTCACCGTTACCACAAAAAAGGGCCTATCATAGTGTTTTTTACCTATTCGACTCTCGATTATCTCTATCACTTCTTCCATTCGAGTGCTAGCCACTCTGATTTCCAAAATATCACTTGTTTCAGGTCCAATTATCTTCATTTAGCCTCAAGATAAAATTATGTAAATAATAATATTTAAAACTATAAGTTAACTAAACGCTAAACGCTAGTTACTGAACGCTATCTTCTGTTCACATTTTATCATCTTTTAAATCAAAGCCAATTGATGTAGTTACACACATTTTTCCCACATTTTATTATCGCTAATCAGTCAAAATCCTATAAGTCTCATTAGCCGCTTTTTCCCATGTAAACCCCCCCACTCTTCTTCTATCCTTCTCTATCAATTCTTTTCGCAACAAATAACTATCTATGATCAATGACAATTTATGACGCATCTCCTCTACATCATAGGGATCGAACAACAGTCCTGCCTTTCCCACTACTTCCTCCAATGCCCCTCCCCTAGACGATACTACGGGCACACCCGCCGCCATTGCCTCCAAAACAGGCAGCCCGAACCCTTCAGTTATGCTCGGCTGGACATAAACCAAAGCGCTCTTTAGTAATTCCACTCTCTCCGGCTCCGGCACAAAACCCGTAAATACCACCCTTTCTCTCACATTATACTTCTCCGGCGCAGTCAGGATTTCGTCATAACTCCACCCTAGCTTGCCACAAATAACCAGTTTGAGGCCTGAGGCTTGAGACTTAAGGCTTGCGAACGCTTCTATCAAACGTCCGAGGTTCTTCCTCGGCTGCACCGTCCCCACAAACAGCAGGTACTGCTTAGGTTTTAACCCCCACCTTTTTAGTACCTCTCCCTTTCGTCCCTCTCCTAATTTAGGAGAGGGATTAGAGGGTGAGGTATTTACACCTTCATAAACAACTTCAACCTTCCTAGAATCAGCCTTAAGTCTCTCAATTAACTGTCTCTTGGTAAATTCGCTCACCGCGATGATCTTATCGGCACTTTTTACGGCATACTTGGTAGACAAGGGTAAATACCATCGCTGCAACCAGTTCTCATACGCCGGCAGCCATTCGTACTCAATCCCATGTATCGTCACCACCGTTTTCAATGGACTGCCCAGCCCTCCGAAGCCTCGGCGAAGGATGGGCAAGGTATGTGCTGGCACCCACAACGCATCCAACCCATCCACCCAGGTCCTCGCCGCCAATCCCACTTGCGTCCAAAGATACTTCATTGGAATTTGGACTAATTGAATATTGGATCTTGTTTGTATCTCGAGATTTGGGATTTGGGATTTGACGTAAAGTATCCACTCATGTTCCTTCGCCTCCGGCAAACCCAGCAACCTCATTATCACCTCATAGCTGTATCGCTCCGTTCCCGTCGGCTGATCGATAAACGCCCGACTCGCATCAATCCCTATGCGAAGCATCTTGCTCTGCAACATTCTCATATTTCACCATACCGCCTGGACATGATCATAGCCCAGAATCTTTTTGTCTTTAGTCACCAATTTCGCCCCCAGTCTTCTGGCTGTAGCCACAATAATCCTATCCGCCGGGTCTTTGTGAAACTCCCCAGGCAAATTCACTGACTCCACCGCTGTTTCAGCATCAACAGGTATCACCTTCACAAATTCCAACTCGGTCAATTCCCTCACCCAATCTTCCATACTCATCTCTATCACTACCCTTTTCTTTTTGACCAACAACGCCAATTCCCAAGCACTTATCGCCGACACATAAATCTCACCCGACTTCCTAGCTAATCCAATCTCCCCTCGGGCAACTTTCGACAACTCACCGCCCCCATCCAACCACCACAAAAGGGCGTTGGTATCGAGCAGTGTCACTTCAAGGCCTCCCAATCTTCTAGACCTACCGGTTCAAACGGATCCTCATACTTAATCAGCTTCCCCCTAAAAACCGCCAAGGGGTCAGTTTTCTTAGCTTTATGGGGCACGATATCCACGACCGGTTTGCCAAAATCAGTCACCACCAATTGTATCTGTTTCTCCTCCACCATCCGGAAATACTCCAATGCCTTGGGTTTGAATTGAGATTTGGAGATTGTTAAATTCATGACCACAGTCATATTACCACGGTCACAATTTACTTGTCAACCCACCATCTCTCCCCATCGCTGACTATTTCCACTTCCCCATCCACATCCGTCCTTAGTATCTTAATCTCTTTATCTCTTAGTATCTTCAGTGTCTCCTCCGCCGGATGCCCATAGCGATTATTCTTCCCCGCCGAGATCACCGCCAACTGCGGCTTAACCACCCCCAACCACTCTCTAGTCATCCCCGTCTTGCTCCCATGATGCGGCACCTTCAAAACTTCCACACTTCTCAATCCCCCAGCCTCAATCATTTCGTCTTCAATCTGCCAGTCAGCGTCACCGGTCAAAAGCACATCAAATTGGCCAAAACTCAATATTCCCCCAATCGAAAAACTATTCAAATCCGTCCCATCCGTCTTTGCTCCCAGCACCGCCGAACCACTATCATCCGGAAGTTCCAAATGCGCAAAGACCCAACTCTTTTCCGGCCACACCACCTCAAACTTTATATCTCCTATCCTTATCTCATCTCCGTAATATACATTTGTCACTTGGGATTTGGTCATTGTGATTTGCCGCCGGATCGCTTCAAATCCGGCGGTCTCATTTCCCTCCACACCCATAACAAACTGTACAATAATATAACCTTTCATAACATCCACAAGTCCCCCAATATGATCCGCTTGGGGATGTGTAGCCACCGCCGCTTCTATTTGTTTATCCCAAAATGGCATATGCCGGTTCAAACACCCCACCACCCTATCATTTGGACCAGCATCTATCAATATTTGAGTAGTTTTTTGGTAAATCAAAATCGCATCTCCTTGCCCCACGTCGCAAAACACCACATGCAACTTATCGTCAGGTAGAGTCAATACCGCAACCCAAACTGTTACCGCCGCCAAGACCAGTATTTTATACATATGGCCAAAACCAAATAATAGCCCGCTACCCACTCCCACCCCAAATCCCCCATCTGTATATTCGCCCAGCTCCACCCGGCCACTGTTTCCACCACCCACACCACATACCGCAAAAGCGGCCAGGCCAGGAAGGATACCAATTGACCCGCCTCTGCCCAAATTACCCCGGCCAAAACCGCTACTCCCAATATCTGCATCACAACAGGTACTGCCCACAACACGACCAGGTTAGATATTGGAGCCACCACACTCAAATTCCCAAAATAGTGCCAAATTATAGGTAGTGTCATAATCTGAGCAGCTAGAGTCACTTTTAAATCCTCGACAAATGTCAACCCCAAAGAGCCCAGCCAGCCGATCGATCCCTCCACATTGCGCAAACTGGTGACCCCCATCACTCCCACGGTTGCTGCTACAGACAACAAAAACCCCACATCGGATAGATAATCCGGGTTCACAACCAGCATCGTCCACACCGTCAGCCCCAACATCCACCACCCCCCGCTTTTCCTACCCCACACCAGCCCCAAAAAACCCAATGTAGCCATTACTCCTGCCCGCACCACTGCCGCCGACAACCCTGCCATCACCATATACAAAATAATGAAAAATATGACATATGGTATCGACCGTCGCCTGCCCCAAATCTTCCACCCCCATCCCATTACCCAGCCGGCCACCACAGCCACGTTATATCCCGAAGCAGCAGTAATGTGGCTTAACCCTGCACTTCTGAATTCCCCCGTCAACTCCCGGCTCATGGCCTCGTCTCCTCCCAGAAGCACCCCACTCGCCAAACCCCCCTCATCCTGCCCCAACCAAGCTACTAAGTCCTGCTGCCATTTCCGTTTTAAATCCACAATCCACCCCACCCACTTGTTCTCCTCCCCCAGTATCTGAAAGTCTCGGGCTTGTAGCTCTAACCTCGTATCTCCATTCTTTGTTACTTTAGAAACAAGCTTGCCAGTCGTCACAAACCGCTGTCCATATCGCATCTGCTCGCCCCTTGGCCATCGCACTCCTATCCCCTCCACTCTTATATAGTTCCCCCCGCCCAGCGATTCTACTCTACCGTAAATTTTCACTACCATGTTTTCCACAAAATTACGCCTTACATTATATTTAGAATACACCCGAAACCCCAAAATCAAAATCATTACACACCAAATTACATACCATCTCACCATGCTACTATCGATTCTTTTATTTGGTCAAATACTTTTTGGCCCACGACCTTTTTAGATACCAGCTCCTCTATCTTTCCATACGGCCGCCCGGAAATGATTTTACCTGCCGTCACCGGCCCTATCCCAATCAACCCCTCCAACTCCGCCTGCGAAGCCATGTTTATATTGATTTTTGAATTTGGAGTTTGATTTGACATTTGAGTTTTGTCATTTGAATTTATTGACGGAACATATATCTTTTGCCCATCCACCACTCTGGCTGCTCTATTAAGATTTATTTCTATCCACTTTGTATCAGATTCCACAGACAATCCACCGGCCGCCTCCAACGCCTCCTCAACCCGAGCGCCAAATTTCAAAGCATAGACTCCAGGCTTTACCACTGATCCCGAAACATCTACCGCTATAGCAGCAGAATTTGTAGCTTCACCTCCACTCAATTCGGTCTGGGCAGACAATATTTCCACCTCAGGTTGATTCTGCAACTTCCACCAACCCACACCCAAACCAATTAAAATCAAGCTCGCAAGGCCCAAAACTACGGGCCAATATTTCGCCTGCCACCCGCTAGGATCCATTAGTGACTAAATTTAAAATCTTTCCCGGCACAAATACAATCCCGTACTTAGTACCAATCACATGTTTAGCCACGTTTCCAATCTTCAAAGCCTCCTCGATCACATACTCCAGCTCTTCTGCTCTTGCACTCTCCAGCTCTATTCTCCCCCTCATCTTCCCATTTACCTGCACTACCAGCACAACCATCCTGCTCCCCACCAGCCTCGTATCAAACTCGGGCCATTTTTGGTTATGCACAGACTCAAACTTATCAGCACTCCCCCGCAACTGCTGATAAAGTTCCTCGGCCATATACGGAGCATACGGTGCCATGACCAAAGCCATCTTCCTCCACACATCTGCCCAATTTCCGCCCGCCCCCGTCTTGAGCGCCACCTCCAAACTATTCAAGCTCTCCATCATCGCCGCCACCGCCGTGTTAAAAGACATGGTCTCCAAATCTTTCGTCACCCGATCCACCAATTTATTGGCAATCACATCCGCTTCCCCCACCTCGCCCCGCAAATCGCGCGTCTTACCAAACAAATTCCATACCCGGTTCAAAAATCGCTTCACTCCCTCCACCCCAGCCGTACTCCAAGCCTTAGTAGCATCCAGTGGCCCCATAAACATCTCATACATCCTCAACGTATCCGCTCCGAATTTATCTACTACCTCGGTCGGGTTGACCACATTTCCCCACCTCTTACTCATTTTCCGATTGTCCTCTCCCAATACATGCCCGTTTTTATAAAATTTAGCAAACGGCTCATCCATCTTCACCAAACCCAAATCAAAAAGCACCTTAGTCATAAACCGAGCATAAATCAAGTGTGTCGTGGCGTGATCCCCCCCCACATACAAATCTACCGGCATCCACTCCTCCACTTTCTTTGTATCCCAGATCTTTTTTTTGTTATGCGAATCGCAAAACCGCAAAAAATACCACGTCGAGTCCACAAAGGTATCCATGGTATCCACCTCCCGTCTCCCCACTCCTCCACATTTCGGACAAACTACATCTTTCTGGAAACTTTTAGATCTAGTAATTGGCGACTGGCCGGTCGGCTTGAAATCCACATCGGTTGGCAGTAAGACCGGTAATTGATCTTCCGGAACCGGATTCCATTTGCATATATCGCAAAATATCATCGGTATCGGCGCCCCCCAGTACCTCTGCCGGGAAATCAGCCAATCCCGCAGGTGATATGTCACCTCTCTCGTCCCCAACCCGTCTTTAACCATCCTCTCTCTGGCTTCAACCGAGTGCACCCCGCCATACTCACCTGAATTTATCAGCTCTCCCTCACCTTCATAAGGCTCAAGCCCCAACATCAAAAAGTCAGCCTGTTCCTTCCATCTCACTTCTCCCTTCAAAGTCATTGATCTCTTTTTTTCTTCATAAATAGCACTTCGAGACAAACACAACACCCCAACTCCCCACAACTTTCTTTCTTGAACCATATCGGCCCACCTGCTTTCTAATACTTCAGGATTAGACGACTCCAACTTAACAATGTAGCCCTTTTCATTCACCTCTATCGCAGATATATCTACATGTATATCTCCCCGACTCGAGTCCTTTATCGCCTGAAAATAGTATTTAGTATTTTTTCCCTTGGGCCACAGAGTCTCAACCTCATAGCCCAAACTAACAAACTGACTTCTCCACCAATCAACATCTTCTTTCAATATAAGTAAGTCAATATCTTCGTTCTCCCTAAACTCCTCACCTACTTGTGCAGCCACTGCCCAACCCCCACTCAATATCAACCTTTTGTCATTTTTATTACCCAGCTCAAACAACTCTTTGATTGCTTTGCGATTACGTTCTTGCCTCCCTTTATAGTAATTCCTCGCATTCTCGTCCACGTACACTCTCTGTGGCAACACTACCGGCAATACATCGATACTATGCTTCCCAGCAAACTGAAAGTCCCGCTCGTCATGGGCCGGCACGCCCATGACCACTCCGGTACCCACGTCTTTAAGCACATAATCTGCCACATACACGGGTAATTTCTCGCCATTCGCTGGATTAATAGCCATCAAATCTGTTTTCACTCCCGTTTTTTGCTTATTATCTTTTTTCCTCTCCTCTTCTGATCTATCCAGAGCTTCTTTGACATACTCCCCAATGTCTAACGGCATCTTCCAACCCTGCGTTTTCCAGTCTCGAGCCACTTCCGGAGCCACCACCACAAACGCCACCCCAAAAATAGTATCTAACCTTGTGGTAAACACCTCAGGTTTAATTGTGAATTGTGAATTGTGAATTGTGAATTGAACCCTAGCTCCTTCTTTTCTTCCTATCCAGTTCCTCTGCATGGCTTTCGTCGAAGCCGGCCAGTCAATTCTATCCAGCCCTTCAAGCAACCTATCTGCGTACTTTGTAATCGCCAAAAACCATTGCTCCATCTCCTTCAAAACCACCGGAGTGTCGCACCGCTCGCACCTGCCTTCTACTACTTGTTCATTTGCCAAGACAGTCTCGCACGACGGGCACCAGTTAACCACAGCACTAGCCCGATACGCCAGTCCCTTCTCATACAGCTGGATAAACAGCCACTGGGTCCATCTATAATAATCCGGGCTACTTGTGTCTATCTCCCGTTCCCAATCATAAGAAAGTTCCCCTGCTGCCATTTGCCTCTTAAAGTTCTGGATATTTGCGTGTGTTGACTTATCGGGATGCACTCCATGCTTGATTGCATAATTTTCTGCTGGCAAGCCAAAAGCATCCCACCCCATTGGGTGCAGCACTTGATGTCCCGACATTCTCCAATACCGGGCCACAATGTCAGTTGCCACATATCCCAGCATATGACCCACATGCAATCCAGAAGCCGATGGGTAAGGAAACATGTCCAAAATATATCTCTTGCGGCCACCCTTCGGATCGCCAGTCGCGTATAACGAGTTTTTATCCCATACCTTAGGCCACTTTTTCTCGAGAGACTTCGGGTCGTATTTCTCCATTACACACAATTTTAAATCTCCCAATCCCATATCGCAACCTCCAGCCACAAGTCAAATCTAATCCTATAGCCGCTTCTTCCGAAATTCCCTTCCTTGTGTCTCAAAACTTGTCATTTTTGTTTCATTCTCCAATCATCAATCCAATTGGTCAATTTCTCAAACTGGCAATCAAAACAATAAATCGCCAACGTTAATTTCGCTTTACCCTGTAAGCAAATCACGTTTCATATAAAAACACCAAAAGAATCCATACCAAGATTATCCACAATCCTGTTGACAATTAGTTACATCGTACTATTATCAGCATATAATATCTAATAATTAATATAATTTATATAATTTAGCTTCATATAATTAAACCGTGGCAACTGATTATACCGAATCCCTTCGCTCTAAATTCGCCCAATTCCTGGGCCCACTGGGCGTTAGCCATAATACTTATAAAAACTACCTTTCGGATCTGCTTCACTTTTTCGACTGGTACGCTTCACTTGGTCTCACTCTTTCCCCCGAAAACATAGCCGATTCTCTCACCCCCACCCAGCTAGCCCACTATCGTGATCATCTCATCTCGCACTCGCCAGTAACAACCGCCAACCGCCGCCTTTCTACCCTCCGTCGGTTCTGCCAATTCGCCTTTTCCCAAAACATCTTGCCCTCCGACCCTTCTGCCAACCTAAGCAACATCTCCCAACCCCTAACCGCCCAGGAAGCCATCCTCACCCGCTTCCGTTCTTTTCTCAAATCAGAAGGGGCCTCGATCGTCACCATAAAAAATTATCTGTCCGATGCTAGATACTTCATGCAGTTCTCCCCTCAGCTCGACCCCGACCTTTCGGCATACACTTTGCACCTCCAAGCCACCTTCTCCCCCTCCACCGCATTACGCCGATTGTCCTCGGCAAAAAAACTTGTATACTTTCTCCAATCCCAACCTCCCCTTCCGCCCCTGGAAACACCTCCTCCGGCACCGGAGCTAGTCCCCACACCGATCACTCCAGAGACCTATTTGTCAGAAGTGGTACCAGAAGACCTACCTCCCCCACCTCCCCCCATTCCTTCATCATCCAACCAAACTCTCCTCAATCAACTGGATCTCTCTTTTCCCCCTGAGATTTCCCACGAGACCTCTATCCCGCCTTCACCACCCCCATCTCCCGTTAGTCCGAATAGAACAACGAGTTATTCCACCAGCCGTCTCTCCACCATTATCATTATCGTCACTCTAGTCGGCTGTATCCTGACGGCGATAGCCGCTTATCTCCTCGCCCGCTCCGAACCCGGTCAAATTATCGACCCCTCCTCCACCTCGCAACCCCTGCCGTAAATCGGCTCTATAACAACTCGCTCCATTTGCTCTCGACTCTCGCATCCTGAACATATTCCCCATAACTTCTCCACTTACGCTCCCCCTCCCCCAACTCCTTTAATATGGGTAAACAATTTACCCAAGTGTCTCGACCTCCATTCAGATAAATCTTATAACTTGAATGGGGATAATCCTCAACCCGTGAACTGGTAATTGCCTCCACGGGCCCGAACCGCCTTATCGTCCTGGCCATTGACCTCAAATGAATATATCGGGAAACACTCAGCGCCTGATCCATATTCTCTACTCTCAAGGCTTTATATATTCCCTCCCACAATCCCCCCCTCCTTTTGTGCTTCTTATTAAAATACATTACATATCCCGTCAGCACCCTCCTCATAAATTTAGTCATCCCGGTTTTTGTCTTTTGGCTAACCAACAAATAAAAATTGTTTGGCATCAAGCAATATGCCCACACCTCCACCTCCCCGTGCAAGTTCATTGCCTGCTTTCTTCTGGCTAAATACGGCCGTTCACTTTTAAACCCCGGTATTACCGGCTCCGGATGATACTCGTCCACGTATCTCTGGCACAAACTCAAAAACTCATTGTAATCCTGGTCGGAGCCAAACACCTCCCGTCCGTCTATTCCCCTATTATATATATAGTATACTCCGTCTTCCTGATAACTCTTGACTCTGTACTTAGCTGGCATATTCACGGTCTGACCTATTGCGCTACAGGTCCAACCTTATCTATAATTCTTCTTGACACGCTTGTCAATCACCACTTAAATATTAGTATCATGAAACTTTCCCTGCCTCTCCAAAAAGCCGGGTTCTTCACCGTTCTCGCTGCCATATTCCTCTTACCTCTCTTCTTTTTGCCCATCACCTCCGAATTTTATGAATTCAACAAACAAGCACTACTTGCTACAGTTGCCCTTACCTCTCTCACTCTTTGGTCAATTTCACTTGTAGCCGATAAACAGGTCCGTATCACCCGCTCCCCCTTCGGCCTGCCCTTTCTCACTCTGGCGGCAGCCTGGTTATTGTCCACCTTTTTGAAAACCCCCAACCGGGTAGACGCCTTTCTCGACCCTGGATCTACTACCACTATCCTTTCTCTAGTCATCCTCTTCTTCACTTCAATAAATCTTATCCGTACCCGCAAGGAACTGGATTCGGTCACCATGGCCCTTATCTCGTCCGTCACCCTACTCGCCGTCATCTCCATCATCTGGGGCGTGGGGATTGGTGAAAAAATTGCCCCGTTCCCTTTCCTCAAAACCCCACTTTGGACACCCACCGGCAATCCTATCAGCACCCTCTCTCTCCTTTTGGGACTAGTGCCTTTCCTAGTCATTTCCATCGTTAAATCCAAAGAGTCCTCACCCCGCACCCTTCTTTTGGCCGTTTCCCTTTTCTTGTGTGTCATCTCCTCGGCCATAATCAGCTACCGCATGTTCAGGCCCAACCCCAACTCCCCCATCTCCGCCATCTTCCTCCCCCAACGTTTCAGTTGGGCAGTGGCGTTAGAATCACTCAAAATCTCACCCCTTTTGGGCACCGGCCCTTCCACCTACCTAGCGGATTTCACTCGTTTCCGCCCAGTGACCTATAACCTCACCCCCATTTGGAACATTCGTTTCGCCGCCGCCAGTAATTACTACTTACATCTTTTAACCACGGTCGGATTAATAGGTCTTCTGGCCTACCTATTTCTCGCCCTGCGCTCCACCAGCCTCCTACTCAAAACTTTCAGTTCTTCAGCCGAGACCCCCCTCCACTCCGCTTGCCTAGGCGCTCTTACCTCAGTCGTCTTGCTTTTCATCTCCCAAGTATTTCTTCCAGGCACTATTACTATCTTGACTTTCGTAGTCATCCTTATGATCATCGCCTCCGTTTCCCTAAAACTCGCCGGTTCCTCACTCGTCCACGAAGCCACAATCGATATTGTCGCCGCCACTGATAGCGGCACCCGCTCCCCCCTCCTCCCATACATTACTCTGGTCCTGGCCCTGAGCCTGGCCATTCCTTCCTTTTACCTGGGCGGCCGGGCGTATTACGCTGAGACACTTTTCCAACAAGCAGTTGTGGCAGCCGCCGCCAACGATGGCAAAAAGACCTACGACACGCTCATTGCCACCATAGCCGCCAACCCCTTCCGAGACACATACCGCCTGGCCTACGCTCAAACTAACCTATTACTAGCCGGTGTCCTCTCGACCAAAAAAGATATCACCGATTCCGATCGCCAAGTCATTACCCAGCTCATCCAACAAGCCATCCGCGAAGCCAAGAATGCCGTGGCCCTCAACCCCGCCAAAGTCGCAAACGTCGAAAACCTGGCCACTACCTACCGTAACCTTATTAATCTCGCCCAAGGATCGGACGCCTGGACAGTGGCTTCCTACCAACAAGCCATCGCTCTTGATCCCACCAACCCCAACCTACGCATCGCTCTGGGTGGTACCCTCTACGCCCTCAAAAACTACTCCGAAGCCGCCCGCTTCTTCCAATCCGCTGTTGACCTCAAGCCAAATCTCCCCAACGCCTACTACAACCTAGGGGCGACTTACCGCGAACAGGGCGACTATCCCAAAGCACTCGCCGCCTTGCAGAACGTCTCAAACCTAGTAGACCGCGGTTCGGCCGACTATACCAAGGTCCAAACCGAGCTAGATGACCTGAGAAAGAAGTTAGGCGAAGCCGCCGCCCAGGCTCCTGCTGCCGCCCCGGCTAAAACGGAACTAGAGTCCCCCCAGCCCCTTCCTTCCCCCAAGCTTAACCCTCCCCTCAAGCTTCCCGCCGAACTCGGCCCAGAATCTTCCCCCTCCCCCACCCCCATACCATAAATCTCCCCTCTGGTAAAATGACACAACAGGGCCTATAGGTAAGTGGTATACCGGATCGTTCGCAACGATCAGTCGCCAGTCCGATTCTGGCTAGGTCCACAAGATCCAATTTCAAATTTCAAATTTTTAATTTAAAATTGGGACTCCGGGCCCGTGGTATACCGGTAACACATCTCCATGGCATGGAGAAGTAAGGGGTTCAATTCCCCTCGGGTCCACAAACTTAACTTCTACTTCAAAAACTCCAGTGGGTTTAGATTGGTTCCCCCCCTGTGAATCTCAAAATGCAAATGGGGTCCGGTAGACCTGCCTGTCGATCCTTCCAACCCTATCTGATCTCCTCGTCTTACCGTTTGGCCGGCAACGACCGATACTTTGGATAAATGGGCATATAGGGTCTGATAACCGTTTCCATGGTCAATGATCACCCTATTACCATATCCGCCATTGTCCGGCCAGCCAGCCACCGTCACTTTCCCGGAGTCGGCAGCCAAAACCGGCGTCCCAAATGCCGTCGCAATATCCAATCCCCGGTGATACCAGACAAACCGCTGGGTAATCCGCCCGCCGATCGGCCACACGAACTGGCCCAGTGCCGATACCGCACCCGCGTCCGGAGTCCTCTGAGCCACATACAAAGTCGGTGACCAGGGCACTTCACGTGGCTTTTTCCCCTCGGGCACTATCAATTCTTGTCCCACCGCCAGCGCAAAGGTCTCATTATCGGTAAATGTGTTAAACGGGAAATCCACAATTGCCTGGGTATCGGCGCTGTATTTTTTGGCGATTGAATAAATCGTCTCCCCCCTAGTCACTTTGTGTCTTACCCCAGACACCGGCAATATCCGTAACCTCTGTCCCGGCCGGATTGCCCCCACCGTTGCCAAGTTATTCTCCCACCGGATAGTATCGCTATCGATACCAAACTTGGTCGCGATCCCGGACACCGTGTCTCCCCCGGCCACGGTATATTCCAGGACTTTATCCCTCACCTTGTCCGACACAATTGTCACCGTCGCGTTTTCCGTTACCTCCATAACTACAGCCGATGGCGAAGACTCCGGCTCGCCGGAATTCCCCACTCCGGGAAAAGAACTAGCCAATACCGGGGCCAAAGTTATCCCCATAGCCGCCAACCCCGCCATCCCGGTGTGCACGAACGGCCGAGCAAACCGCCCCCGCTGCCGGTACAAAGTCTGGGCCACCCACCTCTTAACCGCCTCAAATTTCGAAAACCATCTATACCCCCGCCGAAAAGCCCAAGCCCACCAAGCCTGACAATATTCCCAAAAATCACTTCCAACACCCATAACCCTTTTTCTAATACTCATCGGCTCAACGAATATAACCTATGAAAATCACAAACGCAAAATTGCTTTCTCAAAGGCCCCCTTATCCGATCTTTCCACCTCGGTTTTACCTATCAGTTGTGTGGTCTCATGTCCCATCCCGGCGGCCACAACAATATCCCCCGCCTTGGCCATTTCCACCCCCATCTCAATCGCCCGATCCCGGTCATCCTCTCTACGTGGCCTCCTCCTCATCCCACTCACAATCTGCTCATAAATTTCATCCTGGGATTCGCTTCTCACATCGTCCGTCGTCACTATCACCTCATCGGCGTATTTATCAGCAATCCGTCCCATCACCGGCCTTTTCTCTTTATCCCGTTCTCCAGTGCAACCAAAAACAAGTATTATCTTACTTTTCGTCTCACGCCTTAGACTAACCAGCAACTGTTCTAGTGCGTTTGGCGTATGGGCAAAATCCACAATACACCTAAACTTCTGCCCCATTTTCACCTCTTCTCTTCTCCCCGGCACCCCCGCAAACCCCTTCACAGTCTTATTGATTGTTGAGTCTTGAATCTTGAATATTTTAGCGACCGCAACTGCGGCTGCGATGTTATATTTATTGTATTCCCCCCTCAAACCCGGGTTTATATCTCTATTTTTAGTTTTTGAATATTTGATAATTTCAGCTTCAGAACTTATTTGAAAATTGGTGCTTGAAAATTGAAAATTGGGCAAAACCGCATATTTAACATTCCTAAACAATTTCGCCTTCGCAGCCACATACTCTTCCATAGTTTTGTGATAGTCCAAGTGTTCATGCGTAATATTCGTCAGTACCCCAATCTTAAAATTGCACCCCACCACCCGATTTTGATCCAACCCATGAGAGGTCACTTCCAAAACCACATGCGTACATCCCGTGTCTACCATTTGTCGCAATAGTTTTTGCAACACAGAAGCATCCGGGTTTGTCACATGTAAGCCTCCAGAGTTTACCGTCGTCACATACCCAGCTTTAATTCCCGCGGCTTTCAAAATCTCGTATATCAACGTCGTCGTAGTCGTCTTTCCATCCGTCCCCGTCACCCCAATTACAGTCAAATTCCTAGCGGGATACCCATAATAAACCACCCAAAACCAAGACCTAAACCAGTGATAAACATTTTTCAACCTTCTAATCATCAGTGAATTCTATCAAATGTCCTGAAAACTCGGAAAACTCAGACATCAGAACTTCAGAATTGACCAGAACGCCAGATTGAATGCAATTTGTTTAGTCTCCTCGAAAGGATTTTGTATTTATCAGCCAGAATCTTGGCTTCCTCTGTCAGCCGAGGGACTGCAATTGCAAGAGCCCGCAAATGGGAAATTACTTCATCACTTGACCCAATTGCAATCATTTACCTGGGCAGAAATCGATTTCCCCGCTCTTTTAATTTGCTTAACCGAATCGTACTCAGCTTTCGGAACTCGCAATAAAAATGTATACAAACCGCGTAATAACGTTAACGACTCCCGATACACTTCGAGGTCCATCACGTCCCTAATCACAATGTTATCCTATCAGATCTTCTGATGTCCGACACACTGACATTCTGATTCTCCGAGTTTTCTGAGTTTATATCACAGCGACGCTAGCCACACTCCAAACACAGCCAGAACTATCCCAGTCAGCCACGCGCGAGCTACGATTTTGGGCTCTTCCCAGCCTAGAAGCTGCAGCCAATGATGCAAGGGAGCAATCAGAAAAATCCGCTTTTTCATAAACCTTTTACTATACAGCTGCAGCATGCTGCTTACCCCCTCCGCTATAAACACCCCGCCGATAATCAGCATGGCTATCATCCGCCCTGAAAGTAGTCCCACCACCGCCAATGTCGCCCCAAAAGCCAACCCCCCCATGTTCCCCAGCATTATCCGGGCCGGATAAATATTAAAATACAAAAACGCAGCCAATGCTCCGATCCACACCGCGATAAACGTCGCCAAAACCTGGTCTAGTCCAGCAAGAGCAATCACCCAGAACGCCATCAGACAAATAAGAAGCAGCCCGCCCGACAGCCCATCTAATCCATCCGTAATATCAAACGCATTGGCAAATCCCACTATCAAGAAAGCCGCCAATGGCAAATATGCAAGTCCCAGGCGCCATATTCCAAAAAATGGAATGTAGACAAAATCAATTTTCAGCCCCCAGTACAAAATTGCCGCAGCAGTCAGCCCCACCACCCATTGCAATAAAAATTTATGCCTCATCCGAAGCCCAAAAAATCCCGACCTGCCAAATCCCAGGATTTTTATTAAATCATCATAAAATCCCAAAGCCGCAAAACCTGCAAATGTCACAAATATCGCCGCCAGTTCCCACCCCGGTGGATATCCCCAAATTAGTCCCCGGTCCAACGTAAACTTTTCCGAAGCAATTGCAAACAAAATAATAACGACCAGCGCTACCAGTATCCCTCCACCAGTGGGCACTCCAGCCTTCCAAGCGTGCATCTGTCTCACTTGGTGGAAAGCAGCCGTAGCGTCTTTCCTCACTTCGTCAGTCTCTTTTTTACGAGTAAACTTCAATCGGTACAGAAGCCCTATAAATGGCACAAACCCCACCATGCTCACCACAAAACTGATAAGAAGCATCCCCAAATAAAACTGCATGCCCAAATATTCTAACACTCCAGTGATACAATAAGTCCAGATGTCACCCCCTATTTCCTCGCTCAAAAACGTCAATAACATCTATTTTTTAGGCATAGCGGGACAGCTGATGAGCGCACTGGCCTGTGTGGCCAAAGACTTTGGTTACCACATCACCGGTTCAGATGAAAACGCCTATCCGCCAGCCACTACATACCTCGAAAGCTCGAAAATAACCTGGATCAGCGGCCATAAACCAGAAAATATCGGCCACCCAGATCTTGTGGTATTGGGCAACCACATCCGGCAGGGAAATCCGGAACTCGAAGCCCTCCTCGAAAGCAAAATCCCCTTCGTCTCATATCCCCAAATGGTCCGCCTGCTTTTTCCCAACGCCAAGTATCGCCTGGTGGTAGCAGGCACTCACGGTAAATCCACTACCACATCCCTACTAGGCTGGATTCTTACCCAAGCCGGACTAAATCCCACAGTTTTAATCGGAGCCCAGTCAAAAAACTTCAACTCTTCATTTCGCTTGGGAAGCAAAGAGATTCTAGTCATCGAAGGCGATGAATACACTAGCTCTTGTTTAGATAACACGCCAAAATTCCTCTACTACGAACCGACTCACGCCATACTAACCAGCGCAGAACTTGACCACATGGATGTCTTCAATACTTGGGAGAAACAAGCAACAGCGTTTACCAGCTTCGCCAAATCAGTCTCCCAAATGCTCATTGTTTGTGGAGACACTCTAAACGGCAATAAATTAAGCCTACCCACCAAAGCTAAAGTCGAAAAGTACGGTCTAGGAGAATTTGACTGGCAAGCAACAAATATTCACTTTTCAGGCAAACTCACCAAGTTCGATGTTTCTCATCACGAAAAACTGCTCGGCACTTTCTCCATGCACCTTTCGGGCAAACATTATATCCAAGACTCTCTCTCGGCCATCGCTCTTGCTCACCACACCGATATTCCTACTCATATCATTCAGAAATCGCTCCTGACATTTAAGGGTGTTGGTAAACGCTTCGAAGTCGTCTATGACAAAGGCATTACTATTATCGACGACTACGCTCACCACCCCACTGCTATCAAAGTCACCTTAGAAGCAGCCTCGTCCCGCTACCCAAGCCGTCGCCTGTGGGCTATCTATGAACCCCATACTTTTACCAGAGTCAAAGGCCTCCTTCCCCAGTTCGCCCACTGTTTTGATCCTGCAGACATCGCCATTATTGCAGACATCATGCCCGCCCGAGAGAAGGCCCTTACCGGACTTGTTCACTCCAGAGATATAGTCGCTACAGCCAAAAATCACCCCGACATCCACTATCTAGCTACTCCCGACGAAATCCTCGCCTATCTCAAACAAAATCTTAAACCCAATGATGTTTTCGTCTTCATGTCCGTCGGAAAGTTTGGTGATCTACCAAAAAAATTGTCCGAATTTATAACAATCCAATGACCCAAATCCTTCCCTCTTCCCCTCACCAAGATTTTGAAAACATAAAAAAGCTTGACGAAAACGGCATTGAGTATTGGGTAGCCAGAGAATTAATGCCTCTTCTGGAATACGACCAGTGGAGAAATTTCGAAGCAGTAATCGACAAAGCCAAAGTAGCTACATCACAGTCAAATCAAAATGTTACAAGCCATTTTGTTGACATCGGCAAAATGGTAAAACTAGGTTCCGGAAGCGAAAGAAAAATCAAAGACTACAAGCTATCTCGTTATGCCTGCTATCTCATCGCTCAAAACGGAGATCCCAGCAAACAAGCTATCGCCAATGCTCAAACATATTTTGCTATTCAAGCCCGCCGCCAGGAAGTAGCTACCTTTGAAGAGGAAAACAAAAGGCTATTCATCCGCCAGGAAGTAAAAAAACAAAACAAACAACTTTTCTCTACGGCGTCTAGATCGGGAGTTAGAAATTTTGGTAAATTCAATGATTTGGGTTACCTCGGTCTTTATGGTCTGCATATACCAAAGATCAAGGCCAAGAAAGATATCGGCAAGGACGACATTCTTGACAGAGCCGGAGCCACAGAACTTGCCGCCAATCTCTTTCGCATCACTCAGACCGAGGAGAAAATTAGAAAGGATAATATCATCGGCGAAGGTCGAGCCTCACTTACTCATTTTTCAGTCGGATCGAAGGTCAGAGAAACTATTAGAAAAATCGGCGGTACTATGCCCGAAGATTTACCTCCAGCACTGCACATCAAAAAGTTAAAACCCAGCCAACAAAAACTTCTCAAATGACAGCCCAAGCTCTTCGCACCAAATACCCCAAATTTATTTACGAAAGCTTTTCCGCAGACAGCAACACCTTAAAATTCAACTACTCTATCTCCAAACATCGTTTCACTCACCAAATCTCTTTCGAGAATTTAAAACTGGACAACTTAATATTTCATCTTGGTCTTGCCGAAATGTTCTCTTACTGGAAACTTACCTGTTCCCCCAACATCGAAATCAAAGCTGGGTACTTATCTCCAAAGCAAATTAAATTTTGGGAAAAATTATTAATCAAAGGCATGGGCCAATATTTTTATGAAAACAAAATAGATTTTACAAAACCGGGCTTTCTTAAAATCACTTCATCGACTAACAAACCTGTCAACTTAACTGAAAAACTGGACAACTGGACAACTAATTCCGTCCTCGTTCCTCTTGGTGGCGGCAAAGACTCAATAGTCACCGCCGAACTTCTCAAAAAACATTTTGATATTCAACCCATCATTGTCCACCCCACCACCCCTGCCAGTATTCGTATTTCTAAATTAATCACCAATACTCCCCCAATCATAGTTCGCCGTATTTTAGATCCTTACATGCTCGAGCTCACTAAACAGGGTTATTTAACTGGTCACATCCCCTACTCCGCAATCCTGGCATTTATATTTCTTCTACCGGGTCATCAATACATCGCTGTCTCCCAAGAAAGAAGTTCTGATGAAGGCAATGTCGAATATTTAGGTCACACCATCAACCACCAATACTCTAAAACATTAGAATTCGAAACAGACTTTAATAATTACATTAAAGACACAGGCATTTCATACTTCTCATTCTTAAGGCCACTGTATGAATTACAAATAACTAAATTGTTTTCGAAAATGCCCCAATATTTCAAAGAATTTCGTTCCTGCAACCGCAACCAGCAACAAGACTCCTGGTGCGGTCATTGTCCCAAATGTGTTTCTACTGCCCTCCTCCTCTCTCCATTTTTATCCAAAGACAAAATAATTGAAATTATCGGCACATATCCACCAGATAACCCATCAAACCCCGACTTGAGAAAAATCAAACCTTTTGAATGTGTTCTCACTCGCGCCGAAGCCGAAGCCTGCTATACCGGCCAGGGTTTAGATGCCATATTATCCTCCTGGCAGGACAATCCAAATATGCCAAAAGAGTTTGCCAAAATCCTCAAAGGCGCCTACTTCTAAATCTAAGCGAACAGCCAAAGGCTCTCAGTGCCCCCACGGGGCAAGCCCCACAGTTCTTCGGGGACTAAGAGATTATTTTGTCCTCCACTCCCGTTTGCTTTCTATATCAGCAAGTACTCCAGTTCGGCTAATGGCCTCGTCTTGGCGTAGTTGTTCAACAACTCCTCTGAATTCGTCATCATTGAGTTGCCGCGGCGTTTCAACAACGGTCGGCTTTTTAAGAACGGGATGAACCTCTCTGGTAAATATTGATTCTACGGCAGTGCCTTCTAAAAGATAAAGTCTATATAGTTTTCCACCTGTAATCCATTCAACAACGCGAGGAATCGCAAAGCCTCCGGAATATGTAGGATCACCGATAACTGGTTCATGGTACCTTGTGGTCAATGGTGAAACGTGATCTTGTGTCAATGTGGCTTTAAAAGCATGGGGAGAGTCTTTCCACTGGAAGAAAGGATCATCTTTTTTTAGATCCACAAACTCTTTACCTTGAGCAAAATCAGTTTTAAATTTCCGTCTAGCTAATTCGATGGCTTCTTGAGATTGGACGAGTTCAGCACCCATGAACTCCATTGCATCACAAAAAGTGTCTTGACGTGTAGACAACCACGTATACAATAGGCTTAGTAAACTTCCCTGTGAGGCGAAAGCATTTGCGGGGGATTTTTTAAAGAAGATATCGAAAGGTGTCTCAAGAAAGAAAAATGATTCTTGATCAAATCGCCAAACTTGACAAAGTCCTCATCTTAGGTTTTGCCCGCGAGGGCCAGTCCACTTACAATTTCCTCCACAAAAAATTCCCCAAACTGCAAATAGATCATGCCGACCAAATAGACGGCCCGGATTACCTCGCCCATCTCACGGATTATCCTCTGATTATAAAATCACCCGGCGTTAGTCCTCACAAACCCGAAATCGTCCATGCCAAAAAATCAGATGTAATTTTCACTTCCCACATGCAAATCTTTTTCGAAATTTGCCCTAGTAAAAAAACCATCGGTGTCACTGGTACCAAGGGCAAATCCACCACTGCATCGTTAATTTATCACGTTTTACATGAAGTCGGCCTGCCCGCCGTGTTGGCGGGCAACATCGGTTCACCCGCACTAGATTACCTGGATGAAATCACTCCCGAAACCTGGATCATCAATGAGCTTTCTTCATACCAATTAATGGATTTAACTATTAGTCCCCACATAGCCGTCCTGCAAAATATTTACCCGGACCATCTCGATTACCATCAAGACTTCGAAGAATACAAAAACGCCAAATTAAACATCACTAAATTCCAAACCGAAAACGACTATTTAATCACTGCCATCGATGTTCCCACAAAAGCCAAAAAGATATTTATTAAACCTGAACCGGTCGAATCCCAACTCCTCGGTACACACAATCTTTACAACACTCAACCATCAATAATAATCGGTAAGATCCTGAGTTTGCCGAAGGATGAAATCCTTTCGGCCATAAAAACTTTTAAACCCCTAGATACCCGTATAGAACTGGTCGCTGAAAAAAACGGCATCAAATTTTACGCCGACACTTTGGCCACAATTCCAGAAGCCACAATTGCTGCAATTGACACATTACACCCCCGCGTGACCACTCTCATTGCCGGCGGTCACGAACGAAAACAAAATTACTCCGATTTAGCCAAAAAAATCCTAAGTTCCAGCATAAAAACACTCATTCTTTTCCCCGCTACTGGCCCCCGCCTGGCCAAACTGGTTAACCAATCGACAAATTCACCGACTAACATCTTTCATGCCAATTCCATGTCCGATGCGGTAAAAATAGCACTAGATCATACTAGATCAGGTGAAATTTGCCTTCTCTCCCCCGCCGCCCCCAGCTTTACTCTCTTTCGTGACTACCGTGACGAATACGACCAATACAAAGCCGCAATAGTCGCAAATCGCCCCTCCGGCTCACCTATCCGCACCGATCGATAATGGGAAAAATAATTCAGGTCTTTCGCTGTATCAATCCCACAGTCCTCAACTTTCAGATTATTTACCTGCTTTTTGATATATCCCACCAAGTCTACGGATACCCCTCCAGGGACTTTCTCGAGAAACGGCTTCCACTCCGGGTCGTTCGCCTGCTCCACCGTCTCAAAAACATACGATTCTTTTCTCACCCCCGGCCCGATAACTACCCTGGCATCCTTACCAAACTTCCTCGCCACTTTCTGGATCAACTTCTTCCAAACCCCCTGATATCCCAAATGCACCAAAGCCACCTTCTCTTCGTCACAAACAACCACTGGAAAACAGTCCGCAGTCAACATAAATAAAACCACCCCCGGCTCGTCCGTCACAATCGCATCGCATTCCACGGTCCTCCCCTTGTCTTTACTCCCCACCTCCATAATATCAGCCCCATGATTTAGCGAAGTAAATACACAATCCTCAATCTTCAATCCCAATCTCCCCAAAAACCTTTTCCTATTACTATTTACAATTCCTTCCTCCCCCCACCTGAAACTCATATTCCCGTCTTTTACAGTTGACGCTCCATAAATCAAATTCATTCCGTTATTTTACACGAATAGGTATAATATTCCGGCATGGCCCAGTATATAGTCACCGGGGGTACTCCGCTTAAGGGACACGTCGATATTTCCGGCAACAAAAACTCCATTCTTCCCCTCATGGCAGCCTCAGTCATCGCTTCCGGCCCGGTTACTCTCAAAAACGTCCCTGGAATAAAAGACGTAGCCGTCTTGTCCGATATTTTGACCAGTCTAGGCGCCAAAATCACCCACCAAGACCACATCTTAACCATAGATCCCACCGGCATCAAATCCTCCACCGTCGATCCCACTTTGTCCCAAAAGCTGCGTGCCTCAATTATTCTTCTGGGCCCACTTCTAGCTAGATTCAGAAAGGTTTCCCTGGGCTTCCCCGGGGGCGACGTCATCGGCAAGCGGGCCATAGGCACCCACCTAGATGGCCTAGCCGCTTATGGTAGCCACTTTGATATCGTGGACACCACCATTACTGGTTCCCTTTCCAAATCCCCCACTCAAAATGTCGAGGTTTTTTTGGACGAAGCCTCCGTCACCGCCACCGAAAATGCTCTTATTATGGCCGCTTCTCAACCCGTCACTTCTGTCATCGATAACGCAGCCTGTGAACCCCACGTGGTTGACTTGGCCAATTTCTTGTGCGAATTAGGCGCCAATATCGAAGGCGTCGGCTCAAATCGTTTAATTATTACCGGAACGACTTCACCCAAAACGGCAAATTATACCGTTGGCCCGGATTACATTGACGCCGGCACTTTTGCCATCGCGGCAAATCGGA
>Ga0209341_10000292_pt1 | contig 50851 bp, 40 predicted proteins | sample RifCSP13_2_FD_184020 | JGI IMG/M metagenome (GOLD analysis project Ga0209341, IMG submission 184020) | Soil microbial communities from Rifle, Colorado - Rifle CSP2_sed 13_2 (SPAdes) (version 2) | ecosystem: Environmental > Terrestrial > Deep subsurface > Rock core/Sediment | place: Rifle...
CACCGCCAACGTCTGCTTGTTGAGGGCGACGCGGGCCCCGGGCTGGAGGTTCTCCTTCGCAATGTACTCCGCGGCGTTCACGATGAAGTCCGGGCCCGTGGAGGACTTCACGACGACGCGGCCGTCCGCGAGCACGTCGCGGATGCTCCCGATGATTAGCGGGGGCGCCTTCAGCCGGTCGAGCTCCGCCTTGAGGCGTTTGACCTCTTTCTGCAGGCGCAGGAGTTCCGCCTCGACGAACTTCCGCTCGCCGTCGATCCGCCGCGACGTCTCCGTGAGCTTGTCGTTCCGCTCCTCGAGGACGGAGATGCGCTCCGACATCTTCTCATGAAATTCGCGGATCTGGTCTTCGTCCATACCGGAGACACCGCCGCCACGGCGGGGCAGTCAGGTATATAAAAACCGGGTCTTATTGAGGCTTTCGGTCTCGAAATCATGTTATGCGAGGTGTGCGGCACAGAGGTCCCTCGGACGAAAACGGTGAGCGTCGAGGGGACCGTTTTGAACGCGTGCCCGAACTGCGCCCGCTTCGGGACGGAGGTCGGCGCCCCGCCTCCCGGCCCGCGACAGCGTGCCGCCCCGCCCGGGGTCTCCGAACGCCTCGAGGCGCGGCGGCGACGCATGTCCGAGAAGGACGTGTTCGCGCAGGGCGGTGAAGAGGATCTGGCGGAGGACTACGCGGCGCGGATCCGGCGTGCGCGCGAGGCGCACGGCTGGAAGCAGGCGGAGCTCGGCGCGAAGATCAACGAACGGGTGACGGTGATCGCGAAGTTGGAGTCGGGCACGATGATTCCGAACGAGGACCTGATTCGGCGGCTCGAGCGGGCGCTGGAGGTCAAGCTGAAGGAGAAAGTGCCGGTCGTGGCGGCGCGGAAGGCGGCCGCACGCGAGGGCTTGACGCTCGGCGACCTGATGGACCTGGACGAGGACGGATGAGCGCGCCGCCGGAGTCAAAGCGACAGCCTTCCATGCGGTATCGGAACGCGGTCGCCGGGCTCGTCATCGGCGGCATCGTCGGGACCTTGGCGCTGCTCTACGCGCTCTCCTTGCCGGGAGCCGCCGGTGCCGCGGGCGCCCTCTGCACGGTCGGATTCCTTTTCATCGCATTCGTCGGATGGGAGTACCTGATGAAGCCCGGCTATGGACTGCTGCACCGCCGACCCGACCTGGAACCCCCGGAGGAGCGCGAGGGAGAGCCGCCCTCATCGCGCGCGCCGTAGGACCTCCGACTCGAGGTCTGCGAGCAGGTCCGACACATCGATTCCGAGGGTGCAGGCGACGTGCGCCGCGGCGACCTCCGCATCGACGCCGAGCCGTTCCTGCGCTTGGTTGATCCGAGCGACGAGCGGAGGCCGCTCCTGCCCCGTGGCCGTCTGCAACCGCGCGAGCATGCGGGAGAACAGGTCCGCCGGCTTCGCGGGCGGGGCGAGCGCTTCGGGTCCCGGCCGGTAGTTCACGGGGACCGCCACCGCGGCGATGTCGAACACGGGCCGCACGTTCCCCCCGTCCGTCCTCAGGAGGCCGCGGTCGATCCCGACCTGCAGGAGGCGCTGCGCCTCCTTCGGGGTGAACCACCGGAGCTTGTACGACGTCTCGTGCACGAAGTCCGTCTCCGAGAGCGCGTCGTGCCCGCGCATCTGGAACAACGCCGCCAGCGCGGTCTTCGGCTCCTCGCCCATCCGGATGGCCATCGCCGTGCGCGTTAAAGACCTGCCGTTCCGCCGGGACGCGGACACAATGTTTATGACGGAGGGGGCGCATCGATTGAGCGCCTCGGAAGAAGGTCGCAGGGATCCGTGAACTGCGATGCAAGGCCGAGGCGAGATGGGCGCCGCGAAGTGGGTCCCTGCGTGAGAGCCCCGTACCGGGGTTCCTGTGAGCGGAGGACAACCCCGGCGTCCAACAATCCCTCGGCCGGGTCAAGTGCGACGAGAGCGCGACGCGTGGCCATGAACCGCACCGTTACGGTCGGGGGACACCTCACGTTCGCGGCCGCGTGGTCCGCGGCGTGGAGGAGGAGATCATCCCCTTCAGTTGTCTCCGAAACTCCTCGGCGCCTGGATACTCGATTCCACGCTCGACGAGTCGGTCCAGGAACGCGATCGCTTCCTCGAACGCGCCCTGTTTCGCGAGGAGCGCGCTACGCAGGAACATCGCGTCCGGGTCCTCCGGGTTTCGGGCGAGGCGCCGCATCGTCTCCTTCTGAAGGCGGAGGGCGTGGACGTCGACGAACAGGGATCGCCGCCCCTCGCGGAGCCCGCGGACGAGCGTCTCGAGGACTTGGAGGACCTCCCAGATGGTGCTCCGCATCCGCGGGACCTCGCGCTTCGACATGTCCTCGTCGCACAAGTCCAGCGCGACGGTCAAGCCGATCTGCGCGCGATGGAGTTTCGGGTCGAGCTGCAGGGCCATGTCGTACGCACGGACGGACTTCTCGAACTGACCCGCCTCGAGGAGCACGTCCGCGATGTTCGCCCAGAGATCCGCCTCCCGGGGGGTGGACCGAAGGGACGCCACGAGTCCCTCGATGAACTCGAGCTTTGTGTGCTTGTCCTCAGGTCTCATTCCGTTTCGCTCCTCCCCTGCCCCGGCGGCGGGCTCGTGCCATCCAGGCCACCCCGAGGGAGACTCCGAGCGGGATGGCGATCTGCTCAAACTCTGGGATGGGGACCGTCGCACGCGAGTCGTCCGTTCCCGGATTCGCGCCATTGTACCGGACCGTGACCGTTCCGCCCGTGACGAGGGCGACGGTGAACCGGAGCCGCTCGCTTGGACCGAGCGTCTGCGCGCCAATCGAACCCGTGGTGAACGTGACGTCGGATCCGAACGTGTTGCCGCTCGTCGGGCCGTACAGGGTGGTGAACGAGGTGCATGCCGCGTTCGTGCACTTGTCGATTTGGACCGAGTATACGGGGTTCCACCGGACCGTCGCCTTCACGTGGCTCACGCGTTCCTCGCGGCTCTTGTCGTCGTTGTCTCGCACGCCAATCTGCATCGCGTCGATGTCCGACGCCGTCCAGGCGCCGCCATCGGCAGGGTCGGTGGTAAAGGTGTCACTCCAGACCGTATAGGTCCCAGAGTTCGCGCAGTCCGTCAATGTGGCCCCGACACCCGTCGTGCTCCCACTCTTCACGATGACGCGCACGTCCACAGTGGGCGAGGCAGTCTTCCGGCAGGAGGCCTGAACGACGACGCTGATGATCGTCAGTGGAGAGGGGGGCGAGCCCCAGTTAGGGGCGTTGAACAGTGAGTCCGTGACGACGCTCGCCGTGGACACGATGTAGTCCGTATCGCCGTTGTTCGGGTCGTCGTCCACGCACTGAAATTCGTTCGCCTCGGTGCAGCCGGAGGTCGTCCACGCGTTCGTGTCGCCAAGCGCGTTTGGCGTGAACGTGGTCGTCCCATCCGTCGCCTTGTCGATGTCGAGGATGACTTCCCAAGCGCCTGCGATTGTCGTCGCCGGCTGACCGAGCGGGGTGAACCAACAGACGGACTGCGTCCCGCTCAGCGTCGTGGAGGTCGCGCTCGATCCCGCGGTCGCGCTCGCGGCGAAGTTCGACGTACATCCGGTCCCCGTGGTGCTCGTGTCGCGGAAGAACCACTTCTGGTTCCCAGAAATGTCCCGCGTCCCCGGCCACTCCCCCCCTCGGGTATCGATTCGCACCGTTGGCGGCTGACCCAGGTCCGTCTTCCCGCTCCAGTCCCGGAGGTCGAAGAACGCCCGCGAGTCGTTCGCAAGCCCCCGCCCGGAGACGTTGAACGACAGCTCGACGCGCGACGCGTCGAAGGCCGCAGGCAAGATCTCGAGCGCGGTCCACCGCCATTCAAGTTGGTTCGTCCCCGAAAATGTGCTGAAGCTGCTTGCCGTCACCTGGCCGAACTTCCCCCGCACCTCCGCCAAATAGTCCGCGCCGATCGCATCCACGCGGAACCCCGTGGCGGTGTCGTTGTCCGCGTCGAGGAAGACCCGCGCCGCGTCCTCGCCGAGGACAACGGGCCGTGGGCTCGGGCCGATGAAGACGCTCACCGGACGGTTCGCATAGGGAGGCGGGAAGCTGCCCGGGATCGTCGTGTTCAGGAACACGTCGGATCCGGCGGGGTAGTCCATGATCCCATCGCCGTCGTAGTCGGAGGCGGTGAGGGCGTCGTCGGTGCCGTCGTTGTTGAAGTCGTTCGGGAGGGGATCCACGGTGTCGGGGACCCCGTCGCGGTCCGCATCGGCGGCCCCTGGTCCAGGACCGGGCGTGGGAGCAGCCGGCGCCGTGGCGGGAACGATGGCACCGTCAAGGATTCGACCCGTGACCCGGAGATACGCCGAGCCGCGTTGGGCGTTCAGGTAGAACGCGGTCTCCGTGATGTCGATCGACGGGGGCAGGCCCGGCTCGCCTCCCGCGTCCGTTCGGACCGTCGTCCACTCCGAAAAGGCTCCGTCCACGACGACCGCACTCGGAATCGTCCCGAGGTAGCCGACGTCGCGGGGAGACGGCGCGCGGGTCAACGTCACCGCCGCGGTCCCGCTCCCGAGGGAGGTCACGCGGGCCCCGAGTGTCTGGCCCGACATCGCGGTGGAGTCGGCGACGACGTAGAGGGGGTCCGTCTGGGTCGCGGACAGGGACCGGGTCGGGAATTGGAACGACACGTCGGGCGTCACGGGGATTCGGGCGTTCAATTCGGTCCCACTCCCGTCGACGAGCCGGACCTGGGAGACCGTGCTGATGGGGGCGGTCCCCGTCAGGGTGATGTTGAGGGACGCGTACGAGACCGGCCGGATCGCCGCCGCGAGGTCGACCCGCAGGAGCTGGACGTTCGTCCCCGTGATCACCTCCGGGACGACCGCGGTCTCCACCGCGCGAAGGCTGCCGCCGACCGTGCTCAGGGCGTATTCGGCGACGTCCGTGGACCCGTCGAACGCGCTCGTGACGAGCAGGACCTCCAGCGGTCGCTTCGGCTCGACGAGGGAGGCCCAATCGAGTTGCGCCTCGACCCGGGAACCGCCGATTGCGGCGGACGCGACGACCGTGTGCCGGATCCACCCGTTCCAGTCCAGGGGCCCTCGGTTCGGGTCCCGCTCCCACAGCGCGCTCGTCTCCACGCGGCCGCTCGCGCCCGAGATCTCGAGCAAGCGGTCCGCCCCGAGATCGCCCGCGACATACCCGGTCGTCGGATCGCGGTCGATGTCAATGAACGCCCGGAACGTGTCCATCGCGAGTGGACCTCCACCGCCCGCGAGCGCCGTCCCGGCGACTTCGAAGTAGATCGCGAGGTAGTCCACGTTGTCCGTGACGCCGAACCGGACGAGGTCGATGTTTGGCGGCACACCCGACGGAGGGGCTCCCGCCAGCGGGACGGTGGCCCAGTCGGAGAACTGGCCGTCGATCGCGATCGGGTACGGGCCGCCCGGACCTGTGGCTGGACCGAGGAGAGGGACGAGCAGGAGGAACCCGAGCACGCTCGGAATCGCGTACAGTTTCCACCGGCGACGCTTCGTTTCCTCGCGGAACCGCTGGGAACCGAGTCCGTTCGTGAACCCGGAACCGTTCGTGAGCCCATTCGTCATCCCGGACCGGAGGGATCGGAGGCCGTTCACGAGCCCGTTCGTCACGCCGTTCGTCCGCCCGCGCGTGCCGTTCACGAGCCCGTTCGTGTGTCCCCGTGTGCCGTTAACTAGGCCGTTCGTCCGACCCCGCGTGCCGTTCACGAGCCCATTCGTTCGCCCGCGGGTGCCATTCACCAAGCCGTTCGTCCGCCCGCGCGTGCCGTTCACGAGCCCATTCGTCCGGCCGCGGGTCCCGTTCACGAGCCCGTTCGTGCGCCCCATCCCCCGCGGGGTCTCCCGGACAAGGCCGTTCGTGAGTCCGCGGCGGGGGATTTCCGACTTGGGCTGCGGCGGCGGGAGCTCCCGCTCCGGAACCTCTGCGGCCCCCTCGAACAGCACGCCGCACGAGGGGCACATCGAGTCGCGCTCCCCGACGGCAGCCCCGCACTCCGGGCACTCGAACTGCGCCGCTGGCGGTGGAGGCGCTGTCCTCTCGCGGGGCTGCGACGCGCGCTCCTGACGCCTCTCGACTTCCTGGGCTCGGACGCGCGCCTCCTGCGCCTTTTCCCGGTCCCCGCGCCGTGCATGGAGCTTCGCCTTCAGGACCCACAATCCGGGATATCCCTCCTCGATCGACGCGAGGGTGTCGAGGGCCGCGATCGCGGCCGCAAGGTCCTCGACCTTCGCGAGGGCCGCGGCCTTCGCGAACAGGGCGTCCGTGTCCCTCGGGTTCTGGCGGAGCCGCTGGTCGACGACGGCGAGGATCCGAGTGGAGACTTCGTCCCTCTTCGGGGGAGGCGGCGTCGCAGACGCACGCACGCGGGCCATCTCCGCCTCGTCCCTCCGGCCGAGGGCGTCGAGCACCTCCGCCTTGAACCGCCACGCGTCCGTGTCCCTCGGGTCGATGTTGAGGGCGGCCTCGACGCACTTCAGCGCGCGCTCGTTCTCCCCCATCGACCGGAGGTTCCGCGCGGTCGCGAGCCACAGCTTCGGGTCCTTCGGGTTCGACTTGATGAGCTCCTCTTGGCGGCGGAGGGTGCGCTCCCGCTCCGAGAGGGCCGAGACCCCGAGGATCCGGTCCGTGCCAATCTCGATCGGGACGTACTTCGACTCCGCCGCCGTACCCTTGAGGGAGAGGACCGCGACCTTGCGGACGATCTCGTCGCCCTCGCGCACGCGCTCGATGTCCACGACCCCGTCGAACGGCTGGTGGAGGGACGAGAGGGTCCGCTCGTCGTGCATCTCCTTCTCGAGGACGAACTCGGCGGTGAACCCGAACCGCTCAAGCTTCGCCTTCGTCGATTGGGCGAAGCCGTACACGTTCGGGAGGTCGTACACGCTCAGCGCGGGGGACAGGATCTCGACCGCCGCGCGCTTCTCCCCTTCCCGGGGGAGCGCCGCGATCGCGCGGGAGATCGCGATGCCCACGTTCGCGAGATCGATCGATGCGCGGTAGACCGCGCCGTCTTGCTCGACGTCCTGGACGGCCTCTTCCTTGTACGTGAACCAATCCACGAACTTGAGCCGATTTTCCGCGATCGCGAGGTCCACGTCGACGCCCGCGTCGCGGAGCTCCCGCTGGTACTTCGCCGGGGAGATCGAGGAGAGGACGACGAGGACGCTCGCGCCGCCCCGGAGCCCCTCGGCGACGAACTGGAAGAGGAACGAATCCTTCTCCCTCCCCGCGGGTCCCTGGACGATGACCGCGGACCCGGTCGGGAATCCGCCCTCCACGAGGGCGTCGAAGCCGGGGACGCCGGACGGGATCCTCACGCGACCCGCTCCTCCGAGACGACGAGGCCGTCCCGCGTGATGTGGACGGGGTGCTTCCCCGTGTCGTGCTTCGTGAACCGCATCTTCCGGACGGTCAGGGTCCGGCGCAGCTCCCCCTTCACGTCCTCGAGTGCGAGGTGGAGGAACGAGTCCGCGAGGTACTGCTCGACCCCGAAGCGCGTCAACCGGCCGCCTTCGGGCGACTCCGTGACGAGCAGGGACGTGACCCCCGTCTCCCTCAGGAACCGGGTGAACGCGAACATCTCCTCCCGCAGCTCCAGGAGGCTCCGGTACCGGAGACCGACCGCGGAGATCGAATCGATCACGACCCGTCCGATTCGGTTCGACGCGATGCAGCTCCGAAGGAAGTCCTCGAGCTCGCGGAGGCCCACCGCCAATCCGTCGCGGGAGCTGCCCGCCCGGATCGCGCCGAGGTCGACGAGGATGAACCGTCCGGAGTCCTCGAGGCCCTCCAGGTCCAGGCCGAAGCCGGCCATCACGCGGGCCACGCTCTCCCGGGTCTCCTCGAGCGCCAGGTACGCGGAGGGCTCGTCGAACAGGGACGCGCCGTTGTACGCGAACTGCGTCGCGAGGAGCGTCTTCCCGCTCCCGGCGGGCCCTGCGACCAGGTTCACGCTGCCGCGCGGGAAGCCGCCCTGGATCAGGCGGTCGAGGCCCTCGATCCCCGTCGGAGTCCGCGGGGCGACGATCCGCTCCTGGCCGGGCCGCGCGATCACGAGGTCACCTCCGGCGCGTGGAGGGGGGCGAAGAGGTCCTGCCGGCCCTCCGCGGCGGCGTCGATCGCGAGGCGCATCAACCGGCCCGCGGTGGCGGTCCCGACGTGATGGGTGCACGTCCGCTCCGCGTCCCGGAGGAGCCGGTCGAGGATCGCGCGCGGGTCCTTGGCGGACGCGAACCGCTCCCGGAGGACCGGCCTCCACTCCCGGGCGGCGAAGAGGGCGACGACGACGTTTGCGGCGAGGCGGGCCCCGCCGACGCGTTGCGTTGCCGCCAAAAGCGCGTCCACGAATGCCTCCGCGCCCGCCGCCGCATCGGCCCCCTCCGCTTCGTCGTCCATGAGGTCGATTTCGAGGCGGATGACCGAGGAGAGGAGGCGGTAGGCGTGCGTCGTCCGCTTCGAGGCGTGAACCCTCCGCTCGAGGAACCCCGCCTCGCAGAACGCCGCGAGGTGCTTGCTCGCCGTCGTCGTGTGGATCCCGAGTCCCTCCGCGACCTGGCTCGCGAGGGTCCACCCTCGGCCTCGGAGGAATCGCAGGATCGGGACGCCGTGTTCGCTCGCCAGGGCCTCAAGCGCCCGGCGAGGGTCCGTGCTGGGGGGCAAGGGTCTACCTCGTGTAGAGTTCCGGCCGGAAACTCTACCGTTCGCTCGACGACAGTATATAAGGAGATATGCCCGCGGAAATCACGCGCGATTCTCAATTTCGCGGAGCGCATCCTTTTCCGTCCCGCGGTCGATGTCGCGGAGGCATGGCGGGCGACGTCCTGTACGAGGTCCTGTGCCGCGGCCCCGAGCGGTGCGGCATGTTCGTCTCCGCGGAGAAGGTCGACGCGTGCCCCCGCTGCCGCTCCCGGAAGGTTCGGATTCGGGCCGTCGCGCGGTAGGTCGCCGCGCTCCGCTACTTTTAAGGCCCGGTTCGTGTTGGCCGTCGGGCACCCCGGGGGTCTCGCGTGTCGGCGGAGGGCCAGGTTATTCGATATACTCGGTTCGAGCGGGCGCGCATCATCGGGGCCCGTGCGCTTCAGATCTCAATGGGCGCGCCCATCCTGCTCGAGGTGCCGGCCGGGACGGTGGACCCGATCGAGATCGCGGACATCGAGTTCCGCAAGGGCGTGATCCCGATCACGGTGAAGCGGGACACCTAGGGGACGACGCGGAACCTCGGGACCTTCCGCTGCAATCGCGCCGCCTCCCGGTCCGTGAGAATCGTCTTCTTCGCTCGATCGTGGAGGATCGCGCTGTTCCCGGAGGGATCCTCGAGGATCAGGGTGAACGGGCGGCGCCCCTCGATCATCCCTTCGAGCGTCCGGACCGCCCGCTGCGCTCTCCGTTTGGCGGCGGGATCGTCGAGGCCCCGGAGGCCCGTCTCCGCGGCGTCGCGGAACCGGTGGAGGACGCCCTCCGCATTGCTCACAAAGGCCTCCGCCCGCAGTCCGGGTTCCATCTTCGCGGGGAGTTCGGGAATCCGAATCGTGGCCGCGGAGGACCGCACGACGCGGGCGGACAGGTCGTCCGCTCCCTCGACTCGCATCTCGTGGCGGGTCGGCGGTCCCTGGTGCAAGAGGAGTAGGTCTGCATGTCGGAAGGAACAGGACTGGCACAGCACGGTCGTCTGGAGCGCGTCCCCGAAATACGGGATGTTGAGGGGCAGGGAGCGCATCACGAGGTTCGCCGCGTCGCAGTGCGGGCACGCGCCCTCGACGGGCGCCTCGCGGATTGGCCCTGTCGCGAGACTGCTGTCCGGCGGAGGCACACCCCCCCGACCGAAAGGGACCACAAGAACGTTCCCGCCGAAAAGTCAGAAGGGCGCGAGGGAGACGATGCCGAACGCGAGCATCAGCGCGGCGCCGAACAGCGCCACGGCGGGGCGGTCGAGGCGGTACGAGGGGATCGAGCGGAGGGACAGGAGCGCGAACGTCAGGACGAAGATTCCTGCCGCGACGTGGGTCCGCGCCTCCGCCACGGGAGGCGGGTACGACGTTCCGCGGCTAAGGCTTCCGTGGAACGCCGAGGTCAGGAGCGTCTCCGTTAAGGAATGTTTATATAGAAGCGCTGACGAATAATCAACAGCTCCAGTTCCCCCTTGACAGGTGACGAATGCGCGAGAGCGACAAGGTGCTGCGGATCGCGGAGGCCCGCACGCGGGACGTGGGGCAGGGGATCGCGCGGATCGACCCTGCGGTGATGGAGGCCCTGTCCCTCAAGCCAGGCGATACGATCGTGATTGAGGGGACCCGCCAGACCGTCGCGGTCGTCGCGACGCCGTACCCGGAGGACCGGAACCGGGGGATCATTCGGATCGACGGGAACGTCCGCCGCAACGCGGGCGTGGGCATCGACGACAAGGTCGGCGTCCGCGAGATCGTCGCGAAGCCGGCAGCGAAGCTCGTCCTAGCGCCGACGGAACCCCTGCGAATCATGGGCGGCGAAGAGTACCTCGCGCAGATGCTCAACGGCCGCGTCCTCACGCGAGGGGACATCCTCCAGGTCCGCGTGATGGGCCGCGCAATCGACTTGGCGGTCGTCTCCACGAGCCCCGCCGGGGAGGCCATCGTCGTCTCCCGGGGCACGGAGATCAAGATCAGCGAGAAGCCCGCGAAGGAGGAGGAACTGAAGGCGCCCCGGGTGACGTATGAGGACATCGGGGGCCTCGGGGACGCGGTGCGGAAGGTGCGGGAGATGATCGAGCTCCCGCTGCGGCACCCGGAGTTGTTCGTGCGGCTCGGCGTGGAGGCGCCGAAGGGCGTCCTGCTCCACGGCCCGCCGGGCACGGGGAAGACGCTCCTCGCCCGCGCGGTCGCGAACGAGACGCAGGCCCACTTCACCGCGATCTCGGGCCCCGAGATCGTCTCGAAGTTCTATGGGCAGAGCGAGGAGAACCTCCGCGAGATCTTCAAGCAGGCGCAGGAGGACGCGCCCTCGATCATCTTCATCGACGAGATCGACAGCATCGCGCCGAAGCGGGATGAGGTCACCGGCGAGGTCGAGCGGCGGATCGTCGCGCAGCTCCTGTCCCTGATGGACGGCCTTCAGTCCCGCGGGAAGGTCGTCGTGATCGGCGCGACGAACCGCCCGAACTCCCTCGACCCCGCCCTCCGCCGCCCCGGTCGGTTCGACCGCGAGGTCGAGATCGGGATCCCGGACAGGGACGGGCGGCTCGAGATCCTGCAGATTCACACGCGTGGCATGCCCCTCGCGGACGACGTGACCCTCGAGGAGCTCGCCTCGATTACCCACGGGTACGTGGGGGCGGACTTGGCGGCTCTCGCGAAGGAGGCGGCCCTCCGCTCCCTCCGGCGCGTCCTCCCGGACATCGACCTGGAGATCGAGGAGATCCCGGTCGAGATGTTGAACCGCCTCACGGTCACCCGGGACGACTTCCTACAGGCCTACCGGGAGATGGAGCCGTCCACGATGCGCGAGGTCCTGATCGAGAAGCCGAACGTTCACTGGGACGACATCGGCGGGCTCGACGAGGTGAAGCAATCGCTCCGCGAGACCGTCGAGTGGCCGCTCACGTACGGCCCTCTGTTCCAGCATGTCGGCGCGAGGCCGCCGAAGGGCGTGCTCCTGTACGGCCCGCCGGGCACGGGGAAGACGTTGCTCGCGAAGGCCGTCGCCACGGAGGCGGAGGCGAACTTCATCTCCGTGAAGGGACCCGAGTTCTTCTCCAAGTGGGTCGGGGAGAGCGAGCGCACGGTCCGGGAGACGTTCCGGAAGGCGAAGCAGGCTGCCCCATGCATCATCTTCTTCGACGAGATCGACGCGATTGCGAGCGCGCGCGGTGGCGGTGAGTTCGACAGCGGCGTGGGAGAGCGCGTGATTAGCCAGCTCCTCACGGAACTCGACGGGCTCGAGGAGCTCCACAACGTGACCGTGATCGCCGCCACGAACCGGCCCGACCTCGTGGACCCCGCGCTCCTCAGGCCCGGGCGGATCGACCGCCTCCTCCTCATCCCGCCGCCGGACCTCGGAGCGCGCCGGGCGATTCTCGCCATTCACACGAAGGGGAAGCCCCTCGGCAAGGACGTCGACCTCGACGAGCTCGCCAAGAAGGCGGACGGGTTGACGGGCGCGGACCTCGCGGGGGTCTGCAACGAGGCCGCGATGCTCGCGATCCGCGAGTATGTGCAGCAGATCGGCTCCCTCGAGGAGAAGGACGTGAAGCGGATCACGGTCGCGCGCCGGCACTTCGACCAAGCGCTCGACGTCGTGCGGCGCCGCCAGAAAGGCGCGTCGGAGCACCCTCCCTCGATGGTCGCGTGAGGAAGGGTTAAGCCCATCCCATTCCATCCGCACGGTCGTGACGGGCTGCTCCGCGCCCGGCAAGCTCATCCTTTTCGGGGAACACGCGGTCGTCTTCGGGGAACCCGCGCTGTCCACCGCGATCGATCTTCGGGCGGAGGTGTACGCGCGCCGCCATACGGAGTGGCTCGCGGACGGGCGGAGCCTCGACGACCCGCGGTACGCGTACGTCAAGACCGCGGTGAAGACGGCGGGGGTGTCGACCCCGTTGTGGATCGAGGTCCGTTCCGCGCTCCCCGAGGGCTCGGGCTTGGGGTCGTCCGCCGCCGTCACCGTCGCGACGCTCGGGGCGATCCACGGGGCGCACGGCCAGGTCGAGCCTGCGCGGATCGCACGGGAGGCCTACGAGGTCGAGTGGGAGGTGCAGGGGCGGGCGAGCCCGATCGACACGACGACGGCGACCGCGGGCGGCGCCATCCTCGCGAAATCGGAGAAGGACGACGGTCTCCTTTGGTCGATCGCGCGCGGGGACCGGCGGTGGTTCCTCCATCACCGCTCGCTGCCGCCGTTTCGGCTCGTCGTGGGATTCACCGGCGTGAGCGCGCAGACGGGACCGCTCGTCGCGAAAGTGCACGAGCTCGTCGACGGACGGAGCGAGGCGCGCGGGTGGATCGAAGAGATTGGACAGATCACGATCCAAGGATTACGGGCCCTGCAGGGGAAGGACTGGGTCACCGCCGGGTCCCTCATGGACCGGAACCACGAGCTCCTAGACCGTCTGGGCGTCGGTCACCCGCTCCTCGAGAAGCTCGTCGCGGCGGCGCGGCCAAGCGCCTACGGGGCGAAGCTCACGGGGGCCGGCGGCGGCGGGAGCATGTTTGCCCTCACGGAGGAGCCGGACGTCACAGCGCGTGCCATCACGGACGCGGGCGGGAAGGCGTTCGTTGTCCACGCGGAGAGGAAGGGGGCCGTGGTCCTCCCATGACGAGGAAGCACCACAAGGTGCTCGCGCCCAAGGGCACCGTGCCCCGCGAGGCACCTGCGGCGGAGGTGCCGACCCGGCCACTGTTGATCCTGCACGCACAAGAGCTCGTGACCCTCGCGGGGGACGGCGGTCCCCGGCGGGGCCGCGCGATGAAGGACTTGCGCGCGATCGAGGACGGCGGCTTGTACGCGGTGGACGGCGTGATCCGCGACGTCGGGAGCTCTCGGGAGATGGACGCGCGGTACGCGGGGACCGCGCAAGTGATCGACGCCACGGGGAAGACGGTCGTCCCCGGGTTCGTCGACGCCCATACGCACCTCGTCTTCGCCGGCTCCCGCGAGCACGAGATGGAGTGGAAGGCGCAGGGCCTCACGTACGAGGAGATCGCGGCCAGAGGTGGCGGGATCCTCCACACGGTGAAGGCGACGCGCGAGGCGCCGGAAGAGGCGCTGTATGTCGCGGCGCACGCGCGGCTCGACGTGATGCTCGCCCACGGGACGACGACGGTCGAGGCGAAGACGGGATACGGGCTCACCCTCGAGGACGAGGCGAAGCTCCTGCGCGTCGCGGAACGGCTCCAGGAAAGCCATCCGGCCACGGTCGTGCCCACGTTCCTCGGCGCGCACGCGGTGCCGCCGGAATACCGCGACCGGGCGGACGAGTACGTGGACCTCCTCATCCGCGAGGCGCTCCCGTCCGTCGCCGCCAAGACGTCCGCGCGGTTCTGCGACGTGTTCGTCGAGGACGGATACTTCACGGGCGATCAGGCGCGCCGACTGCTCTCGGAGGCGGAGCGCCTCGGCCTCTCCACGAAACTTCACGCAGACGAATTCTCGGACGGCGGTGGCGCGGCGCTGGCGGCGGAGGTCGGCGCGGCGACCGCGGACCACCTCGTGCACGCGAGCAGCGAGGGGATTCGGAAGATGGCGGAGCGCGGGACGATTGCCGTCCTCCTTCCCGCCTCGAGCCTCGCCTCCCGGATCCCGTTCGCGAAGGGCCGCCACTTCGTGGAGATGGGCGTCCCCGTCGCCCTCGGCACGGACTTCAACCCGAACTGCTGGACGGAGTCGATGGCCCTCGTGATCGCCCTCGCGGCGCACCAGCTCGCTCTCACCCCCTCGGAGGCCCTGACCGCCGCCACGATCAACGCGGCGCACGCGGTCGGGCTCGGCCGCGAGGTCGGGAGCCTGGAGGTCGGGAAGCGGGCGGACGTGCTCGTGCTCGACGTCCCGGACCACCGCCACCTCGCGTACCGGATCGGGGGGCGCGTCGTGGAGACCGTGATCAAGGACGGGCGCGTCGTCCTCCACCGCGCACCGTAGCTTTTTTATCGCCCGCGGCACATCGGGTTGCCGAAGGGATGGGATGAGCGGCCGCTCACCTTCACACAGCAGGGCGAGTCCTCGACGGAGCGCGGCCGCGCCCGATCCCCGGGCGGACGTGGCCTGGCACACCCTTCCCGTCCCCGAGGCCCTCGAGAAGCTCCGGACGAGCCGCCACGGCCTCACGGAGGAGGAGGCGGCCCTGCGTGCGGGCCTCTTCGGTCCGAACGCCCTTCCGGAGGGGGACGCGGTCGGCCCGCTCCCGCTCCTCGCGCACCAACTCTTCAGTCCGTTCGTCCTTATCCTCGTCGGGGCGGCGGCAATCTCCATCGCCGTTCACCACTACCTGACCGCCTTCGTCGTCGCCGTCTGTGTGGCGGTGAACGTCGTGATCGGCTTCATGCAGGAGTTCAAGGCGGAACGTGCGCTCACCTCCCTGAAAAGCCTGCACGCCCCGCGGGCGGTCGCGGTCCGCGGCGGCGTGTCCCGGAGCATTGCCGCCTCCGAGCTCGTCCCGGGCGATCTCGTCCACCTGGAGGCCGGAAACGCGGTGCCCGCGGACGGCCGCGTCGTGGACTCGTTCGGCCTGGAGGTCGAGGAGTCCCTGCTCACGGGCGAGTCCCTCCCTGTCGCGAAGGCGGCGGACCCGATTCCGGCCACGGACGCGCCCATTTCGGACCGCCACAACTCCGTGTACACGGGGACGCTCGTCGTCGGAGGCCACGGGACGCTCGTCGTCACCGCCATCGGCCTGGAGACGGAGATGGGAAAGATCGCCACCACCCTGCAGTCCGTCCGCACGGACCCGTCGCCGCTGATGAAGGAGGTGCGGGCGTTCAGCAAGCTGATCGCAACCGTCGCGGCGCTCGCGGTCCTCGCAATCCTCGGCCTGGGCCTCGCCCGCGGGCTCCCGTTCACGGAGGTCCTCCTCTTCGCGCTGGGCGAGGCGATCTCGATCATTCCGGAGGGCCTCCCGGCGGCGGTGTCGATCGTCTTGGCGGTCGGCGTCCAGCGGATGGCGAGGCGCCACGCGGTCGTCCGCAAGCTCTCCGCGGTCGAGACGTTGGGGGCCGCCACGGTGATCTGCACGGACAAGACGGGGACCCTCACGGAGAACCGGATGCGCGTCGCCCGCGCGTATCTGCCGGGGCACCGCGTGGACTTGGATTTCCTCGCCCATCAGCCGGACGGGGGCGTCGCGTCCGCGTCGCTCGCGATGCTCGGCCGCATCTCCTCCCTGTGCAACGACCTGCGCGAGGAATTCGGCGACGCCGGCCTCGAGGTGAAGGGGGACCCCACGGAGGTCGCCCTGTTCCTGTTCGCGAGCCAGGTCGGAACCCCCGTCGCGGACCGCGCGAAGCGACTCGGCGAGATCCCGTTCTCCCACGACCGCAAGTACATGGCGACCGTCTACGAGGGCGTCGCGGACGCCCCCCAGCTGTACGTGAAAGGTGCTCCCGAGGTGATCCTGCAGCGCTGCTCCTGGAGCCTCGAGGGGGATGAGGCCGTCCTCATCGAGCCGGGGACGCGCGAGGAGTACGAGGCGCGGGCCGCGGAGATGTCGGGGCAGGGGCTGCGGGTCCTCGCGTTCGCGTACAAGGAGCTCGAGGGGGATGTGCGCGCGGTCGAGGACGAGCAGGTCCGGAACCTGGTCCTTGTCGGGTTCGTCGGCCTGTTGGACCCGCCGCGCGCCGGCGTGGCGGACGCGGTGCGGCGCTGCCACGGCGCGGGGATCCGTGTGATCATGCTCACGGGGGACCACCGCCTGACCGCGGAGGCGATCGCGCGTCGCCTCGGCATCATCGACGAGAAACATCCGAAAGTGCTCACGGGAGACGTCGTCGAGCGGATGGACGAGACGCGGTTCCTCGGGGAGCTCGACCGCACGAACGTGTTCGCGCGGGTTTCCCCGCACACGAAGCTGCGGGTCGTCGAGGCCCTGAAGGCGAAGGGGAACGTCGTCGCGGTCACGGGCGATGGGGTGAACGACGCGCCCGCGCTCAAGCGTGCGGACGTCGGGGTCGCGATGGGCGTCTCCGGGACGGACGTCGCGCGCGACTCGGCGGAGATCGTGTTGACGGACGACAACTTCACGAGCATCGTCGCGGCGGTGGAAGAGGGACGCGTCGCGTTCCACAACATCAAGCGGGTCGTCGCCTTCCTCTTCACGACGAACCTGAGCGAGGCGGCCGTCCTGATCGCGTGCGTCGCCCTCGGATTTCCGCTGCCCCTCCTCGGCGTGCACATCGTGTGGATGAACATGGTCACCGCGGCTCCCGCGGTCCTCTCCCTGAGTCTGGAGCCCCGCCATCCGTGGGTCCTCACGAAGCGGCCTCGTCCGCTGAACGCAGGCCTGATCTCCTCGGAAGTCCGCCTCCTGATGGTCGTCCTCTTGGCGGTCATGTTGGCGGGAACCGTCAGCCTGTTCGCCTACAAGCTCGAAACGGACAGCCTCGCGGGCGCCCGCACGATCGCGTTCACGGCCCTCGTCCTCTTCGAGCTGTTCAACGCGTTCAACTGCCGGAGCCTGGGAGAGCCCCTGTCGAAGGTCGGCCTGTTCACGAACCGGTACTTGATCATCGGACTGGCCGCCGCGCTGCTCCTGCAGCTGAGTGCGATCTACCTTCCATCGATGCAAGCCATGTTCTCAACCGTCCCGCTGGGTCCGATTGATTGGCTCGCCCTGCTCCTCGTGGCCCCATGGGTCATCGTAGCCGCGGAACTGCAGAAGAGGCTTCTCGCGAAGCGCCGCCTAGGGGACGCGGACGCCTGAGGCGGACCGCCGGCTCGGGTGTGATCGGGCGCCGAGGGGAACACTCCTGACCCGAAAAAGATGAACACGCGGCCCCGAGGGAGGCCGCGCGCTCCGGGGTGTGTAATACGTCTAGGTCGTCTGGCCGGGGGCGGATGCCATGGGCCGGGATGCTTCCCGCGGGAAGTGCACGGCGATTCGGGTTCCGTCCGCGGCCCCGAGTTTCTGGAGGTCCACCTGGTTGATCCAGATCTCTCGCGCCTTGAGCGCTCTCTCGACCTCGACAACCGCCCACTTGTTGCCAAGGCCAATGCGGGCCCTGGGCTTCGGCGGGAGGTCGGAAATCCGTGGGAGGGCCTCCGGGACTCGAACGGTCCCAGGTGGTAGTTCATGGTTCTCCCGCGCCCTGAGCCGGACGGTCCGCAGGTACGCATCGGCGATGTCCGGCCGCTCCTTCCGAGCTTCCTCGGCCACTTTCTTCCGGAGCTGATTTGTGGCCATTCCCTCAACAGGTTGTATGCGATCCGCAACTCGGCGAACGAGTTCATCGGTCGCACCCGCCTTCTTCAGGGACTCTTCCAGCTTTCTCCGGTCGAAGTCCTGGTCTTCGCCAGAGCGTTTCGTTATTTTCGTCGTGGTTTCACCCGAAGTTACTGGGCATCCATCACTTAAGTAATTTGCGCGTTCGTGGGCACACGAGACAGGTTCTGGCAGGATCAGAGCGCATGCCCATTTGGTCGTTCATCTGGTCGGAGATGTATCCCGCATCTCCACGACTCGGCGCGGAAACGGAATCTCGATGCCGTGCTCATCGAACTGCTTCTTGATTTGCTCTCGGAGGTCGCTCCCGAGCTGCCACTGGTGGTCCACGTCGTCTATCCACACAATGACCATCACGACGATTGCGCTGTCGGCGAAGTCCACGACCCGCCAGATTGGTTCGAAACCGGGTTCACTGAGGACCCAAGGGTGGGCTCGGGCGAGGTTCATCATGATCTTCCGGACCTCGTCGAGGTCGCTGTCGTACGACACGCCCACCTTCACGTTGATGATAAACCGCCGATCCGGCCGGACGTAGTTCACGATCTTGCGGTTCGCCATCTCCTTGTTCGGCATGATCACGACATTGTGGGACTTGCCCCAGTACAGCTTCGTGCTCCGGAGCCCGATGTCCTGGACGCGGCAGATAGTGCCGTCGTCGAGCTCGATCAGATCCCCGACGCGGAACGGCCGATCGAGCATGATGTGCATCCCCGCGAAGAAGTTCGACAGCGTGTCCTGCGCGGCGAACGCGATCACGAGGCCGGCGACGCCGAACCCCGCGAGGAACAAGGTGATATCGTACCCGAGGGACTGCACTGCCAAGACGACGCCAAGGAAGACGATCACGACCGCGCCGACCTTCTCAAGCGCCGGGATCAGGCGGTCGTCGATGTCGCTTCTCGTCCGCTTCGCAAGGTGCTCTCCATAGTTCAAGAGGAGGTCCCGGAAGACCCGGTATGCGACCCAGGTGAGTAGGAGGATTACCGTGAAGGCGTAGATTGAGAGGAGGAGGCGCCGCCAGTCCGCCGGGAGCCCGAGAGTCGCGAGCGAATTCACGATGCCGTACAACAGGACGAGGACGAACACAGGTCCTCGAAGGATCCGGAGGATGATGTCGTCAATCTTCGTCGCCGTCCTCTTCGCGAACCCTCTCACGATCGGATTGACGATGAACACGAGTCCGGCGGCGATTGCCGCCCACACTGCGAGGGAGATTGCGAAGGCGACGAACTTGCCGTCGAACGGAGGCGGCAGCGGGTTCGGCCAGATCCCGAGGAGTTTCCCCGTGGGGTCGTCGGAGGGCGCGACGCCGATGACGGTGATCGGCAGCACCGCATCCTGCTCCGCGATCACGTTCGTCTGCAGATTCACTGCGGTCAGGTGGACGAGGACGAAATCGGAGTCGTCCGCACCCTCGTCTGGCGCGGTGATCCGGAGAACGATCTGGGCCCATTCCCCCGGGGCGAGGACCGCAAACGACGGGGACGCAATGGCCGTGACTCCGAGCCGCGATCCCTCTGCGGTCAGGTTCACGTAGACGCTTGCGTTCTCGCCATTGAAGAAGACCCAAGGGTACTCGGAGGACTCCCCGAGGTGAAGCGTAACCGCCGAGGGGCCTGCGGGATAGTACGTGACGTTGCTCGCTCCCAGGCGGTCTGCGGAGGCGTTCGATGCGAGCGCGAACGCGGCCACCAGGAGGGCGAGCGGGGCGATCCGGCGCGCCGCCCGACCTCCGCGGTGAGTGAAGATGAAACTTGCGCGTCCCCTCAGTACACGTTCGTCCGGCCGAGGCACCCGACGGCCACCTCCTTGGGAAATCGCTCCCGAAAAAGCCGGTAGCAGTACGCCTCTTCTTTCGTCCGGAGGGCCAAAGGGTGCGCCTCCTCCCGGAGCCGCGCAAACTGCGCCTCCGTCACCTGGCGCTCCGCCTCCCGCTGCACGACGTCGACGCTGCCCGTGCCCTCCGCGAACTTCTCCTTTCGCCTCCACAGGAGATCGTCGGGCAGGATGCCCTCGGCGGCGCGTCTCAGAATCCACTTCTCGGTCCGTCCGTCTCCCGGGATCTTCCACTCCACCGGCAGGCCGAGGGCGAGGTTCCCGTGCGCTCCATCCAGGTAAGGGACGCGGGCCTCTAGCGCCCACGCCATGGTCATCCGGTCCGTTCGTTGCAGGTTCAGGTTGTGGAGCGACTGCGTGATTCGCACGAGCTCGGGGTGAACGTCCTCCTGCGGGAGTTCCTTCAGGTATCCATATCCTGCGTACAGCTCGTCCGCCCCCTCGCCGGTGAGGACGACGGTTACGAACTTCTTTGCGAGCTCAGAGACGAAGTACGTCGGCGCCGCGCTCCGGACGAGGGCGGCGTCGAACGATTCGAGCCGCCAAATTATCTCGGGGAGACGGTCGAGGACTTCGTCCTCCGTGAACACGCGGACGTGATGGTCGGTCCCGAGGTGGTCCGCCGCCCGCTGCGCGTTCTCGAGGTCCGGGGCGCCCTCCATCCCTGTCGAGAACGTGTGGAACCGGTCGAGGCGTTTGGCGGCGATCGCAGTCACGAGCGTGCTGTCAAGACCCCCCGAGCAGAATGTCCCGAGCGGGACCTCGGACATGAGGTGGCTCTCGACCGCCGCGTTCAGGAGGCGGCGCACATCTCGGACCGCCGCCTCGAGATCCGCCTCCGGACGGATGTCCGTCTTCCACCCTGCGTACCGGTGAAATCCCCTGTCTGTGCGATACCAGTGCCCGTTCGGGAACTCGCGGATGGTTTCCCCGGTGGCGGGCAGGAGCGCCTTGATCTCGGAGGCGAAGTAGAACGTGCCGTCCGCGATCGCGTAGTACAGAGGCTTGATACCGACGGGATCGCGTGCGAGGTAGAGATTCGTCCCATCCCAGATCGCAATTGCGAACATCCCGTCGAACCGAGCGGCAACGCCGGGTCCGTCCTCCTCGTAGAGGTGGAGGGGCACCTCCGAGTCCGACCTCGTCCGGAACACGTGCCTCGCGAGCCGCTTCGCGAGACGCCGGTAATTGTAGATCTCCCCGTTCGCGACGATGCACGCCCGGTCCTCCTCGTCGAAGATCGGCTGATGGCCCCCCCGGACGTCGATGATGCTGAGCCGCGACTGGCCGATCGCCGCGCCGTCATCCACCGCCACGCCGAGGTCGTCGGGGCCTCGATGGCGGAGCTCGTCGAGCATCCGCCGCAGCAAGTCCTCGTCCGGTTCCCCGACCATCCCCGCGATGCCGCACATGCGCATCCCGTCCTATCAGGCGATTCCTAGGAGCTTGAGCCGGTCCGCCTCCGTGAGGACCTCGCCGGTCTTCGGATTCACGGCCTCCCACCCCCCGTTCAGGCACTTCGTCACGGTCTCCCCACGGGCGGCCTTGTTCCCGACCAGGTGGGGCGCATCGAGGTATCCGGCCTTCACCGCCTGCGCGAGCGCTTTCGGGTCTGCCCACGGGTTCGCGGACATCGCGGTAAACTCCTCCTTGATCTCCGCGAGAAGGAATCTCGCCTCCGCCACCAAGTGGTCCTTCCGCGTTCGCAGCGCGGGGTCCGCGAGGGGGTCCGGTTGGCCGAGGATCGCGTTCCGGATCGCACCGCGAGCGATCTTACAGCTCTCGATCACCACCTCCGGCGTGGCGGCGAAGTCCGCCTCCGAGAACCCGACGACGTGAAGGATGTCGGGCTTTAGGGCCATCATCGTGTGGATCGAAGACCCGAGGTGCCCCTTCGCCGCGTCCGGGTCGAGGGGGAGGCTCGTGAGCCCGGTTCGGACCTCGCGGACGATTCCGAAGTCCTTGTTGTGGAGCGAATCGACGAGGTCGAGTTTCGCGAGCATCTTCGCGAGGTCCATCGCAGGGGACGTTCCCGGTGGGTTGTTGAACATGAGTTGCTGTACGTACGTCGTCGCACCCCGCTCCCGGGCGTTGTACGCCGCCAGAAATGCGGCGGCCACCGCCACGGAATCGTGCGCGTTCCGGAGGCTCCAGTGGTGCGACTCGTTCATTTCGACCGGGATTCCGTTGGCGGCGTACCAGCCCACGGCGTCCAAGTTCTCCGCGATCGACACCTCGAGCGGACGCGTAGAGCGGCCATCGAGCTGGCTGTACCAGAACAGCGGGATCGCGCCCCACGCGACGCGGATCGTCTCCTTGAGCATCCGTCCCCATTCCGCGAGGTTGTTCGTCCCGCTGTAGCACCGGAGGATTGGGTAGTTCCCGCACCGGGACGCCTCGTACAGGGCCTGCAGATCCTGCGGCCTCCGCACCGGGACGCCGCCCGCGCCGGTGAGCTCGGGCCGCATCGCCTCGGGGTGGAAAAAGAACTCCTGCGCGTTCTGGTCAGGGGCGATGGAGATCACATCGAGCGCGCGCGCCTCCGCGATCCTCCGACAGCCCTCGATTGTCTCCTGCAAATCCGGCCGGCCGAAGTGATGCCGGAGAATGGGCATCGGTCGTGAGGCGCTGATTCGCCCTAGGAGGGTGTCGGCGTATGACTCCGGCGGCCGCGCCGCGATTTGTCCCGTCAGCCACGCCTCCAGGTCCTGCGGGGATTCGGAGCCCGTCACGACCCAGTCGAAGAGGCCGAGCTCCGACGCGATCTTCGCGACCTCCGGAGTGCCGCCAAAGATGAGTTTCGCGGTCCCGAACTTGCCGTCCGCCTTCGCGGCACGGACCTCTAGCAGGACGTTCCTTCCGGTGTTGGGCGTGAGGCGGTAGCTGAGCGCGATTACATCCGGCCGGTGTCGCGCGGTCTCCTCGACGACGCGGGAGACCGGGGTGGCGGGCCCGAGAAATGCCGTCTCGTACCCATGCTTCTCCGCGAGCTTAAGGAAGTTCACGATGCCGCCCACGTGCACGCAGTTCCCGATCGATGCGCCCAGGATTCTCACGTGGCTCCCCCCACCGCCAGCAGGCGGATTTCCTTCACACCAAGGCCCTTGAGTCCCATCCTTTCAACCGTCCGGCCGGTCTTCCAGAAGTCCTCGCCCAGCATGACCCCCGCGAGGTGGATGATCGACTTGATCGTCGGCACGGGGACCCCGAGGTCGTCCGCCAGGCTCGCGATCGGGACCAGGCTCATCGGGACGTCCTCCGTCACGTATCGGTGGAGGACCCGTGCGGGGGCGCGCACGCCCTTGTAGCCCGGCGTGCTCTGAATCGCCTCGTACAGGTTCGTGCCGATCGACGCGTACGCTTGATACAACCAATCCTTTGCGCGGTGGGCGCGGATCCCGAGGGCGTTCGCGACCGCCAGCCGTTCCTCGTCAAGGCGCTCGAGGACGCGCGCGACGGACGGGGTAATGCCCTCAAGGTAGTACTCGAAGTCTCCGTGCGTGGACTCGATCCGGGCCGCGTTGAGGATCGTGGCGGAGGGGTGGAAGACGGCACCGATGTTGTCGAAACTTGTCTGAAGAACGTTCCCCCCCGCGACGAACTGGGGGAACGCCGCACGGAGGTCTGCGATGACCTCCGGGGTGCGGTAGGCGGGCAGTGCTGCCACGGGGACTTCGCTCTTGATCTGAAAGATATGGGCTTTCGTCGGCTCGACGTGGCGGGAGACGTACAGGAGGGTCTGCGCCTCCGCGACGATCACGTCCGCCCGGCATCCTTCCTGCTTCATGACATGAGCGACTTCGAGGGCGCCTCCCGTGCGTCCCGGGTTGAGGACGACGACCTGTCCGTCCTCGAGGACGGGCGCCATCGCGCGGGCGACGTCGCGGTGGGCCGACGCGGGGAGAACGACCATGATCACGTCGACGCCGCGGACCGCTTTCCGGATGTCCGCGGTCGCGACCTTCGGGGTCCCGAACCCCTCGACCTCTCCCTCCACCTCGATGCCGCCGCGGTTCGCGACGTGCTCCACCCGCTCGGGCGTCCGATTCCACAGGTTCACATCGAACCCCATGATCGCGAGGTGGCCCGCCATTGCGAGTCCCCCGTGTCCGGCGCCGAGCACGGCGAACGACTTCCTCCGGGGCTTCCGAGCCGGCGACTTCGCCCTCTCCTCGGGCGGCCGTCGCATCGGGGCGGGTTCGCGGCGCGGCGGTTTCACTGGGAGCCTGCGGGTCGACGGTCCCAGTTGTGTCGTTTTTGGCACACAATCACCCCCGAGCGTCGGTCGGCGAAGCGGCCGATGGGATTGGCGGATGAATCGGTCGGGTCCCGGGTTTCAGGTGGCCCGACCACAGCGCGAACGCCCAAACAGGGGCGCTCCCCGTGGCGACACTTCGATAGACGACCATCCCATATAAAGGCTAGCTCAGGAACGCCCTTTCACGCGGGCTTCCCTTTCGATGCGCCGCTGGTCGCGTATCCGTGCGCGCTCCATGTCGTCGAGCTGGTTCTGTGTGACTCGGAGCTGCTCCGCCATCCGCTCGCCGAGTTCGTCCGTGGCCGCCTCGGCGGGAGTAGGAGGGGCGGCCTTACGTCGTTCCCCGGAGACGACGCCGACCGTGGTGGCGATGACCGTCAGCAGAATGACCAGGAATGCAATCGTTAGGAAGGGAATTTCGAATCCGACCATTGCGTTGTGGTAGGGCGCGTAATCCGGATTCGCCGGGTCCGTGAAGGCGGAAATTGCAAACGGAAGTGAAGCGAGCACCGCGGCGGCAAGTCCTCGCCCCATCATCGTTCGGATCGATGTCCGATCTTCCGCACTCTCCGGGTGCACTCGCACGGTTACCCCGGTTGCGAAGATCCGGACTGCGTAGATTCCCAGGAAGATGAGGACGATTGCGAGGAGGGCGAGCCAGAACGTGTCGTTGAGGAAGGAGATGACTGGCAGCGAGGTTCGAAGGGACCATGCGGCGGTGAACGGTAGCGTGAACGAGAAGCCAAGGAAGACGAAGAAGAACGTGCGGATTCCGAAGGAGATTTCAGAATGAAACCGCTTGAAGTTCTCATCGACCCGGAATCCCTCCTTGATTTTCAGGATCCGCCCGATGGCACGATGGTTCCCGAGGACCAGTCCGAACACAAGGGCGGCCATGCCTCCACTGCCACCGAGGGCCTCCGTCCCCGCGTAGAGGACGAAAAGGGCCGCGATCGTAATCATGAACCCGTATGGCTTGCCGACCATCCCGCTCATCACTCGCAGCCACAGGATGCCGGCGAGCGCGCCCAGGAGGAGGGCGACGGAGAATGCGGCGAGGAGGCCGCCCACGGTCCCGGTCAGCGTGCCGCCGCCCCGCAGGATCCCAATCACCGCTAGGGCTCCGATGACGCAGAGGACGTCTGTGATCGTTGACTCGAGCACGAGGATTGTTTTCGTGTCCTCCGAAATCGACATCCCCCGTACGACGCCAATCACGACTGCGCTGCTCGTTCCGCCGAGGATGACGCCGAGGAGGACCGCCACCCACAGGGGGAACCCGAGGACCAGAATCGAAATCAGGGTTACGACGAGTACGGTCCCGAACCATGTGAGGAGCGTGTGGATGAGGGATACCCCCGCTTGGGAGACGACCTGGCGCAGCCGCAGGTTGAGGCCCCCGTCGAACAGAATGATCATCAGGGCGAGGGCTGCGAAGTAGGGCGTGGCGAGCTCGAGGAGGGACAGCGGAACAAGCTGGATTCCGAAAAACGTCCCGAGGATCGGACCGAGGAAGAGACCCAGCACGATCAGGAAGATCAGGTCGGGGACCTTCGTCCGTTCGAACACAAGGTTCGCAAAAAATCCGACGAAAATGATCGCCCCAATCGCGAGGAATGCCATGAGGAGATCCACGATCTGGACCGGGGCACGGGCCGCGACGCTGGCCGCGAGATGCCCGTGGCGTCCATCAGAAAGGTTGACGAGAACCTCCAGGTCGACGGTGGGTGACCGTGGCTTGAGGGGAACCGTCACGTTCGCGTAAATCGTGACGATTTCGTCGCGGGCGAGGGAGAACGTCGCGGGAACGACGGCGGCGACATACTCGCCCGAGCTTGTGGAGACCGTGATGTTCCCGACGAGCTGAATGGGTCCGACATTGACGAGGGTCCACGCGAAACTCGCGTTCGTGCCCACGGCCGCCTCGACCTGATAGTCGTCGTCTGCGATGACACGCAGGGTCCCCGGGAGGGTGTCGTCCGCGGCCACGTGGGGGACGAGGAACAGCGCGAGCAACGGGAGGAGGGGGAGCACTCCCGCGCGATGCATCCTCCGGCGGATTCGCCTAATCTTATAAAAAGCGGGAGGGTACGAGTATCACGACCGCACGCGTCCCCGAAGGAGCGGGTGCGTCACCCCGTCGGGGCGATGCTCGCGCCCACGAGCCGGGAGTGCGCCTTCACCGTCGTCCGTTCCCCGAGGATGGACCCCACGAGGTGCGCCTCCTCTTCGACCGTGCACCCCTCGGAGAGGACAGAATCGACGACCTCCGCGTCCCTGCCCACGCGGCAGTTCTCCAGCACAACGGAGGCCCGGACCACCGCGCCCGCTTCCACCACGACGTTGTCGTACAAGCATGCGCCCTCGACAATCGAGCCCTTTCCCAAACGGACGTTGTCGCCGATGTAGAGCGGTCCCGCCAACCGCACACTGGATTCCAGGTAGAGGCCCTGTCCCAGGATTGCGGGACCGAACGGCTCGCGTCCGAGGAGGTGGTGCTCCCGTCCCTCCCGCCGGATCACTTCCAGGCCTGCCCGGATCAGATCCTTCGGCCGCCCGATGTCGACCCAGACGCCCTCAATCCGCATTCCGTGGAGCGGCATCCCTTTCGCAAGCACCAGGGGGAACACGTCCTTCGAGAAGTCGGAGGGTCGATCGTCTGGGATCAGATCCAGGACGTCGGGCTCGAGGACGTAGATCCCGGCGTTCACGAGGTTGGAGAACGCCTCCTCCCGCGACGGTTTCTCCTTGAACCGCTGGATTCGCCCGGATTTGTCGAGCCCGACGATCCCGTACTCCGTCGGATCCTCGACCTCCGTGAGCGCAATCGTCGCGACGCTTTTCTTGCGTCGGTGAAATTCGATGAGCGGGCGCACGTCTAGATCCACAAGCACGTCGCCCATGGCGACGACGAACGTCCCGTCGATAAAGTCCGCCACCCGCTTCACGCTCCCAGCCGTCCCTGCGGGCGTGGCCTCGAAGGAGTACAAGATCGACGCGTCGTACGCGAGTCCCTCACTCACGCTCTTGATCAGCGCGTCGGACATGAACGCGGTTGTCACGACCAGCTCGCGGACGCCAGAGTTGATCAGGGAGCGGAGCACATAGTCGACGCATGGCCGCCCGGCGACCGGAAGCAGGGGTTTCGGTCGATTCTGCGTAAGCGGCTTCAGCCGCCGTCCCTCGCCCCCCGCGAGGACGATCCCTTTCATCCGCGGATCTCCACCTTGCCCTTCTTCAGGAGCGCCTCGACCGCCTGCTCTGCGAACTCGTCGAGCTTCTTCTCGTCGTACAACGCCTTCCGCACATCCTGGCGGTGCTGCTTCAGGAACTGTCGTTCCTCCCGCGCCTCCGCGCGCTGCGCGTCCCGCGTCGACAGGACCTTGCCGCGCATCTCGACGACCTTCGCGTGGACTTCGTCCGCCTTCGCGCGCACTTCGAGGAACTCCTCGTGCTTCTTGTTCGCCTCGGAGATCAGGACGGCCAGGTTCTGCACGACCTCCGTCACCTTGTCGTGGAGCGCGTCCGCCTTCTGCGCGAGCGCGACGACGAGGGCGTGCTCCGCGTCCGCCTTATTGAACAGGTCGTCGATCGCAGCATCGAGCTCCTTCACGTCCTTATACACCTGCTCCTCGACGCCCTTCACCTTCTCGAGCGCCCGCATCTCGCGGACCTTCGCCTTGAGCTCGTCGAGCAGCTCGTTCTCCTCCTCGAGCTTCATGGGGATCGTCTGCTGCTCCATCTCGATCCGATTGATCTCGCGCCGGAGCACCGCAAGGTCGGAGGCGACGCTGCCCTTCACCCGTCCCCGCGCCTTCCGGCGGAGGTCGATGAGGTCCCTCGCCTTCGCCTGGAGCCCGTTCCGCTTCCCTTTGTGCTCCCGCAGCTCGCGGACGACGGCGTCCCGTTCGTCCTTCAGCCTCCGGAGGTCCGCCGCCACCACGCGCTTCTGCTCGTGGAGCTGGTCCCGCTCCTGGCGGTGGGCGTTCGCCTCCGCGTTCAGGATATCCCGGCGGTCCATGAGGTCGCGGAGCTTGATTTCCGCCTTCTCCAGCTCCGTGGGTACCTTCTTCCGGACCATCCGCCCCTCCGAAGTGTATACAGACACCCCTGATGGGATTTAATGGTTCCGAGCGGCGAGCGCATCCGCGAGTTCCCCGAACTGCTCCGGGGTGAGTTCTTCGGGTCGGCTCCGGAGGTACGGGGCCCCGTCGAGGAGCGCGTCGAACGCCGCGCGCGTAGGCGCGAACCGCCGCCACGAGAGCGCGAGCCCGTTCTCGATCGCCTTCCGCCGGTGCTGGAAGGTCGCGTCGACGACGGCGTCGAAGACGGCCGCGTCCCGCAGGGGGAAGGGCGGCGGCCGAGGCTCGAGGATGACGATCGCGGAGTCCACCTTCGGCTGGGGCCAGAACGCGGAGCGCGGCACGGTCTCGGCGGTTTCCGCCCGTGCGCGCGTGTACGCCTTCACGGAAAGCCGCGAGTACGCGTCGTCGCGCTGCGTCGCGACGAGCCGGTCCGCGAACTCCCTCTGATACATGAGGACCGCGCGCTGGAAGGGTAGGTCGAGGAGACGGAACGTGATCGGGGACGAGATCTGGTATGGGAGGTTGCTCACGACACGGTCGAACGGCGGCAGGTCCACCTTGACGGCGTCACCCTCGATCACCTCCACGTTGGCGGCGAGGCCGCGGAGCCCGCTCGCGAGCCGGCGGTCCTTCTCCACCGCCACGACCCTGGCGGCTTTCCCCGCGAGCGGACGGGTGAGCACGCCCAGCCCTGGTCCGATTTCTAGCACGACGTCGCTGGCGGCGATCCCCGCGTACTCGACGTGGCGGTGGGCGATCCGCTCGTCGAGGAGGAAGTGCTGCCCGAGCCCCTTCGTCGCCCGGACCCCGAGGGACCGGAGCCGTGCGCGGACCTCCGACGGATGCACGGAGGGGCATCCGCGTCGCCGCCAAGAACCTTAGGCAGGTTGAAATACGGAGGTCGGAATCGTTGCCCGTGGACCTCGGCGAAGGGCTCTCCGCCGTCTTCCATCAGGAGAGCCTCACGTGCTGGGCCGTCGGCGCGATCATCGGGGCGGCCCTCGTCGCCCTCGTCGGCCTCCTCGCGTACCAGCGGTACATCATGGGGAAGAAGCCGACCCAGCACCTGTGCAACTACTGCGGGCACATGGTCGCCGCGGTCAGCGACTGCCACCACGCGCCCGTGAAGGAGCGGTTCCTCCACGGAACGTGCACGGAGTGCAAGAACGACTGCCGCCTCGTGTGCCAGCGGTGCAAGCGGCCCGTGTGATCAGACGGTCACGGCGACTTTGACCGCGTCCGTCCCCCACTGCGAATCGAGCATCGCCACGATGACGTACGTGCCGGGGTCCGGCGACCACGCGAACGTCACGGTCACGACGTCGCCGCCGCTCGGGAGGGAGACGGTCCCGTTCCCCTCGAACGCGAGGGTGCCGTCGGCCGCGAACGCCTGGACGCGGACCGTCCCGTCCATGACGACCGTCAAGAGGTCCGGGCCACGCTCGACCGTCGTCCGGATCTCCGACGCATCGGCGGAGAGGTCCGCGATCCAGAGGCTGCCGCGCGTCGTCGTTTCGTCCTCCTCAAAGTCCGTGTGAGCGTAGGTGCCGGTGATGATCGTCGCCTGGGGGTCCCGCATCGCGACGACGAGGTTCAGGTCCGCGCGGTACGGCCCGTCGATCCCGCTCCGCCGGATGTCCGGGCCCGCGAACCGCAGGCCGATCGTCTGGACGCCGACCTCGAGGTACATCTGCTCGTACGCCGCGGAGATCCACATCGGGCCGTCCTCGGACGTCAGCTGTCCGTAGAAGTCGAACGTGTTCGCCTCCGTCACGTTCACCTCCGCCTCGACGACGAGGTGGTCGAACAGCCCGTCCCCGTCGAGGTCCTCGCCGAAGTCCCGGAAGACGCCCGTGAAGCTCGCGGGCTCCACGCGCTCCTCCCACTGTTCGTGCGCATACTCGGACGTCTTCCCGCAGAGGGAGTCGCCATAGGCGTCGAAGCCGGTCTCCCCGGGCCCGGGCGGGTACGGTTCGCCCTCGCGGATCTGCCCGCCGCCGATCCACCCGCCGCCGTAGTACACGTTGAACGTGAAGTCGAACGCGCCGTTCCTCCCCGACGCCCAGAGGTCCCCGCCGTTGAACCGCGCTTCGATCGTCTGCAGCCCCTCCACGAGGTCGACGGTCCCGTAGTCGAAGGTCCCGAAGCCCCAGACGTCGGGCCGCGACCCGTCGAAGCTCGACACATACGCGTCGTAGGAGTACGTCCCCGCGAGGTTGACCTGGACGTCTGCCTGCAGCGCAAGGTATTCGAACAGCCCGTCCCCGTCGAGGTCGAGGCCGCGGTCCTCGTGGACGCCCGTGAACCGGATCGCCCATCGCGGCTCCTCGAAATCGTCCGCGTCGTACGCCCCGGTCGTGTACTCCCACGTCCAGCCCTCCGGCATCGGGAGCGGGGCGCCGCGCTGCCCGGTCGGGTCGCCCCATTGCCCGTCCGCGAACACCTGCGCCTGCACGACGTAGGGGCCGTCGACGCCCGCCATGCCGATGTCCGTGCCTCGGAACGCGAGCGCGATTGTGTGTTCGCCCGGCTCGAGGAATTCCCGGACGGAGGCCCAGGAGATCGGGTACGCGGGGTCCTTCTCGGTCGGGATCGGGTACGTCGCGTCCGTTGACCCGTTCCGGCCGTCGCCCCCGAGGATCGGCGGCGGCATCCAGCCAAAGCAGCCCCGCCCGAAGGGTGTGGCCGTCCCCAAGGTCGCCCACACCGTGTAGTATTCCGCTGCGTCCGCGCGGAACGTCATCTTCACGACGAGCCAGTCGTACGCGCCGTCCCCGTCCGTGTCGAGCCCGTAGTCCGAGCCGCCGAGCGGGCCCGCGCCCGTGAGCGCGACCATCGCGCCGCCGGTCAGGAGGGAGGCCGTCATCGCCACGATTACGAGCTTCGAGACGCCGAACATCGGAACACCGTCGAGAGGGCATGCGGTCGCCCTCCGATATAAGGTGCGATTTCATTCGGGGCCTCCCTAACCGACCTCGTTTCGGTCCCCGAGACCCACGGATCCGTGCGCAACCATTATATGGGTTGGGCCCCCATGCGTTCCCGCCCGCGAACCCGGTCTGCGAACCCTCCTCCTGTCCGGGGGATTCTGGGGGTGATGCCCGTGCCCGCCCTGACCCACGTATGCTCGAAGTGTAGTCCGGAGCATCCGTGCTATTTCTCCGAGGGGGAGATCGTCGCGCTGATGGAGTCCGCGGAGAACGAGGCGGCCCCGTGGACGGGGATCGTCCTCGAGGTCGAGCGGGACCGGTCCGGGCGCGTGTACCGCGTCCTGTGGGGTCCGCCGCCCGTGGCCCCGGGGACGAGCGCGGCGATCGCCGCCAAACACTCGGGCGAGCACCGGGGCGAGGAGCTCCAGCGGTTCCTCGTGCCGCCCGTGATGCCGATGCCGGAGCTGCGCGGCGGGGGCGGCGGCGACAAGGAAGGGATTGCCCACCGGTTCGCGTCGCCCCCCGCGCCGTAGTCATCCTTTAGTATCCCCACCTTCTTCGGTGACCTTCCTTGGCGGCGATCTCCCTCCCGATCAAGCAGCGCCCCTGCGGCTCGATGGCGGTCGGCGCGATCCCCGAGGGATGCCGGCTGTGCGAGGAGGGCGCAAAGATGGTCCTCTTCGTCACCGGCCTCTGCTCGTACCACTGCTTCTACTGCCCCGTCTCAGACGAGAAGATGTACCGGGACGTCGTCTACGCGGACGAGATGCGCGTGGAGAAGGACGAGGACGTCCTCGCGGAGGCGCGCGCAATCCGGGCGAAGGGCGCCGGGATCACGGGTGGGGATCCGATGGAAGCGATGGATCGCCTCTGCCACTATCTGCGGTTGCTGAAGAAGGAATTCGGCCCCGGGTTCCACACGCACCTGTACACGATGACGACGGACCTCGAGAAGATCCGCCAGGCGGCGGAGGCGGGACTCGACGAGATCCGGTTCCATGTGCCGCCGGGACTCTGGCGGTCCGCCGCCAGGAGCGTGTTCGTCCCCGCGGTGCGTGCTGCGCGTGTGCTGGGGATGGCGGTGGGCCTCGAGGTCCCGCTGATCCCGGATCGGAAGGACGACCTCGTCGCCCTGATCCGGTGGGCGGAGTCCGAGGGCCTCGACTTCGTGAACCTCGACGAGATGGAGTTCAGCGAGGCGAACTGGGGCCGGATGCACCGCCAGAACTACGCGATGAAGCACGAGCTGTCGTACGGGGTGAAGGGCGCGGACGAGGTCGCCGAGGAGGTCCTGCAGCTCCCTTGGAAGACGACGGTCCACTACTGCTCGTCCGGGTACAAGGACGCATGGCAGCTGCGGACGCGGATCAAGCGTCGGGCGGAGACGGTCGCGAAGCCGTACGACGAGGTCACGGAGGACGGAACCCTGATCAAGGGCATCATTGAGGCCGAGGACTTGGCGGCGGTGGAACGGGAGCTGCGCAAGCGGTTCCGCGTGCCGAAGGAGTTGGCGGCGGCGGTACCGGAGCGGAGGCGCGTCGAGGTCGCGCCGTGGGTCCTCCAGGAGATCGCCGCCAGACTGCCGTGGCCCTCGTTCGTCATCGAGGAGTATCCGACCGCGGACGCGCTCGAGGTCGAGCGGCAGCGGTTGCCGGGCTATTGACTCGCGCGTCCCGTGAGCCACCGGTGCACATGGGCCCAGACCTCGGGGAACGTGTCCCGTCTGACGCCCTTCGGTTCGAAGGAGTGCCCCGAATTCGGGACGACGGCGAGTTCGTACGGTTCCTTCAGGCGCGGAAGTTCCTCACGCATCCGCGCGAGGTCGCAGAAGGGGTCTTGGTCCCCTTGCACGAACAGCGCCGGTCTCACGAGCTTCGGCCACTCCGGCGGGTTTCGCACCTCGGGCTTGAACCTCGGGTGGAGCGGGTAGCCGAGCGCGATCACTCCGGCGATGTCTGGATCGTGCGAGGCCCGGGCGCACACCCGCGCGCCCATCGACTTGCCGGCGACGAAGATGGAGGCTGCGGGGAACTGGCCGCGCAGGAACCGAACCGCCCCGAGGAGGTCGTCCTCCTCTCGCGAAAGACCCCGCGAAGCGCTCGCGCTCTCGTCCACGTACCGGAAGTTCATCCGCACCGCCAAGATTCCGTGCTCCGCCGCCGCCTGCGCGACGCGTTTCACCAGCGGGTTCCGGAAATCGTTCGTCCGCCCGTGCGTGATGACAAGACCTGCAACCGGCCTGGCGGCGGGCCGGTGTAGGAGGCCGCGCACTGCACCGTCCCCGCTCGCGGTCGGGAACCGAACCTCTTCCTCCGCCACGGACTCCAATTGGCGGCGACCCGGATGAAGGTGTCCGTGCGGGCCTCCCTCTGTTCATCCGTTGCGGACTAGACGAGCCCGACGCCCTTCTGGCGGCGGACGACCGCTCCGGCCTTGTCGAGGACGTACAGCTGCTGAAACACGGCGCCCTTTCCCACGAGGACCGTGTACTTGCCGTTCTCCCCGCGGAGCCACCGCGAGATCCCCCGCGGCCCGCCCTTGGCGGTGACCACCCGCTGGACGTCCTCCTGCATTGCGGGAACCACCGCCAACGCGCGGCACGTGGCACAGCGTCCGCGTTCCTCCACGCACACCGTGCAATACGACTGGCCACACAGCGCGCACCCCTTCGCGTAAGAGGGACCGACCATCCGCCCGCAGATCGCACAGGCGAGGATGTGGTCCCCGCAGTACGTCTTCCGCCCGATCGCGTCGAGGAACGCGTGCTCCGGGCACACGGGCTTCACGCACGTGGCACACGCGGGCAGAACGTCCGGCGCGCACAGGCGGCACGCGACGTAGTCGCAGAACGCGCACGAGCGGTCGCAGTCGTCACACGCGAAGTGGCCCCGCGCGCACAGGTACGCGGTCGGAAGCGCGGCCCCGCACGCATCGCACGCCAGGCGATTCGTCTCCAGGTTGACGGCGTCGTATTCCAGGTCCAGCTCCTTGGCGGCGCGTGGGTTCGCGACGCGAACACGCATCGTCGTGGTGGGGATCAGGATGGTTCGCGCGTTGACCAGGCGGGCTTTGGCGGTGAACCCGTACTTTCGGTTCGCCTCCTCAATCCGCCGATCCCGCTCCGCCCGGAACATCCGCTCCGCCTCGAGGGGCGCCTGCCGGCGGCTCGCGTACACCTCTTGGATCGACGTGTCGTAGAAGGTCTCGATCCGGCGGAGGTCCTCGTCCCTCAGGCGGCGGGCCTTCTCCCGGAGTGCGAGCACATCCGGTTGAATCGCCGCCTCGAGCGCCGCGCACCCGGCGTCATACGCGGCCTCGAGGTCCGCGCCCGCGACAATCGCCTCCTCGGGGAGGGTGAGGGATTCCTGCAGGAACACGTCCGCCGCCGTGTGCGGCTGGAGCGTCTCCGCGTTCAGGAGGACGCTCCGGAGGAGCTCCACCCGCTCGTCCGTCTCCAGGGTGACGCGGAAGTTGAGGAGCAGGTACGGGACGACGCCCCGGTCCGCCGCCACGATCTCGGCGTTCGCGTTCGGGAGCCTGAGGTTCGCGGCGAGGACCTCCTCCGCTGGCGGCTCGCCCTCGGCATCGACGCGGGCCACGCAGTGGAACCCCCGCCCGGAGGCGTCCCGCAGGATCCGGTCCAGGATCTCGCTCCCGAGGACGCACAGTTCCGCCCGGGCGACCTCCGCCACGGCGGGGTCGAACGCAATCGTCGTCGCCGGACCGAACGCTCCGACGTGGGTCGGCGGCCACCGCACGGCGAGGGCCCCGGTCGGGAGCGGGCGCGCGTCCGCGCCGATCCCCTCCAGGTAGGAGAGGACGAACCGGCGGACGTCGCTCAGGGCCCCACCCCCACGCCCGCCTCGAGGTCCGTCCCGAAGAGGGTGTCGTCGTATGCCTTCGCGTCCTCGTACGCGGTCCGCGCCTTCACGAGCGCGGTGCCGAGCTTCTCGACCTCCGCGCGGCGCTGCGCAGCGTCCCCAATCGTCCAGATCCGCATCAGGAGTTCCTCGAACGTCTTCTCCTCGCCGAGGTTTCCGAGGACCATGTCCAGCTCGCCGACGACGAGCTCGAACATCCGGACCTTTTTGTCGAGGAGTTCCAGGACGTACTCCTCGATCGTGTCCCGCGCCCACAGGTTCACGACCTCGACGGGATGCTCCTGCCCCACCCGGTGGATCCGCCCGATCCGCTGCTCGATCCGGAGCGGGTTCCACGGGAGGTCGAAGTTCACCATCCGGTGCGCGAACTGGAGATTGCGCCCCTCTCCGCCCGCCTCCGTGGAGAGGAAGACCTGCGCGGCTCCTTTGAACGCCCGGACGGAGGCCTCCTTCTCCATCGGGGTCATCCCCCCGTGGAATGTCGTGAACGAGAGGCGGTCGTGCTTGAGGCGCTCCGCGAGCCACGCCATCGTCCGGTGGTACTGCGTGAACACGATCACCTTCTCCGTGGTCGCGTTCAGGAGGGTCGCAAGCTTCTCCCCGCGCTCGCTGCGGTCGACCGCCGCGGCCTGCTGGTACAACCGGTCGAGCTCCGCCCGCTCCTCCCAGGAGAAGTTCGGGCTCTGCCGGAGTCGCCGGAGCGTCTCCGTCGCGGCGGCGGGGCTGCTCCCGATCTCCCGCTGTAGGACCATGAGGCTGAGGCGGTTCGCGACGGGCGCGTCCGCATACCAGCGGCGGACGAACGCGCTCACGCCGTCGTAGAGCGCCCGCTCCGGCGGCGACAGCGGAATCTCGACGGCATCCACCCGTCGCGGCGGCAGCACGATCGCGTCCCCCCGGCGGTTCCGGATCATGACGCCGAGCAGCATCGCGCGGAGCTCCGCGGGGTTCGCCGGCGTCCGCTTGTCCCCCGCGTGGAAGAACTCCTTCCGGAACTGGCCCCAGGAGCGCATCTGACCTGGCTTGAGGAGCGTGACGAGGTTGAACAGCTCCTCGAGGTCGTTCTGCACGGGGGTCGCGGTGAGCATCAGGATGTACTTCTTCCGGATCGAGGAGACGAACTTCCAGTTCAGGGTCTGGCGGTTCCGGAGCTTGTGCGCCTCGTCGACAATCACGAGGTCGTAGTACGCGCGCTCGATGATCTCGCGGTTCGCCGCGCGCTTGGCGGTGTCGAGGGACGCGATCACGAGGTCGTGGCGCTCCCAGTCCTCGACCTCGTCCATGATCTCGAAGTGGAGGCCGAACTTCTCCCGCAGCTCCTCCTGCCACTGCACGGTGAGGCTCGCGGGGACGAGGATGAGGGCTTTGCGCACGAGACCCCGAACGATGTACTCCTTCAGGATGAGGGCCGCCTCGATCGTCTTCCCGAGCCCGACCTCGTCCGCGAGGAGCGCGCGGCCCCGAAGGTCCCGGAGGACCTTGAACGCGGTTGCGATCTGGTAGTCGAACTTCCGCACGCCGCGCACGAGGGGAAGGCAGAGGAGCTCGTCGAAGCCGGAGACGAGGGAGAGGCGGTTCGCCTCGTAGTTCAGCCGCCACAGGCGGACGTCTTCGTGCACGCCGTCGACGATTTTCGCGAGGACGCCCGCGTCGTCCGGGGAGAACTCGAGCTCGGGGATGAGCTGGGGCGTGTATCGGAGCGCGGGCCCCTGGGGAGCGGGCGGGGGGCCCCCTGTCACGGGGGGCGGGGCCGGTCCCACCGCCACCCCGGTCGCGCCCGCCGCGAGCTTTGCGCACGCGGAGCAGTCCACCCGGTCGCACGGGACGCCGCCGAAGTGGCCGTCGATCAGTTTCGTCAGGGTCGTCCGCAGGCGACCTTCGTCCTCCGCACTGAGCGATTGGCGGTTCAACGTCTGCCGCCCCGCCTTGTGCAGGAACACGCGGTCCGGTTCCGTCAGGACACCGTGCTCTTTCGCCTTGGCGGCGATGTGTGTGAGTTCCCATCCTTCGAATGAGGGGATGCCGAGACCTCCCGCGGGGCCCACGACATTCCGCGGGCCTCCCATAACGTTTGTGCGGGAAACCCCGGTCAGGCGACGCTCACGCTCTGAATCGCGTGATGCCGCGCGATCAGGTCGCGGAACACGCGGAGGTTCTTCCCCGCCCGCCCGATTGCCCGCCCCTTCTTCCCCGGGTCCACGGTGACCGTCGCGTGGACGACGCCGCTCTCCCGGGTCTCGATGTCGACCTTCTTCACGTCGTAGGACCGGAAGACGTTTGCGACGAACTCCTTCGGGTCCTCGGAGTACTCGACGACGTGGATCTCCTTGTTCATCCGGCGCCGGAGCGCCTGCACGTGCTCCCCGCCCTTCCCGATCGCGCGCGCGATCTCCCCGTTCTTCACGACGAAGATCAGGCGGTCCGGGGCGTCGAGGCAGTCGATGACGGTCGTCCGCGTGAGGTCCTGGAACAGCGAGACGTACTGGATCGTCTCTTCCGTGAACGTGATCTCCGCCATGGCGTTCAGACCGAAAGGATGTTGGAGTCGCCCGGGTCGACGACCGCGAGCGCGGAGACGGAGAACGGCTTCCCACACGCGGCCCCGAGTTCCGCGTTCGTGCCGGGGAACGTGAACACCTTGGCGCCGACGCCGGTGACCTCCTTCGGGCAGTTCGACGCGAGCACGACGAGCCGCGCCTTGCCCGCCTTCGCCGCCAGCCGCACGCTCCGGATCCCGAAGCGGACCTCGCCCGTGTCCACGGCGACCTTCAGCGCGCGGGCGACATCGATCACGCGGGCACCTCCGTCGCCCCCGTCCGCTTTCGGCTGGACGGCGGCTTGTACACGAGGTTCACCGCGCCCGTGCCGAGGGTCACCGGTTGCCCGACGATCACGTTCTCCGCGACCCCGTCGAGGTAGTCGACCTCGCCCGTGATTGCGGCGCGGAGCAGGTGGTGGGCGGTGATCTCGAACGCGGCGCGCGCGAGGACGGACGACTTGCGCCCGGAAATCCCGTGCCGTCCGATTGCCTTCACGTCCCCATCGTTCGTCATCATGTCCGCGACGAGCATGATGTGCCGGATGTCGACCGTGAGGCCCTGCTCGGACAGCGTGTCGTGGGCTTCCTTGACGATCGAGTTTCGCGCGGCCTCGATGCCGAGCGTCTCGTAGATTTCCTCGATGCTGTTCGTCGTCGTCTTCGTCGGGTCCACGTCCTCGAGATCGAGCACCTTCCCGAGGTTCGAGCCCTCCGTGTAGATCACGTACCCCTCGGGCTGCTTCCGGATGATCGCGCGGCGGATGTTGTCGACGCCCTTCACCTTCGTCACCCGGACGGTCTCCACGAGCCGCTGGAGCTTCTTGAAGGACGGTTCTCCGGACGCGATCGCGTACGCATCCGCGGTCTTCGTCTCCCCTCCGATGGAGCGCTTCACGTCCTCGAGCTTCTCGAACTTCTTCAGCTTCTGCTCGAGCTCGTCCATCTTCACGCCCCGGGACTTCATCTTGCCCGCGTCGGGGTACACGAGGACGCGCATGTTCACCATGTCCGCCTCGATGTCCGCGATGTCCTCGAGTTTCGTCACCTCAATCTCCTGCGCGATCTCCCGGACCCGGTTCACGTCCTTCGCGGCCTTCGGGCGCAGGTGGATCTCCATCAGGGGCGTGCTCGGCAGGCGACGCGCGTCCACGATCTCGATGAGCCGCGGGAGCCCGAGGGTAACGTTCATCTCCGCGACGCCGGCGTAGTGGAACGTCCTCATGGTCATCTGGGTCCCGGGTTCGCCGATCGACTGTGCGCTCACGATCCCGGCGCTCTCGTTCGCGTCGATGCGATGGACCTCGTACCGCTCAACCGTGCGGCGGACGACCTCCGCGAGCTGCTTCTTTGTGATCTTGAGGCCGCGGGTCTTCTCGATGAGGTCCCACACGACCTGGCGGGGGAGGGCCTTGTGCATCCCCTCGAGGATGTCCAGGAGTTCCTGCTCCTCCTTCGTGGCCTTCGGGACTTTCTCCGGCTGCTTCGGCGGCGCCTCCGGCTCCTCCTCCGGGGGGGCCTCCTCGACCTCCGCGGGCGCCGCCGGCTTCGCTGGCCTCGGCTCCCGTCGCTTCGGCGCCGGCTCCTCCTTGTGGACCTTCGCGAGGACCTTCTTCGCCTCCTTCGCGGAGACGTACTTCGCGACGCGCTCGGGCGCCGCGGAGCGAAGGGAGTCGATCGTGAAGCCCGCGTCGGCGAGCGTCTCCGCCGTCTTCTTCGAGATTCCCCGGCGGCGCAGTGCCTCGATCGTGTCGATGCGGGCCACTCTCACTCCTCCGTGACCTCTTCGGGCTCCTCTTCCTCTTCCTCGAGCTCCACGTACATGTCCTTCTCCGTGAGCCCGTACCCGGTCATCTCCTTCTCCGCCATCCGCTCCCGCCACCCCGGCTCCTCGCCCAGCACTTCCCGGAGGATGTCGTCGATGTCGACCGCCGTGCCCTGCACGGAGCGGCTCGGGTCCACGCCGTCCTCGCCGAATCGGAACTGGATGATCGTGTCCGCCGTGTTCCGGACCGTTCCGTCTTCCTTGACCTTGAGGTCCTCGAGGGCGTTGATCAAGCGGCGCTGCATGTAGCCGGACCGGGACGTCCGCACGGCGGTGTCGACGAGGCCCTCGCGCCCGCCCATCGCATGGAAGAAGTACTCCGTCGGGTGGAGGCCGGACTTGTACGAGGACTTCACGAAGCCCTTCGCGCCCGCGCCGAGGTCCCCCTTCTTGAAGTGCGGCAAGGTGCGGTTCCAGTACCCGCGGGAGAGCCGCTCGCCGCGGACCGCCTGCTGCCCGATGCAGCCCGCCATCTGGGACAAGTTCAGCATGGACCCGCGCGCGCCGGACTTCGCCATGATCACGCTGGGGTTCTCCATCCCGAGGTGCTTCGACGCGATCTGACCGGCCTGGTCACGGGCGCGGCCGAGGACCTTCATCGCCTCCACCTCGAGCGTCTCCTCGACGGACCGCCCGGGCATCTGCTCGAGCTCCCCTCGGCGGTACGCCTCGACGAGGTCCTGCACCTTCTCCTCCGCCAGCCGGAGGACCTCCGCGATCTGCTTCTTCGCCTCCTCGGGGATGTCCTCGTCGTCGATCCCCGTCGTGAAGCCGCGGACCATGATCGCCCCGAGGGCGAGCTTCGTCCCCTCGTCGATGAACTGTTTCGCGCGTTCGGACCCGTAGTCCCGCGCGATCTTGTCGAGGATCTTCCCCTTGAACGCCCCGACCGCGTTCTCGTCGATCGTCCCGGACTTCAGATCTCCGTCCTTGATCTCGACCCACGCGTCCTCCGCCGTGAGCTGCTTCAGGTCCTTGACGCCCTTCGGCCCGATCGACGCCTTGAACGCCATGTTCAGGTCCTTCGGGAGGACGAGGGAGAAGAGCTGCTTGCCCGTCCACCAATCCGTCCCGTCCTTGTCCACCTTGGCGGGTTTCGGCAGCTCCTTTATGCCAATCTTGGACAGGATGAACGTCGTCTCCTGACGGTTGAACTTGCTCTCCTGGTACGTGAGGAGGAACGCCCCCGTGATGTGGTCGTGGATCCCTCCGATCACGGGGCCGCCGAACCGCGGGGAGAGGATGTGCTCTTGGACGCGCATGAGGATCTTCGCCTCCGCGCGCGCCTCCTCGGACTGGAGGACGTGGAGGTTCATCTCGTCCCCGTCGAAGTCCGCGTTGTACGGGGGGCACACCGCCAAGTTGAACCGGAACGTCTTCTCCTTCATCACGCGGACCTCGTGCGCCATCATCGACATCCGGTGGAGGGACGGCTGCCGGTTGAACAGGACGATGTCCCCGTCGACGAGCTGCCGCTCGACGACCCACTGGAGCTCGACGGTCTCCGCGACCGTCTCCGCGTTCTTGTCCGTCACGCGGATGCGTCGCCCGTCGGGGCGGATCACGTAGTTCACGCCCGGGATGTACGCGCCGTTCGGGCCCTGCGGCGTGTTCCCGCGCTTCACCCACTCCTTCACGATGTCGACGTTGTACGCCTGCACGCGGATCGGGACCGTGAGCTCGCGCGCGGCCTCGACGGGGACGCCGACCTCGTTGATGCTGAGGACGGGGTCCGGCGAGATGACCGTGCGCGCGGAGAAGTTCACGCGCTTCCCGCTCAGGTTCGACCGGAACCGCCCCTCCTTCCCCTTCAGCCGCTGGACGAGGGTCTTGAGGGGCCGTCCGGACCGGTGGCGCGCGGGCGGGATGCCGCTCGTCTGATTGTCGAAGTACGTCGTGACGTGGTACTGAAGGAGTTCCCACAGGTCCTCGACGATCAGCTGTGGGGCGCCCGCGTCCCGGTTCTCGCGGAGCCGCTGGTTGATCCGCAGGACGTCGACGAGCTTGTGCGTCAGGTCGTCTTCCGACCGGTCCCCGGACTCCAGGGTGATCGACGGTCGAACGGTGACCGGCGGCACGAGGAGGGCGGTGAGGACCATCCACTCCGGCCGCGCGACCTCCGGGTTGATCCCGAGCGCACGGAGGTCGTCGTTCGGCACCCGCTCCAGCCGCTCCCGGACCTCTCGCGGGGTGAGCTTGTGCCCGTCCTCGCGGAACGTCGTCGGCTTGTCGAGCGTAATCTTGCTCTGTTCCGTGTCGCAATGCGGGCACCGCGCGCGCTTCTGCGCCTCCTTGGCGGTGTCCTTCACCATCTCCGCCATCTCCGTGGAGTCGGCGCCGAGCTCCTCCTGGAACTCGAGCTCGCGCATGAACTCCTGCGCCTGCTGGCGGGTGAGGAGGAGGCGGCCGCACGACTTGCACGTGGACTGGAGGAGCTTCTTGATCTCCTTCACATATCCGACGTGGATCACGGGCATCGCGAGGTCGATGTGGCCGAAGTGACCGGGGCACTCGTCGACCTTGCCTCCGCACGTCTTGCACCGCAGACCGGGCTCGATCACGCCGAGGTGGGAGTCCATGAGGCCCATGTCGATCGGGAAGCCGTCGTCGTCGTACGTGTCCGCGGTGATGATCTTCGTCGCGGACATCCGGCGGATCTCGTCCGGGCTCAGGAGCGCGAACCGGATCGCGTGGATCCGTTTCGTGACGCCGCCCGCCCCCATCATTTCAAGTCCTCCAGCTGGAGGCGCATCGCGACGCCCAACGACAGGAGCTCGTCGAGGAGCAGCTTGAACGCGTACGACGTCTGCACCGGGTAGATCTTCGACGTGTTGTCGCACACGGGGCAGCGCAGGGCGCCCTTCCGGTCCTTGATCGCGAAGTGGCCGCACTCCGTGTTCCCGCACACATGCTGGACGGTCCCGTCGGACTCGTCGAGGAGGCGATCCTTGATCACCATCGCGGCACCGTGTCCGATCAGGCAGTCGCGCTCCATCTCGCCGAACCGAAGGCCGCCCTGGCGGCTACGGCCCTCCGTCGGCTGGCGGGTGAGGATTTGCACGGGCCCGCGGGAGCGCACGTGGAGCTTCCCGCTGACCATGTGGTGAAGCTTCTGGTAGTAGATCACGCCCGTGAAGATGTCCGCGGGAATCATCCGTCCCGTGAGGCCGTCGTACAGGATCTCCTTCCCGTTGTGCTTGAAGCCGGCGGCGACGAGCCCCTTCCGGAGCGCCTCCTCGCGCTCCCCGCTGAACGGCGTCCCGTCGACCATGCGGCCCTCCATCGCGCCGACCTTCCCGCCGATCATCTCGAGCACGTGAGCGACCGTCATCCGCGACGGGATGGCGTGCGGGTTGATGATCAGGTCCGGGATGATCCCTTCCGAGGTGAAGGGCATGTCCTCCTGCGGGGCGAGGAGGCCGATCACGCCCTTCTGCCCGTGGCGAGAGGCGAATTTGTCCCCGAGCTCGGGCACGCGGAGGTCGCGCACCTTGACCTTGGCGAGCTTCGAGCCGTTCTCGCTCTCCGTGAGCATGACGGAGTCGACCCAGCCCGATTCCCCGTGGCGCACGGTGATCGACGTCTCCCGGCGCTTCTGGGGCGTGAGGAAGTCCGTCTCCTCTTCGAGGAACCGCGGCGGGCTCGTCTTCCCGATGAGGACCTCGCCACCGACGACCGCCACCTCCGGAGAGATCAAGCCGTCCTCCGGGGTGAGGTTCGCGTAGCTGAGGTCCGCGCGAGCGCCGCGCACGTCCGGCTGCGGGATCTCGAAGTGGTCCTCCTGCCCGCCGGGGTACCGGCGCTCCTCTGCGCGGTACGTCCGCATGAATGAGCTCCGGCCGAGGCCGCGCTCGACGGACGCCTTGTTCATCACGATTGCGTCCTCCATGTTGTACCCGTGGTACGACATGACCGCCACGACGAAGTTCTGTCCCGCGGGGCGGCGGTTGAACGCGACATACTTCATGTGCTCCGTCTGGACTTGGGGCGTCTGCGGGTAGTGCAGGAGATGGGCGCGCGTGTCCGGCCGCATCCGATAGTTCGACGCCGCCAACCCGAGGGACTGCTTCGCCATGCCCGCGCCCATCGTGACGCGCGGGGACGAGTTGTGCTCGGGGTACGGCACGAGGCCGGAGGCGACGCCGAGGATGCACATCGGGTCGAGCTCGAGGTGCGTGTGCTCCTTCGAGAGCATCGATGGGACCTCGAACGACTTCCCGCAGTTCTTGCACTCGAGCTCCGCCTGCGGGTCCGCGGCGCCCATGTTCCTCCACGCGACGTCGTTTCGCGAGAGCGGCTTTTTGCAGTGCTTGCACCGCGCGGGGACGTCGAACGGGTAGATTGCGATGTACGCGTCCTCCTCTTCCTCCGCGTCGACCCACTCCGCGATCCCGTTCCGGACGAGATCGGACCACCGCATCTTTCCGATCCGAAGGTCCTCGAGGTGGCGGCGGTTCAGGATCAACCGGCCGTCCTTCACCGTCAGTAGGGGGCGGCGGATCCGGCCCTCATCGCAGTTGATCCACACCTCGTTCATGTTCTCGTCGTGGTGGACGTTGACCTCGTGGCTCAGCAGGCCCGTGCGGCGGCGCTCGCGGATCTCTTGGACGAGGGTCTTCGGGTCGTCGTGCAGCCCGATCAGGTCGCCGTTGACGTACACGCGCGTGAGCTCCGGGGCCTGGCCTTGGACTTGGCGGGTGCCGAGGTCCGCGAGCAGGAGATGGACCTCCGTGTCGGCGAACCCCTCGGACACGTCGATCACGAGCGCGGTGTTCTTCACGAGGCCGCAGTTCTGGCCCTCCGGCGTCTCGTTCGGGCACAGCCGGCCCCACTGCGTCGGGTGCAGGTCCCGGGCCTCGAAGTGCGGCTGGGAGCGCGTGAGGGGCGAGGTGACGCGCCGCAGGTGCGACAGCGCGCTCACGTTCGACGTCCGGTCGAGGAGCTGGCTCACGCCCGCGCGGCCACCGACCCAGTTCCCCGTGGCGAGCGCGTGGAGCAGCCTCTGGCTGAGCAGGTCGGGCCGGATCGCGCTGCTGATCTTGACTTCCTTGCGCCGCGCGTAGTTCCGCTCGAGTTGGTACTTCAGGTCCTTGATCAGGTTCGCAAACGCGACGCGGAACAGGTCCTCCATGAGGTCCCCCGCGAGTTTGAGGCGCTTGTTCGCGTAGTGGTCCTTGTCGTCCTCCCGTCGCTTCCCGAGCTGCAGCTCGAGGACGGAGCGTGCGATCCGCCCGAGGAAGATCGCCTTCTTCATCCGGTCCTCGCGGGCGTCGCCGAGGTGCGGCAACAGGCTCCGGTCGAGGATCGACTCGACCTTCTTGATCCGGTACTCCTTCGCCTGCCCCGTCGCGAACTTCCGCTCGAGGTACCCGATCGCGTCATCCCTCGTGAAGATCCCGTTCGGCGGGTACAGCTTCTTGTTCCGGACTTCCTCGATGTTCGCGTAGACGATGTTCGCCATCTCGGGCGAGCTGACGATCGCGTTGTAGATGTCCTCGTCCTTCTCCATCCCGAGGGCCTTCAGCAGGATCACGAGCGGGATCTGCCCGCTCGCCGTCGGGACCGTCACGACGAGGACCCCATCCTTCTTCATCTCCACGAGCGTGAGCGCGCGATACCCTTCCTTCTGCGAGAACACCTTCGCGATCGGGACCTCGCGGCCGTACCGCTCGTTGAACTCGACAAGGACGCGGTTCGGGGCGAGGTCCTCTAGGGAGATCAGGACACGCTCCGTCCCCGCGATGATGAAGTAGCCGCCCGGGTCGTACGGGTCCTCGCCCATGTTCACGAGCTTCTGGACGTACTCGTCGTCCGACAGCTCCCCCTCGATCTCGAGGTTCTCGCGATGGAGGGAGCACCGTTTCGACTTGGCCATGATCGGCAGGTTCCCGATCGTGATCGATTCCGGCTCCCGTTCGATCCCGTTCTCGATGACCGTGAACTCTAGGTAGATCGGCGCCGTGTAATTCAGGTTCCGCAGCCGCGCCTCCATCGGCGACAGCGGGTGCGTCGCCCCGTTCGCCTCCTTCACGACGGGGGTGCCCACCTTGATCGTCGGCTTCGCCTCGAGGTCGATGCGTCCCTTGTCGTCCCGCTTCCGGCCGATGCGAATCTCGATCACGTCGCCTTCCGTGCGGTCCTCGTCGAGCTTGATGATCCCGCGCCGCTCGTCCTCCGGGGAGACCCGCAGGTTGTCGACGATTCGCTGCATTCGGCTGCTCGCGTTGTCGATCGTCGGCAGGAAGTCGTTGAACGAGGCGATGTGATGGTTCACGATGCTGCGTTCGTTGAAGAACGCGTCCACGAGTTCGCGCATCTCCTACCTCCCGATGACGAGCCGATACGCCTCCGAGACGCCCGCGGTCTCCGTCAGCCGGAGGACACGGACGAGGGAGCCTTCCTCGATCGGCCCGTGGATTTTCTCGAGGACGCGAATCACCGGGTCCGTCTTCCGAATCTTCGGGAGCTGGTCCCGCGTGACCTTCAGCCGTTTCAGGACCTCGTTCGCTTCCGCCGGAGACAACAGGTGATGCTCCGGGACGAGTTTGTGCTCAAGCACGTTGAACCGCACGGGGGCAGCCTCCGAATCCTTCCGCTCGCGCACGCCGCCGCGCGGGCGGGCCCGCGGGGACTTTCGAGGCCCCCGCGCCGCGCGAAGGCATTTTCGAACCCCGGACCACCTGGTTTCCTCCCCGCATGACGGGTTAAAAGCCAGATGCTCTTTCTAGGGACGGCCTGCACGACACGTCCAACCTAGCTGAGCTACGGGCCCCGAGCGCTTCGGCGGACATGCGCGAGCCACTGCCAAACTAGCCCTCCTAGATAAACGTTGCGGATGAGCGGGGGTCGGATGACGGTGCGGGGGGCGACGTGCGTCCCGGCGAGCGCCGCCACGCGGGAGCGGTGGAATCGCCGCCAAGACCCGCAAAGGGTTTATTACCGACCCTCGGATGCGCCGGGGCCCATGCTGTCAATGCGCCAAGAGAAGCGGTGCATCTCCTGCGGCCTCGTGATCGGAGACCGCGGGACGACCTCGTTCCCGTGCCCGAGCTGCGGCGGCGCGACGATCGGCCGGTGCCGACAGTGCCGGGACCAGGGCGTGGCGTACCAGTGTCCCGCGTGCGGGTTCCGGGGGCCGTGACGTGGGCCGGGTGGCCGTGACGTTCCGGATCATGCCGGAGGGCTCGGAGGTCGATGTCGATTCGTTGGAGTCGTCCGTGCGGTCGACCCTTGGCAACGTGCTCCGCGACGTCGCGGTGCGTCCGATTGCGTTCGGCCTGAAGGCCCTCGAGGCGACCGTCGTCGTCGAGGACGAGGCGGGGCAGGCGGAGCGGGTCGAGGAACGGTTGCGCGGGATCTCGGGCGTGGGCGAGGTCGAGACGCTCGGCGTCAGCCTGCTATAGGCTAGTACGGCATCTCTCCACGGACGAAGGCCCGCGTCCTCTCATCCGTTGGGTTTGAGAAGAACCTGTCCGCGGTATCCACCTCCACGATCTTGCCTCCGAGGACCAGGCCCGCCCGCCGTGACACGCGCTTTGCCTGGAATAGGTTGTGCGTGACGATGAGAACGGTTGCATCGGTTTGGCGGTGGTACGCACCGATCGCCTTCTCCAGCTGTGCCACGTTCGCGGGGTCCAGGTTGGCGGTGAACTCGTCGAGGAGCAGCAGCTCCGGACCGACCACGATCGCCCGCGCGAACGCCACGCGCTGAGCCTCTCCCGCAGAGAGCCTGGACACCGGTGCCTGCGACAGGTCGCGCAGTCCTACGGTGTCAAGGGCCGCGTTCGTCCGCTCCTCGAGGGCCGGGCCCCCCACGTCCCGCACGCACAGGCCGTAGGAGACGTTGTAGAACGCGGAACCGCGGAAGAGGAACGGGTTCTGCGCGACCATGCCGATCCGCCGCCGGAGGGCGAGCTGGCCCGAGGTATCCGACGGAGCCTCCTTCCCGTCGTAGCGGATGGTGCCGCGATCCGGCCGCAGGAGGAAGTCGATACACCGGAGGAGCGTCGTCTTTCCGACCCCGCTCGGGCCAACGAGCGCGAACACCTCCCCAGGTTCCACGCGGAGGTCGACGCCCTGGAGGACGGGACGCCCGTCAAAGCCCTTCTCGATCCCCATCAAGTCCACGGACATCGTCATGGCAGCGTCTTCTCCTGCAATCGATAGAGGAGGGAGTACACGAGCGCGGCGATGACGAGCAGGATTACGCCGAGGGCGACCGCGTGCCCGTAGTCCGCCTGCTGGATGTCCGTGATGATCGACGTCGTGAGGACCTGCGTCTTCCCCTCGATGTGCCCGCCGACGACGAACACGGCGCCGACCTCCCCGACCGCGCGGCCGAAGCCGACCATGACCGCCGTGAGAATCCCCGCCACCGCCTCCCGGAGGACGGTCACAGAAAGTTGGCGGCGGTCCGCGCCGAGGACGAACGCGGTCTCCTTCACCCGCCGCTCCATCGTCGCGACGACGGACATCGTGATCCCGAGGATGATCGGCGTGACGACGACGACCTGGGCGATCACCATCCCCACCGGGGTGAACAGGAGGCCGAGGGCCCCGAGCGGTCCGGACCGGGAGAGGAGGAGGAAGACGAGGAGGCCCGCGAGGACGGGCGGGAGGCCGTACAGGGTGAAGAGGATGTTCCGCAGGAGCCGCTGGCTCCCGAATTCCCGAAGCCCAAGGGTGACGCCGAGGGGGACCGCAATCAGCGTCGCGAGGAGGGTCGACGTCGCGGAGACGAACAGGGAGAGGAGCGCGATCGAGAAGATGTCCCCCGCCATCGTCAGCACGCTCCGGCGCCGTTCGGCGTGAAGATCGCGTGCCCGTTCACGGTGAACGCGCCAATCAGGGATTGTCCGCGCGGGCTCACGAGCCACCGCGCGAACGCGACGGCCTCTTCCGCGAGCACGGCGGAATGCGCGGCGGGGTTCACGGGGATCACGGAGTACTGGTTCCGTAGGACGGGCTCAACGGGCTCACCGCTCCTGTACAGGATCCTCAGGTAAGGGAGGTTCCCCTCGAGCGCGTACCACGTCCCGTCGTCCGACAGGGTGTACGCGTCCCGCTCGTTCGCGATCGTCAGGGTCGCGCCCATCCCCTGCTCCGTCTTCTCGTACCACGCGCCGAATGCGGACGTGTCGAGCCCGGCTGCGGCCCACAGCTGAAGCTCCTTGTTGTGCGTCCCGGAGGTGTCCGCGCGCGACTCGAACCGCGCGGAGGCGTTGTGGATCCGCTGGAATGCGCCGGCTGCCGACTGCGCGTCTCGCACGTCCGCGGGGTCCGCGGCGGGACCCACGACGACGAACCGGTTGTACATGACCTCGTTCCGGCACAGCCCGTCGCCGTCCGCGAGGAACCGCGCCTCGAGGGACGGGGCATGGACCATCACGACGTCCGCATCTCCGCGGCGGCCCGCGTCGAGGGCCTGCCCGGTGCCCACGGCGATGTACCGCACGTCGATCCCCGTGTCCGCCGTGAACCGCGGGAGGAGATAGGGCAGGAGGCCCGTGTCCCGCGTGCTCGTCGTCGTCGCCATCAGGATGTACGACCGGGGCAGGGAGAGATAGGCGCCCACCGCCAGAAGCGTTACCGCGGTGGCGATGAGAATCGCCGTCCACCGGGAGGCGAACCGGAAGTGCACGGCCGCGGGAAGGGGCGGAACTTAGATGAACCTTGGCGGGTCCGACGCTACATGTACGCGAAACCGCCATCCCCGGCGCGGCGGCTCGACGGGGCATGTTGCGCGGGGATGCCACCGGTCGCGTCCCGTTCTCCCTCGTCGCGGTCTTCCTCCTCGTCTCCGCGGGCCTGAGCGCCCTGTACACCGCCCAGGTCACGTGGCAGGACGCGACCCGTCGCGCGCACGAGGCCCGGTTGGCGGCGCTGGGGCAGGTCGGCGAACTGATTCACGAGGAGGTCGAGGCGCAGGCCCGCCAGATCGGCGTGCGCGCGATCGCCTCCGGAATCGAGGGGGTCGTGAACGAGAGCCGGATCGCCTCCGCGTTCCGCACCGGATTCGCAGACTACATCGCCTATCACTTCCCACGGGTCGTCCGCGGCGTCGAGGTGCGGGTGACGGACTTTGGCGCGCGGATCCACCTCGTCACCCGTTCGATGGTCGACGCCGTTCCCTCCAACGCGACCCATCTGGAACGATATGGGGACACGACCCTCGAAGTCCCCGACTTCGAGGCACCCGACGCGATGGTCGAGACCGAGCGGCTCGCGGACTACGGAATCGCGGGCTTCGTCAACTACTCCTTGGCCCTTGACGGCGCCGTCGTCTCCCGTAGCCTCCCGCTGGCGGCGAGAGTCCCCGTCCCCGCCCCGCTGATCGCGATGAAGCTCGCGCAGGCGACTCGAGCGGGGCTCGGCGATGTCTCCGGGATTGGCCGCACGGTGAAGGCGATTGTCGCGAACGTGGTCCAGTTCCGCGTCCTCTCCGGGTGGGCCTCTCCCGCAAAACCCGGAACGACAACGGCGAACGTCCTCACCGTGGACGACGTCGCGTTCGCGGTCAACCTCGCCCTCCTCCTCGAGGAGGTCCGCCTGTTCCGGGGGTATGATCGGGACGCCGCCGCGGCGATGGACCTCTCGCGCGGCACGCTGCCGCCAATCCCGGACGGACTGCCCCCGCCCGCGCCCATGCGGACGCTGGACCGATTGCTCGAGGCCTACGCCGCCAACGGGACGATCGATGCGGTCGACCTCCATGCGCTGTACACGGGCCTCGACGCCCACGGCCTCTCGATGGCGGCGGTCCTCGCGCAGACAATCGCCGGGATCGCGGACCAGGTCGCGCTGAAGATCCTCGACTACCTCGGGCTGATGCCCCTCGTCGACTTCCTGTACGAGCTTGCGTCGGCGATCGGCGAGGCGTTCGACGGATTCCTCCGCTGGGTCTCGGGCCAGCCGTCGAAGCAAGTCGAGTACATTCATCAGTACCTGAAGGCGGTCTTCGTCGACACGGGCGTGGGCACGAGGTTCCTGGGCCCGACGCCCACGTCGATCCCGGAACGGACGTATGCGGTCACGAACGGTTCCGGCAGCGTGTCGATTACGGTGCCCGCCCACGCGTACCTCTTCCCGTTCCCCACGAAGGACCTCCTGTCGAGAGACTATGACCCTTTTTGGCAGGCCTACTTCCTCGAGTTCAGGACCTCTCTCGAGCGCGTGGACGGGAGCCTCCGCGGGTTCGTCAATGACCTCTCCGCCCGAGTCGCGACGAACGCGGTCCTGGCGGGCCTCTTGCCCGGGAGCGCGAGCGGTCCCGTCGACCCAAAGGACAACCGGACGTTCTTGGCGGTGCTCGCCGAGCGGGTCGACCGTGCCGTCGACGACGCGGTCGCGTGGGTCCGCTCCGACCCCGACTCCGTGCAGACCCTGATGACGAACCTGTGGGAGGCGGTCCGGGGCGTCCTTTCGAACCTCGTCGAGAACCTCATCGCCGCCTACGACGGACTCGCGAACGCGTCTGCCGTCGTCGCCGACGGGGGCGTTGCGATCGCCGAGGATTCCTACACCCGCGCGATCGCGGATCCCGACTTCGCCGCGCTGAATTCGTCTCAGAGGGCCGCGCTCCGCGCGCTGATTGATGCGGACGTCA
>Ga0209341_10000295_pt1 | contig 50702 bp, 46 predicted proteins | sample RifCSP13_2_FD_184020 | JGI IMG/M metagenome (GOLD analysis project Ga0209341, IMG submission 184020) | Soil microbial communities from Rifle, Colorado - Rifle CSP2_sed 13_2 (SPAdes) (version 2) | ecosystem: Environmental > Terrestrial > Deep subsurface > Rock core/Sediment | place: Rifle...
ACCTTTTTCACCGCATTGCGTGTTACTACTTGACATTCACATAGCAGTGCGGAGACTTGTCACCGCTTTCAATGTAAGACATCTGCTACTCAAAAGCGGTGACAAGTCTCCGCACTGCAAGGAGTTGAGCATCTCTCCAAGGAGTTGAGCGTCTCTGTGCAGACCTTTAATTAATCGAGCGGAGATGCTCAATAAAGCGCTCGCGGTCACAGTCGCGCATATTGAGGATTTGGGCCCCCAGCAAACACCCAAGCCCCATCAGCCCATCATTTATCTGAACCAGCTCATACCGTACAACTGTAGCCTCCGCCTCAACTGCTCCGGTAGCCAACTCCATCACGATTCGCAAAGTGCGGTGACTCTGGTTGAGGAGTTGCTCACTAAAGCGCGCCACTGGCAGCAGGATTGCCAGCCCAGTGGCGCTAATGTCAGACGTGTATCCCTCGAAAGTTGCGGTGCGCGAAACGGGAACCTGGGTCTTGGAGTCGATTAAAACCAGCCGCAAAGGGAGGCGAGCCCTCCGCCGGGGAGCGCAAAAGTGAGCGCCGGCTAGGGCGTTAATACTGGTCGCGATAGAACGAATTAACTGTGTCATCTGCTATTACACTCCTCTGACCGCCTGCAAAATCTGCCTCCAACATGCGGCTTCTTGCTCACCTCCCCTCAAGGTTGCCGCTTTCAGAGATTTGTTCTTGTTTCTGCCAAAACTGGTATCGGCTTTCCTGCCTGAGGCACGAATACGGTTCCGCTCGGAACCACGATTCGGCCAGCCTCGGTGACCGTGTAGTATTCCCGATCAATGTCGATGTCGTAACCGATTACTGTCCCGTCTGGAATCTCGACTCCGGAATCAATGATGGCCCCACGAATGCACGTATGTTTCCCGATGGTCACATTGGGAAAGATTATCGAGTCTTCTACTTCACTATAGCTATGCATTCGCACACCGTAGGATAAGACCGAGCGTCGCGCGCGCCCGCCACTAATAATGCAGCCGGGCGCCACAATGGAATCGACTGCTATACCCATGCGTTGCCCGTCTCCGGAAGTGACAAATTTCGCGGGCGGCAGTTGTAGAGCGTTGGTGCGCAATGGCCAATTGCGGTCGTAGAGGCTGAATACCGGAATGACCGATACCAAGTCCATGTTCGCCTCGTAATAAGCGTCAAGCGTGCCGATATCTCGCCAGTATTTGGCAGTCCCCTTGTTCACGTCTCGAAAGTTAAAACTATAGACACGCTCCTCATGGATGAGTCTCGGCAAGATATCATGCCCAAAATCGTGCTTCGAATTAGTTTCAGCGGAGTCTTCATTAAGAGCACGATAGAGTACATCGCGCTTGAAAATGTAAATTCCCATTGAGGCCAATGCAGAGTTAGGGTCGTGCGGTAATGGTTTTGGGTCTGCCGGCTTCTCCTCAAAGCCGAGCACCCGGCCCTCTGCATCTACTTCCAACACTCCAAACACGCCGGCCGCCTTCTGCTTCGGTACCTCTATTACCGCCACGGTAACGTCGGCGTCCTTCTCGCGGTGATACTCGAGCATCTCTGCATAGTTCATCTTATAGATGTGATCGCCGGAAACTATCAGAGCATCATCGAAGCCTTCTTGATCGAAGGTGTAAAGATTTTGATAAACAGCATCAGCGGTTCCTCGATACCAGTCGTTACCATTGCGTTGCTGTGCCGCGGCGATCTCAATGAATTCATCGAGATCCCGTTGCATCATGTGCCAACCCTGGTTTATGTGACGGCTGAGTGATTGTTGTTTGTATTGGGCGAGGATATAGACGCGCCGAAGACCAGAATTAATGCAGTTGGAAAGGGTGATATCGATTATGCGATAGATACCACCAAACGGTACGGCCGGCTTACAGCGATCCCGGGTGAGGGGATAGAGGCGCTGGCCGACTCCACCTGCCAAGAGAATGCATAAAACGTTTCGCATGTTCAGAGCTCACTTGCAATCCATCGATAAGGTCGATCAAGGATCTGTAAAGACTAACTTCCTCTGCGACCAAGAGCTCCGACGCTGCTCCCTCAAGCTTCATCTGCGAGCCTTTTAATCCGGCTTGTTCGGCGACTTACTTTCTCCGCTGGCTAGCGGGTGCGTTCTTACTGGCCCAATCGCGTAACCAGGCTAATCGTGCGTCTGATAAGGGCTCGCCTTTTCGATAAAGACTGGCTTCGTTAATAGCATCTTCCATAGACCAGCCTTCGATAGCGTACCTGGCAAGGGCTGCCATCATTCCGGTACGATCCTTTCCTTCGGCACATTGGATACTAACGGGTTGATTAGCTGGGTCCTGAATCCAGGCCAGATAGTGTTGAGCTTCTGCCTCGGTAGGTAGACGCCCGTTGTCCATCGGAATCCACAAGGAATTCGTAAAACCAAAACTCTTGTAATCGACGTCATTGCTTGCCCGGAAGTTGACAATGCTATTGATGCCTTGTGCTCGCAGCCACTTCCAACCATCGTCGTCTTTGGGCTTGCCTGACCGGCTCAATTTTCCCTGCCAGACGATCCCAAATCTCGGTACAGGACCCTTCGGTTCAGGACCGCGTAATTTCGTCGACTGCGTGCCCTGCACTGGACTTTCCTGCGGTTGCGCGGGCGTTTGCCCTTGCGCAATAAGACAGGTCAAGACCACAGTCAGGTTCAAAGCTCCAATAAGAAACAATCTTCGATAAAGGTTCATCTGCTAGCCTCGGTTATTGAATTCCGATCGCCTCTGGATCGGTTAATGCATCAGCGTGCGCACCAAGCTGCAGTGAATAAAGCCTGCGATATACTCCATTGCTGGCCAGCAAGTCTTGGTGATTCCCTAGCTGAATCAATTCTCCATCCTCGATCACAACTATCTTATCGGCGCGCCACACCGATGAAAGACGGTGTGCAATGACAAATACGGTCCTTCCCTGCGCGACTCGCTCCAGTGCCTGGCGAACGACCTGCTCCGATTCCGAATCGAGATGTGACGTCGCTTCGTCGAAGATCAGGATCTTGGGATCTCGTAACAGGGCCCTGGCTATGGCAATTCGCTGCCGCTGGCCTCCGGAGAGTTTTACGCCGCGCTCGCCCACTTCTGTGCGGTATCCCTTTGGCAACTGCATGATAAAGTCGTGTGCGTAGGCAGCGCGCGCAGCGTCCATGATCTGTTCTGTGGTTGCGTGCGGATTGGCATATGCGATGTTGTCGCGCAGCGTTCCTGAAAAGAGGAAGGTTTCCTGTTGGACCAGGCCAATTTGTTGGCGCAAGCTCGTGAGCGGAATCTGCTCGATTGGAACACCGTCGATAAGGATGCGGCCAGTCTTTGGTCTGTAGAAGCGGAGCAATAGATTCACAACCGTTGTCTTGCCACCGCCGCTGTGGCCAACAAGCGAAATGACTTCGCCGGGCTCCACATCAAGATTGAAGTTCTTGAGTATGGGGTGCTCCTCGTCGTATTCGAAGTTGATGTTCTCGAAACGAACGGCACCCTTGATCGGCGTTTCCGGGGCGCCATTCGAAGTCAGCTGTAGCGCCGGCGAAACTCTGGTCTCCTGTAAGCCCAGGGACGTGATCAGCTCTCGACGGGGCAGCTCTTCCGGGGATAGGAGGTACTTCTTGGCTGGGGGTAGTTTCTCCAGACCGTTCGCTTCCTGCTCGAGCTCAAGCTCTGAACTAACGTCCATTACTTCGAATATGCGATCGCCGGCTGCGAGTATCTTCTGAATCGAAACATTGATCTTACTCAAAGCCTTGGCTGGTCCATAGAGCTTATTCAAATAGCTTAGGTACGCAACCAGCGCGCCCACAGTAAAGGTGCCTGCCAGGATCCGCGGGCTGGCGGTGAGAATTACGATAATGGTGCCGGCGAAAACCCAAACGTCCACCGTCGACGAATAAATCGACTGTAATTTCGCGATGCCCACACGCGCGCGCAGCAGTTCGAGCGACTTCGCCGAGAATCTTTCAGCCTCGTATTCCTCGCCGCAAAAAGCTTTGAGCACCCGGATACCGCTGACGGTCTCGCCCGCCATGCTTGCTATCTCACCGATCATGTCGCGCAACTGCCGGGCCACGCGCTTAATAGTACGTTTGAAGAAGAAGACCGAAAGTGCGAGCGCGGGAATCGTCGGCAAAACGAACGCGGTTAACCGCGGATTGACAATAAAGAGAAACGTTATGGTTCCGATCAACATGACCACTTCGCTGGCAAGGTCTTCGACGAGAGTCTTGAGCAGCCCATCGGCCGTGTCGACGTCACCGGTAATGCGCGCCTGCAGATCACCTGTGCGATGTCGATCAAAGAATTTCAGCGGTAGTCTCTCGATGTGCCGGTACAGATCGCAGCGTATACGATAAACAATGCGTTGGTTCGTAAGCTCGTTTAGATATTCCTGGAGGAAGGAAAAAGCCTTTTGCGCCAGGAACAGAGCAGTCAGCGCTGCGACAACCTTCGGTAGAGCGCTCAGGTTCTGCTTGGCGATTACTCCGTCAAAGAGCATGAAGCCCATCACCCATGGCACCGCCAGCTCGAGCAGCGACTTGACGATGATGCACGAGAACAGAGCCAGTAGCAGGCGCCAGGCTACTCGCGTATACGATAGCAGCCGGCGAAAGCTACCTGGCTTGGTCTTCGGTGACTTGCCGTTTCTGGCTTCTTTAGGCACACCAATTTTCACGATTTAATCCCCATTGCGCGGTCCATCTCCCGGATATGGAAGTCCATTAATTGAGCCCGACGTGGATCTTCAGGTCCAACTTTCTTCATGAAGCCAAAGAGACTGAGCCACAGGAACGCCGACCAGTAGTAGGGCAGGCTAGCCGCTGCCTCAGGCACTTGAGCCAGGTATTCATCCAGAAATGCGCTGGTGGCTTCATCAGCTCGTTTCATATCAGGATGAGATCTAAAGGCGCTCATCCGCAGCACGCGAACAAATTCGGCGACGTCCTTAGCCGGATTTGTGGGCCGGCTGCGGTCCAGGTCAATAATTGCCACCTTGTCGCCATCGATGAAGACGTGCTCGTGATGATAACGGCCGTGTGTTTGCGCGACCGGGCCATTTATCGGAAACTCCTTAACGCGAGCTTTCAACCCGTGCATGAAATCCAATAGGGCGGATTTTTCTTCCGGCCGCGTGGCGGCTGCCTTGATTAGTCGCACAGCAACTCGGAAAATCTTGAGCGAATCCCAGTCAGCCTCCTGCTCTCCCACTCTGAGTGACGAGCGATGGAACGCCGCCAGCCAGCGCGCTGCTTCCCGGCAACCCTCCACGTAATCAAGTGGGCCATCGCCGTTGAGTGACTTGTTGAGCTGGTGACCGGAAACCCCACGCATCGCCACAAAGTTGTATTCCGGCAAGAAGGCCAGGGGCTCAGGAACCTGGAAGCGTGAATCACGATTGAAGCCTTCATCCCACAGTTCCTTCATTACTCGGTAACTGTGCGCTCCGAGCTCATCCGTGTAGAGCTTCGCATAGAGAGTTTGACCGTTCTGGAAATCGTAGCGAAGTGTAAGCCTGCCCGTGCCGGTGTTCTGCACAACCGTCGTCATGCATTCCATCCCCTCACGAGACTGCGATTCTTTGCCGTCAAGTGCGGGGGAGACAAACTTGCCAATGAAGTCGGAATCCTGGAAAGTACAGGCCCACCTTCCCAGCTCTTCCTTACTGGTGCCAGTGTTCGCTTCATCGTCAGAACCCGCAACGATATTCTTCTTCTCCCCGCCAAAGCACCCTTCCAGGGTTGACAGGTAGAAGAATTCGAGCGGTTTTCGAAGCGGATCATTCGGTCCGCGATCCTTGGCGATCTTTGCAAAACCTTTCAGGGCATAGAGCGCCGAGTAGTAACGAAGATTACCGAGGTTCTGTGGTGCAAGTTTCTTGTATTCATCCAGGAACTCACGTGCAATGAGATCGGCGGTCGTGGTGTCGTCGGCATCTTTAAACAGCAGACTTCTTACCCGGTGCACGAACATGGCTACGTCCTTGGACGCATCCGAGAGGCAAATACGATCAAGATCGATGACTGCAGCGTCTGATCCATTCATGAAGACATTCGCCGGAGTATATTGACCGTGTGTGGGAACCAGGATTGTCGACTCCTCTGTGGGAGCAAGAGCGCGGGTCTTTTGTAGCAGCTCGAGCAGCAGAGCTCCCTGTTCCGGGTATGCAGCTGCTGCTTTTGCCATCATGTCCGACAACTTGAAAAGTTTGATCCTTTCACAGGCCGGCTCAGTTTGAACGAAAGGCATGTCAGAAGCGTGCAGTTGGGCCAACCACCGCGCGGCCGCTCGCGCCGCTCTAAGGGTAGTGGCGCTCGCACCTTCCTTGAACAGCAATTCCGCCAGAGGAACACCTTCAGCCCGCCGCATGAGCAGGAACTTCTCATCAGGGATAAACCCCAGAGGTTCTGGCACACGGAGACTGGCATGTTTCCCGAACCCGTCAGTCCACATGGCTTCCAGGGCGTTGTAGCTGTGCTGGCCCAGGGCATCCGTATAGACCTTCGCGTAGATGGTGGAATCACTGAAATCGTATCGCAGCGTAATACGGCCCGTCCCCTTTGCCCGCACAACGGAACTGAACCAATTACTTCGATCCGATTGTTTTGCTACTTCCGGTAGCAGCGGGACAATCTGTCGGACAACGAAGTCGGAATCGAGAAACTTCGCGGCTCGTTGCATCAAAAGGTCCCGTTTTTCGGCTCTGTCCAAAGCTCTTGCTGACATGACGTTCTTCTCCTACTCAGACCACCGGAAAGCGGCGGCTCGCTCAAACTCCGATTGATAGAATTCGATCATTTCGTTCCACTTCGGATCTTGTGGCGTTGAGGATTTCATGTAGCGCCACAACGAAACCAGGTTGTGATATCCCCAGTAGTAGGGCAGGTTGACGAGCTTCTCTGGATGCCTTGCGCCATACTCCTCCAGGAAAGCGTTGGTCGCTTCCTCAGCCCGGCTCTGTCCCTTGCTGGCCTTGTATCTCTTGGTTCGCATCCGGTGAATGTACTCACCCAGATCCTGGGCGGGATCCGATGGCCGGCTCCGATCGAGGTCAATTACTGTGACATGTTCATCGGCGACGAAGACATGGATGTGGCGATACTGACCGTGGGCCTGAACGAAGTGCGGCTTGACGCGGCGCGCTATTTCCTCGAATCGATCAGACATCTCAATCAGATCGTCAACTTTGTCGGGATTGTTGGCTGCCGCTTTGGCAAGCCTGTGCATCAGCTTGTGATACACCTCCCAGGGGTAACGCGTGTCGCCCACGCGCACCGAAGACATGTGCATTTGAGCGATCCAGCGAGCAGCTTCTCGCGATCCGTGAGCGAGCTCTTCGTCGCTATCTGCAGAGGCGACCAGCATACCGTCGGCGCCCCGAATCAACAGCATGTTGAATTCAGGATAAAAACCAAGCGGCTCTGAAACGCGGTAGCGGCTGTCCCTACCACAACCATCGTTCCAGAGCGCGCTCAGTACTTGAAAAGAGTGTGCGCCATGCGCTGCACCCGTGCCGTCGCTTGCATAGAGTTTCGCGAAAACTCTGGTTGAATCATCAATGTCGTACTGAATAGTCGCGGCCCCGGTGCCATCGTTCTGCACGATGGAGATCTGGGTGCCCTGGGCTGAAGCAACGCGGTCGCGGTATTCAGGCAGCGAACTCATGACGTAGCGCTCGATGAATTCCGAACGGCTCACTTGGTCGATGCGCCGCGCGAGTTCGTCTCGTGCTGCCGTCTGTTGTGCTAGTAGTCTTTGTGATGCCATTTCAACAACTTCTCCTTATTATTTGTTCTATCTACCTTGGTATCGGACTGCGGTTTACCTACCTCGGCCACCAGCATTGCGCCGGGACCACTTGTTCTAAATTGTCAGAACTCTTAGCCCACTGTCGGAAACGACGCCGACGGGTGTGTTAGTCTCAGGCTCCGAGACAAGGCGGGACGAAACTCTTTCAAGCAAGCTTCGGCTTTGTCGAGCCACAAGGTCACACTCTTGGGATCTTCAGTGCCCTTCATACGCACCGTGTGAACGAGGTGCTTCAAATAGGTGCGCGCACAGTGAAGCGGGATCATCTCCAGCGCCTGGCTGGGCCGCTTATTAAAGTACTCGTCGAGCAAGGCCTCAGCGGTGCGCTCAAGATCGAGCGGACTCAACCGCCCGCGACGGTGCCAGTATCTATCCGACTGAACGTCAATCTCACCGAGTAGATACCCGAGATCCGAAGCCGGATCGGCAATCGCGCTCTGCTCGAAATCGATTACCGTAATCGAGTTACCTCGCACGAAAATGTTTTCTGGATGAAAGTCGCCGTGCGTCAGGCAGACATTGATGAGTTCCATGTCGCTGGTGCGCGCGATCAATTCCTCCATGACCTCCCGGATTCTCTCTTTCTCCGAAACGATCCAGGAGAAATCGCAGGCCATCAGGTCTTCCATCCAACCCTTCAGTAGCCGGGTCTCAGTTTCGACATTGAATTCGCGCGCGACTTTGATATTTGAACTGTGGAGCTTTGCGAGCCATGATCCGACGCGGCGCATTGGCCCAGTCCAGTCAGCATCAGTGTAGTTGATCCAGTCTTTGAGTAATTTGCCCGAAGCCTTCTCTCTCAATCGCAGGTGAAGCCTGCCCCAATAACCAAGCGGCTGCGGTATGTTGAGCTGACTCTGATTCGAAAAACCATCGTCCCACAGTCGCTTATACAAGTTGTTCATGTCCGAGTTACGAGCATCCTGGCGCCATGTTCCAACCAGGTCGTGAACGAACACGTTTCCCTTCTTGCCATTTCGACACTGCAAGTTGTATTCGATCGTGAGCTTATCGTGATGTGGTTTGAGCATGCGAACCCTGCAAGCCGCGACTTCAAACCATTGGAGCTGCATCGCCGGCAAGTTATAGCCCATAAAGCGGCGCATGAAATGAGGATTGGTTACGTGCAGTATTTGATCAGTATGCTCTTTGGAACGGACCAAACTCTTACCTCGACCATTGCCATTCGCGCCGTGTTCATGCAATCCATTGCCGTTAGTGGGTGTGGCCTGCCTCACGGCAGTATTGGAAATGATCATCGGTTGTCGCGGCGCCCTGAAGGCCTCGGCAGTGACGTGGCTTTCGATTAGCGCCTTCGCCCCTTTCTTAGATTCTTGCGAATGTTGAGGGGGCGTACCGATTCCCAGCTGCAGATGGAATTCTTTTGAGAATGATGTAACACGCAGATTCAGGCCATGCCCACATTCGCTCTGATAGGGTTTGTCCCAAATAGTAGACTCCTCGCTGTCGATCCGGACCCAGGCTCGAACAGAACCGTTGCTCCAGCCTTTCCATGTCGGTCCATTGAATAGTGCGAGCCCTTTCTTGCCATATCTCAACATGCGGTGATAATCGGGCGAGAGGCAGATTTCGGTGCTTACTCTCCACAACTCCCGCGGCACGGCGTATGTTATCGACAGATAGCTGGACTCAGCATCAAGACAAATCTGCTTTTCGAGACTGTTGAGCGGACTGCCGGGTTCGACGTTAAGCAGTCTTACACTCACAGCTGGACCATTGGCTTCGGAGATGATTCCTTGATATCGATTATGTTCATAGCCAACGTCAGCAAGAGCGCCGGGATGATTCCGCGGGCAATCCATGTAACGGTTAAGCTCTTCCTGTAAATTCCAATCGTCGCTGAGATTTCCGATCACAAGGCGGCCGGCCTCATCACTCAGGTCAAAGAGATAGACCAAACGGCCTCCGAGGCGAGGAGCAAACACCGCAAACAATTGATCGTTTTTTAGAACCAGCTCGACTTCTCCGTCGTCATCTATGTCAATCAGTTCTGCGTGAGCGCTTCCGTCTCTGGCCACAAACCAGTTAGCGGCCTGCGCGATAACCAGGCATGCCCTGGCGTGACTCGTTAGTGCTGCTGCCCATGGGGCCAGCCACATCGATCGTCCGCCGTAGGCAGCCGGTTGATAGTTGGGGGTCTCATCGGCGCGATTGTGCCAGGAAGTTTCGTAAGAGGAATGCAACAGATGCTTCCAGCCCAATTCAAGCAGAGACTTCTCGGCGCCTCTTTGCTCAGCGGCAACTAATTCCTGCTCGGCCTTGATTAGGTAGGCGCGATGCTCCTGGCAATTCGGATCTTCATACCAGCCGCGATAGTTTTCGCCGGCGTTCCACGTCTGGGCCAGTTCGTAGAATGTTCCCTCTTCAATATCCCTCACGCCCGCCGGCTGATGATCGGCGGCCCAATCGTTAATCAGTACGGGCTTCACCCAACGGTTATCTGCCAGCCATTTCAGAAATTGTTCATAACGTTCTGAATGCGAGATTTCCCAACCACCGACCCCCGCGGCGCGTTCAAGATCATCCCCGTAGACAGCGATGGTGTGCTCGTCGCCAGAAGTGGCTAGCCAGCCCAACAGTTCATACATTCGTTGCCAGGATTCATGGTCGGAGGGTGGGATGCTATATCGCAGTTGACGTGAGATCGGCAGCATCACCAGCCCGCAGCCATCGCTTATCTCCCAGGCCGCTAAGGCTTCCTTCTCCAGACGTCGTTCCTGATCAAAGCGTTCTCTTTCACTACCGCGGTAGTCTGAGCCGCCCGGATAGATAAGACGGTCATCAAGCAGCACCCGCTTATAGCCGCCATTCAAGAGTTCTTTATTGGTGAGAATCCCGGCTAGCTTTTGAGTGTTCCAGACTCGCTCGGGCACCCAGAAGTTCTGGATATCCTTAAGATCAACACCGAGATGTTCTCGGTACATCCACAGTTCTTCGTTGATCTGGCGAATATTGTAATCGGGAGAAAAGAAGGGCATTACATTCTGGCTGAAAGTGCTGCCCACCAGCTCCAAAAGGCCTTCTTTGAGTAGCCGCTTGATTACCGAGAAGCTCTCCGGGTAATGCCAGACGAGAGTTTCCATCAAGGTGCCACTGAGGTGGAGATTCAGAGGTATTTGATAGTCCAGGTGCATCTGCAACAACGGTAGAAACCCTGTGCGATGTACACCCGGACCCCACAGCGGATTGCTTAGCCCCAGGATGTCATTCATCCCCTGCCGATCGGCATAGCCATTGGTGATGACATACTGATTGGCGTGATGCACCAGTGCTAGGTAAACTTGACTGCTCTCGCTTTTATTCCCGAGCGCTTTCATAGGTCTCCTGACTCATCCTGAACCGCTATGCATGGTGAACGCGAAGGTTCCCAGCTTGGTGCATCACCCGTTAAACATATCGAGAATGCTAGTTATAAAACTTAGGGTCGTCTTGCGTCTTTTTCCTTGAATTCGTCTCATTCGCGAACTTCATCAGAAAGATTTTTAAGCCTGCAATTCCACCCGACTTTTCAAGTAAGCCTTTAATGATTCGAGATCGATCTTGTATTTCCGACCGATGGGAATGGCGCGAATGGCGCCAAATTCGATCCAAAGCTGGATTGTGCGTTGGGTTAAACCCGTGATCTTTGCGGCACTGGCAGTATCTGCAAATCTCTGTTCTCTCTGCTTGTGAGGTAATGTCAAATACATCTCAAGCAAATCTTTACCTTCACTGTCACTGCTGCCAGCGCTGACGCTGGAGGTGATGTGGGGGGTTCTACCAACAAAGATCTTCTTTTCAGCTAACATGAGAGGTGTCTCCTTTTTGAGTAACGAGCAATTATTCCTGCCGGCACAATTAAGAGATTTTCTGAGTGGCCTAACTCAGGAGGCTTTTGAGGACGAGGTGTCTTCTAACCTTGCCGGCTCCAGAAGTTCTAACGGGCTGATCAGCGATCATGCTTATCAGCCCGCTAGCTGACCCCATCAAGCATTGCGAACCAAGAACTGCACCTTCCCCTCGACGCAAGTTGCAGAAATGGTCAGCCTTGTTGATTGGGGGGCAGACCGTCAGAATTCAACTTCTGAATCTTGTCCTTGATCAGGCAAGCATCCCTCGGCAACTAACATGCCAGCGAATCGCAATAAAAAGAGAACAAGCGACCCTTCGGTCTGGCCTTCGCGATTTTCCGCGTTAATTAATTGTTAATGAATGGACCAGGCCCAAAGAAATTTTTCCTGGGCCAGTCTTGCAGCGGCAAAGATGACAGGGAAAATCCTTGTGGATGATCGCAATGAGATGCAATTGCAGGCCGCGTTTGCATAAATGTCCCAATGGCAGGAGCCCACTCCGACGCGCCCTCGGACCAATGGACCACGGGCCACGCACGCGCAGCCGGGCTCCGAGAGGAGACTGTATGCACGATCCACTGACTGCGTCGGTGGTATTCATCGCCTTGCTTCGGAGTTTTGAGATAGCCCCCGGAGTGGCGTGCCGACAGACTGGCTCGAAAAAGTTTTTGAGAGAAAGGTGTGGCTCGTTACAGCCAGGCAGGGCTAGAAGATGCTTACTACGTTCTCATCTCTGTCGGTCTTCACTTTGTATTGCTGCAATTTGCGATAGAGAGTACGGCGATCAATTCCAAGGGCAGCAGCTGTCTTAATCTGGTGCCCACCGAATCGCTCCAGGACCGAGATGATGTACCTGCGTTCGATCTCTACCAAAGGCAGGAATGGATATTGTTTGAAGACATCATCATTGCTGCTCTCGTTCCGCTTCAAAATTTCGGGTGGCAGATCGTCGATACCTAATTCGTCATTCACTCCGATAGCCAGAGCATACTCCACGGCGTTTTCCAGCTCTCGTACGTTTCCGGGCCAGTGATATTCGAGCAGGGAGCGCAACGCCTCAGCTGAAAACCGTCGTTCCGCGAGACCCCATCGACTGGCATGGCGGCGCAGAAAGTTCTCCAGCAGCAGGATAATGTCATTGCCACGCTCGCGGAGGTGAGGCATGTGCAACGGTACGACCCGTAAGCGGAATAGCAGATCAGCGCGGAATTTGCCTTCGGCAACCGCAGCAGAGAGATCGCGGTTGGTGGCTGAAACGACGCGCACGTCAATAGGAATATTTTCGCGACCGCCAACGCGTCTCAGCATCCGCTCTTGTAATACACGAAGGAGCTTCGCTTGGGCAGAAAGGTCAAGGGCATCAATTTCGTCAAGAAAGATTGTGCCTCCCGATGCCTCTTCAAAGAGACCGCGTCTGGTTTCGTGGGCGCCCGTAAATGTGCCTCGCTGATGTCCGAAGAGTTCAGCTTCAACCAGCGTGTCAGGTATTGCCGAGCAGTTGATGTCGATGAATGGCGCCTTGTTTCGTCGGCTGCGATCATGGATTGCGCGAGCTACGAGCTCTTTTCCGGTACCGGTAGCTCCTGTGATAAGCACAGAACTGTCAAACGGCGCGATTCGATCGATAATGGCGAAAAGCTGTTTCATGACCGTTGACGAGCCGATTAAGGCCGGAACTGCCTCATTACTCACACTCATCGCCTGAGTATTTTGCTCCTGGTTTGTGTTGCGTGCACCGTTCCTCTGACCGTTGTGAAGCCTTCCATTCGTGCCTTTTCCAGACGCTGTCTTGCCCGCAGCTTCCCGCCGGCGCACGATCACCCTTTCAACAATGTTAGCAACTTCATGGAGCTGGAAAGGCTTGGTGAGATAATCGCTGGCACCCCGGCGCATCGCCTCGACGCTCTGATCAATTGTTGCGTAGGCGCTCATCATGACCACATCTTCATCGGCACATCGTGCTTTGATCTGGTCCAGAAACTGCAAGCCCGTAGCCCCTGGAGCAGAAGCGTCCGCAATAACGAGATCGAAAGGCTCTTGAGTGACGCGTTCTAAGGCTTCGCTCGAATTGGCACAGGAGGCAACGCGATAACCGCGTTTGCGTAAGAAAACTTCCAGCGTCTCACGAAACGCCAGTTCATCGTCTACGATGAGGATCGATCCGGGGATTGTTCGGCTCAGATACATAGCGCTATCAAGTCTTTAAATACGGCTAAAGATTGTCCTACTCCAAAACTCGACAATGGTCTTAAGCCCTGAAAAACGTTATTAAACATTCTAGGGGTATGGAGGCCCACAGTAATGGTTTGATCGGTGTTGAAAAATGGCCCTCGAACTATTGGCAGGCTTAACCCTTGAGGGACTGGCAGCAATGCGGCCATGCTTAAAACCTCAACTTCCAGCGTTAAAGAACGGCCCTTCGCCGGAGAAGATTTCACTTTCGCGCCGCACCGCGTGTAAACGTCGGAGGTAAAAACCTTAATCTGGATCTTCGCCGAGTGGAATTGCGAGCTGCCAACCCTACTTCCTCGACTCGTGGCAGACTCCCGGCGAACTAGCCTTTAATGTAAGTTCTCAACTGTATACACTAGCTTTCGCGTTTTGAACATCCACCAAAGTTGGGATATATAAAGTAGGTGCGATAAGGCCCCTGAACTGACTAGCTCTCAGGGACCAGTTACTTCCGGGCTCTTCGTCCCACACCTGAAGGAGAGTCTTTACCGCCGGAGCCATATAAGCTTTTTTGGTCCATCGCAACTTTCTCCAAGGAATCGGTAGGTCAGAGCCTTTCTTGTGTTCGGAGCGATTTTGTGTCTCTTTGGCACAAGATTAGCCGTAATAAACTTGCCTCGATGAAGACGACGATTCTCATTGCAGATGATCATGTGTTGGTGAGCAAGAGCGTGTCCGCCCTATTGCGGTCAATACCTGACTTCCATGTACTTGGCGAGTGCAACAACGGTCGCGACCTTATTAAGTTGGTGGCACAGTATCAGCCCAACGTCGCAATTGTCGATTTGGGAATGCCGGGGCTGAACGGCGTCGAAGTTGCGCGGCGAGTTCGAGAAATTAGCCGTTCGACACGTGTGATAATTCTCACCGGTTACAGTGATCAGGCCTCTGTGGAACAGACATTGGAAGCCGGGGTGGCTGGATATATTGTTAAGAGTGGTGCGACAACTGATCTGATTCGCGCCATCCGTGAGGGCACCCCCAAACGTGTCTATCTGAGTACGGAAGTGGCCGCAATTGCTGAGCGGGCGGGGTTTCGCAGTTCTCGGCGAACGGCGCGCCGAGGGCGAGTCAGCCGGTGCCCGCTATCGCCTCGTGAGCGTGAGGTACTACAACTAATCGTCGAAGGCAACTCGAATAAACGAATCGCTTCAATGCTGGGTATCACTGAAGCCACGGCCAAAGATCATCGCAAACATATCAAGGAAAAGTTGGGTATACGCGACTTGCCGACGCTCACCCGTTACGCCATTGGTATAGGTATGATCAGGGCCGACATGCTCTGATCACTTTCAAAGAAGCAGATCGAAGTTTTGTCGAGAGGGCGCCCCTGGCGCCCTCTCGGTTTAGCGAATACCGAACCTCGGGATTTTTCTCCACAATTTTCTTCAATGAGGAGCCACCCTCATGCGGCGACAAACCTGTCTCAATGACTTACAAATGCGCCCCATTCTTCCCCTTCCGATAGACTCCAAAAGTCAAGATTCAGTCGCTATATATAAATTCAATTCTTACATTTATATGGCGATCACGCGGCTCCTAGCTGCCCAATATCCCTCGCCGATTCATTAGCTCCGGACTTGGCCGCCAATTTGCTGGTGAAGCTCCGGATTACCCCTCGCTACGAATCACCACCCAAGCTTGTCGCTCAGTGAAGCTCAGTAGAGACAGCGAGCTGCTGGACGGCTCTGACAACGTTTGAGGAAGCGTTTCCAGCTGCCGAGTCTGCTTGTTGATCTCCCCGGTTGTTGTGGGCTCACCGAGTGCGGGCAATGAAAAATTGCAGGAACGGCCCAAAAGGCGCACGGGAGGCGAAACAAAATGGGACGGATCTCCACCCTGAGACGACTTACGTCTCTGGGCATCCTTGTATCACTTTGTAGTGGGATACTCTTAACCGACAAAACGAGCGCGCAGTCGCCGGTAAAGGCTCACGCACAACAGTCACCATCTAGAGCGAATGCATCTTCTCTAATTGAGGAATGTATAACCGAACTAGCGCCGCCCCTCATAGGCTCGACCTTAATCAAGGATCATTCATGGCAGATGCAGATTCGTTCTGCCGCCCGAATTCTTTCTGCGCGTGGCAGCAAATACCCTGTTTTCGTGGGGGACAGCTACTCCACAAAGCGAGCCGTTGATGGTCTAGCGCAGCGACTTGCCGCTGGAAGGGGGGACCAGCGCGTCGCTCAGCTTAATCTCGGGGCACTGCTGTCCGGAGCCAGGGATGAGAAAGACTTCGAAACTCGGTTGTCCTCAGTTCTTGCTCAGCTCCAACAGTCAGGACGAGAGACGATTCTTTTTCTCGAAAGCATCGACACCTTGATTGCGGAAGACTTGTCGCGTAGTGAGGCCGTGGCGAAGATCTTTAATAAGGAACTATCTGCCGGCCGAAACTTACAACTTTTGGCGTCCAGCAGTCTGAGCGGCTATGAAAACGGCATTAAGCAGGATCCTTTATTAAAGCGGCGGTTCGTTCCCCTTGTCCTTGAAACGGATGGGACAGACTATCCAGACCTCAGTGAATTGCAAGCAGATGAGGATTCTGCTCAACAGAGACGGACCGAAAAGATTTCTCCGGACCTTAGACAGTTGATAGCAGGAAGAAATCTGGATGGTAACCAGGTGAGCGTGATTTTGCAGTTGCAGGACCTTAACACACCTCGAGTCCAACACCTGCTGAATGCAGCCGGCGCCAGAATCATCCGCAGATTGCCGGCGCTGGACGCGTTGGCGGTTCAGTTGCCCGCCCATATGGTTGAAGATCTGGCGTCAGGCAGCGAGGTTGTCCACATCTCCCCGAATCGCAAGATTGAAGGCCTCGGACACCTCACCAGAACTACGGGGGCCGACGCGATTCGTACTCAAACGATTACATCGGCTGAAGGTGAAACATTCACCACAGTACTAGATGGTACCGGAATTGGGATCGCCGTCCTGGATTCAGGAATCTATAGTGAGCACACCGCCTTTAAAGATAGCCAGGGCTCGTCTCGAGTGGTACTAAATCTTGATTTTACCGATGAGCAGCGAACCGATGATCCCTACGGGCATGGAACCCACGTGGCTGCTATCGCAGCGGGAAACGGCAGGATTGCGCAGGGTAGCTACCGAGGGATTGCGCCAAACGCAAATGTCTTCAACCTCCGGGTGCTTAATTCGATGGGTGTTGGCACATCGTCGAGTCTGCTGGGCGCGCTAAGTTGGGTGCTGGAAAACCATCAGGGCTACAACATTCGCGTAGTGAATTTGAGTTTGGGTACGCTGGCAGTTGATTCCTATGACGCCGATCCATTGTGCAAGGCCGTCCGTCAGTTAGTTGATGCGGGCGTCGTGGTAGTAACGGCGGCAGGAAATAATGGTCGGTCGGGCTCAGGTGGAGAGTTGTACGGATTGATTCATGCACCCGGCAATGAGCCGTCCGCGATCACGGTGGGAGCAACAAATACATTTGGCACTGACCTGCGCTCAGATGACCGGGTAACTTCCTACAGTTCCCGCGGACCCGTTCGCAGTTACTGGATTGACGATCTAGGGCAGAAGCATTTCGACAATATTGTAAAGCCTAATCTCGTAGCGCCAGGCAATCGGATCATCTCGGCGCAGGCAAGAGCGAATCACCTGGTGACCCAAAACCCGGGCCTTGATGTTCAGGTAAGCGGCGACCCCAACCGGAACATGATGTATATGAGTGGGACTTCGATGTCCGCGCCGCTGGTCGTTGGTGCCGCGGCACTAATGTTACAGGCCAATCCCCGACTCACGCCAAATATGGTGAAGGCGATCTTGATGTATACGGCTCAACCGCTTGCTGGATTCAACATGTTCCAGCAGGGCGCGGGCGAACTCAATATTGCCGGCGCAGTGGAAGTGGCCCAACTGGTTCGAACAGACCTGGACGAGGCAACACTTGTCGGGGAGCCGCTACTGATATCCTCAGCGTTTCCGGCGCTGCAAACTACGATCTCCGGTTTTACTTTCCCATGGTCAGAGGGCTTGATTCTGAATCACGGCTATCTTGTTGGTCTTGGCTTACTAACCAAGTACCAGAAGGTCTATGAGCAGGGAGCCTCACTCGACGACGGTATTACCTCCGCATTTGGCGCGTTGTTTATTGACCGGAAGGTTCTTTCAACTGGCGTAATGATAGGGGACACTATTCAAACTAGTGAAGGTGGCCCATTGGGGGATGGCACAATCTTTCTCGAGAGTGGTGATCTACTGGGAAATGGTTTGCTGCTGGCAGACGGCGTGCTCTTGGGAGACGGAGTTTTGCTTGGTGACGGCGTCTTGCTGGGCGACGGCGTCTTGCTGGGCGACTCAATAACACAGGCTTACCTGGCTTTGTGTCTTGGCGACGATACAGCTGCAATGGCACCGGAAGCAGATTCGGGTTTCGATAACCCGGACAATTGATAATCAGTTCTGACAACCGCAGTGGAGTTCAGCAGTGTCCTCATCATTGACCGCGAAGTCTGAACAGATTGGCAGAACCAGGTCGGCAGTGCGCCCCGCTTCTTCGAACTTAATCGTCCGGCGCCTGACCAATGCCCATCGCTCCGAAGTCCTGTCGTTTTTTGAAACTCGTCCGCTTCATACGGTCTTTATGCGCGGTTTCATCCGTGACAACGGCCTCGAAAGTACTCAAAACCGCGGCTTCTTTTACGGTTGTCGCAACGCCTCGGGCCAGCTTCAGGGCGTCGCGCTAATCGGTCACGCAACCCTTTTTGAAACCCGTAACGAAGCCGCCCTGGAAGCGTTTGGAAACGAAGCGCGCCAACATCTGAATATACACATGATCATGGGTGAACAGCACGCTGTTGGAATCTTTTGGAAATCCCTTGCGTCTACCAGGGAGCAGCCCCGCCGTACCTGTACTGAACTGCTCTTTGAACAATCGCTCTCCCGAAGCGGGGACCTGGATCGAATAACCGGCCTTCGGAGAGCGACGTTGGAGGACATTCGTTTGGTGATGCCAGTGCAGGCACAAATGGCCCGGGCAGAAAGCGGAGTCGATCCGATTGAGATTGATCCTGCTGGGTTTGAAGATCGTTACGCTCGGCGAATTCAGCGAGGGCGCGTCTGGGTTTGCGTTGAGGACGGGACGCTCAGGTTTAAGGCAGACATTCTGTCGGAAACGCCTGACGTGATCTATCTGGAAGGCATTTACGTCAGACCGGATTTACGCGGCAACGGATTTGGCTTGAGTTGTCTGGCTCAGGTGAGCAGAAGCCTTTCCCAAACGACAAAGTCAGTCTGTCTCTTTGTGAACGAGAGAGCAAAGGACACACAGGAATTCTACAAACGGGCCGGCTTCCGATTGTGTAGTACATATTGGACATTCTTTCTCAAAAGTTCGAGCTAAACGGCTGTAAATCGATCGCAAAAACGACTCATCGGCATGATGAATAGAAAAAGGTGGTCCGGAATTTACTTATGGTTGATCGTGGTCCTGGGGGCCATTGTCTGTTCGTTCTGTCTCTATAACTACATCCTTGCCTCGCCCGAAAGAGCCGACTTCCGTTTCCTTATACTTACGGTGATTGCTGTCGGCCTGGGGCCTTGTCTCATCGTTAGAATCCCTCGACTCACTTCTCAAATTACTGTTTCCGATACCTTTATTTTCCTGACCATGCTCCTGTATGGTGGCGAGGCGGCAGTACTCCTCGCCGCGTTGGAGGCGTTCTGTTCGTCGCTGCGGTTCAGCCGGAAACTGATAACCATTCTCTTCAATTCTGCAGCAATGGCGTGTGCCACATTTTTGACGAGCACGGCGTTAAATCTGATCTTTGGCTCGATCGGCGAGGTTCGCAATGGCGGCTATTCATCGAGTTTGATTATTGCACTCTGCTTGATGGCGCTCGTGCAGTACATTGCCAACTCGGGGCTTGTGGCCATTGGAGCAGCCTTGAAACTGGACCTACCTTTACTGCAAACCTGGTCCAGACACTACCTGTGGACTTCGGTTACATATGTGGCGGGCGCCTCAGCAGCCGGCATTATTGCGCACCTCGTTAACACTATAGGGTTCTATTCAGTAATCGTTACGGCCCCCATTATCGCCATCATTTTCCTGACCTATCGCACCTACCGCGAGAACATTGAAGCGGCGGCCGCGCAAGCCAAGCAGGCTGAGAAGCACGCCGAGGAGCTTTCACTATATATAGCCGAACGGCGACGAGCGGAAGAAGAGCGCGATCAGCTTTTGGTCCGGGAACAGCAGGCACGAGCCGAGGCAGAGGGGGCAAACCGAATGAAAGATGAGTTTCTTGCCCTGGTCTCACACGAGCTTCGCACGCCCCTCACACCCATTCTAGGATGGATTCGGATGCTGCGCCGTGGCGAACTGGACCGCGCCACTTCCAGCGGAGCACTGGAGTCGATCGAGCGGGCGGCGAAATACCAGGAATTCATCATTAATGATCTGCTCGATATCTCGCGAATTGTAAGAGGGAAGTTGAACCTCGATATGAGAGAGATCCATTTGAGGCAGGTCGTCGAAGGTTCGCTCGAAGTCGTTCGTCCGGCAGCCGAAGCAAAAAACATCCTCATTAATTGTACCTATGAATCTCGAGGACTGTTGGTTTCGGGTGACCAGGGACGCCTCAAGCAAGTTGTCTGGAATATACTCTCCAACGCCGTTAAATTTACGGAAATCGGCGGACGGATTGACGTGGAGGTGAAACTGGACGGCTCCTATGCCGAGGTACAGGTTAGGGACAACGGCATAGGAATAAGTGCCGATTTTCTGCCCCATGTTTTTGATCGATTTCGCCAGGCTCACACCTCCAAGAATCAAGCTCTCGGTGGACTTGGTTTGGGCTTGGCGCTGGTACGCTATCTAACTGAGATGCATGGCGGCTGCGTTCAAGCTAACAGCGCTGGTTTGGGAGAGGGTGCGACTTTCAGGGTCAGGTTGCCTATACTGAGGGTAGAGCCGCCTACCCAGCATTTATCCAGAGATCGCGAAGCAAGACTTTCCAGCGAATTGATTATTGATGAGATCCCCAGACTTTACGCTCCACAAGATAAAAAATTTCAGGAAGTGTTGCTTCTGAGAAATGAGACTTAGATTTGGATTGCAAGGAGACGACATGAACACGAAAAATGAAAACGCTCGAACCATCCTGCTGGTAGAGGACTATCAGGAGACTCGCGCCATGCTGAGAATCTGGCTTGAACGACGGGGATACCGTCTGGTGGAAGCGGCGGATGGTCAGGAAGCGGTGGATCTCGCCCCTCTTGCGCATCCCGACCTCATCCTCATGGATCTGCGACTGCCGGAACTCAATGGTATTGCCGCAACGCGCCGCCTTAGACAGGATGCCACGTTGCAGGACGTGCCGGTGGTGGCCCTTTCGGCGCTCGATCCAGCGATGTTTCGAGAAGCAGCCCTCAGCGTTGGCTGTGTTGAGTACCTTACTAAGCCAATTGACCTTGATAAGTTGGAGGATGTTCTAACTCGCCTGTTAAACCCCTCAGGCAATACTCCACCCCCGATCCACTAGGCATAACTGCTGACGAATTAGAGTGAAGAAGAATTATTTGGATTTTTCAATTGCCATTTAGGCATTTTCCATTAATTCCAAATGACAGAGCTTAACCCTCTCGTCACCCCTCCCTACCAATTTCCTTACGACAGCGTTTAGAATAGCGATTAGATTGACTTCTCAAGCCGCATTGTTTAGATTTTGAGACTTCAAGAACGATTTGCCGCTTGCGCGTTGCAGCGTTCCCGTAACATAATTTTGATGCGTTTGCGCTCAATCTTGCAGGCGCACGTAGGTTTCTGACTTTTGATAGGATGCTCCGGAAGATCTTCGTCATGGATCGAACGACAACTCGATTCTGTGCTTTTTAATTTCCGGCCACTGTGGCGGCCTCAGGGCGAAGGCGCTTCTATCAAATCCGATCAGCGGTACAGACAAGATGAGAAATTCTGAATGGTAGGAGGCCTAAGCTTTTTTTAGGCAAACTGCTGCTCTGGTTGGCGGCTGCTGGGGCCAAACCCGGTGTGTGCTAATCACTCGAGTTGAAGGTTAACTTTCGCTCGCTGTGCGGCATTTTTTGATATTCGATTAGACGCTAAGAATGAGCGAGATCAAGGTGCAACTGAAGGACGGCTTGCCGGTCGCCGTGCCCGCTTCCCTAACCGTGGCTGAAGCGCTGAAGAAGCTGGATCGTGAGGTGGCGAAACAGGCTCTGGCCGCCAGAATAAGCGGCGTGGAGGTTGATCTGGCGGCCCAGTTGGCCAGCGTCGCTGATCGTTCGGAAGTCAATCGTCTGCACGAGAACCAGCGTGATACGGCCCTCGAGATAGACCCGGTGCGACCTGGCACCCGCGAGGGACTCGAGGTGCTGCGTCATTCCACGGCCCACTTGCTGGCTGCCGCCGTGCTTGATCTGTTTCCGGGAGCGAAGCTGGGCATTGGTCCAGCACTGCTCGACGACCCGCGTTATGGTTTCTTCTATGACGTGATCACACCTCGGCCGCTGGTGGAGGCGGACCTGCCGGTCATTGAGAAGCGGATGCGGGAGATTGCCAGCCGCAATCTTGCTTACCGTCGCGAAGAGATCCCCAAAAGCGAAGCTATCCGGATCTTTAAAGAACGCGACGAACCGCTGAAGTGCCAACTAATTGAGGACAAGGGCAGTGAGGTCGTCAGCGTCTACTATATCGACGGCTCACCGTTTATTGACTTTTGCCTGGGGCCGCATGTGCCTAACACCAACAAGTTGCGGGCGTTCAAGCTGCTTTCGCTTGCTGGCGCCTACTGGATGGGCGATGCCTCTCAACCGCAGATGCAACGCATCTATGGCACGGCCTTCTTCACACAGACTGAGCTTGATGCCTGGCTGAAACAACGTGAAGAGGCCGAAAAACGCGATCATCGTCGGCTTGGTCGTGAACTGGACCTTTTTTCAATTCAGGAGCAATACGGGCAAGGACTAATCTTTTGGCATCCGAAGGGAGCCCTAGTTCGGCAACAGATGGAAGACTACCTGCGCGAAGAGTTAATCAGGCGAAAATACAGTTTTGTTTACACGCCGCACATTGCGAAGCGTGAACTTTGGCAGGTTAGCGGACACGAACAGAACTATGCCGACTCCATGTTTTCGCCTACAACGCTGGAGGAGACTGAATTTCGGCTGAAGCCGATGAACTGTCCTCTTCATATAGGCATTTACCAATCTCAGCAACGTTCTTATCGCGACCTACCACAACGCTATGCCGAGATGGGGACGGTTTATCGGGCAGAACTTTCGGGAACTTTGCATGGCCTGATGCGAGTGCGAGGTTTCACTGTTGACGATGCTCATCTCTTCTGCACCCCCGATCAAGTACTTGCGGAAATCGATGATTGTGTGGATTTCGCATATCAAGTATTGAGGACCTTCGGTTTCGACAAGATCAAGTTTGAACTTTCCGTGAAGGGAAGCGACACAGGCAAGCAGTGGCTCGGTTCTGACAGCCAGTGGGAAAGAGCGGGCGCCGGGCTTGCCGAAGCGCTGGAGACGCGCGGAATTAGTTACGACCGAATCGAAGGTGAAGCAGCATTTTACGGTCCCAAAATCGATTTCAAGATCGAGGATGCCATTGGGCGGCTTTGGCAGCTTGGCACAGTGCAGTGGGACTTCAATTTGCCCGAGCTCTTTGGTCTGGAATACATTGGCGAAGACAATAAACCACATCGCCCTGTGATGGTGCACCGCGCCTTATTCGGGTCCATTGAGCGTTTCTTTGGCGTCCTCATTGAACACTACGCCGGAGCCTTCCCTCTCTGGCTGGCGCCGGTTCAGGTGGCCGTATTGCCGATAACCGACAGAATCAATGAGTATGCTGAAGATATTGCTCAGCAACTCCGTAACGAGCACTTGCGAGTAGAAGCAAATTTGCGCAGTGAAAAGATTGGAGCGAAGATTCGCGAGGCGCAATTGAGAAAAGTTCCGTTCATGCTGGTACTTGGCGATCGTGAAATGGAAGAACGAAACGTCGCAGTGCGTGAACGTTCGAAGGGTGACATTGGTGTGATGTCACTCGGAGAGTTCACGGGGATGGCGCGCAGGCTTGTTGAGACGCGCGCAATGGTAAACACATAATCCAGGATCCAGTGTCCGTGTTCGAGGTCTGCAAGGGACTTCGCAATCCAGGCCTGGACTTCGGATATTTAATAGAGGAGGTGCAGCAATAGCTACAGGCTTTCGAGGTCGCGGCCCCCGTCCGGACAATCGGCGGCTGCCGGCCGTACGTATTAACGAGAGAATTCGCGTACCTGAGGTGCGTGTGATTGGCGAAGAGGGTGAGCAACTGGGAGTAATGGACGTTCGGGATGCCATCCGCGCCGCCAGAGAAAGAGGCCTGGATCTTGTGGAAGTGGCCCCCACTGCCGACCCGCCGGTTTGCCGGATCATCGATTTTGGGAAATTTCAGTACGAGGCGAAGAAGCGAGCAAACGAGGCGAAGAAGAAACAGGTAACGATAACAGTCAAAGAAGTAAAGTTTCGTCCGGGTACCGATGAGCACGACTACAGCTACCGGATGAAGCACGCGCGCGAGTGGCTGGAGGAAGGTGACAAGGTAAAGGCTACGATCTGGTTTCGGGGGCGGGAGATGACGCACCGTGAACTCGGCGCACGCATTCTCGAGAAACTCGAGGGAGATTTAGCCGACGTAGGCGAGGTAGAGGCCAGGCCCAGAATGGAAGGCAACCAGATGTTTATCATCTTCGGGCCAAAACGCCATAAGGGAGCAGCGAAGCCGGAGCAGCCAGTCCCGGAAGTCAGCAGACAGTAAATTGTAGACCTAAAATGGAGTGGTAATGCCTAAACTAAAGACACATAAAGGCGCGGCTAAGCGTTTTCGATTGACTGCAACAGGAAAGATTAAACGCGGGCATTCTCATGCTCGCCACATATTGACCAAAAAGACTCATAAGCGGAAACGGCTACTGGATATTGATGTGCTCGTCTCGAAAGCGGATGAGGATCGTGTTGCATCAATGCTGCCTTACGGCAGAAGTTAGTGCCTGGGCGAATCGATGCAAGGGTAAGGCCTGGAGCACAGCCGGTTCGACCCTGATCCTCGCTCCTTCATAAATTTTATTGAAAGGGGATTGAATCATGCCTCGAGCAAAACGTGGGAACAAGCGCCTCGAGAGGCGCAAGAAAATATTGAAATTGGCCAAGGGATACCGCGGCACGAAGTCGAAGCTTTATCGCTCGGCGAAAGAGTCGGTTGAGCGCGGATTGAATTTCGCCTACACGGGACGCAAGCTGAAAAAGCGGGACTTCCGCAGCCTGTGGATAGTTCGCATTGGCGCTGCCGCCCGCTTGAACGGCTTAAACTATTCGCAATTCATGCACGGATTGAGACTCGCCGGCATTGAACTAGATCGGAAAGTGTTGGCGGATCTGGCGGCCAAGCAACCGGAAGCCTTCAAGGCGGTCGCGGATCAGGCAAAGACTGCACTGGAAAACGACCAGCGCCAAAGGGCGGCCTGATTTTAGGCGGGCGAATTTGTCGATGGCGGAGACTCAAAGCCAGCAAGACCCGGCAGCTCAAATCAAAGCTGCGCGCAAAGCGTTCGAGCAAGAGTTCGAACGCTTTGCGCGCTTTACCGGGGAGCCAGATTCCTGGATTGGAATGGATCCTGACCAGGCCACACTCGAGCAGCGAGAGCTGAACGAGTTGAAGACGCGGCACCTCGGTAAGAAGAGCAGTCTCGCGGCTTGTAAGAAATTAATTGGCCGGGTGGCGGAAAAGGATCGCGCCGTCTTCGGCCAGCTCGTACAACAGACCGAAGTCGAGATTCTGCGAGAGATCGAAACCACCGAACGGAACCTTAACAGCTATATTGAGGCTGGACGCATTGAACGCGAGAGCATTGACGTTACGCTGCCTGGCCGCCGAACGCGTCAGGGCCATCTGCATCCAATTACTCTTTTGCGTGAGCGCGTCGAAGACATATTCGTCGCTTTAGGGTATGCAATTGAAGACGATCGCGAGATCGAAACCGATTTCTACAATTTCGAAGCGCTGAATATTCCAGAAAACCATCCGGCACGTGCGTCGCAGGATACGTTCTACACCACGGATGGCTTCGCGCTCCGTTCGCAGACTTCTACGGTGCAAATCCACGCCATGCAGAGACGAGGTGCGCCGCTGCGCATGATCGCCCCCGGCCGGGTGTTTCGCCGTGACACTCCGGATCCGACTCATAATCCAATGTTTTTTCAGGTGGAAGGTTTGTGCGTGGAGCGTGGAATTTCAATGGCCCATTTAAAGGGCACGGTGGGCGAGTTTCTCCGCCGGATGTTTGGTCCGAAAACTATTACGCGGTTCCGCCCTTCCTATTTTCCCTTTACTGAGCCCAGCGCTGAATTTGATTTCAGTTGCTTTAAATGCGGCGGACAAGGCTGCCGCATCTGCAAACAATCAGGATGGATTGAGCTGGGTGGCTCGGGAATGGTACATCCGAACGTATTGCGGGCGGCAGGCGTTGACCCGGAAGAGTTTTCTGGCTTTGCCTTCGGTCTCGGCATCGATCGCATGTGCGCATTGATGTACGGCCTCGATGACATTCGGCTGCTCTTTGAGAATGACGTCCGCTTCCTCGAGCAGTTTGAATAAATCACCTAGTACTTTATGTTCATTAGTTACAATTGGCTTCGCGAGTTAACTGGTACTTCCTTGCCGCCGCTGGATGTACGCGAGCGGCTGACTATGGTCGGCTTAGCCATCGATGCAGTAGATCAACACAACGGCGATTATGTGTTGGATGTCGAAGTGCCTTCCAACCGGCCTGATTGTTTGTCACATCTGGGCATCGCCCGCGAGGTGACGGTGATTGAGTCAAGTCATTTGCGACCTCCAACCCCCATCCCGCCCTCAGTTGAGGGGCGTGCGGAGAGACTCACTTCAGTGGAAATTAGGGATCCCAGGTTATGCCGCCGTTACGCGGCCAGAATTGTACGGGGTGTGAAGATTGGCCCGTCACCTGAATGGCTCCGGAGCCGACTGGAAGAGATCGGACAGCGGCCCATCAACAATGTTGCCGACATAACCAACTATGTTCTGCACGAGTTGGGCCAGCCCTTGCATGCCTTCGATTTCACAAAACTTACTGATCAAAGGATCGTGGTTCGGACGGCGCGCCCTGGTGAGAAGCTGCGAACGCTGGATGGCATCGACAGGGTGCTGGATTCGGAGATGCTGGTAATTGCCGATGCCACGCGTGCTGTCGCGCTGGCGGGAATAATGGGCGGTGAAGAAACTGAGATCTCTGAAACCACGACGGATGTGCTAATTGAAAGTGCCTATTTCGATCCCGACTCCGTGCGGCGCACAGCGCGGAAGTTGGGTATGGACACCGAGGCCTCGCGCCGTTTTGAACGCGGCGCTGACTGTGAAAACGTGCTGCAGGCCCAAACCAGATGCATTGAGTTGATCTGTGAGATTGCGGGTGGCGTCGCCACTGAAAATGCGGTGGATGTCTACCCTGATCCTCTGCAGCCCCGCCAGATCGATCTTCGTCCCGAGCGTGTTGAGGACCTTACGTCCTTGAGTGTAAGCCGGGCCGAAATGGTGCGGATTCTGACGGCACTAGGATTCGTGGAACGCCAGACGCGAGCAAATGGGCGCTTGTCCTTTTTAGCTCCAAGCTGGCGTGTCGATACGACAATAGAAGAAGACTTGATTGAAGAAATTTCGCGTCATACCGGATATGACAAGATTGCTGCGGTATTGCCACCAGCCAACACGTCGGGTGAGTATCAGTCGTCAGAGACCAAGAGGCGCGCTTTGCGGCGCGTGTTGAGCCATGCCGGGTTCGACGAGGCAATCAACTTCAGCTTTATCGAGCCAGATCAGGTTCGAGAATATGAATACGTGCCGGGGCTGATTGCAGACGATACACCGGAGCGCCAGGTAACTCTTAGTAATCCCATCGTTGGTCAGGCGGCCCTGCTGCGTCCAACCTTGCTGCCGGGGCTTTTGCAGTCAATCCGCCACAATCTCAATCAAAACATTCGTGATGTGCGCTTATTCGAAATTGGGCGCGTCTTTGGCGCTTCTCAGCGGGGAGAGCTTCCTCTCGAACGTGAGGCACTGGCGTTAGCGGCTACGGGTGGAGCGACCGAAGAAGGGCGCGCGCAGGCAACTCGGGAACTGGATTTTTACGACCTAAAAGGGGCTCTTGAGGCGGCCGCCGGTCAAATGAGGCTCGGACGATTGCGTTTCGTCAAAGCGCATGTAAAGCACTTGCGCGAGGGGCAAGCAGCCAGGGTTCTTCTGCCGGATGGTAGCAGCGTTGGAACCATAGGCAGACTGGTTGAAAGCATTGCGGGAACCTACAAATTTCGGCAGCCAGTTTATGTCGCGGAACTTGACTTGAGCGCGTTGCACCGAGCAGAAGAACGCGCTGTGGTATATCGGCCGCTGCCCCGCTATCCCGCGGTTTTTCGTGATGTCACCCTGCTGATGAACCGCCAAGTACCAATTCTGGAGCTCCTGGAAACAATCAATGAGCAACAGGTAGAAGACCTGCGTACCGTGAACCTGGTGGGCATCTACGAAGGACCAAACATCCCCAAAGACAAACGGTCAGTAACTGTACGGCTGGAATACCGGGCCGATGACCGAACGTTGCGTGATGAGGAAGTTGAAGAACGGCACCACGAATTGATTGATTCTCTGCTAAACATTTTTACTGCTACGTTGCACTAGGAAAAATAAATTGCAGCGACATGCGAATGAGTCTTGCGCTAACGCGCGCGAAGTCGCATAATCGCGTAGCTCTAGTGCGGCGATAAGAGTTTTGTCGGGAGATACATGATGGTAGGGTTATCGGGTCTGGAAAAATTCTCACATCTGGAAGATAAAATCTATCGCACCATCGAGCTTACCAAAACGTTGCGACAAGAGAAGGAAGGGTTGGAGAAAGAACTCTCTTTGATGCGTCGCGATATGGGGAGCCTGCTGAACGAAAAGGAACGGCTTGAGAGCCACGTGGAAAAACTGCTCGCCGAGCGCGACACTATTAGGATGAAAGTTGAGGCAATGCTCGATGCAGTTGCTGCCCTTGATCCGGAAATGGCGGAGGAGTTGCGATGACCGGTATTGGTCAAATTCTTACTAAAGGCAGCATGGACACTCCCACAACCACACCTACTATAAGGGTGGAGATCTATAACCAGACTTACAATATCCGATCTGACGGCGACACCGAGTACATAATCCAGCTTGCCGAGTTTGTCGATAGCCGTATGCGGGAGATCTCTTCAGGAACCCTCACCGTGGACTCCTTGAAAGTGGCGATTCTCGCAGCCTTGCATGTGGCTGACGAGTTGCACCGGCTCAAGCACGTTCACGAACAAGCTGACGCCCAACTTGCCTCCCGCAGCGCCGAATGTGCCGAAATGCTAGACAAGCTGTTAAAAGCCAGAACCACCATTGAGCAGGAGCAAGGTGGCAAACTCTCACTCGGCTAGACCCACACTTCTTTCGCGCCGGTTCGAGCCACAAAGTCCAGGAAAATCTCCTTTTCAGCCCGCCACGCCACAGCTATATGCTTCCCCATAGTTAGTGAGTCCGGCCCTGCCTACACGCCTTCGGTGACCCCTTCTCACAAGCCAAAAACTCGCCCAGTTTCAAAAGAATTTTAACTACTTCTCGGCTTTGCACGGCTGTGGTACTATCCATCGCGGCGGAGGGAAATAATCTGCCAGGCCCGTCACCGACGTTACGATGATTGAGCCAACGCCGTTGAAATGGGAGACCGACGCCGCGTTCGCCGGTGCATTTCTTCATCGTTAAGATTTGCCAGTGGCTGCGGTAGAAAAGAGGTCACCCACCTGTGTATGCAGGTTCAATTACGGCTTCGGAACGACCAGGGCGGATCTCCCTCCTGCCAGTTACAGCGTCGTAAGTCGTAAATGGTAGATCGTAAATAGCAGCGCGCTTCTATTTGCGGTTCACTTTTGACGATTTGCGGCTTTTTTAGTTATGAAAGTATTGATGATAGGCGACGTGGTGGCCAAACCCGGCCGCCTCGCAGTGCTCGAGAGAATTCAAGATCTGCGAGAGCAATACGCAATCGATCTCGCCATCATGAATGCTGAAAATGTGGCAGGGGGCTTTTCCATCACTCCGACCCTGGCTGAGCAACTGTTTGGTGAAGGCATAGATGTGATGACCTCAGGCAATCACATTTTCGATAAGAAGGAAGCCGTTGGCTACGTTGCAAAACAGCCAAGACTATTGCGTCCGGCAAACTATCCGCCAAATACGCCAGGCGCGGGTCTCTGGGTGGGCGTGATAAATGACGTGAAGACAGCGGTGATCAATCTAATGGGCCGGGTGTTCATGCCACCTTCGGACGATCCTTTTCGTGCCGCCGACCAGTTGCTTGCATCTCTTCCCCCTGACACCCGGGTATGCATTGTGGATATGCACGGCGAAGCTACGTCCGAAAAAGTGGCTATGGGATGGTATCTCGATGGGCGCGTGTCGGCAGTTTTAGGCACGCATACTCACGTGCAGACAGCTGACGAGCGGATTCTGCCACATGGCACAGCGTATCTTACCGACATCGGCATGACGGGAAGTTATTCTGGCGTGATCGGCATGAACAAGAGCGACACCATCGCACGGTTTACATCCGTAGTTGCCAAGAGGGCGGACCAGGCGACTGGCGAAGTGCGCATCTGTGCAGTGGTAGTTGATGTAGATGAAACAACTGGTCGAGCCAGAGATATTCTGCGCCTGAATTTGGAGCATGAATCTTGAATTGTTGGGGCGGCACTACGTGGTCACCCCACTCCGTGAACGTTGCTCTGCGGTCAAAAAAAGGGCGGCCACTGAGTGCCGCTCCAACAATCAAGTCCACTGCCTGCTATTTACGCAGGGCCGGTTTCGGTTGGAACGATCTCGCCAGTCATTTGGGATTTAACTATGGGAGGTGATAATAAACGTTGTGCGTATCCCTCAGGGAAGGAACGTACCCGGCCGGTTGAGTCAGTTACCACATGACCGGTCTCACCTTCGGCAATTATCTGGCCGTTGGCAGGTCGCACAATTTCGTAACCGAAGCGCAAGGAACGACGTCTGAGTTCAGTGATGTGGGTGCGTATCACCAGTTCGTCGTCATAATAAGCTGGGGCTTTGTAGCGACAATAGGTCTCTGCCACCACAAGAAAAGCGTCGTCGTTCTCCTCCATATCGCGGTAAGAGAATCCTCGCGCCCGACAAAACTCGGTTCGACCAATTTCGAACCAGATAAGATAGTTCGCATAATAGACGATTCCCATCTTATCAGTTTCCGAATAACGTACACGCAAAAAGCTTTCGTGCCATTCACTGGAAACTTCAGCCGGCGCCGAACTTGTCATCTGAATAGAATGCCTCCAAACTCTATGAAAGAGAATGTCAAATGAAGCGAAAATTGGAACCTGTTCTAATACGTTTAGCGGACTATAGAAGCGAAAGCCGGAAGATGTCAAAAAAAATCAGGCGTTTTCTCGGCATTCTCCTGGCCTGCGTGGTCACAACCTTTGCTCTTTTTGCCCATGATTCCAAGAGCGCCTCAACTCCCCAGGGGGCTGGCGTCGCCTCCAGTGCCACTCGTAACGCGGCAATCGTAGCTACTAGCATGGCAGTCTTAAAGGAGACTAGTGAGCTTAGAGAGCTTTCGATCCTGCGGCCCGTCAAGAGTGGAGCTCAGTCTCGAACCGATATTGAACGTATGATAGTCCGCAATCTGGATGAGCAGACCACGCCCGCCGAAATGCACGCTACGGAAACGGCATTGAAGAAACTCGGGCTGGCGCCAGAGGCGTTTCGCTATCGTCCGTTCATAATCAAACTGCTTACCGAACAGGTTGCGGGTTATTACGACCCCAAAGCGCAAAATTTTTACCTGGCCGATTGGATAGAGCTTGAGGGCCAAAAACCTGTGATGGCTCACGAATTAACACACGCCCTACAGGATCAGCATTTCAACTTGCGGCGTTTTGAAAAGTGGCCTTCAGGAGACTCGGATGCGGAGATGGCCGCCCATGCTTTAATAGAAGGTGACGCTACTCTGGCCATGACAATTTATATGGCCAGGAACCCACTTGTCGCCCTGGCTTTCATTCGTTCTTTGGGTGCAACGGCAATGGCCTCCGCTCAGTTCAACCAGGCGCCCCGAGCCCTTCGGGAGTCACTCATTTTTCCGTATGAACAGGGATCGGAATGGTCCACCAGCGTCTACAAGCGCGGAGGGTGGAAGATGGTCTCCGACGCCTTTGTAAAACTGCCGCTTTCCACGGAACAGATTCTGCACCCAGAAAAGTACATCTCATATGAACCGCCGGTTAAGATCTCTTTACCGGACATAGGAAATCTTCTTGGACGTGGCTGGCGAAGGATCGATTACGACGTCAACGGCGAATGGAGTTACTACTTAATCCTTGATCAATTCTTAGGCGCGCCGGCCGAATCAAGACGAGCGGCGATGGGTTGGGCGGGTGATCGCTATGAACTTTATGAAGGTCCACTCCCTGATCAGATTGTCATTGCCCAGCTCTCTGCCTGGGACAGCGAGAATGATGCCCGCGAATTCTTCGATGCTTATACGAAACGGACAGACCGTCGTTACGAGGGCGTGCAAGTTGAGGACGGCGGTACAAGTGATTTCCATAAATGGCAGACGAAAGAGGGCAATGTTTTCCTGGAGCGTCGTGGTGAGCGAGTCCTGATTCTGGAAGGTTTGCCTCCTGGTTTAGATTGGAAAGTGATCAATCGCAACCTCTGGCGGTAGCTGCCACGACAACGCATTTCAAATCCTTTCGGCGTTGATTCAGTAGCCGCGCGCGCACCTGTTCCTATGTTATTCTCCTCTCGATGAAAAGGACTATCGATCCGCCGAGCACCAGCGCTCGGGAGCCCCAACGATTGCGTGGCTTGACCGCAGAGTTAAAGAAGTTGGAAGCCCGTCTACGAGCGGGCGGTGGGCCAGATAAGATCGAGCGGCAACACGAACAGGGCAAACTTACCGCTCGCGAGCGCATTGATCTGCTGCTTGACCCGAGCTCCTATCGCCAGGAGATCGGATTGCTTGTTGCTTACGACCAGTATGAAGGCGCCGCTCCGGCAGCTGGTGTAGTCATTATGGTGGGACGGGTCGGTGGCAGGGAAGTGGTTGTAGTCGCTAACGATGCCACAGTGAAAGCGGGATCGTGGTGGCCCGAGACCATAAAAAAAATACTTCGCGCGCAGGAGATTGCTATGCGCTCGCACGCGCCGATCATTTATCTGGTTGATTCGGCGGGCGTGAATCTTCCCTACCAGGGAGGCGTGTTTCCTGGCCAATACGGGGCATCACGCATCTTCTATTACAACTCGATTATGCGCCGCTATCTGAAAGTGCCGCAGATTTCAGCGGTGATGGGCCCATGCATAGCGGGTGGCGCCTATCTCCCGGCGCTCTCCGACATCATAATCATGGTTGAAGGCACGTCCTTTATGGGACTTGGCGGCGCCAATCTTGTCAAAGGAGCTACCGGCCAAACAATCGACAATGAAGCGCTTGGCGGCGCACGCGCCCACAACGAGCTTTCCGGAGTAGCCCACTACAGGGTTCCCAACGACGAAGATTGTGTTCGAAAAATTCGGGAATTTGTTTCTGAACTCCCGGCGGCCCCGTCACCGGCCGGGTCGATTACCGAAAGTCGTGAAGCAGCGCGCCCGGCAGAACAGTTATATAGCATCCTCCCTGCCGACCATCGCCAGCCTTATAACGTCCAACAGCTGCTCGACTGTATCCTCGACGAAGGTTACCTGGACGAGTTTCAAGCTGATTTTGCCAAAGAGATTATCACCGGGCACGCGCGAATACGCGGTATACAGGTGGGCGTTATCGTTAATCAGAGGGGGATGATTCGTGCGCCAGGAGGTGGTCCGCCGCGATTCGGTGGGATCATCTACACCGAGTCGGCTGAAAAGGTTGCGTATTTCATCGAGACCTGTAGCCGGCATAAGACACCGCTATTGTTCATTCAGGATGTCTCGGGTTTCATGGTTGGGCCTGAAGCGGAACATTCGGGCATAATTCGCGCGGGTGCGCAGTTTGTAGAAGCAATGGCGACAGCTGTCGTTCCAAAAATAGTCTTGACTGTGAATCATGCGTCAGGAGCCGGTTATTACGCGATGGCCGGCCAGGGGTTCGATCCCGACTTCCTTTTCAGTTGGCCCACCGGACGCATGGGTGTGATGGAAGGCGACTCGGCTGTGCAAGCGGTATTTGGCGGCCAATTGGATAAGCTAAAGCGAGAAGGAAAGAAACCGCATGCGGAGCTCGAAGAGGAAATGGAAAAGGTCCGTGAAACGTACGATCTCGAACTTGATGCCAAGTATGCGGCGGCACGAGGATTTGTCGATGCAGTCATCACGCCAGAGGAGACCCGCGATGCACTGGAGTTAGCCCTCCGCACCAGTTTGAACTATTCAGGTCCCCATATCGGCCAATTTGTGCTTCCGCTCCGCGATTGAGCTTCAAACCGCGTGCAGCGGCAGTTGTTATTCCCCCGCTTTGGTGATACAAATCTGGCCACCCCATCCCCCTTTTTGGCCTAAAGCCTTAATGATTGTTAAGAGGCTAGGACGTGGACTCTCTGCCCACCAAATGACCGGAGGAGAAGAATCATGAGCAAAACGTCGATTCGTATCTTTACTTTATTGTTTGCGTTCGTCTTTGCCATCTCTTTGGTTGGTCTCGACCTGCTTGCGACTGCCCAGGAGCCGGCCACGGAAAGTCAAACCAACGCAAACATGCAAAACGATAATACGGTTTCAAAACGACGGACGAAAAAGCTAGCAAAGAGAAAAGCCAGCGCGGCAGATCAGACCAACGAAGCCGATCTCTCGGGCACATACTCGGGTGTCTTCGACTGCTCCGATGCTGGGCTTGTGGGAGACACGACTTTGACTATCACCGGAAATCAATTTACGACTTCCGACGGGAAGTCTGGCCGCATTACGGCTGCAACAACTCGTGGCTATACCGCAGTCGCTATGCAGGTTGGAGAGCTCATGATACCCGCTGCGGGGCAACCAGCAAGTTCGCCACCAATGATTGTGTCAATGCGAGCACGCAGGTCGGGAGATCGTCTCATCCTGCGTTCGGTTCCCGGTGCCATTCATCGTTGTACTTTTACACCCAGTGGAGCCAATGTGGCTAAGCGACGTACTAGACGTCACCCGGTTTCTACCGCAACCGGAGAGCCGGCAAGCGCTGCTCAGCCAGCTGAGACAATGCCCGCCGCGACAGAAACCACCCCTGCGGCAACACCACGACGGAGACGAGGGCGACGCTCAAGAATGAACACCAATATGAACATGAACACCAACACGAATGAGAATGAAAACACGGGCGCAGGAAACCAGAACATGGAAGCCAGCCCCACCCCAACACCTCCTCGCTGAGTTTGGTTGGATGTCTGTTCTGCCTGAGTCGGCACCGGAGCTTCACTGCGGGTAACGTAGATTGATTGTTACGTTACCCGCATTTGCATGTAGGTCATAAACCTACTAGAGTCCTCAATCTTACAAAGATGAAAAACGTTATTCGCATTGCTGCCGGCCAGGGATTCTGGGGCGACCTTCTCGAAGCGCCAGTGCGTCAAGTCAATGAAGGCCCGATTGACTATTTAATGCTCGACTACCTGGCCGAAGTGACAATGTCGATAATGCAGAAACAGAAGGCGCGTGATGCAGGCGGTGGCTACGCGAAAGACTTTGTACCGTTGATGAAGCAGATTCTTCCCACGTGCGTGGAACGAAATATTTGCGTGACTGCAAACGCCGGCGGCGTAAACGTAAAAGGGTGCGCCAAAGCCGTGCAGGAAGTGGCTCGCGAAATAGGTTTGGCGGGAAGGATTCGTATCGGAATCGTAACGGGAGACGATATCCTTCCGCGGATCGACGAACTACTATCGCGTGGTATTGAACTTAGGAACATGGATACCGACGCTTCTTTGACCACCGTGCGGGATCGGATTCAAAGCGCCAACGCGTATCTTGGCGCCAGGCCGATGGTTACAGCCCTGAGCCAGGAAGCGCAGGTTGTAATCACTGGCAGAGCAACTGATACGGGTCTGACTTTGGCGCCCATGATTCATGAATTCGGCTGGGCCAACAATGATTGGGACAAGCTCGCCGCGGGCACCGTTGCCGGCCACATAATCGAGTGTGGCGCGCAAGCGTCGGGTGGAAACTGCCAGTTTGAATGGAGCAATATTCCCGATCTGGCAAACGTGGGGTTTCCCATTGCTGAAGCGTCTTCAGATGGCACATTTGTGATTACGAAGCATCCGGGTACGGGTGGGCGGGTGAGTATTCCCGGTATCAAGGAACAGTTGGTCTATGAAATGGGTGACCCTCATGAATACATCACTCCTGATTGTATCGCCGACTTCACCACAATTCGCCTGGAAGATGCGGGCGTTGATCGGGTCCGTGCGCACAGCGTCAAAGGCCAGCCAGCAACGAACTTTTTGAAAGTGTCAATCAGCTACTCCGCCGGTTTCAAGGCCGTCGGCACACTCGTCTATGCTTGGCCCGAAGCCTATGAAAAAGCCAAAGCTGCCGACAAAATTTTGCGAGAGCGCTTAGACCGTCTGGGCTTGAAATTCGATCAGGTGTTGACGGAGTTTGTCGGCGTGAATGCTACACATGGAACATTAGCAGGTGAGCCGCCGCCGAGTTTGGCGGAAGTCCAATTACGGGTTGGGGTGCGCAGCGAAAACAGGGATGCGGTGGAGCGGTTTACAAAAGAGATTGCGCCTCTGATTCTGACCGGACCTCCCGGGGTCACTGGTTTTGCGGGCGGTCGGCCCAAGGTAGAGGAGATCGTCGCATATTGGCCGGCGCTGATTCCGAAAGAAGAGATCACTCCTGTCGTCGAAGTGATTGATGCGTGACAAAACATAAGCTACCTTTTGGCAGGTCCTCTCACAACTTGACTGACTAATGACTACGGACTACTGACAATCTGATGCGAGTCTCGTTAATCAAACTTGCCCATGCCCGCTCGGGGGACAAAGGCGATACGGCTAATGTCGGCTTGATTGCCTTGCGCGAGGAGTTTTATCCCATCCTGGTCCGGGAAGTCACCGCAACACGTATTAAAGGACACTTCCGGGGAATCTGCCATGGTGATGTCGAACGCTTTGAACTACCAAACCTTGGCGCCCTCAACTTTTTGCTGCATCACAGTCTTGGTGGGGGAGGCACGCTTTCGCTTATGACAGATGCTCAGGGTAAAACTTTTTCGACGGCTTTGCTGAGAATGCAAATAGATATTACGGATGAGGAAGCACAGAGCATCGGACTGAGCTGAGCCAATTAGATGACTGACGAAAGCAAACCAGTTTTGTATTCAGCCGATGGGTTTCTTGCACGAATCATTCTCAATCGGCCTGATAAGCGCAATGCACTGAATGAGGCGATGATCTCCGGCCTGAAGGATAGTTTGGCTGAAGCGGAGCAAAATGAAGCCGTCCGGGCCGTGACTATCAGCGGAGCGGGAAGCGATTTTTGTTCGGGTGCCGATCTGGCTGCGCTGCAAAAGATCTCGAACGCTTCTGTGGCGGAAAATCTGGATGATGCCCGCTCATTGATGGAGCTTTTTCTTCTGATTCGCCGCTTAAAGATTCCTGTTGTAGCGGTGGTGCGGGGACGAGCCCTTGCAGGAGGTTGTGGCTTAGCTAGCGCTTGCGATCTAGTGCTGGCTTCGACGACTGCGCGCTTCGGGTATCCGGAAGTGAAAATTGGATTCGTGCCGGCAATGGTAATGGCCATTCTCAGACGCAATGTCCCGGAGAAGCGTGCATTTGAATTGCTGACAAGCGGTCTGGAGATTAGCGCCGAGCAAGCCAAAGTCTTAGGGCTCGTAAATGAGGTGTTTAGTGACGATTCCTTCGACCAGGCCGTAAAGGATTATGTGGGGAGATTTGAAAACGCGAGCAGGTCGGCTGTTTCACTTACGAAGAGGTTGCTTTATCAGGTGGACGGAATGCCTTTTTCGCAAGCTCTGGAAGCAGGCGTCGACACCAATGTGATTGCCAGGATGACTGCAGATTGCCGCCAAGGGATCAAACGCTTTTTGAAGTAGGCGCTTCTGACCTATAGGACCTATAGGACCCATTGGACTTATAGGACCTATCATCCGCGAGGCTTAACATTCTCACGCAGAAACTTGACGATCTCTTCAGTTGAGGTGCCAGGAAGAAAAACCTCAGCAACACCCTCAGCTTTCAATTTCGGAATGTCTTCCTGCGGCACTATTCCTCCCAGAAGCACCAGGCAGTCGTGCATTCCTTGTTTCCGCAACAACTGTACTATCCGCGGGCAAAGTGTATTGTGCGCCCCACTGAGAATAGAAACCCCTACTGCGTCAGCGTCTTCCTGAAGGGCAGCCGCTGCGATCATTTCCGGTGTTTGACGAAGCCCGGTATAAATGACTTCCATGCCCGCATCCCGGAGCGCCCTGGCAATTACTTTTGCTCCGCGATCATGACCGTCCAATCCGGGTTTGGCGACCAGTACGCGAATTCTTCGTTCGTTCATGGATGGGTTTGACAAGTTGCTGTGCTACTCCGGTTGTCTTTAAATAGCCGGCTCTTCATAAACGCCATAGACGTCTCTCAACGCAGCACAGATCTCCCCAAGCGTGGCATAAGCACGAACGGCTTCAATTGTGGCAGGCATTGTATTCTCTTCTTCTTGCGCGGCCCTTCGGAGTTTCTCCAGCGCGTTTGCTACTGCCCCTGCGTCTCTCTTGGCGCGCGTCTGCTCCAGACGCTCCAACTGATGTTGCCGGACTGACTCGTCGATAACCAGTATCGGTACAGTGGACCCCTCATCTTCCATCTGGTATTTGTTAACACCCACAATCACCTGGTCGCCCCGCTCGACCGCCTTTTGATACTGGTAAGCAGAATCCTGAATCTCCCGTTGCGGAAATCCTCGCTCAATGGCCGCTACCATACCACCGAGCGAATCGATCTTGCGGAAGTATTCACGCGCTTGTTCCTCCATCTTCTCCGTCAGGGCCTCAACAAAATAGGAACCGCCCAACGGATCGACGGCATTGGCAACTCCTGTCTCCTCCGCAATGATCTGTTGTGTGCGGAGAGCGATCAGCGCAGCGCGATCAGTCGGCAACGCCAAGGCCTCATCGTAGGCATCAGTATGGAGGCTTTGGGTTCCTCCCAGCACGCCCGCAAGCGCTTGAATAGCGACTCGCACAATATTATTCAGCGGTTGCTGAACGGTAAGCGAAACGCCGGCCGTCTGGGTATGGAAGCGGAGCTGCAGAGTTCGTTCGTGATTTGAACCAAAGCGCTCTCGCATTTCGCGCGCCCAGATCTTCCTGGCGGCCCGGTATTTCGCCACCTCTTCGAAAAAGTCGTTATGGGCGTTGAAGAAGAATGAGATACGTGGCACAAAACTATCGACTGCCAGGCCTGAGCGCCGGCCCCACTCCACATACTCGAGCCCGTCCCGTAGCGTGAAAGCCAGTTCCTGAACGGCTGTGGCGCCAGCCTCGCGGATGTGATAGCCACTGACAGAAATCGGGTTGTAGCGCGGCACATGGTCCGCACAAAAGGCGAAAGTGTCGATCACCAGCTTCATTGCCGGGCGAATCGGATAGATCCATTCCTTCTGCGCGATGTACTCCTTCAAAATATCATTCTGCAGCGTGCCTGAGATCTTCTTCCAATCGGCCCCTTGCTTCTCCGCTACTACAAGGTACATTGCGAGAAGGACAGAGGCGGGTGCATTAATGGTCTGAGAGACAGTGACCTGCTCGAGAGGTATGCCTTCAAACAGGACCTCCATGTCTGACAAGGAAGAGACGGCCACACCGCATTTGCCAACTTCACCCTCCGAAAGCGAAGAATCAGCGTCATGGCCCATCAGTGTTGGCAAGTCGTAAGCTACTGAAAGGCCTGTTTGTCCCTGCTGAAGTAGATACTTGAATCGGGAATTTGTTTCTTCGGGCGTGCTGAAGCCAGCAAACTGGCGCATGGTCCAAAGTTTGGCCCGATAACCAGACGGATGAAGGCCACGGGTGTATGGAAACTCGCCGGGAAAGCCGATGTCGTTGCTGAAATCAAGTCCGGCAATATCGGCGGGGGTGTACAGGCGCTCGACTTCTTCCAGTGAGACACTCTCGAAGCGGGTCTTTCGCTCAGGGCGTACCTGCAGAGCAGGTAAGAGCGTTTCGCGTTCCCACCGTTCACGTTCGGCCTCAATCGGCGAAGTCAGTTCCTTTGTTTCGGGCATTAAACGCCTCGGGTAGTCTTTGATTTTGGTTGAGGGAATTCGATATTAGTTGACGGGTGAGGGTGTGTCAACCAGATGAAAAAATGGCTCGAGCAAAGAGGGGAGCGCGGCTGTGATGGCAGTCACAGCCGCGCTGCTTCGGCAGGAGTCCGGGATGCGTGGATTTTCAAGCAGGGGAAATACGGCAGGCGTTCGGCAGGTGTAAAACTGGTCCAGCGCTGCCCGTTGCGAAGGAGCTTCCCCATATTGCTCATTCGACCGGCACAATAATCTCATTGGGGCGCACCATATTGAGCCGGCTCCGGGCCGCCGCCTCGATGGTCCGCGGGTCATTGCGCAGGCGTTCCACTTCCAGCCGCAAGCCCTGGTTGCTGCTGCGCAATGATTCAACATCACTTCGTATATTCACGTACTGCTCTGAGGCGGCATTCATTTTAGTGTGGGTGCGCATCGTGACCGTCAGGCAAACAGCGAACGCCGCCAGAATAATCATTCCAAAGATCACCCATGAAGGTATGACGCCACCACGGCGACCAACATCAGCACGAGTTCCTATAAATTCCCATGAAATCTCTCGCACCGGCGCAAAAGATGAGGCCGCACGAGGCGTCACGCGTTGCGATTGAATTCGTTGATCAACCCAGTAAGTATTTACGACCCTGCTCAAGAAGCACCTCCAAGTCCTTTGTTGATTCTGACTCTGCATAGATGCGAACGAGTGGCTCGGTACCGGAAGGCCGCATCAGCAACCATGAACCGTCCGCAAAGATAAATTTCACTCCGTCGATTCGATTCGTGCTCTCGACGCGACGGCCGGCGATTGAGTCGGGGTTTTGGGCCAACTTTGCGCTTAGCGAGCCCATCAATTGTGGCGTCAGTCGCACGCCAATTCTTGCCGATTCTACTTTGCCAAAGCGCTTGTAAAGCGCGTTCAACTGTTCAGCCAGGCTCGACCCGCGCGCCGCGACCGCCTCCGCTGCCAGCAGACACGCAAGGATGCCATCTTTCTCCGGATAGTGACCTTTGATGGATAATCCCGCTGACTCCTCACCGCCGAGCACAATCTTGTCTTCATTGATCAATTCTCCGATGTACTTAAAACCGACCGGTGTTTCGTAAACTGGCAACCCGCGCCCTACAGCAACGCGATCCACGAGATGCGAGGTGGCCACTGAACGCGCAACGCCGCCAGCCCAGTTTCGCGACTCTATGAGGTAATCGAACAGCAAGGCGAGGAGTTGATTTGGCGTGATGAATTCGCCGTTGGCATCGATCACTCCAAAGCGATCGGAATCCCCATCGGTTGACAGACCCAGGGCGCAACCGCTTTCCAAAACGACTGCGCGCAATTCGGCAAGGTGACTGGCTTCTGGTTCCGGCGAGCGACCGCCGAATAACACATCGCGCCAGTCGTGAATTGTCTCAACCTCCAACCCATGATTTCGCAAAGCTTCATCAAGATAACCACGTCCTGTGCCCCAGAGCGGATCATAGGCGTAACGAGCACCGCGTTTGGCAATGAGATCGAAACGAATCTTCCTTTCCAGATCCGCCAGGTAGTCCTCTTTTGGGTCAAACCTTTCGGTCCGGGCCTCGCTGGAGCTTTCTCCTCTGGCTGGCTGATCGATGTTAATTAATGCCTCCACCTGTTGCGTGATCTCCGGCAAAGCGGGCGCTCCGTCGGCCGTGGAAAGCTTCATGCCGTTGTATTCTGGAGGGTTATGTGAAGCCGTGAAATTTATGCCGCAGATGGCCTTCTGCGTGCGGATCGCGTGTGAGAGCGCTGGCGTGGGCGTAGGCCCATCAGCCAGTAACGCCCGAAAGCCATTTGCCGCAATCACATCTGCACAGGCGGCCGCAAAACGCTCTCCCAGAAATCGTGTGTCGTGGGCGACGATCATCAAATTGCCGGGCTGTTCCTTTCTTTGGAAAAGCGTGCAGATAGCTTCCGTAACGGCGCGGACCCTGGAGAAGGTAAAGTCATCAGCAATGACTGCGCGCCACCCTGACGTTCCGAAGCGAATTGACATCGCGTATCGTTAAGAAGCTGCTTAATGCCCTAACGCTTTCGACCACAAGATAACTGGTTTGGTAATGCCGGGGACCCCAACGGGGTGTGCTAGCTCAACTGCCAATCCATTGCCTCTGAAGGATTTAGCGGCAAGGTGGCCGGAATGTATCATCCGTGCTTAAACCAGTAAAGACATTTCTTTCCAATGCCTTGAGCAGCTAAGTTTAACGTTTACATGAAGTAACAGCGCTTAATGGACCAAAATGGCGAACGCTAGGCGAACGGAAATGAGTCGCTGGGGAGCTATGTTTGATAACGATTTTAAATCCTGTTGACACTCGTGGAGCAGGCGTTTAGACTCAAAATTCGAAGTCCAGCAAGGACGGCTATTGGCTCGACTTCGGCCCTCTCCTGCAGTTTGCCCCGCCTGTAGACCAAACGTACGGCTCCAGGTTCCGTTGTGGTTCTGCGTAGCCGTGGCCTCAATATCCAACAACATCAGAAGGGCAGACATGCCTGACACCTCTAAGTCATCTCTATCAACCGAAGAGATCGATTCAGTCCAAAAAAACTTACCTATAACTGCAATTGTCCGCGCAGTGTGCCAGGCCGCGGGCACTGGCCCGGATCAGCTTTATGAAGTCATGCTGAAGCTGAGCCTGTTTGTCGAAGCGACCGCGCCTACCTATGGCCTCTCTATCTGGACTTTACTATCCGGGCAGAGACCCCGCCTTAAGTGGGCGGAAGGCCTCGAGGAGAAGGAATTGGCAACTGGCGAGAGAGTTGTTGCTGAGGCGCTGACGGTCAGAGATCAGCGACCGGAGATCAACGCAGGTGATGCCTCGATCTGTTTTGTCTTAACGGCCCCGACCCTCGAACGAGAGGGAGCTGCCCTGTACGGGCTTTGTATCCGTCCATTATCGGAAAAACAGGTAAAGGATCTTCGCGCTTTGATTGATGTGGCCCATCTGGCCCATGGTCACGTAGCTACGGAAAAAACGCGAGGACGTACAGAGCCGGTCGAATTCAAATCTTCCGTTGTTAGCCCGCCGCTTCCAGGCATGGTTTTTTCCAGCCGCGGCATGGCTGAAGTAGCAAGAGCCGTGGAACGCATCAAGGATTCGGATTCCACTGTTCTCGTTACTGGAGAGTCAGGAACCGGCAAAGAGCTCATTGCGCGAGCTATCCACCGACTGAGTCGCAGGTCCGACAAGGAGTTCGTTCCCTTCAATTGTTCGGCCGCACCGGCCGAACTCATTGAGAGCATGCTTTTTGGACACCGCCGGGGCACGTTTACCGGCGCGTTGACAGATCATGAGGGTCTAATTCGCGCGGCAGAGAACGGTACCCTCTTCCTGGATGAAATTGGCGATCTGCCGCTGACGTTGCAACCCAAGTTGCTGCGGTTCTTGCAAGAGGGTGAGGTCCATACGCTGGGAGAAAGAGCCCCACGCAAAGTCAATATCCGCGTGATAGCAGCGACGCATAAAGATCTCGAACAACTCGTCAGAGAGAAACTCTTTCGGGAGGATTTGTACTATCGCATTGCCACCCTCGCAATTAGAGTCCCACCGCTTAGAGAACGGCCGGAAGACGTTTCCGCCCTAATTTCGCACTTTCTCACCTATTACTCCCGCCGAAATGATCGGCCTATCGCTGGCATTACGTGGGAAGCCATTCGCATTCTCGAGGAATATTCCTGGCCGGGCAATATTCGTGAACTGGCAGCAGAGATCGAGCGGCTGGTCCTCTACGCAGATGAGAACGGTCACATCATGCCAGAGCACATCAGCAAGCATATTCTCCCCGAAAGGATGCAAGTAGATGGCGCTGAACGACCGGCCGCAAACCTGGAATATCTCCTTGAGGATTACGAGCGACGCGTGATTACCGAAACTTTGAAACGTCACGACTGCAATGTAGCGCGAGCAAGCGAAGCATTGGGTCTTGGGTCCAGGCAGACGCTCTACAAAAAACTCAAACGGTTAGCTATTGACATCAGCGACTTTCTCCAGGAGGACAACACTGAGTCTGGCCTCCAGTTTCGGTCACCGCAGCGCTAACAAACGGCACTCCACAATCCGCAATCCGCAATCCGCAATCCGCAATTCAATATATCCTCCTACCTTAACATCGCCATGGTCCTTAGTTATCTCCCCTTCTTTTTGATTGCCCTCGTTTTGCACGAAATGGGCCACCTTTTGGCCGCCCGTGCGTGCGGAGTGACCATAAGCGAGTTCGGGCTTGGATGGGGGCCAAAAATCTACGGGTTTCGCCTAAAGGGAGTTGACTGCATGATCAGGGCCTTACCGATAGGTGCTTATGTTCGGCTGGACCTCAGCCAATTGCTAAAGCGACCGCTGAGCCAGCAGGTGCTCGTACTTCTAGCCGGCATCATTATCAACTTGCTAGCAGCGGTCCTCACAAATGGAACGGCCTTCAGTGTGATGAACTACTTACTGGCGGCGACCAACATTCTTCCGCTCTATCAGCAAGACGGCTGGAAGTGCGGAATGGTTATGCTGCGGGGTCTTCTACAACGCCGCAGTTCACTCGTTGAGTGGACTTTCACACTTGCCGGCAGCGGCTTGAGTTTCGTCGTATTTGTGGCTTTGATCGCTCGCTATATTGGGCTTTAGCTCGTATTCATAGGCCCACCGGACCCACGAAATTACTAATCCAGCCCCTCCCGATTCTCTCATCGTCAACTGCGGGTTGAATTACGAGGCTTCGTTGTCAACCAGAGGCGACAAAGGCGAAGCCCTCCGCGTTACTGGTTTTTTTCGACAGACTGCCGTCCGCATTCCCAGATCCCCCGCAAGGCTTGTCAACTCCAGGCGACAACGCAAACCTGCATATGTTCCGAGACCCAATGAAAGTACGGTCCCGTACCCCAATCGAGAACGGCACAGGCTTTGTATTAGAGGTCATCGTCCTCAAGGCGATCGGGTCGAAGAGGCTCCGGAGCTGAGAGGGTTGGACAAATCTTATGAAAAGTGAAAACCGCAAAGTGATTTTGACCCTGTTGGGCGTCGTGATAGCAACACCTTTCCTACTGGTTGGAGTGATCGTTGCCATACATGCGGCAGCGCTCGCCGAGAATCTGAAGGCGGAAGCTTTCCTTCTGGCTCTCGCTTTTGCCAGTGCGGCAGTTGGTGTTGCCAACGGCCAGTTCTTTCTGTCAGGGCCAAAACAAAGAGCGGATGGCGGCTTTGCCGACACACACGAAAACACCGATCTAGGGGCGTCCACTATCAGTCATAGTTACTGAGTTTACGCAAGGTGTCCTTCCGCCAGGCTCGAAGAAATGCATGGTGAGTAAGGGCTGTAGTTTAACTCTCAACTCAAATCTAAGGAGCAAAACACATGATTAAGAATTTTCTTCGCGATGAAACCGGCTTGGAACTTTCGGAGTACGCAGTAGCCGCGGCTTTGATAGCTCTCGCCGTTGTTGGTGTTTTCACCACTCTCGGCGGCAACATTGCTACGGTCATCGGAGACCTGGCCACCAAGATCAAACCATAGGTTACAAGAAAAACAGCCGCGAAGACGGAGTGCGCGCTTGGACCAATCTCGGTCAAAAGCGCGCCTCCTTTTCGCCCAAAGGAGAAACCAGTGATCAGATCATTCCTAGGGGACGAAACAGGCCTGGAGCTCTCAGAGTACGCTATGGCGGCCGCTCTGGTAACTCTTGCCGTAATCGCCACCTTCACGACACTCAGCAGCAACATCAGCTCAGTCATCGGTGATCTCGCCGCCAAAATCAAGTAGCTGGTTCTACGAGCTTTTCCGGATAGTGGGAGGCCCAACAATGTCAGGTCAGATGAGCATGATTGCCGCGGCATTTCTGATCCCGCTGGCGCTCATCATTTCTTACTACGACGTCTATTACCGTCGTATCCCCAACCCTTTTGTTCTTGCCACACTGGTAGTTGGCGTTCTGGTTAATGCATTTTTCGGAGGTTTCAACGGCGCACTCGCAAGTTTAGGCGGTTGCGCGCTGGCCTTTGGATTGATGTTCGTCTTGCACCTCTTCGGAGCCATGGGCGCCGGAGATGTAAAGCTATTTGCAGCCATCGGTTCTATTACGGGCGCCCAGCTTGTGCTGCCGACCTTTATCGTAGTGGCCCTGACAGGCGGCGTACTGGGACTGTTTTCAATGGTGCGAACAGGACAGATGAAGTCGACGATGCTACGGGTTTTTCAGATCCTGGTTGGACTTTTGCCCGGAAATACTATCCCCCGCTTTCCCGTTCCTGTCGATCGTCGACACACCATACCCTACGGGGTCGCCATTACCTTTGGAAGTCTGATTTCCCTGGTCATCTTCCGCGCTTGAGTATGCGAGCGCCATTTTACGCGATTAGTTGAAAGCTAACGCGAAACGGAGAGTGAATCGATGCGTAACAAACGGTTTTTCGTCGTGCTGGCTGGAGCGTTGTTGTTTGGCCTTCTGGCTGCGGTTTCTGTGAGTCGATACTTGTCCAGTGCCCAAGCCTATTCTAAAAACTTCAACCGCGTGGCTGTCGCCAAGGTCGCGATCCCCTTGGGCACCAAAATCATTCCTGAACAAGTAATGGTGGTCCAATTTCCCAGGGAATCCACGCCTGATGGCGCATTCGAATCCGCCGAGAAACTTACGGGTCGCGTGGCGATAACCAACATAGCTGCTCGTGAACCGATCACAGAAGCAAGGCTTGCGCCTGAAGGCACTGCCGGTGGCCTTTCCGCCGTAATTCCGGAAGGTTACCGGGCAATGACCGTTAAGGTAGACGACGTAGTGGGCATCTCGGGCTTCATCATGCCTGGCACACTGGTGGATGTCGTGGTCGTCATAGATCCCGGTGACCGAGCTTCGCAAGACCCCATCTCTAAGATTGTTCTACAAAACATCAAGGTGCTGGCAAACGGGCAGAACATCGACAAGCCCGAGAGTGAGCGAGAACCAAACAGTGTCAAGGCGGTCACACTTCAGGTGACGCCGGAGCAAGCCGAGAAGCTTGCGCTCGCCGCCACCGAGGGCAAGCTGCAACTGGTAATGCGTAACTCGATCGACCAGGGCGATGAACAAACTACGGGCATCGATAAGCGTGGATTGCTCGGTGGAGATCATGCCACTCCCGCCCCTGAGCCGGGATCGCTAAAGAGCGAGCAGCCTGCACAGCCGAAGCCAGTGGTGCGCCGCGTTCGCGCACATTCGGAGCCCATGCCGGCCCTCAGTACTCCCTCCCCCCAGGCACCGCGCACTTCGGTAGAGATGATCGAAGGCGCGAAGAAGCGCAGCGTAGATTTTCCGTAAATGCTGCATAAAAGAATCTGAAACCGTTAATAGTCAGCCTGTTGACCATTGCGTTAATTGATAGGAAGCAAAAGGAGCTAAAGACATGCATAGCCGTTTCGCGATCACACGCCGAGTAAGTTTAATGCTGGCGACTTTGATCCTCGTTTTAGTTAATTCCGTCGCGTATGCCCAGGAGAACTCCTACAAGGCCTCATTCAAGCAGAACAGCGAACCCATCGCGGTTAATGTTTTGGTGGGCCAATCGCGGGTGATCAACTTCGATAAGCCCGTTGGCCGGTTCTCGGTCTCCAATCCCGAAGTTGCCGAAGCAGTACTTGTTACACCGGATCAGGTCCTGGTAAACGGTAAGGCTTTCGGCCAGGTCAATTTTATTGCCTGGGAGCAGTCGGGTGGTTCCTATCTGGTCTTTGACGTCTACGTGAGAACTAACCTCTCGCTGATCGATTCACAGATCAGGGCATTGTTTCCCAAGGACGACATTCGCCTCAGCCAGGCCAATGGCTCAGTGGTGCTTTCAGGCAGCGTAAAAGACCAGGCGACCTCCGCCCAGGTGCAGAGTGTTGTCGAGGCGGCAGGCTTCAAGGCCGTGAACATGCTGGAGTCCCCAGTGCAAGGCATGTCCCAGGTTCAGTTACAGGTGAGAGTTGCGGAAGTAACGCGCACTCGTGGTCGTGAGCTTGGTTCGTCATTCGACACGGTCAAAGGTGGAACTTCAGTGTTCAATAGCGTGAATGGTCCATCCACCCTTACTGAGTTCTTTGGTGGGGCTCTCAAGTACGCCTTCACCGGCGCGAATCTCGCCGTATTCAACAGCACGATTGGCTCACAGGCGATCATCCACGCGTTACAAACGCAGGGAGCATTGCGGATGTTAGCTGAGCCAAACCTCATTGCCATCAATGGTCAGCAAGCCAGCTTCTTAGCTGGAGGAGAGTTCCCGGTGCCGATGGTTCAGGGAAGCGCCGAAAAAAGCACCGTCACGATCATATTCAAGGAGTATGGCGTGAGACTGAATTTCAAACCGACGATTATCGATGAAGACCACATCCGGCTCGAGCTTGAGCCCGAAGTATCCACAATCGATTTCGCAAATGGCGTCAAGTTTGACGGCTTCCTGATTCCGGCATTGAGGACACGACGCGCCAAGACTGGAATTGAACTTCGCGACGGTCAGAGTTTTGCTCTGGCAGGGCTGCTGGACAACAACGAGTCTCGTTCGTTGACGAAGATGCCCGTGCTGGGAGACATCCCCATCCTGGGAGCGCTGTTCAAGTCAAAAACTTTCCAGAAGAACGAGAGTGAGTTGATGTTCATCGTCACGGCCCAGTTAGTGAAGCCCATGAACCGCGACGACCTGCCGCAGATGCGTGGCATCGATGGTCTGAAGAATGGTTCCCCACTTGGGGTTGAGCCAAAGGGCGAGGGTATTCAAGGCCGTACTGGCTATTCGGTGACAGGAGGAGACAACACAACGAGCACTGAGCCTGCTGCCACTCCAGCCACGACCACTCCGGAAGCGCCCAAGGCTGCGGAACCAAAGGAAAAGAATACAACCGACACTGGAACGGAGACCAAAAGCACGTCTTCGTCCGAAACAAGCACACGCGTGATCAATCAGCCCCTTCCGGTAGCAAGAACCATGCGCATGGACTTCATTCCGGTATCAGTCAGACCTCAGTAACCGCCGGTTTACCAGAGTGGATGGAAGGAGGCAGAAATGAACAGGGAAGTATCACGCAGAATGAGAAATAGAAGAGGCGAGCGTGGTTCTGTGCTGGTGCTATCAGCAGTTGGCATGCTTTCGCTTATTCTGGCTGTAGGTCTGGGTGTTGATATTAGCCACCTGTACCTGGCCAAGAACGAACTCCAGAACGCGGCCGACGCCTCAGCTTTAGCGGGCGCGTCGGGATTGAACTTCGGCTCTTCGGGAATCACTGAAGCGACAAACCGGGCTGTGAAGGCAATGAACAGCTACGAGTTTAACAAGACCGGAGTAGTTTTCCCCCGCGAAAATGTTCGTTTTGGCAAGAACCTGTCTGACTTCGACAGCGGAACGGACATGAGTGAGGCTGCAGCAGCCGCGGTAGCTTCCCAGGTTCGCTTTGTGAAAGTCACTACGCCTCAATCGCCCGTTCCTATTTCGTTTGTCGGCTTCGTATTGGGCAAAAGCCTAAATCTGGCGGCTGAAGCAGTTGCGGGCGTATCCGCCCCGCTGAACAAATTCTCCGGCTACTTGCCGGTTTCAGTGATAGATGAAGATATCAAAATCTGCGGTACCCCTCCCAACACTTCAATCTGCCCCGGGCAAACTTACACGTTCCGGTCGGCGCCACAGAACTCTATCTCCCCAGGAAACTACCAGGTCTTGGCGATTGATGGGCCGGGTGCCAGTGACGATCGCATCGGCCTAGCCAGCGGAGTCCAAACCTGGACAGAGCCTGGTGACTACGTGGATACAAAACCCGGAGTCTCTGCTGGAGCTGTGAGACAGGGTGTTAACACGCGTTTCGATGTCTATGCCAGCCAGCTTGATCCCGGAAATTATCCTCCCGACACCAACATCAAAGAGGGCATTAGTTACTATGATTATATCAATAATCGCTTGTTGACCCAGACACCGTCGCATCCCGGCTCTGAAAAACGCCGCGTGGTTGTGATTCCAATTGTTAAGGTGAGCGAGTTTAGTAATGGTCGCACTCATGTCAAGATTGACCGTTTTGGCTGTTTCTTCCTGCGAACCAAGGTTCCGGGCGGCAACGGTGGCGACATCCAAGCGGAACTACTGGACATTCCCTGCGTCCAAGGAAGTGGTGGATACGATCCAAATGGCGCTCCAAACGATGGTCCGCCGATCACTAAGCCTGTTCTTTACCGCTAAGGTGAGCTTATGAGCCGAGACTTTCTAAGGCGAATAGCCTCGTTAAAGCGCGATGAGCGTGGCGTGCAGCTTGTGGAGTTGGCGATCGTTTTGCCAGTAATGCTGCTGTTCTTTGCCGCGGTTGCCGAGTTTGGCCGGTACTTCTATGAATACACGACTCTGGCTAAAGGCTCACGCGTCGCGGTCAGGTACCTGGCCACGGCCTGCACAAACGGCACGGATGATGCAGCCGCCAAGAATCTGGTCATCTATGGCAATCTTGCTGGGTCAGGGAATCCTATACTCAGCAATTTGACCCCCA
>Ga0209341_10000298_pt1 | contig 50569 bp, 38 predicted proteins | sample RifCSP13_2_FD_184020 | JGI IMG/M metagenome (GOLD analysis project Ga0209341, IMG submission 184020) | Soil microbial communities from Rifle, Colorado - Rifle CSP2_sed 13_2 (SPAdes) (version 2) | ecosystem: Environmental > Terrestrial > Deep subsurface > Rock core/Sediment | place: Rifle...
GCTTCTACCCTTCACCAGTTACTAAAAATCGCTTGTAGCGCGTTCTGAGAGGTCGATATTTTTGGTAACTCTGTAAGGCCGATAAATTCAACAAACTGTTAGTCTTCCAACCTGGAAAAAACAGTTGTCCACGAAAAACACGAAATGGGGTAAGCAGGCATTTTGCCGCAAGGCGGAAGCTCGCAAAAAAATTCAAAAGCGAGTAGCAGTAGGATGTGGTGAGGCACGAACCGCATCATTTGGCACGCGAGCGATGTGGTTCCTTCGTCACCGCATCCTACCGCTCTATTTCAAAAGAATAACTATGTAGGGTGCGTTCCACGCACCATGATTATTGGTGCGTGGAACGCACCCTACGATATTTTGCTTTATGAATAAATCAATCTGACTGCAAGGCGTTCCGCAACTTTTCCATTTGCTCGGGCTGGGCGAGTGCTGCGCCGCTGACCCAGAACACATCCTCGGCCCGGCTGCCAAGCGTATTGATCTTGGCGCGATGCAGACGGATGTCGTGCTGATCCAGGATCAGCGCGATTTGCGCCAATAGTCCCGGCCTGTCCCCAGCGATCAGTGACAGCACGAACATTCCCTTGCGGTCTGGTTCGATCTCGACCCTGGTGGTGATCGGAAAGTTTTTCAGTTGACGGCTGACGCGTCCCGATGTGGCGTATGTCACCGGCTTGGCCTGGACGATTTGCTGCGCAAGTTCGAATTCGATGTAGGTCATGATGTCGCGATATACGGTTTTGCTGCGCGAAGCCTCCATGATCTGAAAGCTGTTCAGCGCATAGCCATGCCGGGTGGTGTGTATCTTTGCTTCGACGATGGTGTAGTTCATGCGCGCGAAAAAGTCACAAATGCGCGCGAACAGGCCGCGCTGATCCGGACAATACACCATCACCTGCAAGCCCTCGCCGATGCGGCTCAAGCGTGCCTTCACGACCGGAGTGGCGGGATTCACATTGAACGACAGCAAACGGGTATGCCAGGCGATCTCCTGTGCCTCGTGATCCAGGAAATAGCTATCGTCGAGCTGCGCCCATAACAGTCGATATGAATCGGCTGGCATCGCATAAAGATTGAGCGTGGTGGTTGCCTCGCGGCGGATATCACCTAGCTGGTCGGCAACCTTGCCGTCGCTCAGGTAACGTCGCGTCAGGCGGAACAGATCTCCAATCAGCTTGGCTTTCCAGGCATTCCACACTTTCGGGCTGGTGCCGCGCACATCGGCGACGGTCAATAAATACAGCGCGACCAGATAGCGGTCGTTCTTGATCTTGTCCGCAAAATTGGCAATCACCTCCGGATCGGACAAGTCCTGTTTCTGCGCGGTGGCGGAAAGGCTGAGGTGCTGTTCGACCAGCCACACGATCAAGTCGGTATCGTCAGCGCTGAGTTGATGTTGTATGCAGAATGCGTGAGCATCTTTTTTACCCAGATGCGAATGGTCGCCGCCGCGCCCTTTCGCGATGTCGTGGAACAGCCCTGCGATATACAGCACTTCGGGGCGGGCGAATTCGCCGATTAATTTGCTGCACAGCGGGAACTCGTGCGCGAGCTCCGGCACGGAGAAGCGGCGCAGGTTGCGCACCACCATCAGGATATGTTCATCCACCGTGTAGACATGGAACAGATCATGCTGCATCTGCCCGACGATGCGCCCGAATGCGGGAATATAAGCACCGAGTATGCCGTATTGATTCATCTTCCGCAGCGCGTGGAGAATCCCCTGCGGTTGGCGCAGGATTTCCATGAAGCGAGCCCGGTTCAGCGGGTTGCGGCGGAATTCCGCATCGATCCGGTGCTGCGCGCGCCACAGCGCGCGTAATGTTTTCGCGCTGAGATCGGTCAGTTCGGGGTGCTGCTCCATCAGCAGGAAGAGTTCGAAGATCGCCTCGGGGGAACGCTCGAACAAATGCTCGTCGCGAATCTCCAGCAATGTGCCGATGGTCATGAATCTTTCGTTCAGCGCATGCTGCGGCGGCACCTGACGGAACAGGTAATCATGCAGATTCTGCAGCAGGATGGTGTTGAATTGTCGCACCGCCACTTTGGTCCGGTAGTAGCGTTGCATCAAATGTTCGCTGGCGCGCCGGTTGGCCGATGCGGCGATGCGCATCTGCTCGGCAAGCGGGGTTTGAAACTCGAATATCAAACGGTCTTCACGGCGCCTGGCGAGATAATGCAAACGAATCCGCAGCGTTTGCAGCAGTGTGTGGTGACGTGCGATCAGGCGCGCCTCGGCTGGACTGATCAAGCCCGCCTGGGCAAGCTCCGCCCAGCGGGTGCCCAGGCCCGCCGCACGAGCGATCCAGGTGATGGTTTGCAGGTCGCGCAGGCCGCCTGGGCTCTCCTTGAGATTCGGTTCAAGATTGAAGTCAGAATCAAGGAAGCGCGCGTGGCGCTTCTGTTGCTCTTGCAGTTTGGAGGCAAAGAATTGGCGGGGATCGAGGTGCTGCCGCATGGCATCGCGCAATTCCCCGTACAGCACGGCATTACCGGTGAGCTGGCGCGCTTCCAGCAAATTGGTTTGCACCGTGATGTCAGCCGATTCGCTCAGGCACTGTGCCACGGTGCGGATGCTGTGCCCGACTTCCAGGCCGATGTCCCACAGCATCCCGATCAAGTCGTGCAGCTTTTGTTGCAAGGCTGCATCTGGTTCGGCATCCAGCAGGATCAGCAAGTCGATGTCCGATCTGGGATACAGTTCGCCGCGCCCGTAGCCGCCCACTGCCACCAGCGCGATCTGTTGCGGCATTGCGAGCTGTTGCCAGACACGGCGCAGATACTGGTCTATCAACCGGCTGTGCGCGCTTAGCAAGCGTGCAGCTTTTCCCTGTTGCAGAAAACTTTGTTCGAGAGCCAGCCGATCGCTACGCAATGACTCGCGCATTTCGGCGATAGTGTCAGATGCTCGGTGGGGGAGGGCAGCCATCGGAAACAGTCAGCACTTCAAAACCGGTATCGGTGACGAGTATGGTGTGCTCATATTGCGCCGACAGGCTGTGATCCTTGGTGACCACGGTCCAGCCGTCGCCCAGTTGTTTGATGCCCGCCTTGCCGGCATTGATCATCGGCTCGATCGTGAAGGTCATGCCGGGCTCGAGTTTCAGGCCGGTCCCGGGGCGGCCGTAATGCAGCACTTGCGGTTCTTCATGGAAATTCCGGCCGATGCCATGACCGCAAAATTCGCGCACCACACTGTAACCCAGCGGCTCGATGAAACTCTGAATGGCATGGCCGATGTCGCCGAGATACGCGCCCGGCTTGACTACGCGGATGCCGCGCCACAGCGCCTGATAAGTGGTCTCGCATAAACGCCGGGCCTGGATAGACGGCTCGCCGACATAGAACATGCGGCTGCTGTCACCGTGATAGCCGTCTTTGATTACGGTGATGTCCAGATTGACGATATCGCCATTCCTGAGCGCTTTATCGCTGGGTACGCCGTGGCATATCTGGTGATTAATCGAGGTGCAAATCGATTTCGGGTAGGGCCTGTGTCCGCTCGGCGCGTAATTGAGCGGGGCAGGGATGGCTTTTTGCACATTGACGATCAAGTCATGGCAGAGTTGGTCCAGTTCGTTGGTGGTGACACCCGCCTTGACGAACGGCGCGATGTAATCAAGAACCTCGCCGGTCAAACGGCCTGCGACACGCATTTTATCGATTTCTTGCGGGGATTTGATGGAAACGGACATATTTACTGTAATGATTTCAGAGGTGTCCGAGAATATCACGCGACTTCTGTTGATGCCAACTAAGGTAAGGCCATGAAACATGGCTGCTCCGCATCAGTAGCGTAGCGTGCGCTGCGCGCACGACGCAGATCAAAAACGTGCGCACAGCGCACGCTACCGGCACACCCCCTCCAAGGGGAGGGAGTTTGCCATCATTGGGCTTAAGTTAGTGCTATTGGGCCCCCGCCGGAATGACGAAATCTGAATTTTTAGAGGTACCCTAATCGGCGCGGCAAACATTTAAAGAATAAAAAAGGCGCGTTATGCGCCTTTTTTATTTCCCCCGCGTTATTGGTCGCGTGATCCAATCAGGTTGATATTGGGAATCCAGCCACGGTGATCATAGCCCGGAAAGATAATCCGCCACTGCTTCGATTTCGGCACTGGTCATCAGCTTGGCGATGTCGCTCATCATGCCGGATGGGTCATTCTTGCGATCGCCTTTTTTGAAGTCGGTCATCTGTTTGACCAGATCGTCCCTGTGCTGGCCGCCGATAACCGGAAACAGCGCATTATTGGGCGATTTGCCCTTGCCGTTTTCACCGTGGCAATTGACACAGCCGTAAACGCCGCTGGTGGCATTGCCCTCGAGGTACAGTTTTTTTCCGGCTTCGCTATTGCCATCTGATCCTTTCATCTGCTTCTGGCTGGCGAAATAGGCCGTGATATCGAGCAAGTCCTGATATTCGGTCACGGTCGCCGCCATGCCGCTCATGGTCGGATCGACACGGGCTTCGGTCTGGAAATCGCGGATTTGCTTCTGCAGGTAGTTGGCATACTGTCCTGCAAGCTTGGGGAAATTCGGTGCGGCACTGTTGCCGTCCTCACCGTGGCAACCCTGGCACATGGCCGATTTATCCTTGCCTGCGGCAGGACTGCCTTTGCCGATACGCTGTTTGATATCTTCCGGGCTATCGCCGGCATAGGCGGCAGTCGCCGCGAACAGTACCGCGATCAGAATGGCGGCAACGCTTTTCTTGGTGTATGACATGTGTCCTCGCTTGCAGTTTATGGTTGTTGATTTCAGCGCGATTGTTTCCGATAACTGTTGCCGCGTCAATGGTGATTTCCTTTCCGGATTGCATTGATGGGAAAGATGCCGGAAATCGCTGTCAAGGGCAGTGAGTTGACGGAAGTTGCAAGTAACCGGAATACCGGAGAATTTTAAAGCAGGCAACCACAGGATATGCAGCATTGTTATCTGCGTTCCGGCGCAATTGGCTGCCTGAGCCTGGATTTTACAGCCCGGAAAGGTATTCCGACACCGCTTCGATCTCGGCATCTGTCATTCGGTTGGCCAGACCGCCCATCGTTCCGGACATATCGGTGTCGCGTGCGCCCGTCTTGAAATCGTTCATCTGTTTCACCAGATAGTCCTTGTGCTGACCGCCGATCACCGGAAATATCGAGTTGTTGGCCGGTCTGCCTTTGCCGATTTCACCGTGGCAATTGAGACAACCGTTGTCACGGAACAGTTTTTCTCCAATGTCGTTCTTTACCGGCGTGCCGGACATCTGATTCTGGCTGGCGAAATAGGCCGCGATGTCCATCATATCCCGGCGGTTGGTCATGGCCATAGCCATGTCAGTCATGCTCGGGTCCTTGCGGGTACCCTCCTGGAAGCTGTTGATCTGTCGATAGATGTAGTCGGAGTATTGTCCTGAGAGCTTGGGAAACATCGGCACGGCACTGTTGCCATCTTCGCCGTGACAACCCTGGCACATGGCCGATTTTTCCTTGCCTGCAACCGGATCACCACCACCGGTACGCCGATTGATTTCTACAGGGGTGTCACCGGCATAGGCGAAGGTCGCCGCGAGCAATACCACGAGCAGAATACCGGCGATGCTTTTGTTAATGTAGGACATGTATCCCCCGCAGTGAGCTTGCCTGGCTGCAATTGTTTACCATCGATTCTGCCGAGTCAATTTAATCTTTAAGGAAGCGCTGAATAAGCCCGATTTGCAATGGGTGCTTATTGATAACGTAACGCCTCTATCGGATCGAGCCGTGCAGCTTTGCGCGCAGGATAAAAGCCGAAGAAAATACCTACTGCTGCAGCAACGCCAAATGCCACGACGACCGAGCTGCCCGAGATGATGACCATTGTGCCGGTCAGCGCGTTGGTTAGCAGTGCACCGCCGATTCCAAATAGCAGACCGATGAAGCAGCCGACCACAGAGATGATGATGGCTTCGAGCAGGAATTGCAGCAGGATGTCCCTTTCGCGCGCTCCGATCGCCATCCGGATACCGATCTCGCGGGTGCGTTCGGTGACGGAAACCAGCATGATGTTCATGATGCCGATGCCGCCCACCAGCAGGGAGACCGAGGCGATCGCGCCGAGCAGCAACGACATGACGCGCGTGCTTTCCTCTGCGGAATCGGCTGCGGCGGTGAGGTTGCGCAGGAAGAAGTCGTTGTCCATGCCTTCGCGTATTCGGTGACGCTGGCGCAGCAGTTCGGTCAGGGACTTTTCCACTTCCGGCATGATTTCCTGGGTGGCGGTCTGCACCATCACCATGCGCACCGAGCCTGGAAACTGGGAGCCGAAAACCTGGCGTTGCGCGGTGGTGAGCGGGATGATGATAGTGTCATCCTGATCGCGCCCATCCATGCCCTGACCCTTGGCAGCCAATGTTCCGAGGACGACGAACGGGCTTTGCCGGATGCGGAAGGTCTTGCCGAGCGGATCCTCATCGCCGAACAGATTTTGCGCAGCAGTTTTGCCGATCAGCGCGACACGTGTGGCTGAGCGCACATCAGAATCGGTAAAAGGCGCACCAGAGATCACCGGCCAGGAGCGCGCGTCCAGATAGCCCGGAGTGGTGCCGATGATGGAGGTATTCCAGTTGTTCGGCCCGTACACGGTTTGCGCATTGCCGGGATGTATCGGCGCGACGGCTTGCACGCCGGGCAGTTCGGCGATGGCATCCGCATCGCTGATATTTAACGTATATCCGCCGCCACTGCCGGAGCGTACTCCGCCTGTGGAGGTGCTGCCTGAAAGCAATATGAACAGGTTGCTGCCCATCGCTGCGATGGTTTGCTTGATCGCATATTGCGCGCCTTGTCCGATCGACATCATCAATACCACCGCGCTGACGCCGATCACCATGCCGAGCATTGTGAGCATCGTGCGCAGACGGTTAGCACCCATCGCGCGCCAGGCTTCGCCGAGCATTGCGAGCATCATGGTGATACCTCATTCCAATTTCCATTCAAAAGTGATGTGTTGGTCTGTAAAACTTCTAACCATGCACCCGTGCGAAAATCTTTTGTCCCGGCACCGGTGGGAGCGGCCTCCTGGCCGCGAAAAGCTTTATCGCGGCCGGGAGGCCGCTCCCACAAAATAGAGTCTGCTTGTTTTGAATCGGAAAAAAACCTGTTCATGCCGCCACCTCATTAACAAGAAATGCAATCTCCAATACAGCGTCGTCGGTAGTAGGTGGCACTACCCGCACCTGCGCTGCGCGTACCGTGTTCATGCCGCCACCTCAATAACAAGAAATGCAATCTCCAATACAGCAGCATCGGTGGCAGGCGGCATTACCCGCACCTGCGCTGCGCGTACCGTGTTCATGCCGCCACCGCCTGGTGATGTATAGGCTGGTCATCAACAATGCGCCCGTCAAAGAAGCGCACCCTGCGTTTGGCGTGGCGGGCGATGTCCTCTTCGTGGGTGACCAGCACGATGGTGATGCCCTCGTGGTTCAATTCCTCAAATAACGCCATGATTTCTTTGCCGGTCTGGCTGTCCAGATTACCGGTGGGTTCATCTGCAAGGATCAGGCGCGGCCGGTTGACCAAGGCACGGGCAATCGCCACGCGTTGCTGCTGGCCGCCGGAAATCTTGTTGGGCATGGATGACGCGTAGCTTTCCAACCCGACCTTGGCGAGCAGGTCATGCGCGCGTTGCTGGCGTTCATCGCGTTCCGCTCCGCAATAGATAAGAGGCAGTGCCACATTGTCCAGTAACGACATGCGCGACAACAGATTGAAACCTTGAAATACGAAGCCGATGGTGCGATTGCGCAGCAAGGCCAGTTCATCCTTGTCCAACTCCGCGACGCTGCGCCCATCCAGAAAATAGTGACCGGCACTGGGTTTGTCGAGACAGCCAAGGATATTCATGAAGGTGGATTTGCCGGAACCGGATGGGCCCATGATGGCGACGAACTCGCCGCCTGCTATGCTGAGGTTCACTTCTTTGAGCGCGGGGAACAACCCGGCAGAAGTCTGGTAGGACTTGTGCAAACCTTCGGTGCGTATAACGGGATCGCCCATCAGAACATTCTCATCGGCGGCCTGCTGCTGGAGCCCGTCGGTTTGACCGCCGCTTGTGCTTCGCCAACGACTAGCTGGTCCCCCGCCTTGAGTTCACCGCCGGTAATTTCGGTATTTCGATTGTCGGTGATGCCCAGCGATACGCTGATTGGCTTCGGTTCATTGTTCTCCAGCATATATACCTTGCCGGAAAAGCCGTCACGCGGGTGCCCGGACAAACGGTTTCCGTCCTTTTGATTGGCAGCAGGTTTTTGCACCTCGGCATTGGCGGGCTTGAAACGCAGCGCGGCATTGGGAACCAGCAACACATCCCTGCGTTCGGCGACAGCGATGTTCACATAAGCAGTCATGCCTGGAAACAATATCTGCTCGGGATTATCCACGTTGATCACCACGTCGTAGGTGACTACATTCGATACGGTGGTGGGATTCAGGCGTATCAGCTTGACTACACCTTTAAAACTGCGATTCGGAAAGGCATCCACGGTAAAACGTACTGTCTGGCCCACGCGGATGTTGCCGATGTCGGCTTCAGCGAAATTGGCGTCGATCTGCATCCTGGACAGATCCTGAGCGATCTTGAACAGCGTCGGGGTTTGCAGGCTGGCGGCAACGGTTTGACCGACATCCACCGAACGATCGATCACCACACCGGACACCGGCGAACGGATCACCGAGTAGGCAAGGTTGGCGCGGTCTTTTTCCACAGTCGCTTGCATCAATTGCAATTGCGCCTCGGCAGCCTTTTTGGCTTGCACTGCGCTATCCAGCTCCTGGCGCGAGACATATTCCTGCGCGAACAAGCTGCGCATGCGCGCTTCATTGGCAGTAGCCAGTTCCAGCGAGGCTTCTGCACTTCGCACATTGGCCAGGCTCTGTTTTTGCTGTGCGGCGAGCAGGGCATTATCGAGTTCCAGCAAAATCTGCCCCTTCTCGACCCTGCTGTTGAAGTCCACATAGAGCTTCTTTACCGTGCCGGAAACCTGCGTGCCGACACTCACCAGCGTCACCGGATTGATCGTGCCGTTGGCTGATACGGTCTGGTTGATATCGCCTCTCTCCACAGCCTGTGTGCGGTGTTGCGGCGGCACGGCCATGTAGAACTGCCAATAAGCGGCTATGCCGGCGCTGATGACGGCAATGGAAAGAATGATCAACGCAAGCGGGGATTGGAACAGTTTTTTCATGGCTGGATTTTCTGTCAGTTCTTCTGGGGTGGGTTTCCGCCGGACCTTTGACCACTGGTATCCGACAATGTTTGCAACAAGCTTGCGTCCAGGCTGCCCATTGCCTGTGCGAGTGTTGCGCGGTTGATGTTCCAGTCAAAGGCGGACTGAATACGTTGCCGGCGCGCGCTGGCCAAGGCGCCTTGCGCATTCAGCACATCCAGCATATTGCCCACACCGGCCTTGTAGCGGCCGAGCGCGACACGTTCAGATTGTTCCGCGCTGTCCAGCAGATCAGCGGTGGAGCGCAGCGCTTGTGTCGCAGTGATGAGGTTTTGATAAGCGGTCCACACATCCAGAGCCACTTGCAAACGCAGCCGTTCCAGTTGAATATTTTTTTCATCCAGTTGCGCCTCGGCAGCACGCACCCGGTACGTAGGCGCGTAGCCGGAAAAAATCGGCACACTCAAAGTGATGCCAGCCGACGAGCCGCGCGAACTGATACCAGCGCTGCTGTTTTGATCGGACGATACATTCAGGGAGATAGTCGGTCTGTCCGCAGCACGTGTAGCTTCTGCGCTGGCCTCGGCTGCCCTTGCTTGCGCAGCGGCGGCTTGCAGATCGGGGCGGTGCTGACGCGCATCTTCAATCAGTGTGTTGATATCACCCTCAAAATCACCTGGTATTACCGTTGTATTGGCGGCTACCAATAATACATTCCAGTTGGCATCCAGTCCGATCATGTTTGCAAGAGCGCCCTGCGCATTCTTCAGGTTTCCATCCGCGGTGATGCGATTCAGTGTTGCCTGCGAAAAAGCAGTTCGCGCTTGCAGCTTGTCGGCAGGCGTTGCGCTTCCTGCGATATAGCGTGCTTCAGCAGCGGCTAAACTTTCCTTGGCGGCGCGTTCCGATTCGAGTGCGGCATCAAGTGCTGCAAGGGTCGCCTGCGTCTGATAAAAGGCCTGAACGGCGGCAAGAAATACCGCCTGCACCGTGCTGTCCTGCGTGGCGCTCGCAGCAACCAGCAATTGGCGGGCATTTTCCAGATTGGCAGCGCGCGAGCCGAAGTCATACAGCAGGTAGGAAAGCGTCAGGGCTATGCTGCGCTGATCTACGCCTGAATTAGTTCCCGTCAAATTGCGGTTGGCGGAAGCGATCACGGCAGCGCTGGGCAGATAACCCGCCTTGCTCACCCCGAATTGCGCGGCATACACGCGTGAACTCGCCCACACCTCGCGGGTTTTCGGATTGTTGCACAACGCGAAATTGACTACCTCCAATAGATCGAGCGCGTGATTCAGTGATTGCGCATTGCACGGATCGCCAACCGCGCCGTCCATGCGCAGCACAGGCCGCTTCGACAGGCTCAGGACAGGCTTGGGCGGCAGCATCGCTTCCGTGCCGAACGGATCGGAAGTTTCTTCGGCCAGCGCCGAACCGCTGCACAGACAAAACAGGGCGCAGATAAGCATCCGCCTGGCTGTCTTTAACCAGCGACTTGCAACTTGTTGCTTGGTTGGTTGGTTATGCAAAGCCATAGGGTGTATCAGCTGAGTGTGCATGAGCAAGAAGCCGTATTCCATATTTTCATTTGTATCGGTTCGCGATTATCCGATAATACTTCGTTGGCAAGAAATATTTTGCACTGAATATGCTGCTAATGCAGGGGTGCGACAATATGCCGCATACTAAAATATGTATTATGTAGGTATCATTTTTCCGTCTTGATAAATTTGAGGAGGCGGTGATGAAGATGCGGTTGCTTGACAGTGGAAAGCTTTTTGCATTGGGCTGTATCTATGTGAGCGTGGCGAATGCGGCGTTTGCGGCGGATGAACCGCAAGTAATGGATGAGGTTAGCGTCTATGGTGATCGTCCAGCCGCTTTCAGGAACATCACCACCTCCACCGAGGCGGCGACCAAGGCATTGATTGAGAGCACCAACGTCATCAACACCGAGGATGCGGTGAAGTATCTGCCGAGCGTCCAGATACGCAAACGCTTCATTGGCGACCGCAATGCGATTCTTGCCTCGCGCAATGCGGGCACGCTCGACAGCGCCCGCTCGCTTGTCTATGCGGACAATGTTCTTGTGTCGATGCTGCTTGGCAACTCCTATAGCTATGCGCCGCGCTGGTGGTTCGTTTCGCCGCAGGAGATCGAGCGCGTTGATGTGAGCTACGGCGCGCATTCCGCAGCTTATGCGGGCAACGCAGCCGGCGTCGTCATGGTCATGAAGTCGAGAATGCCGGAGAAGTTTGAGGCCTATGCCGATGCGCAAGCCTTCTCTCAATCGTTCGATCTATACGGCACCAAAGAAACCTACAATGGATCGCGCGTGAGTGCTTTCCTCGGCAATAGGAACGGCGATTTGCGCTGGACGTTGAGCGCGGGGCATTTGGACAACACGGGGCATCCGATGTCGTTTGCGACGGCTGCTCGTTCGACGACAGTGCCCGGAGCCGCAACGGTGGTGACGGGCTACCACTGGGACAAGGACACTAAAAATGCCGACCGTGTCGTTTTCGGTGCCACCGGTATTGACCACAACATCCAGGACAACGCCAAGGTCAAGCTCGCCTACGATTTTTCCCCAGGCTCGCGGCTCACCTACACCCTGGGTTATTGGCAAAGCGATTCCGATGCCAGCGTGCAAAGCTATTTGCGCGATGCGGCGGGCAATCCCGTCTACAGCGGCAATGTGAACATCGGCGGCTTACAATATGCAGTGGGCACCACAGCGATGCAGCCTAGTAAGCGCAAGGAAGAGCACTTGATGAACAGCCTGACCTGGCGTTACGACCAGAAGCAGGAAAGCGACTGGGCATTCGAGGCGGCACTGACGAAATACAACTTCGGCAAGGACACCACACGCAAACCTACCGTCGCGTTACCGGCTGCATCGGTCGGTGGCGCGGGTCAGGTTCAGCTTCTGGATGGGACTGGCTGGCATACGGCGGATGTGCGTGCGGATTGGCGCCCGGAGAGTGGCAAGCGCGGGCACGATGTCGCTTTTGGCTACCACTACGACCAGCACACCCTCAATGACCGGACTTACACAAACACGGACTGGCTTGCGGGGAATGCGACCACCGTCAGTGCGGGCAATACGGGCAAGACAGAAACACAGGGCTTCTACGTTCAGGATGCGGCTCAGATGGGGCAGGACATGAAGTTGACCCTGGGACTGCGCTACGAACAATGGCGCGCATTTGACGGTACTACGACGAACGCGGCAACGACCCAACCCCACACAGAGCGCAAGGAGAACTTTACCTCACCGAAGCTTTCCCTTGCGTGGGTGGCGACGGAAGACTGGCTGCTGCGCGGCTCCCTTTCCAGCGCCGCACGCTTTCCCACGGTCACCGAGTTGTTTCAGAGCGGAGTCTCAGGTACAAGCACAACTATCAGCGATCCCAATCTCAAGCCGGAGAAGATCCTGGCGAGCGAACTGGCCGCCGAGCGTGACCTTGGCGGTGCAGGTAATTTGCGCATCTCGCTATTCCAGGACGACGTGACCGATTATCTGACGCGCCAGTCCATCACTACCACGTCGACAGTTACAACCATTCAGAATGTGGACAAGGTTCGCATTCGCGGCATGGAGACGAGTATGCAGCAACACAATGCGTTCATGCAGGGGCTAGACCTGACCGGCAGCCTGACCTTCGCCGACTCCAAGATTCTTGCGAATAACAATAATCCGGCCAGCGTAGGCAAAAAGATGGTTCGCATCCCGGACTGGCGGGCGACGCTGGCCAGCACTTGGCATGCTAACGACACGATGGACTTTACGCTTGCCGGCCGGTATAGCGGGAGGCAATTCAGCCAATTGGATAACAGCGACATTAACCCTGATGTATACGGTGGCGCGAGCCGGTTCTTCGTCGTCGACGCCAAGTTCAACTACCGTTTCGACAAGCGCCTCTCGATGTCTGTCGGCGTGGACAACCTGAACAACTATAAATACTATGCTGCGCACCCATACACGCAGCGCACATGGATTGTACAGGTCAAGGGCAGCTTATAACTGGATGTGGAGTGGGAGGGCAATCTCCCTGACACGTCTTTGTCCAGGCGGCGGCATTTCGGTCGCCGCCTTTGATCATGTTGTAAGATTGATTATTAGGACAAGCGATGTCGGCAGGGCAAGCCATCCTCAAAGACTACGGTCGAGGCTGCAAGTTTCCCGGAATGAATAAATGAATATGAACAACTTAGCTATTGCACTGTTCTTTACCGCCGTGATGGCCGCTTGCCCGGCGTTGGCGGCCGAACACGCCGGCCACGGAAAATCCGGTGTGGCGGCCTCAACTGCCGTGCCGGTGGACAGGGAGAAACTTTGGAAGGAATCGCTCGCCAAACCGTCGCTGGCCGTTACTGCGGTTTTTGATGAGAAAGGGCGTTTGTGGCTCGCTACCATCCGCGATCAGCATGTTTACGTCAGTTATTCAGACGACCATGGCGTTACCCAGAGCGCGCCAGTCAAGGTCAATACGGAGCCAGAAAATATTCTAGGCGACGGCGAGAACCGCCCCAAGATCATTGCGCGCAACGGGGTGGTTTACATTTCCTATACGCAGGGACTTGCAAAGCCCATGTCTGGCAACATCCGCTTCAGCCGTTCGGCCGATGGCGGGAACAGCTTTTCCGCGCCGATCACCGCCAACGACAACCGCGAAGTCATCAGTCATCGTTTTGACTCCATGATGGTGAACGGCAAGGGACATGTTTATATCGCCTGGCTCGACAAACGCGACCAGAGCGCTGCGGAAAAAAAAGGGGAAAAATATAACGGTTCGGCAATCTATTATGCGATGTCGGATGACGGTGGGACAAGTTTCCGGCGCAACGTCAAAATTGCCGACCATGTTTGTGAATGCTGCCGTACAGCCATGGCCGTGGATACCGATGATTACCCTGTCGTAACATGGCGCCACATCTACGACACCAATATCCGCGACCACGCGCTGGTCAAGCTGGATGGCAAAATGGCGCCGGTGCGGCTCAGCCACGAGAACTGGAATACCGCCTCTTGCCCGCATCATGGACCTTCCCTTTCCATCGCTGCGGATGGTATATATCACGCAACCTGGTTCAACAACGCGCCTGAACGGCATGGCCTGTTCTATGCGTATTCGACCGATCAGGGCAAGACTTTTTCCAGCCCGCTGAATTTCGGCAACTTCGAAGCCCAACCGGCGCATCCCTATGTGCTCAGCCATGGCAGCCGCGTCTATCTTGTCTGGAAGGAATTCGACGGGGAGAGCACCGGCATTCTCGGAATGCATTCCGGTGATGGCGGAAGATCCTGGTCAGCGCCAGAAAAATTGGCGGCCACATCTGACGCATCCGACAGCCCCATGCTGATCGGCGGAAACGACCGGGCTTATCTGTCCTGGAGCACGTTGAAGGAAGGTTATCGCCTGATCGAAATAAGCGGGGAACATCAGTGAACTTGAAAACCGCAGTTGAACGATACCAACCCTTCGATACGCCCGCTTCGCGGGCTACTCTCAAGAAACAGCTTTTTATGGCTATACGCATCAATAAGTTAAAAAATCCAGAGAATGATCGAACAGTATCCATTAGGCTCAAACCCCTCCCAGCCTCCCCTTGTCAGGGGAGGTGTGGCTTTGGCTCTCCCCCTGACAATGGGGAGCTGGAGGGGGTTAGGATCTTGGGATACGTACTGTTTCCTGCTCACGCCTTGCCTTGCGGATGCGGAGCTTACTTGGCTCAGGGCGAACGGACTCCCACCAAATTGGAGACCACCCCGTTCGTGCTGAGTACCTTGCGTAGCAAGGTGTATCGAAGCATGAGCGGGGTGGCAACTTCGGTTTTTAGGATGAAAAGATTTGGCTCCTTGATGGGCCTGTGTCTGATCGTATCGTCCTTTGCTCCGGTGCCGGCGCTGGCCACCCAGGAAATAAAGCCGTTCGTCCGCGGCAGCTACCAGCAGATCGTTTCCGCGCGGCAGGGAAAGCCCTTCATTGTCAACCTCTGGTCGTTGACTTGCAGTTATTGCAAGGTTGAAATGTCCATGCTCAAAAAGCTGGCAAGGAAATACCCCAAACTTGATTTGGTGCTGATATCCACGGACACGCCGGAAGAAGAGAAACAGGTTGCTGCCACCCTGGCAAAATTTTCCCTGAGCAAGGCCGAGGCTTGGGTGTTTGCCGACAGCTATACCGAGCGCTTGCGCTTCGAGATTGACAGGCAGTGGCAGGGTGAATTGCCGCGCACCTTATTTTTCAGCGCAAAAGGCGAAGTAAACGCCATCAGCGGCAAGCTTGAGCAAAAAGAAGTGGAACATTGGATCAAAGAACAATATAGTTCCCGGTGATATTATGAACTCGCAGGTTTGCTTGACGATGTTGCCCATCCCGAATTCCGGTGATTTACCGCTGCGCGACCGCTCGTTCGTCGTGGCATTGGTGGTGCTCGCACATGCGTTGCTGCTGTTGTCTTATACCTCGTCATCTGGCCAATCCAAGTCAGCGCATCGCGAATTGTCGATCAGCGTGACGTTGCCCAGCCCTCCACAAACCGCAGCAGTGAAACCGAAGCCGGCAGAGAAACCAGTAGTGAAGCCCATACCCGTCGAGTCCCAGCCTGTGCAGCAAGCCGCAGAACCTGACATGCCTGTGGAAACGATGGCCCCGTCGCCGCCGGTGGAAAGCGCGCCTGCCCAGCCGGAAAATGCTGCGCCTAGCCTGCCGGATCGCGAGCCGGATTATCAGGCGGCTTACCTGAACAATCCCCTGCCGTCTTATCCGATGGTGGCGCGGCGCATGGGTTGGCAGGGCAGGGTGGTGCTGAATGTCGAAGTGCTGGAGAGCGGCTTGCCCGGCCAGATCAAGCTGCATCAAAGCAGCGGGCGTGATGTGCTGGATAATGCGGCGATGCAGGCAGTGCGCGGCTGGCGGTTTGTCCCGGCGCGCCAAAATGGGCAGGCGGTCGCCAAGTCGTTTTTAGTTCCGATTCCGTTTATTTTGAAAGAAGATTAATGACGTCATTATTCAGCAGCGGTTCGATCGTCGTCAGCATCACGCTTCTTGTGTTGCTGTTCTGTTCAGTGGTCACGTGGTCCATCGTGCTGTACAAACTATTGCAGCAAAGGCGCAATGGCAAGCTGAACAAGACTTTTGGGCAGCAATTCTGGGACTCGCCAGACTGGAAGAACGCCGAACGCGTCAGCGAACAGCATGAAGGGCAGCTTGCCAGCCTGGCGCGTACCGCTTTCACCGCCTTGCGGGAATTGACCAGCGGCAAGACCGACCTCAAGCATGCGGGCGCGCCGCAGGAACTGATGGAGAATGCCTTGCGCCAGCAGATACGCAACCTTCAGCGCAATGGGGAAAGCGGCCTGGCCGAGCTGGCCGGTATCGGATCCACCTCGCCTTTCATCGGGCTGTTCGGCACGGTATGGGGCATCATGCACGCGCTGCAGGAGATCGGCAAAACCGGTTCGGCCAGCCTGGATGTGGTGGCGGGACCGATCGGTGAAGCGCTGATTGCCACCGCTTTCGGTATTGCGACCGCGCTGCCCGCGGTGCTGGCCTACAACTTTTTTCTGCGCCGCTTGCGATTGAATCTCACCGAGCTGGAGAATTTTTCAGATGACTTTGCCAGATTAGCGCGCAAATACGACTACAAGGTGTGACATGGCTTTCCATACTCAATCCGATCAGGAGATGATGAGCGAGATCAACGTCACGCCGCTGGTGGACGTGATGCTGGTGCTGCTGGTGGTGTTCATCGTCACCGCGCCGTTGTTGTCGCAATCGCTGGTGGTTAATCTGCCCAAGACAGTGGCCGTGGCGGGGCGCATGGATGCCAGGCTGCAAACCCTCACGATCGATGCGCAGGGACAGATCAGTCTGGAAAATGCCGCGCTCAGCGATGAAGCATTGGCGCAGCAACTGGCGGATTTCACCGCCGTGCAGGACAACTTCGAGTTGCACATCCATGCCGACGGGTCGGTCCCTTACGGGCGCGTGGCGCAGATCATGGCCATCGCGCAACATGCCGGGGTGAGCAAATTATCGTTCATGACGATGGCAGGGTCGCACTGATATACGGATCTTCTGTTGCCGCGATAAATATACACAGCGACATAAATCTACTGCGCGATTCGTGGGCGGGGTCGGGCAGTGCTCGCGATCCTCACATACTACTGTGTATGCTCCGGTCGCTGCGCGCTGGCCTCCCCCACCCACAAACCGCTCGCTACGGTTTCTGTCGCTGTGTATAAAAAAGGCACGCCCATCGGGCGTGCCTTTTGCTTGCTGCTTATCAACGATTAACGGCTGTTGCCATTGTTGCCGCGTCCGAGCGTATAGCTGGGGCGATCACCGTTGCGGCGCGGGGCACTGTTGCCGCCGCGATTCTGGTTGTTGCCGAAGCTGCGCTCCGGGCTGCGTGGCTGACCCTGGCCGGCAAAACCCTGGCTGCGGGAGTGTCCGCCAAAACCCTGCCCACCGCCTACACCCGGTGTATGAGAAACATTTATCCCGGCACCGGTATGACCTTGGGTGCTGTTGCCGTTGGCTTGTCCGTGCCATTGACCATGGCCTTCTTTCCTTCCGGCATGGCTATGACGGCTGTCCGGCGCGCTGTGGTGAAAACCATCTCCGGTTTTACCGGCAAAACCGCCGCCGGTTTTGTTGCCTGCGTAACCACCGGTGCGATTGCCGCCAAAGCCAGCGTTGTTACCGCCGCCGAAACCGCCACCGCCGCTACGGCGCGGGCCGCTGTTGTTGCTGCGTGGGCGATCCGATGAGGGGCCGCCGCCGGTGCGCATTTTGAACTTGGGTTCCAGTCCTTCGATGGTGTGCATCTTGATGCTTTGCTCGGTGTAGCGTTCGATGCGCTTTAGCAACTGCACATCGCGATTCGAGGCGAACGAGATGGCGATACCGGACGCACCCGCGCGACCGGTACGACCGATGCGGTGCACGTAGTCTTCGGCAAACTTGGGCAGGTCGAAGTTGATCACGTGCGAAATGCCGCGCACATCGAGACCGCGCGCCGCCACATCGGTGGCGACCAGGACGCGCACGTTACCGTTGCGCATATTGAGCAGGGTGCGGTTGCGTTCACGCTGGTTCATGTCGCCGTGCAATGCCGCGACCGAAAGGCCTTGTGCGGACAATCTGTCGGCCAGCGAATCCGCATCGCGTTTGGTGGCGGTGAACACCAGTGCCTGATTCATGTCCACGTCGGTCAGCAGATGGCTGAGCATCTTGTTCTTGTGCGCCACGTCATCGGCAAACATCATGCGTTGCTCGATGTTTTCGTGTTTGTCTTTTGCCGCCGAGACGGTAATGCGCTTCGGTGCCTTGAGCAGGCGCGAGGCCAGATTGCCGACCACACCATCCAGCGTCGCCGAGAACAACAGGGTCTGGCGTGTTTTGGGCGTGGCCTGGGCGATGCGTTCCACATCATCGACAAAACCCATGTCCAGCATTCGATCCGCTTCGTCCAAAATCAGCACTTCCAGGCGCGAAAAATCGATGCGGCCGCGTTCCAGGTGGTCAATCAAACGGCCCGGCGTGGCGACCAGAATATCCACATGGCCGGACAGCATACGGTTCTGCACCGGGTAAGGCATGCCGCCCAGGATGCTGATGATCTTGAAGCGCATGTTCTTGCCGTACTTGGTCGCGGCATCGCATACTTGTTGCGCCAGTTCGCGCGTCGGGGTCAACACCAGCACGCGCGGGCCTTTGCCGGGCAATGCGGAGGGCGTGGCCAAACGGTTCAGCGCGGGCAGGATGAACGCAGCGGTCTTGCCGCTGCCGGTTTGCGAAGAAGCCATCAGGTCGTGACCGGCCATGATTTCAGGAATAGCCTGCGCCTGGATCGGCGTGGGTTCAGTGTAACCGGTTTCGGCGATCGCCTTGAGAATGGCGGCGTTTAAATTCAAATTTTCAAATGACATCTTGCTTCCTTATTTTTAGAATCAAAGGGAATCCACATCGGCATTTGGGACGCAAGCCAACATCCGGTTAAAATCAACCGGATGCCGAATCGAATCCGGCATGACGAACTTTTAGCAGTTCCCTAAGGTAAGCGCAGGTGTTGATACAGCCCGTTATACGGGGAGGAGGTCAACCGGCGCATAAAACATCGTTGCTAACCGGAAAACTCTTAATGAGTTTTTATAGACAGGCGCGATTTGCATACGCGCGAGAGATAGGTCAGAAAACGATGAACCAATGCCGCTTTAGTAACGGCAAGGCGCGCATTATACGGATGAAAAAAATAAAAGCCAGCGATATTTATGGTCCCAGTCCAAGCGTGTTTGGTTTCTGCTAGGATTACTTCGGTTAGGGCACAAGTCCAGTTCATACACCTAGCCCCACGTATTTCAATAACGGTAGGAACAAGTATGTTGAAGGCAGTTTCCATCATGCGGCCAAGATACCTTTCGAGTTTTTTGTGGTTGCTGCTGCTATATGCCCTGATCATTTTGGCACTGTTGGGAACGGGCGAGGAAAAATTCGCCCAGTTGCATCTGGTTATGGATACTACCAATGCGACTCTGTCGCTGCTGCTGGCGGTATTTTTGCTGGGGGAGCAGTACGCGATCCAGACGAATGTGCGGAGCTATCTGGCTATCGGTTTTGGCTTGGCTGCAGCGACGGAGCTATTGCACGCCCTGATCGGTATCGAGTGGATAGGCTGGTTTTCCTGGATAGCGGTCAATTCCGAAACCTTGCGCCCTGCCACCTGGCCACCTTCCACCTATCTGTTGCCGCTGTCTCTGGCGTGGACATTCTGGTTGATGCGGCGCAACTCCGCGCTGCGGCCGGCCGTGTTCGCAGCGGGGATCGTGTTGCTGACGGTTGGGCTGTTCGTCCTGTCGTTCATGCTGCCGCGTTATGTGGATACCGGCATATTGGGGATTCAGCGCCCGACGCAGGCGCCTTTGCTATTGTTGTGGGCGGGTGTCATTGCCATGTATTGGCGCGAGCGGCGCGCACATCCGCTGTATGAAGGACTGGCCTTGATGGGGGTGTTGCTGTTCCTGTCCGATCTGTGCATGTTGTATTCCACATCGCCACATGAAGAATTTGCCATGATGGCGCACGCCGGAAAGGCGATTGCCTACACCCTGCTGCACATAATCCAGATGCGTATTGCGGCGGAGGATAGCCGGGGACGCAATACAGCGGAGGCGGCACTGCGGCAGAGCGAAGACCGCTTGCGGACAATCTTCGAGACGGAGCCGGAATGCGTAAAGGTTATTGACCGCAACGGCCAACTCCTGGAGATGAACACAGCGGGTCTTGCCATACTCGAAGCAGATTCGTTAGAGAAAGTGCGGCAGCACGCACTCCTTAACTTTATTCTTCCTGAATACCGCGCCCCTTTTGCCGCCTTGCATAAACGTGTGATGAGCGGCGAAAGCGGTTTTTTGGAGTTCGAAGTCACGGGACTCAGAGGTACGCGGCGCTGGCTTGAAACTCACGCTGCACCAATGCGTGATGCGACCGGCAAAGTTGCGATGTTGCTTGGTATCACCCGCGACATCACCGAGCGCAAGAAAGCCGAGGAGCAAATTTACAACCTTGCTTTCTACGATCCGCTCACCGGTTTGCCTAATCGCCGCCTGCTAAAAGACCGGCTGGGCCAGATACTCGCCATCAGCAAACGCAGCGGCCGTTATGGCGCGCTGATGTTCATGGATATGGATAATTTCAAACCGCTCAATGATACGCATGGACATGATATAGGTGATCTGCTGCTGATCGAAGTGGCGCGCCGCATTACCAGTTGTGTGCGTGAAGTGGATACCGTCGCGCGTTTCGGCGGAGATGAGTTCGTGGTGGTGATGCTTGGTGAACTGGACATTGATGAAACCGGGACTATCGCGCAAACCGGCATCGTTGCGGAAAAAATCCGCATCACGCTGGCCGAGCCTTATCTGTTGAAAATTCAGCAAAAGGGCAAAGCGGAAACGACAGTCGAGTATCATTGCTCAGCGAGTATCGGCGTAGTGGTATTCAATAGCGAAACCAGCCAGGATGACATTATCAAATGGGCAGATATGGCGATGTATCAAGCGAAAGATGACGGGCGCAATCTGATCCGTTTCTTTGGTTTGAAGGATTGAATCCAGGGGTTGCACGAAACGCGCGGAATTGACTCACCCTCTGTGCTAGAATGCGCGCCCTTTTCAAAGCAAGGCTGTACCTATGTCCCGCCAACTCCGTAATATCGCCATCATCGCCCACGTTGACCACGGCAAGACCACTTTGGTGGACAAGCTGCTCAGTCAGGCAGGTTCTTTTGCTTCCTATAAACATATCGCCGAGCGCGTGATGGACAGCAACGATCTGGAAAGAGAGCGCGGCATCACCATTCTGGCGAAGAACTGCGCGGTGGATTACGAAGGCGTGCACATCAACATCGTGGACACGCCGGGTCACGCCGATTTTGGCGGCGAAGTTGAGCGCGTGTTGGGCATGGTGGACGGTGTGTTGCTGCTGGTGGACGCGGTGGAAGGCCCGATGCCGCAAACCCGTTTCGTCACCAAGAAGGCGCTGGCATTGGGCTTGCGCCCCATCGTGGTGATCAACAAGGTGGATCGCGACGGAGCCCGTTCCGATTGGGTGATCAACAAGACTTTCGATTTGTTCGACAAGCTCGGCGCGACCGAAGAACAGCTCGATTTTCCGGTGGTGTATGCCTCGGCACTGAATGGCTACGCCACGCTGGATCTGGCCAAGCCCAGCACGGATATGCGCCCATTGTTCGACGCGGTGCTCAAGAACGTCCCGGCACCGGATACCGATGTGGACGCGCCGCTGCAACTGCAGATATCCGCGCTGGATTATTCCAGCTTTGTGGGCCGCATCGGCGTAGGTCGCGTGCGCCGCGGTCGCGTCAAGCCCGGCCAGGAAGTGATGGTGATGAGTGGAGATAAAACCCCGAAACGCGCACGCATCAACCAGGTACTCGGCTTTCGCGGCATTGAGCGCGTGCCGCTGGATGAAGCGCTTGCGGGCGACATCGTATTGATCAACGGCATAGACGAGATCGGTATCGGTGTGACGCTGGCCGACGTGAATAAGCCGGAAGCTTTGCCTATGCCCAAGGTGGATGAACCGACCCTGACCATGAACCTGATGGTGAACACTTCACCGTTGTGCGGGCAGGAAGGCAAGTTCATCACCAGCCGCCAGATTCGTGATCGCCTGACCAAGGAGTTGTTGGTGAATGTGGCGTTGCGTGTCGATGAAACAGACAACACCGACGTGTTCCTGCTGGCCGGACGCGGCGAATTGCATCTGACCATACTGCTGGAAAACATGCGCCGTGAAGGCTTTGAAATGGGTGTCGGCAAACCGCGCGTGGTCTATCGTGAAATCAATGGCGAGAAGTGTGAGCCGTTCGAAGTGCTGACCGTGGACGTGGAAGACACCAATCAAGGCGCGGTGATGGAAGAACTGGGCCGTCGTCGCGGCGACTTGCAGGATATGCAGCCGGACGGCCATGGCCGCGTGCGTCTGGAATACCGCATTCCGGCACGCGGCTTGATCGGCTTTCAGTCCGATTTCATGACCATGACACGCGGCACCGGCATCATGGCGCATGTGTTCGATGACTATGCGCCGGTCAAAGCCGAGATGCCAGGCCGCCGCAACGGTGTGTTGATTTCGGCGGAGCAGGGCGAGGCTGTGGCTTACGCGTTGTGGAAACTGGAGGATCGCGGCCGCATGTTCGTGTCGCCCGGCGATAAACTGTATGAAGGCATGGTCATCGGTATCCACAGCCGCGACAACGATCTGGTGGTCAACCCGATCAAGGGCAAGCAGTTGACCAACGTGCGCGCTTCCGGCACGGATGAAGCAGTGCGCCTGACTCCGCCGGTTCGGCTGACGCTGGAATCTGCGGTCGAGTTCATTGACGATGATGAACTCGTCGAAATCACCCCGATTTCCGTCCGCATGCGTAAACGTTACTTGACGGAAATCGAACGCAAGCGCGCGTCCCGCAGTTAATTCCATTGCCATTTAAAAAGTGATGTGTTGGTGGGAGCGGCCTCCTGGCCGCGATCAAGTTTGTCGCGGCCAGGAGGCCGCTCCCACAAAATGGATTTTTCTGGTTTTGAAGTAGAAACGGAATAATATCTACCCGCCTAATCCAACGCCGTGCAGTGCTATACTGCACGGCGTTTTATTTAATCTTTTGTTATGCTGGAAATCCTGATAATCGTCGCCGTGTTGACATTGCTGCTGGTCATCGTTCTGCTGGTGATGCAGCACAGGCTGCCTGCACGCTCAGCGCAGATACTGGAACAACAGCATCGCGCCATGCTGTCCGATTTGCATGATGGCCTGAACAAACAGAGCGATCGCCAGGCTGAACATGCGCGCGCTGATCAGGAGCTTATCCAGACATCCTTTCGCAATGCCACGCAGCATTTGTCCGGTAGCGTAGAAACGCTGATCAAGACGATGGACACACGGCTGGAGCAGATTTCAGGCAAGGTCGCCGAACGCCTGGACGAGGGTTTCAAAAAGACCAACGAAACCTTTGCCAGCGTGATGGCGCGCCTCGCCACGATAGACGAGGCTCAGAAGAAGATCGATGGTCTCACCACCAACGTGGTCAGCCTGCAACATCTGCTGGGGGACAAGCGTTCGCGCGGGGCGTTCGGTGAAGTGCAACTGGAAGGGCTGGTGCGCAACATCCTCCCGCCCGACGCATATTCCTTTCAGGAAAGACTCTCCAACGGCAACCGGGTGGATTGCCTGCTGATCCTGCCGCCGCCTACCGGCAAGGTGCCGGTGGATGCCAAGTTCCCCTTGGAAAATTATCACCGCATGCTGAATCAGGATCTGGCCGAATCGGACAAGCTCGCAGCGCGCAAACAATTCAAGCTGGACATCAAGAAGCACATCGAAGACATCAGCCAGAAATATCTGATTCGCAACGAGACCTCGGATGGCGCGGTGATGTTCGTGCCCGCCGAAGCGGTGTTCGCCGAGATCCACGCCTACCATTCCGACCTGGTGGAATACGCGATGCACCAGCATGTCTGGATCGTCTCGCCGACCACGCTGATGGCAGTATTGAACACCGCACGCGCGGTGATGAAAGACGTGCAGATGCGCGAACAGGTGCATATCATTCAAAGCGAGCTGGGCAAGCTGAGCATGGATTTCCGCCGCTTTGACGAACGCATGAAGCGCTTGGCGGATAACATCCGCAAAGCCAATGAAGAAGCCGGTCAGGTCGAGATTACCAGCCGCAAGATCAGCGACCATTTCGCCAGGATAGAAGCGGTAGAAATGAAGGAAGATACAGCCGCAGACATAAGCCAGGACAAGCTGCAATAGGGTTATTTTTTAAAACAATGGTCCACAAACCAAAATATTCAGGCAAAATTCAAATTAAAGCAGTCCGGGTATCGCCGAAATAAATCATGTTTCGAATTTTATTTGATCGCTACTTCAAGGAAGCAAGCATGACGAATCGTATGCGCGCCGCATTGGCAGGCGCGCTGTCGATCATGTCTGCGGCATTATTCATGAGCACTGCCAGCCCGGCCCTGGCTGAGACTGACACGCCGGGTGCCGGCAACCAGCCAGCGATCCTGAGCTCGGCCAGCGTAGTGCTGACCGAAACCAACTCGGTACTGAAAACCAGCGGTAGGCTGAGCATAAGCGATGCTGACAGTCCGCAGCGCTTTGTGGCACAGAAAAATGTCGCCGGTACCAGCGGCACGTTCAATATCAACAGCGCGGGCGCATGGACCTATATTACGAACAGTGTCTTGGACAGGCTCAACGTGGGTCAGAGCGTCAGCGACAGTTTCACGGTGGCCAGTGCCGACGGCACCTCCACCTCGGTGCAACTCACCATCTACGGCAGCAACGACGCGGCGGTTCTCGGTGCCGCCAGCGTTGTGTTGACAGAAACCGATGTTGCGCTGAGCGCCAGTGGCAGATTGAGTATCCGTGACGTGGACAACGCAGCGACTTTTGTGGTGCAGAGCGATGTATCCGGTACCAACGGCTCTTTCAGCATAGACTCAGTTGGCGTATGGAGCTATCAGGCCAACTCCATCCTCGATAATCTTAACGCGGGTCAGAGCGTCAGCGACAGCTTCACGGTATCCAGTGAAGATGGCACCACCACTACAGTCAAAGTCACAATCAAGGGCAGCAACGACGCGGCCGTTCTTGGCGCCGCAAGCGTCGTGCTGACGGAAACCAACGAGGTGTTGAGCACCGAAGGCAGCTTGAGCATCAGCGACGTGGACAGCCCAGCGGCTTTCGTCGCAAGGAAAAATGCCGCCGGCGCGATCGGCACCTTCAGCATCGACGCTGCGGGCGCATGGACCTATGTCACGAAAAGCGCCCTGGACAGGATCAGCGAGGGCAAGAGCGTCAGCGACAGTTTTACGGTGGCCAGCGCCGACGGCACCAAGACGACAGTGCTGGTCACCATCAACGGCACCAACGATGCGGCTGTGTTGAGCGCCTCCGACGTGGCATTGAAAGAAACCAATGCGGCACTGAAAACCACCGGCAGGCTGAATATAAAAGATGTGGACAGTCCCCAGACCTTCGTGGCGCAGAGCGATGTCGCCGGTGCGAACGGCAGCTTCAGCATCGACACCTCGGGCCGGTGGACCTATGTTGCAAAAAGCTCATTCGATGATCTCAACGATGGACAGAGCGTCAGCGACAGTTTTACGGTGGCCAGTGTTGATGGCTCCACCACTGCCGTTAAAGTCACCATCAACGGCACTAACGATGCAGCGCTACTTGGTTCCTCCAACGTGGTGTTGACCGAAACCAACGAAGCATTGAGCGCCAATGGCACGTTGAGTATCCGCGATTTGGACAACCCGGAGTTCTTCATGGCGCAGAGCAATGCCGCAGGCAAGAATGGCACTTTCGGCATAGACAGAACCGGCGCATGGACTTATGTGGCCAACTCCGCGTTTGACAATCTCAATGCATCCCAGAGCGTCAGCGACAGTTTCAAGGTGGTCAGTTCGGACGGCACCGCCACTGCTGTGAAAGTCACCATCAAAGGCAGCAATGATGCCGCGATCCTGGGTACGGCATCGGTCGCGCTCGATGAAACCAATGCTCCTCTGAGCACCACTGGCAAGTTGACCATCAGTGATGTGGACAGCGCACTGACCTTTGTGGCAAGGAAAAAAATCGCAGGCGTGAACGGCAACCTGAGCATCGACGGTTCTGGTCAATGGAGCTATGTGGCGAACTCTGCCTTCAGCAACCTCAACGTGGGCCAGAGCGTCAGCGACAGCTTCACGGTGAACAGTTCCGATGGCACCACCACTACTGTGCAAGTCACCATTCACGGCACTAACGACGCAGCGATACTCAGCCTCGCCAGCATCGCCCTGGATGAAACCAACGCCCCGCTGAGCGCCGCTGGCACCCTGACTATCAAAGATGTGGACAGCTCCCCGACCTTCGTGGCAGACAGGAATGTCGCCGGTGCCAACGGCACTTTCAGCATCGACTCCGCCGGGGCATGGACATATGCCGCTAACAGCGCCTTCGACAGTCTCAACGTGGGTCAAAGCGTCAGCGACAGCTTTACGGTGGTAAGTTCCGATGGCACCACCACTACGGTGCAAATCACGATCAACGGCACCAACGATGCCGCGATCCTCAGCCCGGCATTGGTCGTCCTGGATGAAACTAACGCCCCGCTGAGCACCGGTGGCACGCTGAGCATCAGCGACGTGGACAGCCCACCGGCCTTCGTTGCACAGAGCAATGTCGCCGGTGGCAACGGCACCTTCAGCATCGATACGACCGGTGCATGGACCTATACGGCCAACTCTGCGTTCGACATTCTCGACCCGGATCAAAGCGTCAGCGACAGCTTCAAGGTAGCCAGTGCCGACGGCACCGCCACTGCGGTGCAGATCTCGATCAACGGCACCAACGATGCCGCGATCCTGGGCTCGGCATCGGTCGCACTCGATGAAACCAACGCCCCGCTGAGCACCAGTGGTACGCTGAGCATCAGCGATGTGGACAGCCTCCCGGCCTTCGTGGCACAGAGCAATGCCGCCGGTGCGAACGGCACCTTCGGCATTGATACGGCGGGCGCATGGACCTATGTGGCTAATAGCGCCTTCGACAGCCTGCTCGTGGGCCAGAGCATCAGCGACAGCTTCACGGTGGCCAGTGCCGACGGCACCACCACTGCGGTGCAAATCACGATCAACGGCACCAACGAGGCGGCAATCCTGAGCTCTGCCAATGTAGTGTTGACAGAGACCGATGCGATCCTGAGCACTGGCGGAACCCTGACCATCAGCGACGTGGACAGCCCCGAGACCTTCGTGGCACAGAGCAATGCCGCCGGTGCGAACGGTACCTTCAACATCGACACCGCAGGCCGGTGGACCTATGCCACGAACAGTGCCCTTGACAACCTCAACGTGGACAAGAGCGTCAGCGACAGCTTCACGGTAGCCAGCGCCGACGGCACCACCACTACCGTGCAAGTCACGATCAACGGCACTAACGATGCCGCGATCCTGAGCCCGGTATCGGTCGAGCTTGATGAAACCAACGCCCCGTTGAGCACCGCCGGCACGCTGAGCATCAGCGACGTGGACAGCCCCCTGACCTTTGTGGCACAGAGCAATGCCGCCGGCGCGAACGGCACCTTCAGTATCGGCAGCGCCGGCGCATGGAGCTATGTCGCCAACTCCGCCTTTGACCATCTCAACGCCGGTCAGAGCGTCAGCGACAGTTTTATGGTATCCAGCTCAGACGGCACCACCACTACGGTGCAGGTCACCATCAATGGCAACAACGATCCGGCTGTCATGAGCGCCCCCAGCGTGCCGTTGACTGAAACCAACGATACGCTGAATACCGGTGGCACGTTGAGCATCAGCGATGTGGATAGTGCAGCCACTTTCGTGGCACAGAGCAATGTCAGGGGTAGGAACGGCACTTTCAACATCGACAGCGCCGGCGCATGGACCTATGTCGCGAACTACGCTTTCGACAGGCTCGGTGCTGGTCAGAACGTCAGCGACAGTTTCACGGTGGCCAGTGCGGATGGCACTACCACGGCGGTGCGAGTCACCATCAACGGCAGCAATGACCCGGCAATCCTCAGCGCCGCCAGCGTGACTCTGACAGAAACCAACTCGATCCGGAGCACCGGCGGCACACTGAGCATCATTGATGTGGACAGTCCTATGACCTTCGTGTCACAGAGCAATGTCGCGGGTACCAACGGCACCTTTAACATCGATACCTCGGGCCGATGGAAATATGTGGCTAACTCCAACTTTAACAATCTCGACGCGGGTCAGAGCGTCAGCGACAGCTTCACGGTGACCAGCGCGGATGGCACCGCCACCTCGGTGCAAATCACCATCGAAGGCAGCGAAGAGAGCAGATTTACCGGAGGCTGGATCGGCGGCAAGATCGGTATCAACCGTTCCAGCCTGGATGAGTTTGGCACCCAGAAAGCGTTCACTTATGGTATCGAGGAAGGCCTCACATGGGAGGTAGGCGTTCTTCAGCTGGGCATTTTCGGCACACTGGAATTTAATAATACTGCATCGGGTCCGGTAAACTATAGCAGCACAGTATTTGGTGGCGGCGCAAAGCTGAGTATTCCAGCCGGCAAATGGCTGCCTTACGGCAAGCTGGGTTACGCCCGCACCAATGGCAATGATGCGGCTCTTGCCATTGGCGCCAGCCATGTCTATCGCGGCCTGGGCATTGAATACAAGCTCTCGGACCGCTGGAGCATCGCAGGCGAGTATACGAGATCGAACGGTGATACCACTATCCAGACTGTCGAGAGAAAGCTGAGAAACAATAACTTTACTATCGGCTTGAATTTCTACTTCGGTACACCTGAAAAAATCCCGGAGCTCGCACCCGCACCACAGCCAGTACAGGCAGCACCTGAACCAGCCCCTGCACCGGCACCTGCCGCTGAACCGGCATTCGCACCCGCATTTGGGCCCATACCTTCTCCAGCCCCTGCACCAGTGCCTGCTCCTGCACCCGTACCTGCTCCGGCACCTGCCCAGTAGCCGCCGAACCGGTTGTGCAAGTTTGCGTGACGCGGTGGTTCTCCATGGTCCTGCGAGCGGGCTGGGTGTGCCCCCGCTTTTTTGTTGCCGGTAACAACCGTGCATCACGATGGTAAGATGCGCAACCTCAATATCTTTCAAGCACAACGATGAAACTGGCAATCGCGCAATTCAACTGTGTGTTGGGTGATCTGGCGGGCAATGCTGCAAAGATTTCGCAATACGCCGAACAGGCCAGAATGCAGGGCGCGCAACTGTTACTGACACCCGAGCTCGGCCTGTGCGGTTATCCACCGGAAGACCTGTTGCTGCGTGACGGGTTCTACCATGCGTGTGCGCAGGCGTTGCATGATCTCGCCGCAAAAATCCCGGATATCGCAGTGGTGGTGGGGCATCCCCTTGAGCGGGACGGGAAGCGATACAACGCGGCTACACTGCTTCGGAATGGTATCATTGCCGCGACCTATCTTAAGCGTGAACTGCCGAATTATTCTGTGTTCGATGAGGAGCGTTATTTCGATCACGGCACCGAGTCGTGTTTATTCGAGATTGCCGGGGTACGCTTTGCGTTGAATATCTGTGCCGATATCTGGGAGCCCGGGCCGGCGATTCTTGCGCGTGATGCCGGCGCGCAAGTGTTGCTGGTGCTCAATGCATCGCCTTATGCCATTGACAAGCAGGAGTCCCGCTACCGGGTCATGCGCGAGCGCATCGCGGAAACCGGCATGGCCGTGGTGTATGCCAACATGGTCGGTGGTCAGGATGAGTTGATCTTTGATGGCGGTTCGTTTGCGATGGATCAGCATGGTGTGTTGACCGCACAGGGCGCGCATTTTGAAGAGGCCTTGTTGATGCTGGAAATTCAGCATCCGTTGCGGCCGGCAGGGGAGAAGGCCGCGGCATTGAGCGAAGAGGCCGGCGTCTATCGCGCCTTGTGTCTCGGCGTGCGCGACTACATCGGCAAGAACCGCTTCCCCGGCGTGTTGCTGGGATTGTCGGGCGGGATCGATTCCGCATTGACCCTGGCGATCGCGGCGGACGCGCTGGGTGCGGACAAGGTTCATGCGGTGATGATGCCGTCGCCGTATACCGCGCAGATCAGCCTCGACGATTCGCGCGAAATGGTGAAGATCCTCGGCGCGCGCTATGACGAATTTCCAATCGGACCGATGTTCCAGAGCTATTTGTCCACGCTGGAGACTGCTTTCGCCGGACGCGCCGTGGATACCACCGAAGAAAACCTGCAGGCGCGCATCCGCGGCACTTTGCTGATGGCATTGTCCAACAAATTCGGTTCGCTGGTGTTGACCACCGGGAACAAGTCCGAGATGACCGTGGGCTATGCCACGCTCTACGGCGACATGGCTGGCGGCTTCGCGGTATTGAAGGATGTCAGCAAAACGCTGGTGTATCGCCTGGCGCGCTATCGCAACACGCTGGGGCAGGTGATCCCCGAGCGCATCATCACCCGCCCGCCAAGCGCCGAACTGCGCGCCGGCCAGACCGACCAGGACAGCCTGCCGCCCTATGATGTGCTGGATGCCATCATGGCGTGCTATGTCGAGCAGAACCTCGCGATTCCGGAAATCATCGCACGCGGATATTCAGAATCGGATGTGCGCCGGGTGGTGCATCTGATCCGCATCAGCGAATACAAGCGCCGCCAGTCTGCGGTGGGTATCCGCATCACCGAGCGCAGTTACGGCAAGGACTGGCGCTACCCGATCACGGTGCGCTACCAGGATGACTTCTAATTAATTCCCTTTGGGCGCGAGTTTTGCTACAATGCGCCGCGTTTTGTAGATGGGCTTCGAGCCCGTTTTTCATTTGTGGGTCTCAATTTTATGGATGTGGTGAAGCTGGTCGAGGCGACGGTAAGTGGCCTGGGCTATGAGTTGGTGGACTTTGAACGCTCGGGGCGCGGGCTGTTGCGCGTGTTCATCGACAAGCCGGAAGGCATCTCGGTGGATGATTGCCAAACGGTGAGCAATCAATTGACGCGGCTGTTCCTGGTCGAGAACGTGGATTATGACCGCCTTGAAGTTTCGTCGCCAGGACTGGACAGGCCGCTTAAGAAGGAAGCTGACTTTGTGCGTTTTGCCGGACAGAAGGCGCAACTCAAGCTGCGTATGCCGCTGGCGGGTCGCAAGAATTTTGCCGGGGTCATAGTTGCGGTCAACGATGGGATATTGCAGTTGGATGTGGATGGCAGTCCGGTGGCAATCGAACTGTCGAATTTGGATAAGGCGCGTTTAGTGCCGAATTTGTAGGGGCGGGCTTCAACCCGCCCTTTGTAGGGGTGGGTTTCAAACCCACCCTTGTGTAGGGGTGGGTTTCAAACCCACCCTGCGTTAGCCGGAGATATGGTATGAGTCGTGAAATTTTGCTGCTGGTGGATGCGTTGTCGCGCGAGAAGAACGTGGACAAGGAGATCGTGTTCGAATCGCTGGAATCGGCCCTGGCCTCTGCGACCAAAAAACGTTTTACCGACGAGGCCGACGTGCGTGTCGAGATCGATCGCGATAGCGGCGAATACGAGTCATTCCGCCGTTGGGAAGTGATGGACGACGAGACCTTCGAGACCCCGGATCTGCATATCAAGCTGGAAGAGGCGCAAAAGCGCGATCCCGATATCCAGGTCGGAGAGTTCATCGAAGAGCCGCTGGAATCGATCGATTTCGGGCGCATCGGAGCGCAAGCCGCGAAGCAGGTCATTTTCCAGAAGATACGCGATGCAGAACGCGAGCAGGTGTTGGCCGACTTCATGGAGCGCAAAGAGCACCTGGTGTCCGGTACCGTCAAGCGGCTCGAGCGCGGCAGCGCGATCATCGAGTTCGGCAAGATCGAAGCCTTGTTGCCGCGCGACCAGATGATCGCCAAGGAAAACCTGCGCGTCGGCGATCGCATCAAGGCGCATCTGCTGCGCGTGGATCGCAGCGCACGCGGACCGCAAGTGATCCTGTCGCGCACCTCGCCCGAATTGCTGGTCAAACTGTTCGAACTCGAAGTCCCCGAGATCGAAGAAAATCTGCTGGAAATCGTCAGTGCCGCACGCGATCCGGGTTCACGCGCCAAGATCGCGGTGTTGTCGCATGACTCGCGTATCGATCCTATCGGCACCTGTGTCGGGATGCGCGGCTCCCGCGTGCAGGGCGTTACCAACGAGCTGGCCGGCGAGCGTGTGGACATCATACTTTGGGCGGAAGATCCGGCCACCTACGTCATCAACGCGCTGGCTCCCGCCGAGGTGAGCAGCATCGTCGTGGATGAAGAGCGGCACAGCATGGATGTGGTGGTCGAGGAAGAAAATCTGGCGCAGGCGATCGGCCGCGGCGGTCAGAACGTGCGCCTGGCCAGTGAATTGACCGGATGGGAACTCAATATCATGACGGTGGAGCAATCCAGCGAAAAACATAACGAAGAGTTTTCCAGGACGCGCGCGGTGTTCATGGAAAAGCTGGATGTGGACGAAGAGGTCGCCGACATCCTGGTGCAGGAAGGTTTCAATACGCTGGAAGAAGTGGCGTATGTGCCGCTGGAGGAAATGCTGGAGATCGAATCGTTCGACGAAGCGACGGTGAACGAATTGCGCACCCGTGCGCGCAACGCACTGTTGACTGCGGCGATCGCCAGCGAAGAAAAAGTGGAGCATGGGATCGGGGATCTGCTCAAGCTGGAAGGCATGGATGAGCAGACTGCACGCACCCTGGCTGGCAAGGGTATCGCGACACAGGAGCAATTGGCAGACCTGGATGTGGATGAGTTGGTGGAGCTGTCTGGTATGGATGGCGAACGTGCCAACACATTGATTATGACGGCACGCGCACCCTGGTTCGCTTAACGGGGTGATTGGGGTGATTAGAGGATAGTAATGGGAAAATTGAACGTAGCGCAGTTTGCGACTGAACTGGGATTGCCGGTTGCCTTGCTGCTTGAGCAGCTGAAGGCAGCCGGGATCGCCAAGGATCAAGAGTCCGATCCGATGTCGGAGAAGGACAAGGCGAAATTGCTGGAGCATTTGCGCCAGGCGCATGGCGCCGAAAAACCCGCCAAGAAGATCACGCTGATCCGGCGCGAAACAACGGAAATCAAAAAATCAGACAGCTCCGGCCGTGCGCGCACGATACAGGTAGAGGTGCGCAAACGCCGGGTAGTGGCTCCGGCAGCTGCCGCCGAAGCGGCAGCGCCCGCCGCACCGGTTGAAGCCGCGGCTCCGCCCAAGAAGGGCAAGGCGGCCAAGGCCCTGAACGAGCAGGAGTTAGCAGCGCGCGAAGAAGAAATGCGTTTGCAGGCCGAATTGGCGACACGGCAGGCAGCCGATGCGCAAGCCAAGCAGGAGCGCGGAAAACGCAAGACGACCAAGAAGGCAGCCGAATCCGAGCCCGCCGCAGCAGAACTGAAAAAGGTTGAAGAGGTCGCGCCGGTTACGGCCGCTCCGGTGGTCAATCTGGCTGAGGGCACGTTGCACAAGCCGGTACCCAAGCCGGGCGACAAGATAATCAAACCGGGCAAAAAGCCCAAAATAACTGAGGCCAAGAGTAGTCCGTGGGACGAAAAAGGCCACAAGAAGCGCACACCGGTCAAAGCCGGCGAGAAAACCGGTGTCTGGACCAGCCCGGTGCGTGCGCCGCGCCATGACAGGCACCCCAAACATGCAGCACAGGAAACCGCGCATGCGTTTTCCTTGCCAACTGAACCTGTGGTGCATGAAGTGGCTGTGCCTGAAACCATCACAGTCGCCGAATTGGCTCAGAAGATGTCGATCAAGGCTTCGGAAATCATCAAGGTGTTGATGAAGATGGGTTCGATGGTGACTATCAACCAGGTGCTCGATCAGGAGACCGCGATGATCGTCGTGGAAGAGATGGGGCACATCGCCAAGGCGGCCAAGCTGGACGATCCGGATGCTTATCTGATCGATGCCACCGAGCCGCAAAATGTGGCTCTCGAACCCCGTGCGCCGGTCGTTACCGTGATGGGACACGTCGATCACGGCAAGACCTCGCTGCTCGATTATATACGCCGTACCCGCGTCGCATCCGGCGAAGCGGGCGGGATCACGCAGCACATCGGCGCGTATCACGTCGATACCCCGCGCGGCATGATCACCTTCCTCGATACCCCGGGCCACGAGGCGTTCACTGCGATGCGCGCGCGCGGCGCCAAGGCGACCGACATCGTGATCCTGGTTGTGGCCGCCGATGACGGCGTGATGCCGCAAACCAAGGAGGCCATCGCCCATGCCAGGGCCGGCAACGTGCCGCTGGTGGTCGCCGTGACCAAGATAGACAAACCCGAAGCCAATGTCGAGAAAGTTAAACAGGAGTTGGTTGCCGAAGGCGTGACGCCGGAAGATTGGGGTGGCGAAGCGATGTTCGTCGAGGTGTCATCCAAATCCGGGCAGGGCATAGACCAGTTGCTGGAAGGCGTGTTATTGCAAGCGGAAGTGCTGGAATTGAAGGCGCCGCGTGCCACGCATGCCAAGGGGCTGGTGATCGAAGCGCGCCTGGACAAGGGCAAAGGCCCCGTGGCCACCGTGCTGATACAGTCCGGCACGATGAAGCGCGGTGACGCGGTGCTGGTCGGTTCGGTATTCGGCCGGGTGCGCGCGATGCTGGACGAGAACGGCAATGCGGTCAACGAGGCGGGACCATCCATTCCGGTGGAGATACAGGGCTTGTCCGAAGTGCCCGCTGCCGGTGAAGAACTGATGGTATTGGCTGATGAGAAACGCGCTCGCGAGATCGCTCAGTTCCGGCAGGGCAAGTATCGCGGCGTGAAGCTCGCCAAGCAACAGGCCGCCAAGCTGGAAAACATGTTCGAGCAGATGGCGGAAGGCGAAGTGCGCACCTTGTCGCTGATCGTCAAGGCGGACGTGCAGGGTTCTGCCGAGGCGATCGCGCAATCGTTGCAAAAACTCTCCACCAGCGAGGTCAAGGTCAATCTGATCCATGGCGGGGTGGGAGCGATCACCGAGTCGGACATCAATCTGGCGCTGGCTTCCAAGGCGATCGTGATCGGCTTCAATACCCGCGCCGATGCGGCCGCACGCAAGCTGGCCGAAGCCTCCGGCGTGGACATACGCTACTACAACATCATCTACGCGATGGTGGACGAGATCAAGGCCGCACTGTCCGGCATGCTGGCCCCGGAGAAGCGGGAAAGCATCATGGGCATGGTCGAAGTGCGCCAGGTGTTCACCGTTTCCAAGGTCGGCACGATCGCGGGTTGTATGGTGCTGGAAGGCATGATCAAGCGTGGCGCCAGGGTGCGCGTGCTGCGCGACAACGTGGTGATCCATGATGGCGAACTGGATTCGCTGAAGCGCTTCAAGGATGACGTGAAGGAAGTGAAAGCCAATTTCGAGTGTGGCCTGTCGGTGAAGAATTTCAACGACCTGGTGGTGGGCGACAAGCTCGAAGCCTACGAGATCATCGAGGTGGCGCGCGCATTGTAATTGTAAATCTTGCCGGCACTGTAGGGTGGATAAGCGCAGCGCATCCACCAACGCGCGGTGGATGCGCTGCGCTTATCCACACTACAACTACAACTTTCGGCAATATTCCTGACTGCTGAGCAAATAATTATGGCCAACTTCGCCAGAACCGACCGCATCGCCCAGCAGATCCAGCGTGAAATTGCCGAACTGGTGCGGCTACAGATCAACGACCCGCGCGTGCGTCTGGTGACCATCACCGGCGTGGAAGTGGCCCGGGATTATTCCCATGCCAAGGTGTTCTTCACCCGCCTGGACGGCAAGCATGAAGAAGCTCAGAAAGGTCTGGACCATGCCGGCGGCTTCCTGCGCAGCCAGCTGGCGCACAGCATCAAGCTGCGCGTCATGCCGCAACTGCATTTCGTGTATGACGCATCGGTGGAGCGCGGCAGCCATTTGTCGCAACTGATCGATCAGGCGGTGGCCAGTGACAAGCTGCATTCCGACAATTCAACCCCTCCCGGCCCCCCCTTGTCAGGGGAGGAGTAGTTGTAGGGCGGGCTATGCCCGCCAGTTGTCGGGCGCAGCCCGACCTGCGATTTATTTTACCTTTGGAATGGAATAATCTGTAATGGCGCGTAACTTTCGCCCAATAGACGGCGTGCTGCTGTTTGATAAGCCGCTGGAATCAAGCTCCAACACCGCGCTGCAGAAAGTCCGCCGCCTGTTCCGTGCCGAGAAAGCCGGGCACACCGGCACGCTCGATCCGCTCGCCACCGGCTTGCTGCCGATCTGTTTCGGCGAGGCCACCAAATTCTCGAATGCCTTGCTGGATGCCGACAAAACCTACCGCGCCTTGTTGCGCCTGGGGCAAACCACCAGCACCGGCGATGCCGAAGGCGAGATCACTGCGGAACACACGGTCGAGGTTGAACAGGCCGGTGTCGATGCGGTGCTGGCAAGATTTCGCGGCGAGATCCAGCAGCTTCCCCCGATGCACAGCGCGCTCAAACATCTGGGCAAGCCGCTCTATGAATACATCCGCAAAGGTGAAACCGTGGAACGCGAACTGCGCAACATCGTGATACACGAGCTGGTGCTGAATGCTTTTTCCGGCAACCAGATGGATATCACCGTGCGCTGCAGCAAGGGGACCTATATACGCACACTCGCCGAAGACATCGGCGCGGCACTCGGCTGCGGCGCGCACCTGATCGGCCTGCGCCGCACCGCGATCGCGCATTTCGACCTGCGCGACAGTCATACCTGGCAGCAACTGGAGGCGATGACCGAGGCCGAACGCGATGCCTGTATCATGCCGCTGGAATCCCTGATACCCGATATGCCCCAGTTGCAATTGGATGCCGTGCAGATCAAACGCCTCGCGCAAGGTCAGCGCCTCGCGCTGGACACCGGTTTGCCCGATGGCAAGGTCAGACTGCAAGGCCCGCAGGGATTCATCGGAGTAGGGCTGTTGCAAGGTCGTCGCCTGGCGCCTGACCGGTTGTTGTCCGGTGTGGCGAAACTGGCTGCCGCCGGTTCGCCTTAAGGGGCGAGCATGATGATCACTCTCAAGCAAAGTTGAGAGCACGCATCGCGGCCTGATCCGGTGTTGTCTTTGGCGGAGCAACAAATCCGCTCGACCAGCGTCAATCGGTTTTGATATGGTGCTTTACTCTATACAAAGGTCGTGTCCATAATCCATCTCTGGCAAGACGTGAAGGAGGCAACAAAATGAAAGCCAATAACGCAGTATGCACCTGACCGTTGGTGAGCCGATGGAAGCCAGCCTTGCACGTGCCACGGCTGCCATGAAGGCCGCCAAACAAGGCAAATCCGCACAACCTTATTTCGGCGTTGGCTTCGACGAAGTCGGCGAAATGTTTGCTGTCTTCACACCCAAGCGGTGGGAATTGATAGGTGCGTTGCGGGAAAGTGGCGCGACTACCATCGCTGAACTAGCCCGCCAACTCAAGCGTGACTACAAAAATGTCTACAACGATTGCGAGCGCCTGATTGAATGGATGGCGATTGAAAAGGACGAAAACGGCCTGGTCTTCGCGCCTTATTCCGAGATCGTGGTGGACATGAAATTGCCGGACAAACGAGCGGCGTGATTAAACTTGAGACATGAGTTAACACGGGCCCCTTGAAAATGATTCGAGCATGGCTCCTTTGATAGTCTGAACATAGTGGTTTATATGACTGCTTCCGCATCACTTTCGAACTCAAGCCGGCTTCCTGTCTACGCGATGGCTGGCGCCATCTTCGCGATACTGTTCCTGTTTCACATCTATCCGATCGGCCTGGGCGATGTGTACTGGCATCTCAACACCGGACGCTGGATCTGGGAGCACGGCGCACTGCCGGGCAGCGATCCATTCACCTATACGATCGGTGACACGCTCGATGCCCGCCAGCGTTTGATATTGCAGGGCTACTGGCTGGCGCAATTATTGTTCTTTGCCGCACATGCCGCCTTCGGCCCGTGGGGGCTGGTCGTACTCAAGGCCGCGTTGTTCGTCACGCTCTATGGGCTGGTGTGGCGCACCATGCTCAAGGCGCGCGTCGAACCCCTGTTGGGACTGCTGGCGATACTCACCCTACCGTGGCTGCTGTATCGCTATGACGAGCTGCGTCCGCAGATTTTCTCGTTTATCGGCGTGGTGCTGGTGTACATGAATATCAGCAGTGCGCTCGCCAGGCTGCGCGGCGGCGTCGCGCATCCGGGTGCGCTGATCGCGTTGCCTTTCATCATGCTGCTGTGGGCCAATTTGCACCCCGGATTCATTTTGGGCTGGGTCATCATCATCGTCATGCTGGCAGGCGCGGCGTTCGACCGGTGGCGCGGCACGAATGCACTGGAGCGCCCAGCATTGCGGCGTTTATTCATCTGGTGCGGCATGGCATTGCTGGCCTCGCTGGCCAATCCGCTGGCCGATGCATTTATTTCGAACATGGGCGCACTGCAAAGCCCGTTTACGCGCGAGATCGACGAATTCCTTCCGCTTGCCGATTATGCGCGGATGTATCAGCAGCCGTTCCTGTTCTACGGCGTACTGGCCATTGCGCTGGTGACCCTGGGCGTGCTGATTTGGCGCCGGCAGCACACCGATCCCGCGCATGCGTTCCTGTTCATCGGCTTCACCGCCGCCGGTTTTTACTCGTTTCGCTACATGATCTTTTTTGTATTGATAGCGCTCATCATCGTCATGCCGCATGTCTCGGCATTAGCGGAGCGACACTTCGCCAGGGCGCGGTCATTGCTGTTTGCGTTGCTGCTCGCGGCGCTGTCAGGCGTGGGCTATCTCACATTCCAGCACGGCGCGTGGAAACTGGGAGCCGTGGAAACCACCTATGTGCCGGAGCATGCCGCCGAGTGGATTCTCACCCGGCATCCGCCCGCGCCGCTGTTCAATGCCTATGAATACGGCGGCTATCTGGGCTGGCGGCTCGCGCCGGATTACCGGATGTTCATCGATCCGCGCTGCCTGGATCATGACGTGCAAGACGCCTACCAGACGGCCCGCGGTGGACATTATCGTGCAGTATTCGAAAAATATGGCGTGAACAGCGTGGTGTTCTATCTTTTCACCCCATTGCTCAACAGCATTCCCGAGGTCACGCTTTATCTGCTGATGGATCAGCAATGGGATGTGGTCTATGTGGACAGACTTTCCGTGGTGCTGGTCAGGCGCGACCGGAACATCCTGCCCGTTATCGACAAGGCGCCGCTTCTGGATCATCTGCAACAGGTGCTGGAGCGAACCCTTGCGGCCACACCTGAAGATACACAGGCGCATGTCCAGTACGGGCGTGTACTGCTGTATCGCGGCAATGTCGCCGGTGCGCGGCAACACTTCAGCACTGCGCTGCAAATCAATCCGCAACTCCGGGCGGCTCGACTTTATCTGGAAGCAATAACCCGCCAGCAGAAATGACGTGAAGGAGGCAACAAAATTAAAACCAATAACGCAGTACTCCACCTGACCGTCGGCTGGCAGTTTCAGATGTTCTGATCGGAATAACTCTTGGCCTTGATTGTCATTGCCGAAGTGCCGATAATGCAGGTCATCGGGGATAAAGCAGCCTCCCCGCTTCAAGACAATTCATCGTCCAAGGTCTGCTCTGAAATGGGAAATCTTCCAGGGAGGAGTCATGGACACATCGCAGCAGCAACTACCCGACAACACACAAGCCCCTGAACCGGTCACGCTGGCTCAGGCTTTCTGGTACTGGCTGAAACTGGGCTTCATCAGTTTCGGCGGGCCGGCGGGGCAGATCGCCATCATGCATCAGGATATGGTCGAGAAGAAGCGCTGGATCTCCGAGCGGCGCTTCTTGCACGCGCTCAATTACTGCATGGTGCTGCCGGGTCCGGAAGCCCAGCAGCTTGCTGTTTATATCGGCTGGCTGATGCACAAGGGCTGGGGCGGCATCATCGCCGGCACGCTGTTCGTGCTGCCGTCGCTGTTCATTTTGATATTCCTGTCGTGGATCTATCTCGCCTACGGCAACGTTCCGGCGGTAGCGGGGGTGTTGTACGGCATCAAACCGGCCGTCACTGCCATCGTGCTGTTTGCCGCTTACCGTATCGGCTCGCGCGCGTTGAAACATGGTGTGCTCTGGGCGATGGCGGCTGCGGCGTTTCTTGCGATCTTCGCATTCGATGTGCCTTTCCCGGCCATCGTGTTGACGGCTGGCTTGATCGGCTACTTCGGCGGCAGAGTTGCACCTGAAAAATTCGTCACCGGCGGCGGGCATGGCAAGGCAAAAGACAGTTATGGCGCAGCGCTGATCGCCGACGACACCCCGGCTCCCGAGCACGCACGCTTCAGTTGGGCGCGGTTTCTGCGCGTGTCGCTGGTGGGTGTGGCGATCTGGTCAACCGCGATGACGTTGCTGGTCGTGCAATTCGGTTGGCAGAACGCGTTCACGCAGATGGGCTGGTTTTTCACCAAGGCCGCGCTGCTGACTTTCGGCGGCGCTTACGCGGTGCTGCCCTATGTTTACCAGGGTGCGGTCGAACACTACCACTGGCTTACTCCGCTGCAAATGATGGACGGGCTGGCATTGGGCGAAACCACGCCGGGGCCGCTGATCATGGTGGTGGCGTTCGTCGGTTTCGTCGGCGGCTGGGCTCAGGCATTGTTCGGCCCGGATGCGTTGTTCCTCGCCGCTGCGAGTGCTGCGGCAGTGGCGACGTTCTTCACCTTTCTGCCGTCGTTCATATTCATTTTTCTCGGCGGACCGTTGGTGGAAAGCACCCATGGCGAATTGAAGTTCACCGCGCCGCTCACCGGCATCACAGCGGCGGTAGTGGGCGTGATACTCAACCTGGCGGTGTTCTTCGCCTACCATGTGATGTGGCCGCAGGGTTTCAAGGGATATTTCGAGTGGGTTTCCGCGATACTTGGTGTGGCTGCATTGATCGCGCTGTTGCGCTACCGGGTCGGCATCATTCCGGTGATTCTGGGGTGCGGGGCGGCGGGTTTGGTTTATCGGCTGGCGATGTGATGGCACAAACTCTCGAATGGAACAAAGAAGCATTGCTGCAATCGCCGCTGTTTACGCCGCTGCATCCGATACTCGCCAAACTTGGCACCAATGGCTTCCCCACGCTGCAAGATTGCAATGCGCTGCTGGCTGCGCGCCAACCAACCATCCTCGTGCAAAGCGGGATACCGTTGCGCTTCATGGCGCAGCAACGTGGCAAGCTGCCGTTCGAAGCGCAATACGAGCCGCGCTGTTATCTCAGCGGAGAAGTGCCGACGCGCGCACATAACTGGCATGACTTGCTCAATGCGCTGGTGTGGCTGACCTTCCCGAAGGCCAAGGCCGCCTTCAATGCGCGTCATTACCATGCGCTGATGGATGCCAATGCATGCACGAAGTCCGTTCGCCCTGAGGTATCGAAGGGTGGCGAGCCACTTCGTCACGCTCAGGACAGGCTTCGATACCTCAGCCCGAACGGTACGGCAAGTTGCAGTGAGCGCGGAGCAGTTCGCGACGTGAATACCCTGCTGGATGAATCCGGCGTGATCGTGGCGTATTCCGATGCGGAATTGGCCGGGCTGCTGCGCAATTTTCAGTGGCGGGAATTATTCTGGCAGCGGCGCGAACAGGTGAGGGCATGCCACTTCGACATCACCTTTAGTCCTGAGCGGAGTCGAAGGGTCAGGACAGGGATGGGGTTCTATCTGTTCGGCCACGGCCTGTACGAGAAGGCGCTGCATCCTTATGTCGGCATGACCGGTCAAGGACTGCTACTGGCGGTGGAACAGGCATTCTTCAGTTGGCCGCTGGCGCAGAGGTTGGCGCACTTGGATACACTGTTGGCGGATTACCTGGCTGCACCGGAGCATTGCCGCAGTACCAGAGACCTTACTCCAGTGCCAGTACTCGGTGTACCGGGATGGACAGTGGACAACGACAGCGCGACATATTACGACAACACTGCGTATTTTCGGCCCGGCAGGCGCGGATAGGGGGTTGCACCTTGTTGTTGGCTATGCCCACACCATGTCGGGCCGCTTCGACAGGCTCAGGACAGGCATAGCCCGACCTACATTTGGTTTCGGGATGTCAGTCAGCTTTGGTATCATAGCAGCCTTGCGCAACACCTCTTCCCTCCGTACTTCTGAATGTTAAGCAAGCTCAACCAGGTTCAACGCGAAGCAGTGACCTACCTCGACGGCCCTTTGCTGGTGCTGGCCGGCGCGGGCAGCGGCAAGACGCGCGTGATCACCCACAAGATCGCCTATCTGATCGAGCAGTGCGGCTATGAGCCGCGCAATATTGCGGCGATCACCTTCACCAACAAGGCTGCCAACGAGATGCGGGCACGCGTCGGCGATTTGTTGAAGAACACCAACACCAAGGGTTTGGTGGTGAGCACCTTTCATTCTCTGGGCATGCACATCCTGCGCGCCGAAGCCAGGCTGCTGGGCTACAAACCCCAGTTCTCTATCTTCGACAGCAGCGACACCTGGAAAATATTCAGCGAATTGACCAACTCCGGCGACAAGCAGGAGATCCGCGACATGCAGACACAGATTTCCAATTGGAAATCCGCCTTCGTCTCGCCGGAACAGGCTGCACTTATTGCCAATAATGACGAGGCAAAAATCCACGCGCGTATCTACTCGCGTTATCAGGAAACACTGCGCGCCTATCAGGCCGTGGACTTCGACGACCTGATCCATCTGCCGGTGGTGCTGTTCAAGCAGCATCCCGAAGCATTGCTGCGCTGGCAACTGCGGCTGCGCTATCTGCTGGTGGACGAATATCAGGACACCAACGATTGCCAGTACCAGCTGATCAAGCTGCTGGCCGATATGCGTGCTGCGTTTACGGTAGTGGGGGATGACGACCAAGCGATCTATGCCTGGCGCGGTGCCAGCATCGAAAATCTGCACAACCTGCGCAAAGATTATGACAATCTGCGCGTCATCAAGCTGGAGCAGAACTACCGCTCTTCGCAGCGTATCCTCAAGGTGGCGAATCACCTGATCAACCACAACACCAAGGTGTTCGAGAAACGGCTGTGGAGCGACCATGGCATCGGCGATGCGATACGCATCTACGCCGCACGCGATGACGAGCACGAAGCCGAAAGCGTCGTGATGAAGCTGATGTCGCACAAGTTCGAGCATAGAACCAAATATTCCGACTACGCGATCCTGTATCGCAGCAATCACCTGTCGCGTGCATTCGAAGAGCAACTGCGCACCCAGCGCATGCCCTATACAGTCAGCGGCGGCACCTCGTTCTTCGACCGTGCCGAGATCAAGGACATCACCGCCTACCTGAGGCTGATCTCCAACCCGGATGACGATCCGGCCTTCATCCGCGCGATCACGACGCCGAAGCGCGGCATCGGCAACACCACGCTGGAAAAGCTCGGCAGCTATGCCGGAGGGCGCCACATCAGCTTGTTCGAGGCGGCATTCGAGGTGGAGATGGCGCGCGAATTACCGCAACGCCAGCACGATGAACTGATGCTGTTCTGCAACTTCATCAACCGCATCCAGGAGCGCGCCGATAAAGACCTGTGTGCGGAGTTGCTTGACGAATTGCTGCGCGCCATTAACTACGAGACCTGGCTGTATGACACGCACGAGCCGCGCATGGCCGACAGCAAATGGGAGAACGTGCAGGAATTCATCGCGTGGCTCAAGCGCAAGGCAGAAGCGGATGAAAAGTCATTGATCGAGATGGTGCAGACCGTCGCGCTGATCAACATGCTGGAAGGCAAGGATCAGGAGCCGGATGCCGTCTCGCTGTCCACGCTGCACGCCGCCAAGGGACTGGAGTTCCCGCATGTGTTCATCATCGGCGCGGAAGAAGACATCCTGCCGTTCCGCGACAGCGACGAAAAGCAGATCGAAGAAGAACGCCGTTTGATGTACGTCGGCATCACCCGCGCCGAACGCAGCCTGCAGATCAGCTACTGCAACCGCCGCAAGCGCGGCAAGGGCTGGCTGGCCTGCGAGCCGAGCCGCTTCCTGGAGGAAATGCCGGAAGCTGAACTGGTCTATGCGGGCGGCCACGCAGAAGCTGTGTCCACCGTGACCAAAGACGAGGGCATGGACAAGCTGGCGAGGTTGAAGGCGATGCTGAGCCTGTGACGGAATAAGGGCTCAGCAGATAATTGATTGCTGCTTTAACGGCTGTATCTACGCGGACTTGTCTCAGGAAGTTTTTTTCCTGGAAAGCTCGGCTTCAATAATTTGTTTCACAAATGCAGGAATTTCCTTTTGCAATTTGATGGACTGAGCTTTGAGTTTGTCATAAGTCGCGACTTCATCGCCTTGCCAAATAAGGTCAACCCGGCGTATTTGGCGCATGGCGATATGTGTATAACTTTCGGGATACGCCCAGTAACAGCTTAAGCAAATCTTTTTGTCCTTCTTGCCGCTCCAGTTTTCACAATGTTCGCAGGACCACGATTTGGCGCGGTTGGCCGAGCTTGAAAGCAACATGAAATCTTCCGGATTAAGTTTACCTGTTTTTTTGTCGCCGCCCACTTCGTAGGGAACGCGATGGTCAATTTGTAGCTCATTTGCTTCCATTTCTTCAAGGTAGATAAAACATTTACAGCCATACTTGGCTATAAGCGCTTCCCGGATGTTCTTGGACAGGCCGGTGCGCCCGGCCAATTTGCTGAAACGCTGTTTGCGCATGTCGCCGAAACGATAGGCCCCGATTTTCCTTCCGTTAGAACCTGTTACCCAAAATGTTTCAATTGGAATGCCGTGTTCACGCACATCCCGCGCGGCTCTGGGTGGATGGTCATAACCATAGGTCACCTTGAGTTCCTCAGTGGTGATCTGTCCGTGTTTCAGAATGTGATCGATGACAGTCTTGGCGCGTTTTGCTGTGACTGAATGACAAAGTTCAAGGAACTCTTTGGAAAGTTTTTTCATATAGGCGGCGGGGTTCCAACAGCGTGTATTGCTGGGTGGAAGATTGGGGACGATAGATGGGCAAGTGATCCATCTTTTGCACTAAAGCTTCAGACAAGTACAAGGATTCGTAGGTAATCTCGTCCCTTCCCAGCAATGTTGATTGACTGGAACGACCCGCTTCAATTTCAATCCGCATCAAGCCGAGAGAATTCGGTAGCAGCTCACCAAATATACGCTCACCCCTGCGTCCGTCGTAACTCACGATGTAGGAAATTCCTCTTGCGTTAAGCCGGGCCAATGCCACGACAAATTCTTTATGGGATATACCAGACAGATAGCGCAAATCGCGATCACCGCATACGCCTTGGTATGGGGGATCCATGTAAATCAAATCAGCTTTTCTGGCGGACGCAAAAACTTCCTTGTAGTCCAAGGATGAAAAGGCTGCTTTCCCCTTCAGCAACTGAGACACCCCAATGAGATTTTTGTGCATGGTTTTGGGTTGAGTGCCGAGCCGTCTTTTATCCGGGCTTTGATTAAACATGCCATCGCTGTTGTAGCGGACAGAGCCTTTTACGCAGCGGGCGAGCATGTAAAGGAACAACCGGGGATCTTGCGTGCGGTTAAAACGTTCACGAACCTGATAGTAATGTTCTAAAGAGTCGCTGTGTTGTTCCATCCACAACTTCTCATAAAATGAGGCCAACTCAACTGGTTGCTCAACAACCAAACGCAGTAATTCAGCCAAAGGCTTATTTATATCGTTAATAACATGTCGCTTGGCCAGCCCGCGAGCTGCCGCGGCGATACTGATGGCAGCCGATCCGGCGAAGGGTTCGATCAAACGATCAATACTTTTGGGGAAATACTTTAGGATGGTAGACGCCAAGGCACGTTTGCTGCCCTGATATTGAATTGGATGAGGAATATTTTTCATGTGAGCATTTTGCACAGTTTTCTGGGGATAGCGCAAGAGAAAAATGGGCAGAAAATATGGGCATTACACAGTTATAGTTACTCCGCAGGACCAAAGCGTCTAGGCAATGCTTTAGTCATACCACAAATATCAAGCTGCGCGCGTCAGCGGCATATTCACATCAATCTGAATTCACAATATTCAGCCGAGCATGGCACAATCGCTTCCTGCACAACTCCTGATGCAAAACCATGCTGAGTTACCGCCATGCCTTTCATGCCGGCAATCACGCCGACGTGCTGAAGCACTTCATCGAGGTGCAGTTGTTGCGCTATCTGGTGCAGAAAGACAAGCCGTTCTGGTACATCGATACCCATGCCGGAGCGGGCTGCTATGAGCTGGATAGCGGCTATGCCGCGCAGAACGCAGAGTATCAAAGCGGTATTGCGCTATTGTGGGAGCGCGACGATCTGCCCGCACCGTTGGCGGAGTATGTGGCGCTGGTAAAGCGCATCAACCCCGATGGGCTGTTGAAGCTGTATCCCGGTTCGCCGCTGGTCGCGCTGGAGTTGTTGCGCGAGCAGGACCGGATGCGGCTGTTCGAGCTGCATCCGACCGACAGCGAGATATTGCAGGAGAATTTTGCCGGGCATGGTACGCAGGTGCTGATGCAAACCGCCGATGGCTTCGGCGCGCTGAAAGCCTTGTTGCCGCCGCCGCCACGCCGCGCGCTGGTGTTGATCGATCCGCCCTATGAAGACAAACAGGATTATCAGCGTGTGGTGTCAGCGTTGCGCGAAGGGCTGAAACGCTTTGCCAGCGGGATATATGCGGTGTGGTATCCGCAGTTGCAGCGAGCCGAGGCAAAGCAGTTGCCCGAACGACTCAAGCAATTGCCGGTGAAAAGCTGGCTGCATGTCGCACTCAGCGTACAGGCGCCCAGTGAAGACGGTTTCGGCATGCACGGCAGTGGCATGTTCATCCTCAACCCGCCGTGGCGGTTGCATGGCGTGTTGCAGGATGTCATGCCATATCTGGTCAAGGTGCTGGGGCAGAATGGCGACGGAAGTTTCGAGCTGGAGTTTCAAGAGAACGCATGAAACAATCACCTATGCTTACATTTAAACAAGATTGCCGCCGTTGTTCGCGCCTGGCTGATTTTCTCGATCAGGTACGGGCTGAACATCCCGGCTACCATGCCTTGCCGGTGAGTTCGTTCGGCGCGGCGGGCAGCCGGTTTTTGGTCGTTGGATTGGCTCCGGGGATGCACGGCGCGAACCGCACCGGCCGGCCGTTCAGCGGCGATTTCGCGGGCAAGCTGTTGTATGGCTCGCTGCACAAATACGGCTTCGCCAGCAGTGCCGATCCGTTGAATGAGGTGGGCGATGCGAACCCCGTGTTGAAGTTGAAAAATTGCCGTATCACGAACGCGGTACGCTGCTTGCCCCCGCAGAACAAGCCGGAACCCGCTGAAATTCGAACCTGCAATGGTTATGTCGCCGAGGAATTAGCGGTGCTGCCGCAAGGCTCAGCGGTAATGGCGCTTGGCACGATCGCCCATCAGGCGGTGTTGATGGCGTTGCAACTGCGTAAAAGCAGTTATGCGTTCAGACATGGCGCGCGGCACACGCTGCCGGGCGGACTGACGCTGTTCGACAGCTACCATTGCAGCCGCTACAACACCCAGACCAAGCGCCTGACTACAGCGATGTTTGAGGGGGTGATCGGCAACATCGCGCAGCATCTTGCATAGCCCTAATAATCCCGCAGCTTTGAAATGGCGGACTTATTCAATTTCCACTTCCAAGGTAAAACAATCCGTAGGTCGGGCTGCGCCCGACAGTTTGATCCGGCGGGCATAGCCCGCCCTACAAAAATGCACGTTTGATCTGGAATCGGACTTTTAGAGGTTTCCTTGAGCACTGATAAATTCGACCCTCAACCGATACTTGCCAGCCTGCCGCTGCTGCCGGGGGTGTACCGCTTTTTCGATGGTAAGGGCGAAGTGCTGTATGTCGGCAAGGCTAATCAACTCAAGAAACGCGTCGCGTCCTACTTCCAGAAAATCAATGTCTCGCCGCGCATCCGCCTGATGGTTTCGCATATCGCGCGCATCGAAACCACGGTCACGCGCTCGGAAACCGAGGCGTTACTGCTTGAAAATAACTTAATAAAGTCATTAAGACCACGCTATAACATATTGTTTCGTGACGATAAGTCATATCCTTATATCGTGCTGACCGGGCATCGGTTTCCGCGCCTGACTTATTATCGCGGCACGCCCAATCGCCAGCATCAATACTTCGGCCCCTATCCGAATTCGTATGCGGCCAAGGAAAGCATGCAGTTGCTGCAGAAGATATTCCGCATCCGCACCTGCGAGGACAGCGTGTTCAATAATCGCACCCGGCCATGTCTGCTGCACCAGATCCATCGCTGCACCGCGCCATGCGTGAAGCTGATTTCGAGCGAGGATTACCAGGCCGACATCCGCAACGCGGTGTTATTACTGCAAGGTCGACATCAGGAGGTCGAGCAGACGCTGCGCGCGGCGATGGAAATAGCGGCGGAACATCAGCATTACGAGCAGGCTGCCGCGTTGCGCGACCAGTTGCGCGCCTTGCATACCGTCCAACAAAAGCAGTTCGTCGAGTCCACCGGTGGGACGACAGACGCCGACATCATCTCGCTGGCGCAACAGGATGGGCTGGTCTGCGTAAACCTTGCGATGGTGCGCGGCGGGCGGCATCTGGGCGACAAGAGCTTTTTTCCTGAACATGCCGAGGGGCTTTCGGCGGATGAGATCGTGCCGGCTTTCATCGCGCAGCATTACCTGAATCGCAGCGTGCCGCCGTTGCTGGTGTTGGATGCCGAGTGTGATGACGAAACGCTGGCGCAATTGCTCAGCGAACAGGCCGGGCACGCGGTGAAGATCAGCCAGGCTGCGAGCGGGAAACGCAAGCAGTGGCTGGAAATGGGGCAGCGCAACGCATTGCTGGCGTTGCAGCAACGGGCCATGCAGCAGGGCGGGCAGAAGCTGCGCCTGGACAAGCTGCGCGAATTTCTTGATATGCCGGACTTGAACCGCATCGAGTGCTTCGACATCAGCCATACGATGGGTGAAGCGACCCAGGCAGCCTGCGTGGTGTATCAGAACCTCGACATGCGTTCAGCGCAATACCGCCGCTATAACATCCCTGTCCTGAGCCAAGTCGAAGGGCCTGTCCTGAGCTCTGTCGAAGGGACTGGCATCACTCCCGGCGACGATTACGCGGCGATGCGCCAGGCATTGACGCGCCGTTACCAGAAGCTTGCCGAAAATGGTCAAAAGGAGGAGGGTGCACGGCCTGATCTGATCCTGATCGACGGCGGTCTGGGACAATTGAACATCGCGATGGAGGTGATGCATGAGTTGGGCCTGAACGACCTGGCTCTGGTAGGGGTCGCCAAGGGCGAGGAGCGCAAGGCCGGTTTGGAGCAACTGATCTTCCCCGATGGCACAGCACGGCAGTTGCGCAGCGATGATCCGGCGCTGCACCTGATCCAGCAGATCCGCGACGAGGCCCATCGCTTTGCCATCACCGGACATCGCGCCAAGCGCGGCAAGGCACGCACCGCGTCCAGTCTCGAGGAGATCAGCGGGGTAGGGGATAAGCGGCGGCGCAGCTTGCTGACCCACTTCGGCGGGCTGCGTGAAGTAGCCCAAGCCAGTGTGGAACAGCTCAGTCAGGTGGAAGGAATCAGCAAAGCACTTGCTGAAGCGATTTACCGGCAACTCCATTAAAAAATTATCAAGATTTGGTTGCCGAAAAGATTTATCAGCAGCTACACTAGCGAACCTCTTGATTAAGCCCGACATGCCGTTCAACATTCCCAATCTGATCACATGGTTAAGGATCCTGCTGATCCCGGTATTCGTCTCGGTTTTATATCTGTCTGATAGCACGCTTAGTCCGCATTTCAGAAATCTAATTGCCACAGCCGTGTTTTTGCTGGCGGCGATCACCGATTGGCTGGATGGTTACCTGGCGCGCAGACTGAATCAGTTTTCCGCATTCGGCGCGTTTCTTGACCCGGTGGCCGACAAGCTGATGGTGGCAGCGGCGTTGATCGTGCTGGTCGATCTGGATCGCGCCCACGCGATCATCGCTTTCATCATCATCGGGCGCGAGATCACCATTTCCGCGTTGCGCGAGTGGATGGCTCAACTCGGCGAAGGAAAGAGTGTCGCGGTCTCGATGCTGGGCAAGGTCAAAACCACTTTCCAGATGATCGCGATCATCATGCTGCTGTATCACGAGCGCTTGCTGGGTATCAATTTTCAATTGATCGGCTCGTGGCTGCTGGATATTGCAGCGCTGCTGACCTTGTGGTCGATGGGCTATTACCTGATGCTGGCCTCACCCAAGCTAAAAAAACATCTAAACTAAATTGATTTTCAAAGCTGCGTCTGTATAATGCGCAGCCTTCGGGGTGTAGCGTAGCCTGGTAGCGCGCCTGCTTTGGGAGCAGGATGTCGGGAGTTCGAATCTCT
>Ga0209341_10000300_pt1 | contig 50440 bp, 46 predicted proteins | sample RifCSP13_2_FD_184020 | JGI IMG/M metagenome (GOLD analysis project Ga0209341, IMG submission 184020) | Soil microbial communities from Rifle, Colorado - Rifle CSP2_sed 13_2 (SPAdes) (version 2) | ecosystem: Environmental > Terrestrial > Deep subsurface > Rock core/Sediment | place: Rifle...
ATCATCTTTGCCTAGCGATGAGGGGTATTAAGAAATCAAAGGCCAAGATGCTTACAAGTGCAATGCATGGAGTTTTTAAAGATGACGAAAGGACAAGGATCGAATTTCTAAGCTTTATAGGAAAGCATAGATGAAGGATGAAGTTACTGTTGTAACTGGGGCGGGTCATTGCTCAGAATTTATGCTTGAAGATGCACCAGGATTTTGGGAACTCAGGGTCTACCACATGTACGGTGACCCATGAAAAGAGCAAAGGTTTTGAGATGATGATATGAAGGTATGGGAGATTAGAAAAAGAGGCAAACAGAAGTAAATTAAACCCATCTATTTCCACTATCCAGAAACACCCCAAAAATATATATTGAATTAGAGAGACACCTTAAGTATACTTCCAAACAAATGGAAAAGTCGCAAGGATTTCCGCATACTACCCCTTATAAGGGAGAGTAACATGTCACGTCTCATCAACCGCAGGGGAATGCTGAAGCTCACGGCCGCAGGGGTGGCTGGGGCGGCGGTGTACAAGGGCCTGGAGTGGTTCGGCGCCTTGCCGACGTTGGCCCAGTTGCCCGGCCGGGTCGTCGATGCGGGCAAGTTCCACGAAGCGTGCCAGACACTCGGCAATTGGATCTACCTGAGCCCGCAGAAGCTCGGCGGCGGGACCCACGCCGTCGATATGGCCACCTGCAAGACGCTCGCCTGGATCTCCTACTGGAACTACGGCGACACCTGCCCCATCTCGCATCACTTAGCCGCGTACCCGTCGGACGACCCGTACAAGGGGTTCGAGTTCGTCAACTCCACTCAGGGCGGCGAGAATGTGCTGATCTACGGTATTCCGACCCGCATCAAGCAGATGGGGCTGCTGGAGCGGACCGGCGAGGGCAACCACATCTACCGCGTCCGCTATGACGGCCAGCAGATGGAGCTGTTGGAAGACATCGCGGACAGCACCGGCATCGGCCTGGGCGTTCACACCACCATCTACCCGGACGCCAACGGCTTCGCCGGCGCGGACGGCCAGAAGGACATCTGCGCGTTCTTCAACCGCGCGCGGGGGAACGAGAAGACCAAGGTGCTGATGGCGTTCCGCGGCGACTGGGTGCCCAAGAACAAGACGTCTCTTGAGCGCGGCTGGATCGACGGCGGCACCCTGCGCCTGACGCGGCTGACGGAGCCCAAGGAGACCAGCGAGTACGAATACGAGGGAGTCAAAGGCAACAAGATTAACTGGGAAATGGTACCGATGGCCGAGCTGCTGGTGGAGCGCGGCCAGATCCCGGGTGCCTCGCCGCAGACGCTGACCGGCCTGGACGCCGTTGTCCACCACCCGGGCAACCGCTATTCGGCTCTGATCCTGCGCATGCCCGCGGCCGCCCTGATCATGGACCGCCAGAGTTGGGAGCCGGTGACCTGCCTGCACACGCCGGAAGGCTCGCCCGGCAACCTGCCGCTGAAGAAGATCGCCTCCGGCCCCGATGTGTGGGAGGTCCAGTTCGAAGACGTCAAGTGCCCCGCCCACGAAGCGGGCTTCTCGCCGGACGGCAAGGTCTTCACGATGATGAACAACCTCCGGCAGAACAACATGCCCGTCTTCGACACGTCCGACCCGGACCCGCGCAAGTGGAAGAAGATCACCTACGTCAAGGATGAGAAGTGGGTCGGTCAATACCCCTCGCCGTTCCACCTGTGCTTCTCGATAGACCAGAGCAAGATGTTTGTCTCGGTCCTGTACCCCAAGCCGGCCAACAGCTCGGTGGTGGTGGTCGATACGAAGACGTGGAAGATCATCAAGAAGTTCGAGAACATCGGGCCGGACTGCCAGACGATGTCGGTGACCTACGACGGCAAGTATGTGCTGCAGATCTTCAGCGGCTTCCAGCGGCTGTCCAGCGGGCTGTTCATCTTCACCCAGGACACGCTCGAGCCGGTGGGCTACCAGCCCAACTTCGGCGGGCACCACGACTGCGTGATCGTCCCGTCCAAGGTGGAACACCTGAAGAACAGTCGGTGCACGACGCTGTAGCGCTTGCCCTATTGTCCCTGTTTAGCCCCTCGCCTCGGACAAGCGGCTAAACAGCTCTACCACGAATTTCGTCATGGAAAGTGCTATGCTCTTCCTCCGTCTCGCCGTTCAGAACCTCGGCCGCCGGCCGGCGCGGGCATTCCTGCTCGCCCTCACGGTGGCAGCCAGTGTCGGCGCGGTGTTCACGACCCTCGTCGTGAAGCGGGTCATCCAGGACAGTATGGTGCTCGGCTTCTCCCGCATGGGAGCGGATCTGTTGATCGTGCCGCGCGACACGCTGGTTAACTTGACGCCCGCCCTGCTCACGGTGGAGCCGACGCCCTACACGCTGGACGCGCGCGTCGCCGACGAGGTGGCCCGCTTACCGGGGGTCGAGGTCGTTGCCCCCCAGCGCTATTTCCCGATTAAGCTCGTCACCGACTCGCATGCCCATGACGCCGACCTGATCGCCTTCGACCCGCAGCGTGACTTCACCGTGCTGCCCTGGCTGAAAGAGAAGCTGCACCGGCAGTTGCAACGGGGCGATGTCATCGTCGGGGGCCGGCGTGAGGAGGCCGTTGGCACCACGACGCAGCTTACCGATCAGACATTGACCGTCTACGGGCGCCTGGTCCTCACGGGCGTGGGACCGTTCGACCGCGCCTTCTTCGTCACATTCGAAACCGCGGCGGCCCTGGCCGAGGCCAACCGACAGTCACCAGGCGCCACGGCGGGACTCGATACCGATGATGCCGGCAAGGTCTCAGCCTTGCTCGTTCGCTTGGAGGTCGGGGCGACGCCTGAGCAGGTTCGCTTCGCCCTGGCTCGGATGCCGGGGGTGAAAGTCGTAACCAGCACCTCCCTATACACCTCGGTCCGGCAGGGGCTGACCGCCGTCCTGAGTGGCGCGGTTGCCCTGACCCTGCTCATGCTCCTAGCCGCCGTGCTCATGGTGGGTGCACTGTATTCCGCCCTGCTCGCCGAGCGCCGGCGTGAGCTGGGATTGCTGCTGGCGATCGGCACGCGCCGCAGTCAGATAGTGCGTTTCATCCTCACCGAGGCGATGCTCACGACCATCTTGGGCGGCGTCTGCGGCATCGTCCTGGGCGGAAGCCTGTTGCTGTTGTTCCAGCGCTCGCTCGGCTTTTACCTGGAGAGCGTTAACGTGCCGTTGGTCCGCCCCGCGCCGGCCGTGATCGGGCTGTATGCCCTGGGTGGCGTTGTGCTCGCCTCGTGTGTCGGTCTGCTGGGCGCTCTAGTTCCCGCCTGGCGGGCCAGTCGCCAGGAGCCTTACGAGTTGGTTCGCACGGAGGGACACTGATGCTCGAAGCGCGCGGCCTCCACAAGGTCTACACCACAGGCCGACGCTCGGTCCCGGCGGTCGTTGATCTCAGCTTGCGGGTCGAGCCGGGAGAGTTCCTGGCCGTCTGCGGGCGTTCGGGTTCTGGCAAGTCCACCCTTCTCGCCATGCTGGGTGGCCTCTGTCGTCCCAGCCAAGGCACGGTGGTCCTCGACGGCGTTGAGGTCTGGTGCCTCTCAGCAGACGCCCTGGCCGAGTTCCGCAACCGGCGCATCGGTTTCGTCTTTCAATTCGCCAGCCTCTTACCGACACTCCGCGCTGTCGATAACGTCGCCCTGCCAGCCCTGGTCGCCAGCGCCACCGACTTCGTTTCGGCCTACGCCCGTGCGGAAGAATTGCTACGCCAGGTGGGGCTGCACGACCACCGGGGCGCCTATCCCCGCGAACTCTCCGGGGGTGAACAAAGGCGGGTTGCTCTGGCGCGGGCCCTCATCAACCGGCCGCCGCTGATCCTGGCGGACGAACCGACCAGCGATCTGGACGAGGACACCGAGGTCGAGATCTTTGACTTGTTATTGGATCTCCACCGCCGGCATCAGACGACGCTCCTCGTGGTCACGCACAACGCCGACATTGTCCGGCAAGCCGACCGTGTTATTCGCCTCCGGCATGGCCGCATTGCAGGGGTCGGAGGTCGGAGGTTGGGGGTCGGGGAAGAAAACAGAAAGCAGAAGGAAGAAAGCGACCAGCCAGACTCAACCCGTTTTGTCACCTCGTCACCCCATAACCCCGTCGCCAGGTCATCTCTGACTTCCGCCGAGCCAATTCCCCTCCTCGGCACCGGACTCGGAAGGTTCCTGTCCAGCTTCGCCGCCTGGGCGGCGCTGGTCGTGCTCAGCATCCTCGCCCTCAACTACGGGGTCGCTTCTTTCCAGCACCGCTCCCTCGTCGAAAAGCAGACAGCCCGGAAGAAGCTGGAAGAGGCGGCCCTGAAGCAGCTGCGGGCGGACATCGAGAACTTGGCCTACGGTCCAGATTGGTCCTACTTGCTGACGCTTTACCTGCAAAACACAGACCCGGAACGTGATCTGTTCATCCTGACCCCGTCGGTGCGCGTCTACGTCCAGGTCGAGCGCGGCTGGGAGGAAGTGCCGTCAAGGTCCGCCGACCAGCAAGAGGACCGGGTGATCCACCTGACGGGCAAGCACCGATTTGAATTCGTGTTCAAGCCGGAGTTGAAGAAGTTCGAAGAGCTGATCGCCGGGTACATGCACGTCCGCGTGTCGAACGCCCTGCTCATCAGCACGAGCAGCGAACCCAAGGACGACTTGTTTGAGCGGACGGATGCCTATTACGTCTACCTCAAGCCGCGTCACGCGGACGACGCTGAGATCTTGCGCCAGAACAAGTGGTCGGGCAAGCCGCCGTTGTGGATCCCCATGCCGCCGCATTAGGGTTACCGGTGTGTGATTGGGATCGCGTCCCCTTTTTCTCACTTTTTCTTATAAAGACAGAAGAGACCCAAAACGAAATACTGAATATAATCCTTAAATCTCATTCGAATTTAGCCAATCCTCGAGAGAAACGTTTAAGGTCATATTTCTCTCTGAAAGAAGCCTAAAAAAATCCCATATATCCATATCAAGCTTTCTTGCAGCTTCACTTAGATGTATTTCTCCTTTTTGATAGGCTACAAGTATCTCCTCTTCTCTTTCAACTTTAATACCTTTTTCTATTATTCTTCTTAGGTACTCTGATTCAGCTATTTGTTTCTCTCTAGAAAATCTCTTTATCTTGTTCAGAATCTCCTTTGATATTCTTATCGTTATTGGGATTAACAATACTTTCACCTCCTTTTCTTAATTAATTCTAATAAAGCACTTGAAATAATATCTTTCGAATACCTTCCTAGAATCTCTAGCTTATTCAACGCTTCTTTAGCAAAATCAATATCTATGATTCTCTTCTGATAAAGATCGATGACCACCCGTGGAGTGGTAGTAAAAGGTATGTTAAGAACTTTGCATATCTTTATAGCTCTACCATCATCACAGAGGAGTATATCGGCATTAATTTCATTATATAGCAATATAGCTTCATCTTCTCCCTTTTCTATATTTCCTCTACTTGATGTCTTTACATGAATCTTATTCTCCTCTACGAGTCTTCGAATAGCAATTGCATCGGGGTGTTTTGTTATGAGTTTTTCACTGGCGCATTCGTCAAAAACAGTTTCAGGTATATAGAGCTCTACAACTTGAGTTAGTTTTTCTAAGAGTGAACATTTTGTCAAAAGTATTATAGAGCTTGAGTCAGCAACAAGTTTTTTCATTGTATGCTATCTGTATCTATTAGCTTACATTTTAAAGGAAAAACTTTTTTTGGTCAACAATCGAAAAACCATAACCGGTAACTTTAAAATAAATAACGTTATCAAAGTTAAATATGTATGATTCTTTAACTCATATCCGCACCCTCCTACGTCAGGCTCCGGATAAGGACATCACTGGTGGACGGATCTATGACGTCGTCATCGCCGCTTGTGTTTTAAAGCGAAAGCCGCAGTACTACTCACCTTTAACGAGAGCCATTTCCTACCCTTTGTGGAGAGAGGAATGGAGGTTGTTGTCCCTTGAAAGGGTAGGTTATGAGGGCTTAATATATGGTCGGAGATAGGCTTTGTATTTGGGAAAACAACCATTTTCTGGCTAAGGGTGGCTTATCAAAGTCTAGTTTATATGTTATATATATTTAACCGTCGAAAGAGAAGGTTGCAACAAAGCATAAATCATTAAATTATGCGTGTAATTCTTGTAGGGCTTAACTATAAGACTGCCCCGGTTGAGGTTAGGGAGCGATTTTCTTTCTCTCAATCTCTGCTTGAAGCAGGGCTTTCAAAATTATCTCAGCAAAAGAATGTTGAGGAGTGTCTAATACTCTCTACATGCAATCGAGTTGAGGTATATTCTGTTTCTGAAAATGTTGAAGAATGTGTAGAAGAGATTAAAAAATTTCTTTCCGAGTTTCATAAGGTTTCCTTAGACTTCTTCTCCTCATATCTTTACTTAATGCTAGATCAAACAGCAGTTAGGCATCTTTTTAGGGTAGCATCTAGTTTAGACTCTATGGTGATCGGAGAGCCACAGATCCTGGGCCAAGTAAAAGAAGCCTACAGAGCTGCTCATATTATGCGTACATCTGGGCTTATTCTTAACCGCCTATCCCATAGCGCTTTTTTTGTGGCAAAAAGGGTTAGAGCAGAGACTAAAATCGGAAGTCAAGCGGTATCAGTAAGCTACGCAGCTGTTGAACTTGCAAAAAGGATTTTTGACGATCTTTCAAAGAGAACCGTAATGGTCATTGGCACGGGGGATATGGCGGAGCTAGCGATGAAACACCTTGTTGCAGCAGGTATAAAGGATTTAGTAATCGCGAATCGAACATTTGAAAGTGCCGAGTCACTTGCTTACAGGCTTAAGGGGAAAGCGATAAGAATTGAGGAGGTTCATTATTTCTTAAGAAATGTGGATATTGTAATTACAGCCACAGGCTCTTCAGATTTTATCATTAGACCTCAGCATGTGCGTGAGGCCCTCAAACTAAGAAAAAACGAGCCTATGTTTATGATTGACATCGCTGTTCCACGTGATATTGACCCGAGGGTAGAAGAGATTCCAAATATCTATCTTTACGACATAGATGATCTAAACGGCGTGCTTGATGAAAATCTGAAAATAAGACGTGAGCACGCAAAAAGGGCTGAAGAGATCGTTCTTCAAGGAGAACAGGATTTTCAAAAGTGGATTAATGGTTTAAGCGTTGTTCCTGCAATAATATCGCTAAGGAAGAGGTTTGAGGAAATAAAAGACGTCGAGGTTCAAAAGGCGCTTCGTAGATTATCAAGTTTATCTGAAAGAGAGAGGAAGATAATTGAAGGTATGGCAGCAGGTATTATCGGAAAGATTCTTCATAATCCGATAACTAACCTGAAGAGAGAGACTGCTACTTCACTTGGATCTCTTTATGTGGGCACACTCAATAGATTGTTCGAACTTGATGATAAGGATGAATTTTTAGAAGAAGAGAACGATGAAGCAAGCGCTAAGGATTGGGAGTAGAGGAAGCCGTCTTGCGCTCTTGCAAGCAGAGTTTATTAGAAGTCTTATCAAGTCTAAATTCCCTGAGATAATAACCGAGCTATATATAATCCGAACAACAGGTGATAGAATCCTAGACTCACCACTTCCTGAGATCGGTGGGAAAGGGGTGTTTGTCAAAGAGATTGAAGATGCCCTTATTCGAAATGAGATTGACATCGCTGTGCATAGTATGAAAGATCTTCCAGCAATACTTCCCAATGGACTTACAATTGGAGCGGTGGCTGAAAGGCATGACCCAAGAGATGCTTTAGTATCAAAAAATGATATTAAATTTAATGAGCTTCCAAAAGGGGCTAAAGTCGGGACGAGCAGTCTTAGGCGGCAGGCCCAACTCCTTCACCTACGACCCGACCTTCGAATTCTTCCACTAAGGGGTAACGTTGATACAAGGGTTAGAAAAGTAGGAAGCGAGGGACTAGATTCTGCAGTTCTTGCATTAGCAGGTTTGGAAAGGATGGGATTTAAAGATGAGATCGCTGAAATATTTCCTGTTGATGTGCTTGTTCCTGCTCCAGGACAGGGGGTATTGGCAGTTGAGTGTAGAGAAGATGATAGAGAAATAAATGATATAATCTCCCGAATAAACCATAAAGAGTCTAATATTGGTGCTTCTGCCGAAAGAGCTTTCCTTGCTGAACTCGGGGGTGGTTGCCAGGTTCCTATGGGTTGTTATGCACGGATTAAGCAGGACAGGATTAACATTCTCGGCTTGATTGCTTCTACCGATGGCAGAGAGATAATTAGGGACGAGATTGACGGTTCAGTAGAGATTCATCAGGCCCTTGGAAGAGAACTTGCTCTAAGAATACTTAATAAGGGTGGAATGGAGATTCTTTCAAAGGGAGTCAGATAAACTGTGGAGCACCTCTTTCTAGTTTCGGATTTAAATCCCTTCCCTTTGATAATTCGTTTTCCATAACCTGAAATCAGAGTATCTTAATAACAAAACCTTGTAGCAACCGAAGGGAATGTCTATATATATCCGATACCCTATAGCTTGCTAAATGGTATTTTATTTTTAATTTTATTTGTACTCTATTTTCTTTTCGTGATATTATGATAAAAACATATGGAGAAAAAATATGCTCTACGAAAATCTGTCAGACATCAACTTTGCTTTCTTAGATGTTGAAACTACAGGTCTCGACCCTTATTTGGGAGACAGAGTATGTGAGATTGCAATTCTCAAAACAAGAAGCGGTAAGATCTTAGATAAATTTGAAACACTTATAAATCCTGGAAGGGGTATGCCTCCTCAAGCTGTATCTGTAAATGGAATAACGAATGAGATGGTAAAAAATGCCCCCTTTTTTAGAGACATAGCCTGGGATGTTTTAAATTCGTTAAAAGGAACAGTAATAGTAGCACACAACGCGTCCTTTGATTTAGGTTTTTTACTTTCAGAGTTTTCAAATATCAAATTTTTACCTCCGGAGAATATGGTGATTGATACACTCAGCATTGCAAGGAGGTGTTATAGTTTCCCTAGTAATAGTCTTGGGAAAATAGCAAGGCATCTGGGGATTTCAGTTGTTGGGGAGCACAGGGCTTTTGGTGATGTAAGGATAACAAAGGAGGTTTTTGAGCATTTTCTTCTGGATTTGGAAAGAAGAGGCATAAGAATTAAGCGATTAAAGGATATGCTTAAACTTCAGGGGGGGCCGGTTGTATTCGAGAAATCGGACGAGCTCGTTCTTCTACCGGTTATCGAAGAGGCTCTTAGAGCTAAAGGGAAACTTCAGATAAAGTACCTCTCAGCATATAGCGAAACCACCTCAACAAGAATTATAGAGCCTATAGAGGTCAACTTAAGCGGTAGCTACACATATCTCCTAGCTTTTTGCCACCTTAGAAAAGAAAAGTGCAGCTTTAGGCTCGATCGTATACTCGAGGTTAAAACTATTTCCTGATTTTAATCAAAGAAAAGTTTTATTCAGCAGGCATTTCTTCAGCCTGTGGTGTGCCTTCAGGAGCAGGGCTTGGTTGTATTAAAGCAGCAAGTTGGCTCTTTAACTGTTCGATTTCTGTTTTACAGGTGCTAGCTTCGTTAGTGAGTTCTTGTACCTGACTTTCAAGATTTGCTTTATCCTTAGTAAGTTGTTCAGCTTCTGCTTTAAGTTTTTCGTATTCTGCCTTAATTCGGCCACCTTCACAACCAGTCATTATTGAAAAGGATAAGAACATTACTAATGCAACAAACATTGCTGTAGCCTTTCTCATATTCATTACCTCCTTGGAAATTCCATTTTGGGTAATTTAATCTATACCCATTACACTTAAATGTCAATAAGGAAGTTATTGGAGAAGTTATTGGAGAGGATTCATAGTAAATCGATCTTCGAAGTATAGACTAAGAGAGCCCCCGGTGTCCCTATAAGATGTCTTTATCAAAATCTACGGCTCATTGTTTTATTTGGCTGATACCTTAGTTAAGAGAGGGATAATATTGACGATTAGTATTGTCTGATGCATAATATTTCTGGTTTTTTTTCAACTTATCTGTCTTTTGATAATGAATAATTCCGGATGGAGATAGGGTAGGATGGATACGTAATAAAACCTTCAAAGTATGAAAGTAAGCAGAGATATATAAGCTTTAAAATGGGTGTTTTTTATAAAGAGAAGATTGACGATAAGAATTTTAATACATTTAGGTTGCCTTCTACAATTACTATCTTTGACAAAGAAGAAGATAAACAGTGGTATGCCATATATGCTAGAAGTAGGCATGAAAAGATTGTTTATGAACTTCTTAATGATAAAGGGATAGAGACCTTCCTACCACTTAGAGTATTTTTAAGTCAGTGGAAAGATAGGAAAAAGAAAATCGAATCTCCTTTATTCCCAGGATATTTATTTACACGTATTAATATATTGGATGACTTTACAAAAGTGATAACCTCTAAGGGGGTTGTAAAGATCTTAGGTACAAATGGAACTCCTATCTCTATACCAATTAATGAAATAGATTCAGTAAAAACCCTTCTTAAAAGTGGTTTAAAGTATGACCCTTATCCATATCTTAGATCTGGAATGAAAGTGCAGGTAATAAGGGGCCCCTTACAAGGAATAATTGGAAAAATAAATGAAAGGATTGGAAAGTATAAGCTGCTTATCTCTATTGAGCTAATAAAACGATCCATCTCAGTAGAAATTGATGTGAAGGACATCGAACCTTTAGAATAGACTGTTAGAATGTCAAGTTTTATATGTTTAAAAACTGAATTATTTTTTAGAACGCTTTGTAAGGTAGTTTGAAGATGTCTATAGTTAAAAGGCAAGTTTAGTTATGTTCGATAATGAAATTGAGGTCTACACTATTCTACTTGCCGGGGGAGTGGGCACACGTCTATGGCCCTTATCAAGAGAACTCTTACCCAAGCAATTCATCAGTCTTAATGGCGCGGACTCGCTAATTCAGAGTACAATTAAGAGGCTTCTTCCAATAATTGATGTAGAAAAATTAAGGATTGTATGTGGGGAATCTCACTATCACGAGATCAAAAGGCATATAGAAACCATGTCTATTTCCCCCATAGATAAAATTATTACCGAGCCATGCGGACGGAATACTGCACCGGCCATTCTTCTAGCCACTTTAAACATATTGAAATCGGATAAGGATGCTGTTGTTCTAGTCTTTCCCGCTGATCACATGATCTCCAACATAGTACAATTTCACAAAAAGATAATAGCAGCGATTAATCTTGCAAAAATCGAATTTATTGTAACATTTGGTGTAAAACCCACATATCCGGAAACAGGCTATGGATATATAGAAGGTGGAGAATCGATAAACGAAGGCGCTTTTTCTATTAAAAGGTTTGTGGAAAAACCGGATGAAAAAACAGCAGAGGAGTATATAAAAAGAGTAAACTTTTTTTGGAATAGTGGTATGTTCGTTTTCAAGGGTTCTGTTATTATGAGAGAATTTGAAGCTTATGAACCCGCTCTTCTAAAAAGCATGTGGCATATGGTTTCAATTGGCGGCACGCTTTCAAATGAAGAATATAAAAAGCTACCAACTATTTCCTTTGATAACGCTATAATGGAGAAGACAAGAAGGGGTGTTGTTATCCCTTCTGAATTCGGATGGAGCGATATTGGTTCTTGGAAATCCCTTTATGATTTTCTTCCAAAGGACAAAGATAATAATGTGATAGAAGGGGACGTCGTTTCAAGCGATACAAAGGACTGTTTTATCAAAGGTGAAGGAAGACTAATAGTCGCAAATTGTCTTAGAAATATAGTAGTGGTAGAAACGGCTGATGCAGTTTTAGTTTCTGACTTGGACAAAAGTAAGGATATTAAGTCTATAGTTAATGACCTAGCAGTTAAAGGACGCAGGGAATACCAAACACACACGAAGGTTTACCGTCCTTGGGGTTACTATTTAGTGTTAGAAGAAAAGGACAATACAAAAGTTAAAAGAATCGTTGTCAACCCAGGAGCAAGATTGTCTCTTCAAAAGCATCACCATAGATGTGAACACTGGGTTATAGTTCAAGGTATTGCGAAAGTTATTAATGGTGATATCACATTAATTTTGGAAGAGAACCAGTCCACATATATTCCCCAAAACAATCTTCATCGCATTGAGAATATAGGCAAAATTCCACTCGAAATAATAGAGGTAGAAATTGGGGATTACCTAGAAGAAGATGATATCGTTCGTTATGAGGATGATTTTGGAAGGGTAGATTCAAGTGTTTTAAAGAAAAATTAAAATGATTATGGTTTATTAAGGGATTCTGATAGGATCAACGAGCTTGTCTTTAATATTAAGAATAGGCGATTGTAAAATAAACATTGAAATGGTATCTTGATAAACTTAAATTAAAATGTAGGTGGATATTCAGGAAACAGCAGTCATAGACTAAAAGGAGGCCTAGATGAAAATCATAGTTGTAGGAACTGGGTATGTAGGGTTAGTACATGCTGCAGTGTGTTCTGAATATGGACATGAAGTATATGCATACGACAACGACCTTGAGAAGGTTAATGCGTTTTCAACTGGAAAAGCTGAGAATATTGAAAGCTACGTTGATGAACCCGGTCTTAGTAACATTATAAGGGAGACGCTAGGTAGGTACTTATTCTTCTCAACTGATTTTGAATCAATAGCGGAGGGCTCTGATGTAATTTTCTTATGTTTACCTACACCACCTAATCTTGACGGTTCAACTGATCTAAGTATTTATAACGCTGCCGCTGAGCTAATGGCTCAGATTCTAGTAAGGCGAAGAGACAAGCGTAGAGTTGTTATAGTGAATAAAAGCACAGTTCCTATTGGAACTGTAAGACACCTTCAGAAGATTCTATCTCAACATAAGGTTCCAAACTTTGGTATTGCCTCAAACCCTGAATTCCTTGCAGAAGGCACAGCGGTAGATCAGGCACGAAGACCTGATCGCGTTGTGGTAGGTTGTGACTATGAAGAAGACTTTAAAAACCTACGTCGTTTGTATTCCCAATTTGTAAATCATGTCAGAATAAAATATATAGAGACAACCCCAGAGACAGCCGAGGCTATAAAATACGTTGCCAACACTATGCTCTTAACATATATATCATTTTGGAATGGTGTAGGAGCAAAGATCGGAGAAAGGATCTCCAATGTAAAAATTGATGATTTGAGAATAGGAGTAACAGCGGATGAAAGAATAAGTACCTGGGGGTCGTTTGTGAGTAACGGAGCTGGTGGAAGTTGTTTTGGAAAGGATATTCGTTCACTTATTTATCAATTGAGACGTCTTGATGTAGATACTAAGATGCTCGAAGCCTCTTATGAAGTGAATGAATATCAAAAAATCTATCTGGTTGAAAGAGCTATTACTGAAGCTGGCTTCGAGTTTAATAATAAAACAGTTGCCGTGTTAGGACTGGCATTTAAAAAGCAGACCAATGACATGCGTGACGCCTCTTCAATTAGGGTCATAGAATCGCTACTTGGAAAGGGTGTGGTCAAAATAAAAGCATATGATCCATTGGCTATAGAAACAGCTAAAACCGTTTTTAGTCCATTGAAGAACATCCTTTTTGAAAAGATAGTTTACTGTCAGACTCCGAAAGAGGCTCTTGAAGGCTCTCATGCGGTATTTATATCATCCGACTGTGATGAATTTCGTGGACTCTCAGGTACTATAGAAAATGTTGTTAACTTTCCTTACCTGATAATAGACGGAAGGCGTATGATCCCTGATTATCAAGAGCTTATTAACAAAGGATACGATTATCTTGCGGTGGGAGCATCCTTTATTAGGGGGAATGCTAAGGGCGAGGAGAGACCTCATCTGAAAGTGCTATGAATAAAAAGGTTGGTGTCGTTCTCGGAGCAAATCGAGTGCCGTTTTTACTGGATTAAATACAATTTTAGGAACTTCAACAAAAACTGTATTCCATTTGGCCATGCCACCGTTCCACAGTCCGGGCATCTCAAGTGTCTTAAGCTCTCTGCCTTCGTGAGATTTGATTGATATGAATCCTGTATCAGGATCTGTGAAATCCAAAAGATTAAATGGCTTACCTAAACAATCACGAACACCACATACTAAATCAACTGGATTAAAATGAGTAGCCGATTCCCATATGGCTCTTTGCTCGTCTGATTCCAAATTAACCTGAGATGACTCTACAATTTGTAATGATAAAGTATTATCTTCATGCTTTACCCAAAAAGGTGCGCCCCCTTGTTCACCATCATTCTTAACCATTCCGCATACCCTAAGCGGTCTGTTGAATCTTGAAAAAAGAAAATTAACTCTTTCATCTTTTGAGCTTTGCACCAAGCCTTCGGGTGGAATGGTAGAGAGTTGATACCGAGCAAATTCGGACATCTTCTTGAGTAGTTGCTCATCAACATCTCTCCTAGATAACCTTTCTAAGTAACCGAATATCTCGCTTTGCAAATTTATTAAATACCCTCCAATGGCCTTAGTATAAATTTTAATGTCTTGCTTTATTTGATCAGGTACCACGTTATCTATATTCTTTATGAATATAATGTCTCCTTTGATGTCATTAAGATTTTCTAATAAGGCTCCGTGTCCCCCTGGCCGAAATACAAGTCTTCCTTCCTTATCTCGAAAAGGTTTATTTTCTAAATCTACGGCGATAGTATCTGTTGAAGGCTTTTGAGTGGAAAAGGTTATTTCATATTTTACTCCTGAATTTTCGTAGCGACTTAAGAACTTCGCTATATGTTCTTTTATAGTGTCTAGGTGAACAGGAGATACTGTAAAATGCACCCGAGTAACTCCGTTTTTATCCAGTTTGTAGAGCGCTGCGACAACAAGATGTTCTTCGAAGGGGGTGCGAGAATAGTTGGTATACTGATGAAACTTTATAAGTCCTTTGGGGATATTAGCGTAGTTAAGCCCTTTTGATGTCAAAATATTTTCTAGAATTTCCTTATACTGACCACTTGATATAAGGGCTTCAATATCTAAACTGTTTTTTGACATTGCTGATTTCAAATCTTCATAAAATGGCAACTGCTTTATTCCCTTTATAAATTGGAAAAAGGTTATATAATCTGAATCACCTTTATCAACTTTGGCAGAAATATGTCTTACATCAATCTTTTCATAACGATTATTGAAAGAAAGCAATAAGTTAAACATTCGACTTGAAGCGCCTGATGCGGGGATAAATTTCATTACTCTTCCGGATAAGGCGGCTTGCGAATAAATCTCTACTAATCTATGGAGGTCACTTTTCTCAATTGCAGTTATACCATCACTTCTAGTGCAAGGCCTAAGCAAGTTTATAAAGGGTATCCCTTTTTTGATAGTCTCTATTTGAGAAATGACCTTTTGGAGCGTAAGTCCTCTAGACTTAATTTGCTTAATATCTTCCTTGTCAAAAACTAAATCGCACATCCTCTAATCATCCTTACTATCTATATATTATACAATTCAATCAAATTGTGGTGTAACAATTCGTCATTAATTTCAATATTATGGAATTTATGTAGTGCGAAGTATATGACCTCTGTTCATCTAACCCAGGGTTGAATTTTTTCGTATCTAAATGGTTTTTACTTTATTCACACGTTCGGTATTTTTCATTCAACTCTGATTACGAATCAAACAAGTGCAGATATTATTTTTCAAGTTGAAATTGCTGGGATTTGGTTCATTTCAATCATAATTTTTTGTTTTAAAACCACTTATGCCTATAAAACCAAAATATCATTCCACTTGGAAGTAACAAGCAAGTAAATAAAGCTAGCAATAGTAAAATATTGCTATCAAATGGTATCCTTTCAAAATTCATACCAAAAAAACCCACAACAAATCCGAGCGGCATAAAAATTGTAGCAATAAGAGTAAGTCGCTTCATGACTTGGTTTAGATTGTTTGATACAGTTGAGAGATAAACGTCAAGCATGTTCCCCATCATGTCACGGTATGTGTCAATCATGTCATGGATTCTAATCAAATGGTCATGGACATCACGAATGTAAAGAAAGGTTTTCTCTTTAATAAGCCCGTAATCACGTCTGTAAATCAAACTAAAGACCTCCCTAAGAGGACCTACGATCTTCCGCAATGCTATTAAATCCTGTCTAAGTAGAAATATCTTTGATAGAAACTCGCGGGTTGGATTGGAAATTACTTTATCTTCTAGGTCGTCGAGTTCATCCTCGATTTTATCAAGAAGCGGGAAATACCTGTCTACTAGCGTGTCACTCAACATATAAAAGATAAAATCACAACCCTTTTCAAGCGTGTGAGGTTCTCCTTTACATCGTGCGATACAAGAATCAACGATCTCCATAGGTTTATTGTGGGCCGAAACTATGAATTGTGAACCCAAGAAAATATGTAGCTCCTCGGTTTCTATCCTTCCCTCGCTATCTAGAGATGAAAGGTGGAGTACAAAGAACATATAGCCATCGTATTCTTCAAGCTTAGAACGCTGATTTAAAATGATGCAGTCTTCGAGTGCGAGAGAGTGAAAGTTAAACACTTTACCTAGCCACTCAATTTCTTCTTTGTCATGGTTTTCTATATCTAGCCAGAGAAAGTGGTTGTTCTGTGAAGGAAAAGTGGCAAGCGTAGAACGGTCATCACCTTCTTTAACGATTTTTCCTGCTTCATCCCAGATTAGATACCTTAGAGGCATTTTAGTTCTCCTTATTTAATCAAAATCCGCCATGGTTTTGGAGAAGAACCGTATCTCCTTCTTCAAGTCCTTCAATTACCTCAATATTTTCATCATCGTAGGGACCAGTAGTTATATTTTTTTCCTGATAATTACCGTTCTTCTTTACTTTTACAAAAGACATTCCATCTTGTTGTTTTATGGCTTTTACAGGAAGTATAAGGACACCTTCCTTATTATTTGCTAAGACTGTTACGTCTACATTGAGCCCAAGATTAAGCCTTTCACCTGAATCAAGCTCAACTTTAACCTCAAGAACCTTTGTATCCACCATCTCAGCAGGGTTATCTGAAAATACTGTTTTCTTTTCTAAAGTTGGACTTATCTCTACAATTCTCCCTTTAAATTCTTCCCCGGGATAAGCATCTGCTGTAACAATAGCTTTCTGACCAACGTCAATCTTTCTAATATCCGTCTCATCAATTTCGGCTTTTACCATAATTTTACTTACATCTGCTATGGTAACTATAGGAAGTAGCTTTTCAAGTGTGATTGTTTCTCCTGGATCGAGGTATCTCTTTACGACCTTTCCAGAAAAGGGGGCTCTTACATATGTGTTTTCGAGAAGGGCTTCGGCATAACTAAGATCGGCTTCTGCTTTTTTTAGTTGTGAAGATGCTACATCATATTTCATTCTAGCACTATCACGCTCTGATTTCGAAATAATACCCCTTTGAAAGAGTTCACTAAAACGTTCCCAATTTTGTTTTGTTTCCTTAAGCTCGGCTTCTGCACGCAGAATGTTTGCTTTTGCTTGCTCAACCTGCGCCTTTATTTCCTCATTTTCGAGCACTGCAATTACATCATCTTTCTTAACGAAATCTCCTTCTCCAACGTAGATTTCCTTTAGTCTTCCAAGTGTCTTAGGGGCGAGGTCAACATCCTCAATCGCTTCAACCTTTCCCTTTGCTGCAACGATTAAATCTATGTTACCTTTTTTGACCTTAACTTCATCTGTGGTAGAGGAATTTCGGTTCGCTAATACAGCCAATATTAGAATAACTATTATAAGCGCAGTTACATATATTCCTATTTTCTTTTTACTCATCGTATTTATCGTATTGGTGCGGGTGTTTAACAATAATTAACTTTAATATCAAACTTTTATAAAAAAGGGTGTCCATTTTTTAAAATCCCGTCTTCAATGTGATAGATCCTATCTGCAAGGTCGGTGATTCTATTATCATGTGTAACAATAACTACCGATTTGTTTTCCTTTGAAGCAAGGTTTTTTAGAAGTTCTATTGCTATCCTTCCATTCTGGGAATCAAGATTACCAGTGGGCTCATCAGCTAAAATAATCGAAGGGTTTCCTGCTAGCGCGCGTGCAATCGAAACCCTCTGTTTCTCCCCTCCGCTTAAATCTCTCGGAAGAAAATCACACCTACCCCCTAATCCAACCTGCTCTAATAGTTCTCTAGACATAAGTTCCGCAACTTTCCCTTTTATACCTTTTAAATTTAAAGAGGCCTCTACATTTTCGCAGGCCGTAAGAGCGCTTAATAGGTTGAAGTGTTGAAAGATAAAACCGATGTACTTTCGCCTTATCATTGGAAGAGAGTTTTCATCCCAGTACAATATTTCTTTTCCCATAATGTGAACTTGCCCCTTGGTCGGTTTCAAGATACAACCTATCATTGATAAAAGTGTTGTTTTTCCACTTCCTGAAGGACCCATAAGTAGAACAAGCTCACCCGCATCTACAGATAAAGTTACCCCTTTTACAGCGTGAACTCTTACTGAACCCTCTTGATAAACCTTGTCTATCCCGATTACTTCTATCTGTTTTGTCTTTAGATCCGTGTGTTTACGAAATGCAGTAAGCATGTGGGTGAGTAAAGCGAATCCCGTTAATATTGGGTGACGTTCCTTTATTACCTATAATAGATTGATATGCTTTCAATATGTTCACCTAGGTGTCGGTCCAAATACCCAATAAAAGCCTGTAGTAATTGCCACTCAGACTCCTTCCTTTTAGTATTAATTTCGGCTACAAGCAAACCACCCTTTGCTCCATCCCAGCTGATCCAACCACTATACCTTTCATGTTTCCATCGACCCTCACGCTCTCGGTAGAATGTGGTACCTCTTCCCCGGAGGTCTCTCTCCTTATCCTTCAAGAGGGTCTTAAATTTTGATTTAGTTCCGGATTTAGGGACAATTTGCAAGATCTTCATACCTAAACCTCCATGGTTGAGTATTCCTCACTTTTCTAAGCCCTAAATACGATTACTGGGTCTACCTTTGCTGCTTTCTGGATCGAGATGAAAGAAGAGATAATGCACATAATTGAGGTTATGAAAAACATAGATATTAAAAGTTTAGGTGTTAAAATCAACACTACTCCTAGACGTTCATACAGGTTCTTTGTAAGCAAGGTAAACAAAAGACCAAGGGCGTATCCAATTGAGGCGTTTATGATAGCCTGTTGAAGTATAATTTTGTAAATATCAAGGTTTGTTGCCCCGATTGCCTTTAGCGTTCCGAATTCGCGTATGTGCTCCATCGTTGATGAGTATATTGTTTGTCCTACAACTACCGTTCCTACAATAAATCCAAGAAGCACTGTTATGCCGACTCCTAATCCCATTCCTGTTTGAATACTCCAGTACATTCGTGTTTTTCTACTGAATTGCTCTTTAGTATAAACATCAACTCCGCTCATTTTCTCTCTTAGTTTTTCAACAACTTCGTTTGCATTCACTCCGAGTTCAAGTTTTACGAGAACAAAAGTTGTTTGATTATCCTCCATAATTCGTGAGAATTTTTTTGCAGTTTTGTATGAGGTAAATGCTATAGGATAAGTTGTGAATGACCTTACGCCCTGGCTTATTCCAACAATCTCAGTTTGTTTATCAAATATTTCGACTTTATCGCCTAACTTAACTCCTAATCTCCTCAAAGAGGACTCGTCAATTATAATGGAATTCCCAACCTTTACATCTTTGATGTTGCCTTCTTTCATCCTCCAGGGGCCACCTACACCGCTTTCAGTATCGAAGCCGATTATCTGTACGGATTCAGTACCCCCGCTCTTAAGTTTCATGAGCCCCCATGTCTGAGCGATTTTTTCAATCCAAAGCACGCCCCTTGTCTCTCTTACTTTGTTTATCTTATTTTCCGAAAAAGGTTTAGCTGAGTCAACATTAACTGTGTTCTTCGCTGTAATCCATATATCCGCGGGAGAATTGTCTATAAGCTGTGATGCGTTGCTTACAAACGCCATATACGCACCAATCTGAGCGGTCATAAGAACCACAGCAAACATTATTCCTACAAGGGTAATAGCAAGTCTCGTTTTATCATTAAATAGATTTCTCCTAGCTACGGAAACCATCTTAAAAAGTATAACTGATCTGCATAGAAAGCGGAGTCAAACTTAGTCACTAACCCTCGGAGTACATATGTTGGTCTAACGTTAAGGAGTCATAGAAATTTGACATAATCATTTGTAGTATGAATATAGGGTTGATTACCAATTGAGGCTTTTAATGGCATCTTTTTCATTCAACGGATTGATTATCAATGTTCCTACCAAAGGTTCAAAGCGATGGTTAGTAAATTTACATACGCAATCTATGAGTATTGATGGCTTCAATAATTAAATGGAATTCATTAGATAGTAAGTTAATACGAGCAAAAAAACTTGCGTGGTTAAATAGACTTTTATTCTATTACCTCTAGGATCATAAAGAAAATTTGAGGTCTCTATATTGAGTCTTGATTAAGGTATCGTTAGCGTAAGTATCTGATTAGCTTTAGCTCCTTCAGGGTCAGTAGCTATAATTTCAATTTTATATTCTCCAGCGTCTTTTTTATCGAAATTCCATGTGATGAGTCCAGTTGCAGGTTCTATTACCATACCTTTTGGCGCGTTTTTAAGCGTATACTCAACAGGATCTCCATCAGGGTCTTCGGCTAAGACAGTGTAGCCAAACTTCCCTCCCTCCATTTTTGGTTCAGGCTCTGAGGTTATTTTAGGTGGAGAGTTTGGAATCGAGAACTCCCCCTCTATTCTCCATAATCCTTCCTCTTTTCCATCAAAAGGAATTACTTCCAATGTGATTTTATCCCCTCTTTTAAATTCATCTTGCCATTCTAGGGCTTCATCAGTTGCTCCTACGATTTCTTCTCCATTAATTTTCCATAGGTATTTGAAACTAATCTCATCACCATCTGGATCTTTAGCTTGTATAACTGCCTTTAGTCCATCTCTTGGATCATTATCTGTTACATAAGCAATTCTTATAGATGTAAGCTCAGGAGGGCGGTTTTTCTCTTCATCGTTAGCCGATGAGTTTATAGAGGTTACTTGGTCAATTTCCTCCTTATTATTAACTTCCCCATTGTGTTTTAGGACTTGGGAAGACGTGCTTTCGGAAATTTTTGCTTTACTACTAGTTTTTTCTTGGTTATCGCATCCAAAGATAATGAGAAGTGAAATGAGTAATAAACTTGAGAAGAACTCATACATTACTTTACTTACTCTTTTCTATAAACTCGTTTTAGCAGTCGGAGCCTTGCTGCGCGTGCCCGTTTTTTCTTCTTCTCACTAGGTTTTTCATAATGGTCTCTCTTTCTTAATTCAGCTATAATGCCCTCTTTCTCGACAAGTCTCTTAAATCTTCTAAGCGCATTATCAATACTTTCGTTTTTGCCAATCACTACTTCTGCCATTTATCTCACCCTTTTTATTTTTCTACTAATAATAAAAGTTAAGTGAGAAATTAACCAGTGTCAACTCGATCATTGTATTGTGAAGAATTGGCAATAGAGGTGATTGTACTAAATATCGAGACCTTAAATGGTCAAAAAGAAGCGAAGCCAGAGATGTGTAAGAAGCTTTTAAGATTCAAAAAAGCCTAATATGAGAAACATGATATGTTCTTATTTCTCATCGATATATCGTTTCTCGAAGTTTTTCATTAAGAATTAATGCTAGAAAGCAATTGATTGATAGGCGAATAAAAACTACAATTGAAGTGTTCTTTATAACAAAGTGTTAATTTTCGCTATTTAGTTTCCAAATAGTTGCCAAAGTAATAACTATTTTACAGGCAGAGTTAAATGAATATCCTTACGGTCTAAGAATCTGGTAATGGCATCTTTGCCACCTGTGAGTATACACTCTCCATCACCTACTAGAACTGTGTCAAACTCATAATTAAGGAGTGTTCGGATACTGTATTTTGCAAGCTCAGGATTCTTATATATGAATGCCGGAAGCAAGGAGAATTCTCCAGGAGGCCATCCGATAATGGCATCTCCGATAAAGAGAATTCCCTTTCCGAGTAGTAACAATAGGGCTGTTTCACCTGGGGATTTATTGTTTGAAATATTAATTGCCCTTAAATTTCCTGGCAGTATGTCGCCATCCTCGTATGTATAATCTGGACGTTGTTTGAGAAGGTAGACATCGTTCTTATTAATGTGGATCTTTGCCCCGAAACGATCTCGGAGTTCATAAGCCATTCTTTCATGGTCTTTATTTGTTAAGATTATGTGTGAAGGCGTTCCGAGTTTTTCAAGCAATCCCAGGTCTGAACTGTCCATGATAGCCGGATCAATTACAATCAATCCTTCGTTGCTTTTGAACGCATAACCGTTAAAGTTATATTGATGCTTTGGTGACAACCATGACCATGTAAAGATTCCGGGAACAATTTGTTTCATAACTTCCTCCGCTTTTCATAAAATACTGCTTGTAAATTTGATTAAAACAATTTTATGGTCAAATTGCTATCACAAAAAGTGAAGAGTGTCAATCAAAAGGATTTTCTATTTTCTTTATAGAGGTTATTCAAGGCTTAATTGCAGGTCTAATTTCACGTGAAAAAAACTCCATAGTCTCAATTACGCCTTTTAAGTTCCCGCTAAGAACATGAAAGATTAGATGAGAAACTCCTGAATTTTTATATTTCTCTATTCCTTCAATTATCTTTTCGGGCATGCCACGAAGTGTTTCTCTTTCGTCCGCCTTTTTAATCTCCTTCTTCGAAGTGCGTTTTATCTGGAGGTTTTTCCTTAAGGATATGACAAAATCTGAAGGACTTTTCCCCTTTTTACCTAAAAGTTCATTTAGGTAGTTTACATTTTCTTTTATCTCATAAGGTGTAAGTCCAACGGGATGCCATCCATCACCAAGATTGACTGCCCGCTCGATGGCTTTTTGGCTGTTTCCACCTATCCATATAGGGGGGCAAGGCTTTTGAATGGGTTTTGGTAGAAAATTTATATCTTCGAATTTATTATACATTCCAATAAACTTCGGCCTCTTTTGAGTCCATAGTGTTTTCAAAACTTGAATATACTCATCAGTCATCGTCCCCCTTTCTCTATAAGAAACACCGAGGGCTTTAAACTCTTCTTTTAGCCAACCAGCTCCAACACCGAGAATTACCCTTCCATTTGAGAGGACATCAATGGTTGAGACCATTTTAGCGAGAATAATAGGGTTTCTATAGGGTAGAATTATTACACTTGTGCCGAGGTAAATCTTGGTTGTTAAGGCAGCTATATAGGTAAGCGTTGCAATAGGTTCATAGAAAACGTTACCAAATCCTTGATGTGACTCTGGTATTACAATATGGTCACTCACCCAAACTGAGTCAAAGCCGAGTGTTTCTGCAGTTTTTGCTATACCAAGGATTGCATCTCTTTTCGCATACTTGCCAAAATTTGGAAGCGCAATGCCGAATTTCATCTTATTCGCCTATATTTCACATTATAACCTTTTCTGTTTTGCTAAACCAAGATAAAAATTCTCATATGTGCTTACAAACTAGGTCTCATTTAATTTCTATTATTAGTAAATTTCAAGAGTAAAGTTGATATAATTAGAACAGTTAACAGGGTTAAGTGTACTTCAGAAGTAATTCTTGATATAATTCAACAAAAATTCCTATATTAATTACCCCTCGATGAAAGTGATAGAGAGCTTCTTTGGTTTTAGAGAGAAAGGAACATCTTTTAAGACCGAAGCCATTGCTGGTCTCACCACATTCATGACCATGGCATATATAATTTTTGTACAGCCTGCTGTTCTCTCACAAGCTGGAATGGATTTCGGAGCGGTCATGATGGCCACGTGCTTATCTGCAGCTATCGCAACCCTTGTAATGGGACTATATGCAAATTACCCCATCGGGGTTGCCCCAGCTATGGGAGAGAACTTCTTTTTTGTCTTTACAGTTGTACTCGGTATGGGCTTAGCGTGGCAGAAGGCCCTTGGAGCGGTTTTTATTTCAGGGGTTCTTTTTGTTGTCTTAACCGCTTTTAGGATTAGAGAGGTGATTGTTGATGCTGTGCCTCAATCACTAAAGGATTCCATAGCAGGTGGAATTGGATTATTTATAGCCTTTATAGGTCTTATTCAAGCGGGGGTTATTGAGAAGAGTTCTGAAGGGATTTTAGGTTTGGGAGATTTAAGAAAGGAAGCCGTACTCCTTTCTATATTCGGATTAATATTTACAGCAGTTTTAATGACAAGAAAGATTACAGGAGCTATATTGATAGGAATTATCGTTTCAACTATTCTGGGACTACTTCTTGGAATAGTTAATTATCCTGGAAGCATTCTTTCTGTTCCACCATCTCTCTCCCCTACATTCCTTAAACTTGATATAAAAGGGGCTCTTGAAATTGACTTCATAACTGTGACTATTATTTTCCTTTTCATGGTTATGTTCGATACAATAGGCACATTAATAGGGGTGGCCGGAATAGCTGGCTTTTTAAGAAATGGAAGGCTTCCTAGAGCAAGTAGAGCACTAATGGCTGATGCTGTAGGAACATCGGTAGGAGCATTATTAGGTACGTCAACTGTTACCGCTTATATCGAAAGCACAACAGGGGTTTCTCAGGGTGGCAGGACGGGATTTGTATGTGTAGTTATTGCAATACTTTTTTTATTGTCCATTCTATTTTTCCCGCTTGTAAAAATGATAGGAGGAGGTTATGAAATCTCTAAGGGTGTTTTTATCTATCCTCTTACTGCTCCAGCACTCGTTATTGTAGGAAGCTTAATGATTCAAGCGATAAAGGATATAAGGTGGGATGATTTATCAGAAGGAATTCCTGCGTTCCTAACACTAATTGGAATACCATTCACATTCAGTATTGCCGATGGTCTTTGTTTTGGTTTTATCTCTTATCCCATCTTAAAACTACTTTCAGGTAAAGGCAAGACAGTTTCTTGGCTTATATATTTACTAGGAGCACTTTCCATAATCCGCTACTTATTTGCATAACACTTTATTAATATGAATAAGATTTTCCTACTTAGTTAAAATATCTTCCTTAAGAACACCGATAAATGGCAGATTCCGATAATGCTGGTTATAGTCCATCCCATAACCTACTACAAATTCATCTGGAATTTCAAATCCGCGGTAGTCAATTGGTATATCCACAATCCTACGAACCTTCTTGTCAAGAAGAGTACACACACGAACGTCAGTTGGTTTCCTTTCCTTTAATATTCTTAATATATAATTAAGAGTCAGTCCAGTATCAATTATATCCTCAATTAGAATTACGTGCTTATTCTCTATATTTTCATCTAGATCTTTTAAGATTCTAACTATACCTGTGTGGGTTTGTCCTGAGTAACTTGAAATAGACAAGAAATCAAGGGTAACAGGAATAGAAATCTCTCTCATCAAATCACATAGAAAAATAATCGCCCCTCGCAAGACGGTAACAATTACAGGTTTCTTTCCATAATAGTCACGAGATATCTCTTCTCCGAGCTCCTTAATCCGCTTTCTTATATCTTCTTCTGTGATTAAAACCTTAGCTATGTCTTCATTCACTTTAGTTCCTCTTATTTCGAGAATAGTCTAACTTTTAATTGCTGGATGTTACTATTTCATTTCTAACTGAGAGTTTATCATCGTTAATTAAGATATTATCATTCATAACTGCCTATAAACAAATAATTTTTATTTTAATAAAATATACTTGACATTCATTACAAAATGTAGTATAAATTACATTAAGCGGTTCCAAGAGGCTCAGGGTAATTTGAAAACCAAAGCCTAAAGTACCAAGAGGAGACCGAAAGGTCAAATTGAAGCTTCCCTCGACGAGGGAGAGGCTAGTTAAAAGGAAAGCCAGGCAAGGTTTTCAAAAGTAAAAGGTCACTTGGAGCCGTCTCCTATTTTCTACCGAACCTCTGTAGTAATTTCTTATAATCCCTTCCATAAAATATTTTTATATTGACCTTTGGATAAAGCTCTCTTAGCCTCCTGAGCTTACGATTTTTCTTTGTCACAAGTTTTTGTTTAAGAGTGGTAAGCTCTATGTAAGTGTCTAGATCAGGGAGGTAAAAATCTGGTGTGAATTCTTCTATTACCTTGCCGTTCTTATCCCATTCAATAGGAAAACTCCTAGGTTCATACTCCCACTTGATTCGGTAAAATTCCAAAACACGAACAAAATCCTTTTCACTAGGGTGAGCAAATGAAGGAATTCCTAATTTTTTAACTTTCTCTGAGTTCAATCTAATATATAATCCTAGCTCATTCAAGCTCGCTTTTAATTTTTCAATTCTTCTCCAAGTCACTCCAGCCTTCGCCATTATCCCCTTTGTTTCAACTGCTTTTAATATCATATCCACCGCAAAATCCGCATCCATATTCTCTATTTTAATCTGAAGGTCATAAAAACTACTCACTATTTTTTTCTTTGCATAAAGTTTCTTGATAAAGCTTACGTAACTTCTTTTTCTGTTTTTAATTAATTTAGTTTCCTTTTTTCCGTCATAAGAATGATGGATTTTTACATGAAGGGCGCCAGGAAGATTGCGAAATAGAATTTCGCCTCCAAGGTTAAGTACTACTACGTTATTTTCGAGAGCATGTTTGATTATTAGCTTTTTAATAAGTCTTGGCGGGATTTTGTCTTGAAAGAGGAGCTCAGTGTCCTTTTCTACGTCTATCTCGTGAGGAATACCTAACTTGCTAATAATGAGGGTGCTATCTACTAAAATGAATCCAAGCCTCTGAGAAACCTTTCTAGCAACCTCTTGACCTAGACCATCACCTAATTCTGATATAGTGATAATAGCCATCTATTTTTGGTTGGATATTATAGGTGTATTTCTATTATGAATGTTAACTAAGTAAATCCCAGTTGGGCATTTAGAGTTCAACAGGATTAAAGTTCATACCCCCTTACACATTCTCAATAGTAACCCCAAAAACTGTAGGAGCAGCTTCTAGCCGCGATTCAGTCGCGCCATGAATGGCGCTCCTACAAGATCGGAAAGTATGTCTTATGCTTTTTCTCCACTCATCCAATCTTGTATCCAATTTTTCTTAAAAAAGCCCTTCTCTCTTCGATGTCCTTCTCCGTTTCAATCCCTTTTGATTTTAAACCATCAATAACGCCGAGGATTCCCCTTCCTTGCTCTGATTCAGCGATAATTACTTCAACAGGGTTTGCCGTAGCACAGAATATTCTACAAACCTCAGGAACGCTTTTTATAGCGTTAAGCACATTGATCGGATAGGAGTTTTTAAGAAATATTATGAAGCTATGACCCGCCGAAATGCTAAATGCAGTTCTTTGTGCTAATTCGGTAAGCTCAGGGTCGGTGCCGCTATATCTTACAAGGCATGGGCCTGATGACTCACAGAAGGCGAGCCCAAACTTTATGCCAGGAACTGTATTAACTAAGGCTTCATGAAGGTCTTCAACAGTCTTAATAAAATGTGATTGACCCAAAATAAGGTTTAAGTCTTCAGGCTTTTGGATTTTTACAGTTTTAATTTCCATGGCTAATATCTAAAAAATGCTTATTTAATTAGTAAAAGGTTTGCACATAAATGCAGATTCAAGGAAAAACTGATTGAACAATTTTTACATTGTGTAAAAAGGATCAAGGAATAAACATCAAACATTATCTTTTGATTCTTTTATTATCTCAACAATATCATGCATAATTCGATTAAGTGAATAATCCTTAGGTGTGTAGACACGTTTTATTCCGGTGGCGATGAGGAGTTTTGCATCATCGTCTGGAATGATACCACCCGCTATAACGGGAATGTCTCCGAGGCCTTTTTCATTAAGGAGGTTCATAATCTTTGGAATAATCGTATCATGTGAGCCAGAGAGTATACTTAGTCCTATTATATCTACATTTTCTTGCTCTGCGGTTGATACAATCTCTTCAGGTGTTAACCGAATTCCCTGATAAAGCACCTCCATACCTACATCCCTTGCACGAACTGCTATCTGCTCAGCTCCATTTGAATGCCCATCAAGGCCCGGTTTTCCAATTAGCACCTTTGGTGGCCGGCCCAGTTTTTCTCTAAGTGATTTTACTTCGTTTCTTACCGATCGGATTTCGTTCGTATCTTCCCGTAGCGTGATTGAGGTTCCTGTCGGCGCTCTATATTCACCAAAGACACGTCGGAACGTATCCGCCCATTCACCTGTTGTAACTCCTGCATGAGCACAGTGTATTGATGCAGGCATAATGTTTATATCACTCTTAGCAGCTTCACTAAGTTCACGAAGGGCTTCTTTGACTGCTTTCTCATTTCTTTTGATTTTAAATGCTTTAAGTCTTTCTAATTGTTGTCTAACAACCTTTGGGTCAACCTTCTGTATTGATTCTTCAACTGACTGTACAAGGGGCGATTGTTCTGTTTCGGTAAAGCAGTTAACTCCAACGATTTGTATTTCCCCTTTCTCGATTGCGCGAACGCGCTCAGCGTGCGACGCAACGAGAGCCATCTTCATATATCCCTTTTCAATTGCTGAAAGCGCTCCGCCTATTTCTTCAATCCTTTCGATTTCTTTCCAAGCCTCTTTTTTAAGGTCTCTACCCTTCCTTTCAATTACAGGTGACCCATCAAATATATCTGGGTATTCGAGTAAATCTGTTTCATAGGCTAGAATCTGCTGGAATCTAAGTGACCACTGCTGATCCCAGGGGCGGGGAAGCCCAAGGGCTTCGTTCCATGCGGGAAGCTGAATTGCCCTTGCACGTGCATTTTTGCTTAACGTTACCGCAAGCATCTCAAGTAGAATTCTTGCGATATTATTTTCAGGTTGCTGGGCTGTAAGCCCAAGGGAATTTACCTGAACCCCGTACCTGAAGCGACGGTATTTTTCATCTCCAACTCCATATCGCTTTAGGGTGAGTTCATCCCACATTTCAGTAAACGCCCTCATCTTGCACATCTCCTCAATGAAACGAATCCCGGCATTCACGAAGAACGAAATACGACCTACTACCTGAGGGAATCTGTCTTTGGGGATTTGCCCGCTTTCACGAACTGTATCAAGGACTGCTATTGCATTTGCAAGTGTAAATGCGATCTCTTGCACAGGTGTGGCTCCTGCTTCTTGAAGATGGTAGCTGCAAATATTAATGGGATTCCATTTGGGGACTTTTGAGAATGTAAAAGTGATCGTATCCGAAATTAAGCGCATAGAGGGCTTTGGAGGAAAGATATAAGTTCCGCGGGAAAGGTATTCCTTCAGGATGTCATTCTGAGTGGTTCCCTCTAGTTGTGAAATATCCACACCACGTCTTTCAGCAAGGGCAATATAGAGAGAAAGAAGCCAAGCTGCAGTAGCATTAATCGTCATAGAAGTATTCATCTTCTCTATGGGGATCTTATCAAAAAGGGCATCCATGTCTTCAATGTGGCCTATCGGAACGCCTACCTTTCCAACTTCACCTTCTGCAAGTGGATGAACCGAGTCGTATCCGGTTTGGGTAGGTAAGTCGAATGCAACGCTAAGACCGGTTTGTCCTTTAGCTAGATTTTTCCTGAATAATTCATTTGAAGCCTTTGCAGTTGTATGTCCTGCATAAGTCCTCATAATCCAGGGATTATCTTTTACCCCTTGAGCGGCTTTGTCGAAACTCTGCTTTTTCGGCTTTTCCTCGGGTTTTGAAGACATAAGATTATTCCTCTTATTGGAATCGGCTTAAAACTAATTTTATCTGAAAAGTGGGTAAAGCTAAAGTTTGGGCTGCAGTTATTAGAAGTATCGTTTAAGTTCTAATGCTTCTTCTTTGAAGTTTCAACCTCTTTAACTCGCTTGTTATAACTCTTGAATAATATTGTTGAGCCTCCTTTGTAAATCATCATATCAAAGTTAGCATCAAATAGCGCAACCCATCTTCGAATAAAGTCAAATGGATACCATGCGTCTGGTATTATCGTAATTTTGTATTCTATACATTCTCCTTTATGAGCTATATCATGCCTTGCTTTCTCAATCATTTTGATTCCTTTCCAAGTAATAGAGGGCCTGAAAGATGATTTATCATCAATAAAAATTTCATCCATCTCGAACTGGGCTAAATAAATTCCTAGGATATTTTTGTAAATTTTCTTTATATCTTCTAAACTACGGTATGAAAATTCCTCTAAAGATGCTTCAACAACGTTAGATTTAACACTTTTGTGAAAATGACGGTAGTATTCTTTGAATTTTTCAATTAGGTAAAGCTCAAAGGCTGTATAGGTGGCTAGTAATATTTGACTACCTATATTTCTTAGCTGAGTATGCTTCTCTAGGAGTTTTCTTTCCTGATCATTATAGGCACAGCTAAATAGAGTTAATAAGCTTATTTTATTTGAGGTTATTATGGTCTTAATCAGATTCTTATCCACTTCCTGACCACGAAGGTTTGCAATGATATGAAGTGCATACACATCCGCTGAACGAATAGTTTGTAATATCCCCTCATCAAGTTTATTAAATCTTTCAATTGCCTTGGGAATATTCATAGGGCTTAACTTTTACAAAGCTTACGAAGAAGTTATTTGCCAAAGCTATCTTACCGCCTCTCCCCAGCTCGGCGTATATCATATCCGGTGATGGATTTGCTCTTTTCTGCCATTGAATCAACGTATTCTTTGTCAACGAGGCCAGCCATGTAGGCTTTGGATACCCTCATAAGAGCTATCTTTGCTGTGGCTTCGTCAATCATCTGTCCAGTCTTAGGGTCAAACATCGAGCCTCCGCCCATCTCATGATAGAAATCAAGCTGGTGCTTTGCCTCTTCGATCTGCTTCTTTGTTGGAGTAAAACACTCGTTTGCAATCTGAGCCTGCTGAGGGTGAATCACCCACGTGCCGTCCATTCCTATCGCTGCTGCGACCTCGTTCTTTCTTCGGAGTCCTTCATCAATTTGTTTAACAACTTCAGGTGGGTCATCTTTTCTCCAGATTCTTAGATAAACGTTATCAACCGCATGAAGCTCTGCAGCCTTTGCTGCTGTAACGACTGCTTTCTTTTCGTAATAGAACATCTCATTTTGTCTGTCTAAAAGCAGGTCTGGGTCTCCGCCTAATTCTGCAGTGTAATCTGCGATTCCGAAGATAAGCCCTGCCATTCTTGGGGATGCCGTTGCGATCTCATATGCGTACTCAAGAGCGCGCGGTCTTTCGATAAGGCTTTCAATTGCTACCTTGGTCTTCCATCCGTATCTTGCCTCTAATTCGTCAAGTAGGTCTGAAACTAGCTTTATGTCTTCAGGCCCATGGATCTTGGGGATTATCACGCCGTGAAATTTATCTACCGCTCCGCTCATTACGGCTTCCATATCCCCATAGAAAAATTCCGAGCGAAGGTTGTTCGGCCTTACAGTCACAACCTTTTTCCCAAAGTCTATTGTGTTTAGAGCTTCGACCATTACCTGTCTACTTTTATCTCCCTTAAATTCATAGGGGCATGCGTCTTCAAGGTCAGCCATCACATGGTCAACCGGAGATTTTGCCGTGTCCGCTGCACTTTGGTGTAACTTCAAATTATGTCCTGGATAAGTTAATTCAGTTCTTGGAACAACGACTCTTTTGCCTTCATCTAAAACAAACAAGATGTTCCCTCCTTGTATTATTTAGCCACTGAGACCACAGAGAAAATAAAGAATTTTTTAAAACGATCTCTCTGTGTACTCTGTGTACTCTGTGGCTAATATTAGAGTTCGAGAAGCCGCCTTGCTATTACCTCATGCTGAATCTCGCTTGTACCTTCAAATAAGCTTATCACCCTTCCATCACGCCAGTATCTCTCAACAGGATATTCTTTAGAGTATCCGTAACCTCCAAAAATCTGCATTGCCTCTCTTGTAACGTATTCAACCATCTCTGCAGAAAAGACCTTTGCCATTCCTGCTTCAAGGTCACAGCGTTTGCCGGTATCCTTCATACCACAAGCGTAATAGACAAGCTGCCTTGCGGCTTGTAGCCTTGACGCCATCTCAGAAAGCTTCATTCTGATTGCTTGGAAATTGCATATCGGCTGACCAAATTGTGAACGCTCTTTTGAATACCTAAGAGCTGCTTCAAAAGCGGCCTGTGCTAATCCAACAGCGCGGGCGGCAGTCTGAAGTCTAGCGGACTCATAAGTAGCCATTAATTGATAGAATCCTTTGTTTTCTTCCATACCGATTAGATTTTCCTCGGGAACATAGCATTCATCGAAACTTAGGCTATAGGAACGCATCCCGTGATACCCGACTGTAGGAATAGGCTCACCGGATATATTTGGATGCTTTATAACGTCACCAACCTCCTTTTCGACAAGAAACATGCTAAGCCCTCTATGTTTCTTATTTGGATCGGGGTCAGTGCGTGCAAGGACTGTTAGAACATGTGCGCGATTTGCAAACGTGCACCATGTTTTTTCTCCATTCAGGATATAGCCGTTTCCTTTTTTGATTGCGCGGAGTTTCATGCTTCCTGTATCTGATCCTGAGTCGGGTTCGGTGAAAGCGGCAGCGGTCATAATCTCTCCTCTTGCGATACCGGGGAGAAATTTCTTTTTCTGTTCCTCTGTGCCATGAGAAAGAACAAGGGTTCCTGTGATTATGCTCCTAGTCATAACGCTTCCAACGCTTAGCCACCCTCTACTTAATTCTTCGGCAACAATGGCCATGCTTATATAGTCTAAGCCTATTCCGTCGTATTCTGGTGGAAATATTAAACCGAAGTATCCAAGCTCTGCCATTTTTTGTATAATTTCACGGGGTATTTCTTTTTGATGGCGGTCTAATTCCTGTGCAACTGGAACTATTTCTTCATCCGTAAACTTACGTACAGCTCTTCGAATTTCTTCATGTTCTTCAGTTAGTATTGGCATGACAGATACCCCCCAAAGGATTAACACTAGCCCTCTCAGGGCTAGATTACAGGTAACTTTATCTAACTGTGGTTTTGTGTAATTGTAAATCAGAAATGCTAAAACAACAAATAAAGCACAACTGGCTATTATGTATACCTTTTTTAAATACCTTGTCAACAATCAAGATTGAAGCCGATTATGCTTGACAATTGAGTAGAAAAGTTGTGTAATAAGAACGAGGACAAATGATACATATACAATATCTTATATCTACTAAAGAAAAGGAGATCTTTTGGATAAAGCCACTATGGTGTCCGCTAGCTCGCCCTTTTTGTATTTCCAGGTGGAACCAAAAGCAGGGTATAAACGTTTGTCCCTGTTACAGTGGTGTAAGAAGAGAGACTTGTGGACCGATGTACGTTTGGTGTAAATACGATGAGTTGCCCAATTCAACTGCAAGGACATATACATATAATTTTAAACTTTCTGTCGGTGAACACGATCAGGAATCTGGCCTAAACATAGGACCAATGATTCCGGATAATTGCCCTAGGTGTATACAGTATCTAGGAGATATATGCATAACTAATGGAGAGTTTCGAACCCTGTGTGATGACTTTATTGACGTTATCACCTGGCTTCAGACCGGCTCTTTATCTAGGAACGAAGAAGACAGTTGAGGATCCCATGATCCAGTAAGGGTTGAAGAAACTGGCCCGTCTTCAGCATTCTTTCTTATTTATAAATGGTAAGCGATAATATTTTTTGATTCACATTTTAGGATTTATTACGTACTAAGACTTCAAGTGGGTCTATATATCTCGGGATTTTAGATTAAGTAAGAGGAATAAAAGTTTAAAAAATATAGAATAAATAAATTGGAGGAAATATATGGCGCGTATTAAATATATTGAAGATAACGAAGTTAAAGACCCAAAGGTAAAAGAGGCTTATGATCGGATGATAAAGAAAAGGGGTAAGGTTACCCATATCTATAAAGCATTAGCATATAAGCCATCCATAATATCAACCATGGGACCATTTGTTGCAGCTGTTCAGGAGCCAGACGAACTTGATCCTAAGCTTAAGGAGAGGTTAATACTAAAAGTCTCAAAGATTAACCGCTCGGCATATTGCTATCACGCTCATCAACAAATAAGCAAGAAAATGGGTTTTACTGAAAATGAAATTCTTGAGGTTGATAACCCTGAGAGTGCGAATATTCCAGAGGCTGAAAAGGTCGCTCTAAAATACGCAGAAACTATGACGATTAGTCCAGGAAATATTCCTGACGCCCTTTTTGACGAACTTAAAAGACACTTTAGTGACTCCCAGATTGTAGAGCTGACCATGTTGGTAGCTTTGTATAACATGATAAATCGTTTTAACGAGGCTCTGAAACTGGATCCCGAGGAGTACTGAAAAAACACTTGTGAACAAATAAGTGAAGAACTAATTAAAGCAGGGAATAAGCCTATGAGGCCTTCCTAATAGAATCCCCAATGACTCTAGATTCTTGATCTGTTTTTGCTATCTTTGGCACAATCTTGAAAACTCTAATCTGATATTTCTGGCCTTTTTGACATATAATTAATATAAAAGGAGATAAAAAAGTGACTGTAAAGGGGTTGCTGATACTTTTTACAATATTTGCTTTATCTTCCAATCTAAAGTTTACGGTAATCTCACAGGGACTTACGAATAAGATACCATCATTTAATAATTTGGTTGTTAAAAACCAAGAGGAGCTAAAAAGGGTCTGGGATTCATTAGGGATTGTTGATGAAGTTCCCACCATTGATTTCAAAAAAGAATTGGTGATTGTTATAGTGCCAAGAGGAAGAACAGAAAGCGCTGTAGAGGTCTCAACGCTTGAACAAAAAACGAATACCGTTGAGGTCAGATACTTAGTAAGACCTATGTTAACAGATTCGAAGACATACAGCGGGCTAAATTCTCCATACCTAATTGCCAAGCTATTTCCAACCGATCCGCAGAACCTAAATGTGAAATTTATTGAGGATCTTCCAAAGCCTCCAATTCCAGAAGGTACCTCAATTGGTAGGCTTCCAGTTGATGCAAGTGTGCTTAAGCAATATGGTAACAATAAAATATCTCAATATTTTCCACTCGATAGAGGAAACGTCTGGACATACAGGGTTGAATCCAAGGGAAAGGCACATGATGAAACCTACTCAATTCTTTCTGTATCACAAGATGGATGGTCTATCTTTGACAACTTCTTCGGACAAAAAAGCATTGCTTTAAGAATAGATCCTTTTGGTACTATCTTTATTACGTCTGACAAAGGGACAAGGACTTTTTATAACCTAGATATACAACACAGTTACAAACATTCTGAGTTCATAACCCTGGCGGGCAAATTTGACGACCTTATGGTTGTGACTGTTCCGGGTGGAGATAAATTCTGGTTCAAGGATGTTTATGCAAAAGGTGTAGGGCTCATTTATCATGAACATAACTCGCCAAAAGGATTAGTTAAATACACTTTAATTAATGCTGAGGTAAGAGGGAAGAAATATCCTTAAATCAAGAACCCTTATTAATCTTTGTGAATCTGCAAACTAGACAGCAGTAACCCCTTAATTTCGGCATTAAACTTTTATCATCTTTAATATCAGTGCAAATAAGCCTCATATTGAAGACCATATTCATAACCCACACCAACTTTACTTATAGAACCGAGGTTAGACGTTTATCAAACAGATAGAGAATCGTGATTTATGGTACAATCCACTGAAACCATTCATGTATTATTTATGATCGAAAACCCATCGAATTTCAAATTATACCTTTGTTTATTCTTGTAGAACCAGTGACAAACTAGTGAAAAACGTTGACAACAAGGGTTACGATAATTACATTATTACTGTTTAGTTTGTAATCTAGGAGGCTAAAAATATGTCAACATCGTTAAAGACTGCATTTTTATTAGTAATTTTAACTCTAGTATTTGTTTATGTTGGAAGGCTTATTGGCGGAACGACAGGGATGACTATAGCTTTTATTATAGCCCTTGTTATGAACCTCGTATCCTACTGGTTCTCAGATAAGATCGTGCTTGCTATGTATCGCGCAAGGGAGGTTACGCCTGAAGAGGCTCCCAAGCTTCATAATATGGTAAGAAACGTAGCGATGCAGGCTCAGATCCCAATGCCAAGGGTTTATATAATGCCAACACAGGCACCAAATGCCTTTGCTACAGGAAGAAACCCTGAAAATGCTGCTGTAGCTGTTACCGAAGGCATTCTTAGACTCCTTGAACCACAGGAGCTTGAGGGTGTATTAGCCCATGAAATTAGCCATGTTAAAAATAGGGATATCCTTATTGGTTCGATAGCAGCCACGCTTGCAGGCGCTATAGGGTATTTGGCTCATATGGCCCAGTTCGCACTTATTTTTGGAGGGTATGGAAGAAGCAGTGACGATGAAGGACGTGGCAGTTTGATAGGTTCTCTTGCTATGATAATATTGGCGCCAATAATTGCCTTACTTATTCAGCTTGCCATATCACGTGCGAGAGAGTATAAAGCCGATGAAACCGGCGCTCATATTACTCGAAGACCCCTTGAATTAGCAAGTGCGCTTAAAAAGATAAGCTACGGAACACAAAGAATTCCACTTGATGCAAACCCTGGCACAGCACATCTCTTTATAATGAATCCCCTTCGTGGCGGTATATCTGGACTTTTCAGCACACATCCCCCAGTAGAAGAAAGAATAGAAAGACTTGAAAAGCTTTCAAGAGAGATTGTCTAAAATAATTTAGGGGCGACCGGCCGGTCGCCCACACCACGTTATCTAAAAACTCACTACCTTATTCGATTCCCTTATAGATTTGGCTAGATCTACCATACTTACCCACTCTACTCCTTCAACCACCATACCCTCCGTGATGCCTCTAGTCTGAGCACACTGAGTGCAAAGCCTTATTCGTGCTCCAAGCCCAAGAAGCTCTTTTATCTTTGCCCCTGTATTTTGGCCCGAAATTTCATCAGGCGTGGTTTGTCCTTTCAGTGCACAGAAGGCACCGTCGTTTAGGAGAAAGACCTCTGCCTTTGTGTCAGCACCTATAAGGGCACCTGACAATCTAAAACCATTCCAAGCCCTCATACTGCTCGGAGCCTCATTAATAATAACTACTGCCCTTTCCATGTGAATTCCTCCTTGAAGGTTATTTCAATAGCTCAATTCAGCGAAATTACAAAAAAATGTACATAACATGAGATATTTTATTTTTGTAAGTAGTTAATTGCAATAGCTAAGGAGTAATAATTAGGGTATTCCATATTTTGATTCTGAAATCTTTGCGATATAGAATCTATGTCTAATATAAAAGATTAAACTAACTATTATGAACAGAAATCCGATCTACTTTAATAGAAAAGTGGTTTGCGTACTAGTCGAAATGGGTGTACCATAATCTTAACTTATCATGATTACAGCAAAGTAGCCTGGTAGCATAAATTAGAGAAAACATCTTGGGAAAGACATTGATAACGATAACAAGAAAACTCCTTGGTGACCTTTTACTCGAGGCTGGTGTAATTACAGAAGACCAACTACGGGAAGCTCTTGAACGTCAGTGGTCTCAAGGTGGAAGAATATTAAGTATTCTAGTAGAGCTTGGGTTTATTTCAGAGACTAAACTAGAAGAGTTTCTTACAAAGAAACTTAAGCTACCATTAGTAAATCCATTGGCCACTGAAATAGAAAAAAATACATTGAAATTAATTCCGGCTGAAACTGCTTACAAACTTAAGGTAATACCTATAAAGTTAGAAAAAAAATTAGGAAGAAAAATATTAATGCTTGCAACCTCTGACCCTGATATAGAGATTGCTGATGCTGTTTCATTTATCACTGGTCTAGATGTTCAGTTAGGGTTCGCTTCTGAGCCGGATATAGAAAAAGCATTAAAGCAGTACTATAGTATTGAAAAGGGTATCCCAGATGATAAGAGACCTAATAAGATAAGTGAAAAAGTAACTTATAATACACCCCTAGAGGAGTGTGGGAAAGCACAGCAGCAACTGATCAATTCGCTAAACACGTTATTTGAGGACACGAAAAAGTCTATCGGAGATTTCGGGCTGCCATCATGGTGTAATAGCTATATTCTACCTCATGACTTTGAGATTGGAGGCGATATACAAAACCTCGAAAAAGAAATAAATAGTATCAAAGATAAAATAAGTAAACATAAAGATTTAATTTGGAAGTCAGAACAACGTAAGATTTTATTTGCAGGCTCAGGCAAGGAGATGGAAGATCAAGTCAAGGATATACTTGAAGAGATGGGATGTACTTTTATGGGGGGATTACAAGACGGGGAGGGTTTAATATTCAAATATAACGACAGAATAGCCGTAGTTGAGACTAAAGGGGTGTCAGGGGGCGCATTAGAAAAACACGCTATACAGTTAGAAAAAGCTATTATTGAGTACTACTCGTCTCACGAAATTATGCCTAAGGGAGTTTTAGTTGTTAACGTTTATAAGGACACACCTCTAGATGATCGAAATGTGGCTCCCTTTCCAAGTAATTTGATAAGCTACTCTGAAAAAAGGGATCATTGTCTAATAACTGGCTTACAATTATTAGGTTTATACATTGACTGCAAGGATAATCCGGATAAGAAAGCTCAGGTGATCGCCAGTATATTTTCTACTAGTGGGGTCTTTGGTTATTATCAAGACTGGAGAGGTTTTTTAAAATTAGAGGAAAGTATCAGATAAAAGTGTGCTAGAAATATTAATATTGTATTTAACCTAAACTGGATAGTCATATTAGTTACTGTTCCCTCTTGACATGACTTCTATGTTGATTAATTTTTAACTTAAGTTTTTGTAAAACTATTTTTCGGATATGATTCAGGTTCAAAATCTTACAAAACGCTATGGCAATTTAGTTGCTATAGATAACGTATCCTTCCGAGTTGGTCAGGGAGAGATTCTTGGATTTCTCGGCCCAAACGGTGCGGGAAAAACCACAACAATGCGGATAATTAGTGGATATATGCCTCCCACTGATGGCACTGTCCGTGTGGGTGATTTTGACGTTTTAGAAGATCCCATAAAAGCAAAGAGGCAAATAGGTTATCTACCTGAGAATCCCCCTTTATATAATGACATGACTGTTCAGGGTTATCTTGACTTTGTTGCTGATATAAAAAATGTGTCGGGGAAAAATAAAAAAGCCAAGATTGACCTTGCTATGGAAAGGTGTGGAATTACAGATGTGAGAAAACGTCTAATCGGGAATCTTTCCAAAGGTTATAGACAACGCGTTGGAATTGCGCAGGCAATTGTTCATGATCCTGCTGTTCTAGTACTTGACGAACCTACGATTGGACTTGACCCAAAGCAGATTATTGAGATTCGGTATCTAATAAAAAGCCTGGCAGGGGATCGTACCGTTATCCTGAGTACTCACCTACTTCCAGAGGTTACTATGACATGCACAAGGGTTGTAATTATAAACGAAGGAAAGATTGTATTAGAAGAATCCCTTGAGACACTTTCACAAAGGGTAAATGGTGCTCAGATGTTATTTCTCAAGCTCAATTACAATGATAAAAGTAATGACGTTAACGAAAAAATCCTCTCTCTCCCCACAGTATCAGAGGTGAAGGAAAGCGCTTATGGAGAGTTTATCATTCAGACAAAGGGAGGAGCCGATATTAGAGAAGAACTGGTTAAGATGGTTGTTAAAAATGGCTGGGGTCTACTAGAACTCCGTCCTCTTACGCATGCACTTGAAGAGGTATTTCTTAGAGTTATATCAACTGAAGGAGAGTAGATGAAACCCGTTTTTACGATCATAAGAAGGGAATTCAAATCATATTTTGCTTCTCCTATAGCATATATTGTTTTAGTTGTATTTCTTATTCTTTCTGGGATCTTCTTCTTTTTATATCTCCAGAGCTTTGTTGAATCTCAGTTCGACCCAAGGTTTGAGTTCCTTAGAGAAAGGCTTAACTTAAATGATTTCGTGATTCGACCATACTTTGGCACAGTAAGCATCATACTACTTCTCATGATACCTCTTATCACGATGAGACTTATTGCGGAAGAGAGAAAAAACTTTACAGCAGAACTTCTTTTTACTTCACCTCTTAGAATAATACATATAGTTTTAGGTAAGTTTCTCGCTTCTCTCTCTTTCTTTGGAGTAATGTTGATACTCTCTGCTATATATGTTGTTGTTCTTGAGGCCTATGGAAACCCCGACTCAGGTCCTGTGCTTACAGGGTATCTAGGGCTTTTTCTTTTAGGTGGTTGTTTTATTGCAGTTGGGCTTTTTGCTTCTTCATTGACTGAGAATCAAATAATTTCTGCGGTGATTTCTTTCGGAATACTGCTTATTTTTTGGATAATAGGGGCTTCATCTGGCGATGAAGGTTCTATCTTAGGGTACATCTCGATAATTAACCACCTTGATAATTTTACAAAAGGTGTGATTGAGCTAAAAGATGTCGTATATTATCTTTCTCTAATCTTCTTTGGACTCCTTCTAACCCATGTCACACTTGAATCTGAGAGGTGGAGATGAAGAGAAAGCGATTTCTTCTCCATGGAACTAATGCCTTTGTATTTTCGATAGTAGTACTTGGGATTCTAATAATAATAAATTATTTAGCCTATAAACGTGATGCCAGATTCGATGTTACTGTGGGGAAATTATATTCCCTTTCAGATCAGACGGTTAAAGTGTTGAATAATCTAGATAAAGAGATAGAGGTTTTAGCCTTTTTTAAGGAGGTTGGTGTTGATAGAAAAGAATTCCAGGATTTAATAAACGAATATAAAAGAAAGTCCGATAAGATAAGAGTGCGATTCGTTGACCCAGATAAAGAGCCAGGGCTATCGAAGAAGTATGAGGTTAATGAGTACGGTACAGTGGTGCTCGTAAGCGGTGATCAAAATGTAAAAACAAAGTTAGAAGACTTGATATCAGGAGGTATAGTGGATAATAGTGAGGAAGAGATTACAAACGCTCTAATTAAATTATCTCAGTCGATAAAGAAAACTGTTTTTTTCCTTGCTGGACATGGTGAAAGGGATATTCAGAACGAAACAGAACCAGAGGGATATGGAAGTTTAAAGCATGCCCTAGAAGGAGAGTCTTATGAGGTTAAAGATTTTGTACTTCTAACGGATAAAAGTATTCCTAGAGAGAATTCAATACTGGTTATAGCAGGTCCTAAAAAACCTTTGATTGGAAAAGAGATTGAAGCTATTAAGAAGTATATTGATAACGGTGGGAAAGCCGTCTTTATGATAGAACCAAGGTCGGCTGAGAATTTGGTTTCTCTCTTAAGAAGTTATGGCTTCGATTTAAAGAACGATATTATAATTGACCCCTCCTCTAAGCTTGTAGGCGGTGGAGACATTGCCCCGATTGTGGCTGAGTATCCTTCTCATGATATTACAAACGATTTCAGGTTTGTTACAATGTTCCCATATGGCAGGAGTGTTAACGTAACTAAAAAGGATGAAGGCAAAACAGCCGTAATTGCAAACACGAGCAAGTACAGTTGGTCTGAAGGTGATTTTTCTCTATTTGATAAGGGAACAGCTCAGCAGGACCCTGATGAAAAATCAGGTCCACTTGGAATTGTCGCTGTGGGCGAAATTGGAGATAATACTAAGATAGCTGTGTGTGGAAGTGTAGATTTTGTGTCAAACAGGTACTTTGATTTTTCTGGAAACAGTGACTTTTTTCTAAATACTATAAACTGGGTCGGAGGAGATGAACATCTAATTTCGATTCGACCTAAGATAGCTAAAGAAGGAAAGTTGACACTTTCAGGAAACCAAATGAGGATTATTTTCTCCATCACTGTTATTATCTTCCCTGCAATTATTCTTTTTTCTGGAGTAGCAGTCTGGTGGAAGAGAAGAAATATGTGAAGATTAGAGTGTAAAGGGGTTCTGCTCGTACCTGCAAGTGGAAAGTAAGTAAATTTATAATTCTCTTTAATAATTAATAAACGTTTTCAATGCTGTAACTAAGCACCGCCCTCAAATTAGTTTTTGTCAGCATGACTCAATCAAAAGATATGAAAAGCTATCTAGTAAAGTTCGCAGGAACTCTTATCGGAGCATTAGTTCTTATTGTGCTTGTGGGATATCTTTATTTCTTCGAAATAAGAAAAGAAAGTGAAAAAGCAAAGAAAGAAAATATTTTCCCTACAATTAATGAAGGACAAATTAACGAGATTATTCTTAAATATCCTTCCAGCACAGTAGTTTGCCAAAAGGATGGAGGAAGTTGGTTTATTTTGAAGGATTCAAAAAGATTTAAGGCTGACGACAAAGTTATAGGTAGCGTGATAGAAAATATTTCAAAGATAAAGATTGACAAGGTAGCCTCGGAAACCCTTACCGATTTATCTGAGTTTGGCCTTGTAACGCCAGAAGCTGAGGTTATTGCAAAAACTCCTGAGAAAGAATACCGGATATTAATAGGTGGTGAGAGTCCTGTTGGATCAGGTAAATATATACAGGTGGATAAAGATAGCAGAATTCTTGTTGTAAGTAGAAGCTCTGTTTGGGAATTTTTGAGTAACTCAGCGAATGATTTAAGGGATAAGCAGGTACTTAGCTTAAACGAAGGTAAAATCAAAAGAATAAGGTTTAAATGGAAAGATTCGTCGTTCGAAATCGAGAGAAATAATGGAAGTTGGATTGGGAAAGATATTCCTGATTATGTAGATATTGATCAATCAAGGGTATGGGCAATTCTTAGGACTTTTGTAAATTTAAAGATTGATAATTTTGAAAATGATGAGCCGAATAATCTCGCTGCATATGGGTTAGATAAACCGATTGCTGAGATTGATCTCTTTCAGTATGGTAAACCCGTTCGTGTGTCATTCGGGAATAAAAAAGAATCGGGAGACTATTACGTAAAGCTCGATTTAGATAATTCTGCTTATTCCGTATCTGAGTTTGTATTAAGACAGATTCCTGAAAGTGTGAATGACATTAGGGTAAGAAGGATTGTGAAATTGGATGCCGAAAAGGTAAGGGGAGTTGAGATTAATAGAGGTGATAATAAGATTTCGATTCTTAAAGAAGGAAATAAATGGAAGCTAGGTGGTGACAATAGCAAAAAAGTTGATGAATCAAAAGTCGGTGAGCTGATAGCGGATATTGGGAGTCTTGAGGTAGAAGAATTTGTTGATGACAATCCCAAGGATTTGACTTCTTATGGTTTAGATAAACCTGAGATTGTGCTCACGGTTTTGGAAGCGGATAAAAAGAAAACACTCCTTTTCGGAAAGAAAGAGAACAAAAAGGTGTATGCCAAACTTGCTGATGGAAAACCGGTTTACCTTGTAGGGGGGGACATACTTTCTAAGATTACTTCTTCCGGTAATGAGCTAATTAAGAAGTGAGAAGGGGTTAAGGCATAAATATGAGTTTAAAAAGAAATTGCGAACTGGATTATTAACATTTTCTTACACTTTTGGGGGGAAGTGTAAAGTGGGAGGTCATAACAACCAAAAATAACCCCCTTATTCCGTAGGAGCACCATCTTGGTGCGATTTGAAGGCGTTTGGTAGACGCTTCTACTCAGGGCAGGCCTGGTGTGCGACAATTTCGCGGCTGGAAGCCGCTCCTACTTTTCTTTCACATCCACTCTTATCTTGAGTTCAAGAAGCTGTTTTGTATCTACTGGTGAAGGGGCTTCGGTAAGCGGACAGACACCCTTTTGCGTTTTTGGAAAGGCGATAACATCTCTTATTGAATCAGCGTCTGCAATGAGCATTACAAGTCTATCTAATCCTAACGCAATCCCACCATGTGGAGGTGCCCCAAACTCCAGGGCTTCTAGCAGGAATCCGAATTTTTTCTTTGCTTCTTCTGGTTCAAGCCCGATTTTATCAAAGAGTTTTTGTTGTATGTCACTTCTATGGATTCTTATACTGCCCCCACCGATTTCAACACCGTTTAGAACAATATCATAAGCCCTAGCCCTTACCCTTTCTGGGGAGCTATCGAAAACCCCTAGGTCTTCTTCCTTGGGCGACGTGAATGGGTGATGCATAGCGACATAGCGTTTTTCAGTTTCATCGAAATCAAGAAGAGGGAAGTCTACTACCCATAGGAATGAGAGTTTGCTTTGATCTATCAAATTGAATCTTTCTCCAAGACGAAGTCTCAAAGTAGAAAGTACGAGATTAACTGTATGTGCGGAATCCGCTGTAAAGAAGATAACATCTTCATCCTCGGTTTTTAGAGTGTTTTGCAATCCCTTCTTTTCGGTCTCTGTGAGAAACTTTGTTATAGGTGATTGCCATTCATCACCGGTAACCTTTATCCATGCAAGCCCTTTTGCTCCAAGGGATTTCGCAAATTCAACTAAGTCATCGAGCTCTTTTCTCGAAAAATCTGAGGCCTTTCCCTTGAGATTGAGTGCTTTTACAATTCCGCCTCTTTTTATTGCGTCGCCGAACACTTTAAATCCCGAGTTCATAAATATCTCGGTAATATCGTATAGCTCAAGACCGAACCTGGTATCAGGCTTGTCGTTTCCATATTTAAGCATTGCTTCATCATATCTAATTCTTGAAAATGGCGTTGGAATATCTATTTCCTTTGATTGCTTAAAAATAGCCTTGAGCATTCCTTCGACGATTTCCATGACATCATTTTCGCTCACAAATGACATTTCCAAATCAATCTGTGTAAACTCAGGCTGACGGTCGGCTCTTAAGTCCTCATCGCGGAAACATCTAACAATTTGATAGTAGCGATCAAAGCCAGAGATCATAAGTGTTTGTTTTAGAAGTTGCGGCGACTGAGGAAGTGCATAGAATTCACCTGGATTAAGTCTACTTGGTACAAGAAAATCCCTAGCCCCTTCAGGTGTAGACCTTGTGAGATATGGGGTTTCCAACTCTATGAATCCTTTGGAGTTTAGATAATTTCTCGTAGCACTTGCTATTTCATGTCTGAGAATAAGGTTCTCTTTCATCATTGGTCTTCTTAGATCGAGAAACCTGTACTTTAGCCTTAGGAGCTCGTCAACTTTAATTTCGTTCTCTATAGGAAAAGGAAGAACTTTTGAGGTGTTAAGAATCCTTATTTCCTTTACAGTAATTTCAATCTCACCCGTTTTAATATTTGGGTTTATAGTTTCTTGGGGGCGTCTTGTTACAGTGCCCTTTACGGCTACTATCCATTCATCCTTGAGTAACCCTGCTTTCTGATGCGCTTCTATATTGAGTTGAGGATTATAAACTACCTGGATTATCCCTTCTCGGTCTCTTAAATCTACAAATATAAGCCCACCATGATCCCTTTTTGACTGAACCCACCCCATTAGAATTACTTCACGCTCAAGGTCTTCTACACCAAGGCTCCCACAGTAGTCAGTTCTTTTCCAATCTCCTAAAAGCTCAAGCATATAAACGGCTTCCTCTTATTTCTGATAATGTTCAAAAATGTTAACCTTTATAGTGGATATTGGCAAGCAAAGTTCTATGGGGTAGTGTGTGAATTGGTTAAGAATAGGCTGGAAAAAGCAAGGTCGGCATGAAATACAATCCTGATATTCATCATAGGAAGTCTATAAGGTTAAAAGGATACGATTATTCACAAGGTGGAGCATATTTTATAATGATATGTGCTCGTAATAAAGAATTATATTTTCAACAACACCCTGAATTAAAGCGGATTTTAATTCGGCAATGGCAAGAAATACCAGATAGATATGCAAATATAAGATTAGACGAATTCGTCATTATGCCAAATCATATACATGGGATAATAATTGTAGGGGCAACCCTTGCGGTTGCCCAGGCCCGGGAGAAAAGGGCGGGTGCAAGACCCGCCCCTACAATTGGGGAAATTATTGGAATATTTAAATCATTATGTCTACATGGTTGGTTAAAATACATAAAGGAGAACAGGATTGATGCGGTTGGTAAATTCTGGCAACGCAATTATTACGAACACATAATCCGTAACGAAGATGAATTAAATCAGATTCGTAAATATATTGCCGAAAATCCCTTAAAATGGGAAAGAGACGAAGAAAATCCCATAAATATCAAATCCACCATGAAAAGACAATGAAAGGCTAAAATGGAACAGGAAGTACAGACTGAAGAGAATTTTCGCTCCGGTTTTATTTCAATAATCGGAAGACCAAACGTAGGGAAATCCACCCTTCTCAACGTGATTGTAGGTGAGAAGATTGCTATGGTCTCAGAAAAGCCTAGTACGACTAGGAATCGGATACTCGGCATAAAAACCCTTCCTGGTGCTCAGCTTATTTTTCTTGATACACCCGGTATACACAAAGCCAAAGACGAACTTGGAAAGGTTATGGTTCGGACTGCGATAAGTGCGATCGGTGAGGCAGATGTTATTTTAATGATGATCGAAGTGGATGAGCCATTTGGCAAGGGCGACTGCTTTATAATAGATAGCCTTCCTAAACCGGCCATCCTGGTAATTAATAAAATTGATACTGTAAAGAAAAGTGAAATCTTAGATATTATTGCAGAATCACAGAAATTCGAAGGAAAATTCTTGGAAGTGATACCTATTTCCGCTTTCAAAGCTGATGGGATTGATGATCTTGTAAACACTATTATAAATTATCTTCCGGATGGTCCAAAATATTTTCCAGATGATATGATTACGGACCAGCCAGAAAGATTTCTTGCCGCAGAGCTTGTAAGAGAGAAGATTTTTAACCTCACACGCGAGGAGGTTCCCTACAAAACTGCTGTTGTTGTTGAGGAGTTTCAAGATGTGCCTGATAAAAACCTAGTGAGGATTTCAGCAGTAATTTACGTTGAAAGGGATAGCCATAAAGGGATTATAATTGGAGAGGGTGGCAAGATGCTGAAGCAAGTAGGAAGCCTTGCAAGGGTTGATATGGAAAGGATTTTCGGCACTAAGGTTTATCTTGAGCTATGGGTAAAGGTAAAAGAAAGATGGACGGAGAGGGGGAATCTTATAAGGGAGTTTGGGTACGGAGGCTGATTTAAGGATGCGAGATACATGATACAAGATGCAAAGGCCATAGGGAGTCAGGAGCCAGAATCCAGAAGTCAGTAGTGAAAAAATCAAAATTAGAGAGGAGATCTGATGGACACGTTTGAATGTATAAGAAAAAGAAGGGATATAAGGAGTTATCTTAAAAAAGATGTGCCGGATGACGTTATTAGAAAGATTGTTGAGGCGGGCAGGCTCGCTCCTAGTGCTATGAACCTACAGCCCTGGCATTTTATCGTAATAAAAAATAGGGATACGTTGAAAGAACTCGGTAAATTTTGTATGAGTGGGAGGTTTATCGTTGATGCCTATTTTGCTGTTGTTGTAATCACTGAACCTTCCAATAAATGGCATGAAATAGATGGGACAAGGGCTGTACAGAACATGTCTCTTGCAGCTTGGAATGAAGGGGTTGGGACTTGCTGGATTGGTGCAATTGATAGAGAGAAAGTAAAGGAGAAGCTCGACATTCCAAAAAATCTGCATGTTCTTACAATTCTCCCATTTGGATACCCTGAGGAATTTACAGTAAAAAGAAAAAAGGTTAGGAAGTCATACGAAGAGGTGCTTCACATGGAGAAGTTTGGGAGGAAGCTTTAAAATAAAAAATGTTATTTTAATTTCTCTTTTGTGTATGTGTGAGCCTTACCAGAAAACTCCTTTATAAACGAATATACTTCAATACGTTGTATAGACCTTTACAATGCATGAGGGTAGAGTTGATCCAGTGGGTGCCTCTACGTTTCGAGTGAAGTCTAAAAGTTTCCATCACAGATAGAACCATTTCCTTCCGCCGTTTGTGCCACACCATCACCACAGCAATAACGAGAACTAGGTCTGCCGCCATTTTTCCCAGGGCAGTCAGCCGAACAAGAATTGCAATTTTCTCCTAAATCACATATAACGTCATTATCACAAGCAGGCGGCGCACAGGAGGGATCACCGACGCAATTAGGATCAGCGCAATCTATTGAACTGTCACAGTCATTATCCAGACCATCGGTACAGATCTGTTCAGATGCTGGTGGTGTTCCACAATCATTTGGACAACTGCAAACCGATTCGTTGGAATGACAAGTTCCATCACCACAGAAGGGTGCAGGCCCGCAATCAAGTGTACAACTATTGCTGTCCTCAAAGCCGCTGCATTCCATATCTCCGCAGCAATATGGTTCGGCTGGAATATTTGTACATTGATAGCCCTGTGAGATGCAGCGGCCATCATTGCATGAAACCGGTTTGATTCCATCCCCATCGCCACAGCAGTAACGTTTACTAGGACTGCCGTCTTGCTTTCCTCTACAGTCCTGCGGGCAAGAAATACAGTCCTCTCCGTTGCCCGCCTCGCAAAGCCCGTTTCCACACATTGCTCCATTTCCGAAAATACAGTCGTTTGGACAATTGCTACAGTTTTCTCCGGAATCACAACTGCCGTTATTATTGCACACGGGAGTAAAACATGTGTCTGTTTGCTCATCGCACGATTGACCGGGACAGGGATCATTCCCCAGCATGCAGTTATTGTTAACACAGGTTTCAGCTCCATTACAATAAAGGCCGTCTTCACAATCCGCATTCTCTGTGCAGTTAGAGGGTTGGACACTCATGAAATAGGCTCCCAATCCTACATACGTTCCCTGATAACCAATTGAGTTCTCAGTTATCTCCCAGGTCTTGGCCGTCCAGACTGTTTGGTCATTCCAATCGCGGTAGAAACGGTTGTAATAGTTGGCACCTAGCGGAGGAGAAGCTGTGCCACTGTAATCCTTGTTGGGGCCGCCAGGAACAAAACCAGGAGGTGGCCCAAGGACAGAAGCCTTGTTGTCGTTAATACCGTGGTTATCAGTACCCTTAAAATAGGGATAATCAGGCTCATTCACGAAGCTTGGTATGCCTATATAGTTGTTTTTTGAGAAGGTGTTTGTGGAGTCTCCAAACCATGCGTGATAAAACTGGAAAGAGGAATGCTCCCCGCCAAGGGATGCTATGTTTGTAAGATACACCATGTTAAGTGGGTTTAGTCCGTGAAAGAAATGGAAGAAGTGCTGAGCATGTGTTAAACACTCTTGTGCTGTGTGGGAACCGGTTTGGCCTAGCTTTACAGCCGTTATAAGGAATACGCCAGTAGCAGCTCTAGGTAGGTTTGAGCCCCAATGGTAGGCCCAATCGGGCATGCCGTTCCTGTAAAGATCATTAGTAGAAAAAATGTAATTCACCTGATCTGATATATTTTGGAGCATATTTGAAACAACCGCTGACGTCGCGCCCGTGGTTTGAACGTAAGTGGTTGCTGCATGGGTATCATAGCGCGCAGGGTTAAAGAATCGGCCGCTCCAGTTAGATGGGTAAAAATTGTCAACATAGTTACGGGCTGAAGTTACAGTCGGATCAGTTCGAAAAACCTCTGCGGCGGCCCACACTTTTTCTTCGCTATGGCCTTGCGTCATTAACCAGTTCCATGTCTTTACCGCGGCGGTCTTTAGAGTATCTGCGTAAGCAAGTATTCCCTCGGATTTAAAGACCCTAGAAGCCAGCGCCGTTGTACCAGCAAAAACAGACCCTGATTCCAAATTCGGGTTTTGATAGTATCTTATGTTTGTATCCATGCTGGGTGGTGAATCGGAGGCAAATCCGTCTACATGCATTTGATACAAGACTTCTCCACTCGTCAACTGCATCTTGAGTAACCAGTCGAGCTCCCACTTAATTTCATCAAGAATATCCGGAATGCCGTTTCCCGATTCGGGTATGTTTAGGTCACCGTCCCTAAAAACGCCAGGGTTATCCTCGTATGCCCTTAACATAAACAGTATTGCGGAAGATACTGCTTTCCAAACATATTTGTTGTAGTCCCCGGCATCGTGCCATCCCCCTGTAAGATCGCGTGTACCGTAGTTTGTATGCCCGGGGGTTGGTCCTATTGTCAGGTCTTGTATATGGCATGATTGGGGATCATCCCACACACCGGCGTAAGTCGTCTCCTTGGGAGTGTTGCACCTTTGGTAATAAAAGGTTTTTAGTGCTGTTATTACAACATCATTATATATATCATCTCTTATTTCAAAGTCATAAGATTGGAGGCCTAAAGAGGGAATATTGAGCCTGTATGTACCGGGAGTGGTAAAAGAGCTAAAATCCACCCACCACACATTGTCGCCTGAGGGTGCACCGTCATAACCCTTGCTGACAATCGAACCGCCATTTGAAGGTATGGTAAAGACTACCTGATCGGTGCTAGTACGGATCTCAACAATAGAACCGGGGTTAGTTGTAACGATGGCTAGCTTAGTATCCGTGGGTCTGTATCCAAAGTGATCCAGTTTTACTAACTGGGTGACTGGGGCTCCCAAGCTTCCATGGGCAGTCAATAGGTAGACAACTAAAGAGACGCTTAGCATGCGGACGGAATTATTAAGTTGATTACACTGAGCAACGTGATATTTCATGAAAAATAATCCTCCTAGGTACTGAATGGGTATACCGAATTTCTAAAAAACACCTAAAGTATATTAAAGCATAATGCTTTTTTCAAAGATATGACAAATTTTGATTAATAGATTGTAGAAAATTGTAATATAAAAGCAAGACGCTAGCTAAAACCGGATTTTGCTTAATTTAGGACATGACTTTCGTTTTTTTAACTTTATCTAGGTGATAAGCTTTATTT